>Ga0318562_10000033_pt1 | contig 63799 bp, 83 predicted proteins | sample GRESIP066b5f18_FD_203688 | JGI IMG/M metagenome (GOLD analysis project Ga0318562, IMG submission 203688) | Tropical soil microbial communities from Luquillo Experimental Forest, Puerto Rico - GRE.SIPMG.066b5f18 | ecosystem: Environmental > Terrestrial > Soil > Tropical forest > Bulk soil... | reverse complement strand
TTGCTCGTGCTCGGCGAGGGGCTAATCGAGGCCGTGAGTTGGCTCAGTACGAAGTAGTTCAGCGGGACAGTGTTAAGGTCGGTCTCAGTGCTGACATTGCTGAAGCTGCCCACCACAGGGCCGTAGCGCGTCGCCGCGCTGGTCGGCTGCACCGCCGAGATGCTCATCAGGGGGTAAGAGTTCGCAGTACCATTGTTGGTGCCGCCAGCCTGCCACCGGACGCCCACCTGAGGCCATTGACCCGAGGGCTGCGTCCCAGCAGGGCACGTGCTCGAGTTCGAGGGGCAGATCTGCACACTGATGGTATCGCCCGCCACCACCGTGAAGCTGTCCACCAGATCCTGACAGCTCTGGCCATTGATCGCCGTGGTGCAGGTCAACGTGGTAGTCGCCCCATTCTTAAAGATGCGGATTTGATACTGGCCCCCGCCTGTCGAGGCGGCGTCCATCGTGTAGTACAGATGGTCAATGGTGCCTGGGAACGGAATGAGTGTCGAGCTGGCACTCTCCGTCAGGTTCGGATTGAAGGAGTTCTGGAAGGGGATGTACTGTGCGAAGCCGCCCGGGCTCGCAGTCCCGGTGCCGCCCGCCAGGATCGGGGCCTCGTTCCCCACACCCGAGGCGAAGGTCGCGCTGATCTGGAAGGCTGAAGGCTGGGCGGTAGGCGTGCCGCTCGGCGCAACCTGCCAGGCCAGCGCATCGCCCAGGTTCACTGTGATGAGCGCCGCACTCGTACATGACTGCACCCCCGTCGAGGCTGCGCAGCTGAGCGCGGTGGTCGAGCCGTTCTGCATCAGTGTGACAGTGTAGGTGCCAGTGGTAATGCCAGTGTTGAACTGGGCCCTCAAGTTGCTGATCACTCCATACGTGGGCATAGGGGTCTGGGCCTGCGCCAACGTGAGCAGCGCCACGCTGAGGACGCTCGAGCCGCCTCCCTGGAGGGGGAAATAGGCATTTGTGCTAGCGCTGAGGTTGGTCGAGCCCGCCAGCAGCAGGGGTGCGACTGCGTAGGTGGTCACAGGGCCGGCCGCACCAGCCCCACCGGCGCCATAGCCCAGCGTCATGAGCTGCGCGCCTGCAGGTGCAGGAGCCAGCGCCAGGGCTAGGGCTAGGAGGTGGCGCTTCATGGGACTGTCACCACGGCGCTGAGTTTAGTCCAGGTCGAAGCAGCTTGCGCGCCACTGTTAGTGAACTGCCAATCTATTAGATCGTTCGTCGAGGTCGAGAAGCTGCCACTTAGATCCTGACAGGATGTAACTAAGCTGGTGACAGTGCAGACGGGTGAGTGGCTTACATTATTATCCCGAAAGGTCCAGGCGCGCGTCGAAGAACCTCCTGGTGCGACGGCTTGCGACTCATATAAGTTCCTGATGGTTAGCCCAACTGGAACTACGATATAGTCAACCTCGGTTGAGGTAGTAGAGCCAGGGCCGTCCACTGGCTGCCACCTGGTAGCACCAGCAGCACCGTTGATCGTTGTCTGGGTATTAACAGACACGATAGACTGGCCTGGAGTAGAGGGTATCCATCGGGATGACAGCCTGCTGCTGCGTCCGCCTGGAGCACTACCAGCAGGACAGGTCGCCGTGTTCGAAGGGCAAACCTGGAGAGACAGCGTATCGCCGGCCGCTACTGTGATCGAGTTGGTAGGATCGTTGCACTGGACTTGACTGCCAGACAGTGTACAGCCCTCAGCTGTTGGATTGCCGTTCTGGTAGATCGTGAAGGTCCAGCTAGCACCTGCGCCGGGGCCGCCAGTACTGGACTGGACGTAGAGGTGATCGACGGTGCCAGCTGCAGGCATGACAGAGGAAGCAATGGACTCGGTTGTTTGCCCGGTTGTCGATCCTCCCACCATCGCTACATACTGGATACCAGTGGCAGGCAGGTTACCACCGAGCCAGGAGCTAAGTAAGGGGCTCTCATTCCCTACCGAGGAGGTGAACACCATAGACACTTGGACCGGCAGGGTGGCGACCTGAGCCGTTGGTGTGCCTGCCGGGGTGCTGATGTAGTTTATAATCTGGCCAGGGCTGACTGCATAGGTGTTGGAGTTATCTGTGCAGGTCAATGAAGCGCTGGTGATAACGCAGCCCATTGTTTGGGTTACACCCCCTACGCGAAGCTGGATACCATAGCATGGGCTGGCCTGTAGCACGCCGTTACAAGTGCTGGCGGTTCCGGCCGCGACTGCGGTGGGAAACCTAACAGTCAGGTTGCTGAGGGTCCCAGAGACTGGGAACGGCATCTGTGTTGCAGTTTCAGCTGCATTCCAGTTGCTTCCAGCGGCGTTGCCGTTAATGAAGCCATAGTTTACGACAGTGTTGCTGGGCGGAGTACCAGAGCCACCATTCTGCGACAGTATCGGCGTTACCATCAGCGTCGGCACGGCGCTACTGCCATGAATGGCCGCCCCTGCGGGCGAGCTAGCAAGTGCCAGAGCTAAGATTAGGCGTAGGAGCTTCATTTATAGAGCACCGTCAGTGAGATGGCATTAGCTGTGGCGTTGGTGTTATCTGTGGTGGTATAGCCCGAGGTGACGCAGATCCCTATGCCCGTGCTGAACGGCAGGCCCATACTGATGTCCTGCACGAACCCAGCACCTGAGGTAGAAGCCGGGATAGCAATCTGGTAGACTATGCCCGTCGCGCTGGTGCAGGTTGGCGCGCCAGCCGTATTGTAGAACCGCAAGTAGTTGATCGTGGCAGAGTTGTTAGTCGCTGTGACGTGGTAGAGCTGCCCTGCGCTAGCCTTGATGTTGGTTGAGTTGTTACCGGCGATAGGCTGCAGGAAGAAGAAGCTCAGGCCCCCAGTGGTGCCAGGGACCGACTGCACAGCATTGGTGGTGCCGGGAGTGGTCTGGTTGATTGAGACCTGACCGACGACGTTCGAGCCGGTAGCGAGGGCCGGCAATGCGCCGGTGATCTGGACCGCATTCGTAGTCCCAGGTGTGGTTTGATCTATGCCTACCTTGCCCACAATGTTAGAGCCGGTAGGCAAGCTGGCCGAGCCTGCCACCGTGGCCGAGTCTGTAGCCACTGTGACGCGCGCTGCGCCAGCACCAGCTGCGCCCGAGCCGGACGCCACTGCGCTGCCACCAATGAACGCCAACGAGGTGCCATTCGTAGTGCCGGGAGTAGTCTGGTCGATTCCGACCTTACCGATAATGGCCGAGCCGGCAGCCAGCGGCGCGATGGCTGCATTGTAGATGCCCTTAAGGGCTGCGATCTCGGAGGCTCCACCAGATCCGGCGTAGGCTGCATCAGCCTTGGTCCCGGCCGTGACGCTCCAGCCATCCACGAAGCTGCTAGCTATGCCGCCAACCTTTAGGTTCTTCGAGGCGTCATCTTGCAGCTGGTCCCAAGTTGTGCCGTTGAATGCGTAGAGCCAGGCGACTGTCGCGCCGTTCGTCGAGCTGGTTGCTACGCCGGAGGTCGCATTGCTCGTTGAGCCACCTGCACAGCCGATGGTGCAGTTGACTTTCAGGTTCTTAGAGCCATCAACCTGGAGTTGATCCCAAGTCGTTCCATTGAAGCCATAGTTCCAACTCACGGCCCCAATGTTGGTGCTGGACGTGGCGACCGCACTCCCGGCGTTGCTGACTGTGCCCGCTCCACCGCACCCGACCGTACAGTTAACATTTAGGTTGTTCGAGCCGTCCGCGCTGAGCTGGACGAGGTTCGTGCCGTTCTTCGCGCCAATGGCGATGCCGGACGTGGGGCTAACTGCGCCGAACAAGCCTGTGCCCAGGATGACCCCATTGTAGATACCCTGGAGCAGACCGAGCATCGTAGGCGTGCCTGTGCCTGTCCAGGCGGTAGTGCTCGAGCTACCTACGTCAGGCGAGTAGCCAGTTACGAAGCTACCGACTGCGGCTGTGACCGCACCGCCCCCTCCTCCACCACCTGTGCCCGAGGTGCAGGTGTAGCCGTTCTGATCGATGGTGACTGGGGCCGGGGAACCCGGTGGTACGGCTGAGCCACCAGTCCCGCAGGTCGTAACGCGTTGACCCTGGAAGATCTGAGCGTTGGCGCTAAGGGGCGCCAACGCTAACAGGGCACCTGCTAGGAGCGGTGCCCAAATTAACCTTTTCATGGCACCCCTCCCAGGTTACTGAATCCTGTACCAGGTATTATTGGAGGCTTGGTACTGCCACTCCAGAGCCGTGTTGGCGGCGAGGGCCGAGGCAGAGGAGTTGATCGTCTGGTTCGTCATGACGCCGCCCACAGGGTTCTGGCCTGGCGTAAGGGTCAGCGCGGTGACTATCTGCGTGCTCATGATCCTCAGAGTCTGACCATTCACCGCGTTGCTGGGGAACACGATGGTGCCTGTGGCGAGCGTGCCAGCCGGCGTCAGCTGCAGGATGTTGGTTGGGGCTGTGACTGTGATGCTGAAGCCAGTGAGCGGCACAACCGTCTGCATAGAGCCAAAACCCAGCTGGGCAAGGCTGCAGGCGAAAGTGGCGGGGTTAATGCCCTGGCCGAGACCGGTGTCTACGGCGACGAGCTCTGCGCCGGTGAAAGTGTAGCCCACAGGGACAGTAGGCATGCCGTCAGTGCTGAAGCCTGGCATTGAACGTACTCCTTGGTTGAGGGTGCAGCTAGGATCTCACGGGGGTGTTGACTTATCAAGCCCCTGCGGGGAGGGCAGCGACAAGGTGTGCTCAAGACTGGGGCAGGCGCGCTTTGCCGAGCCACTGGAGCGTCGGTATAACTCCTTTGGCGCAGGTGAGCCGTAGTGCTTCCGCCATAGTGCCAACAACGAGTCTGGGATCGCTGTCTGCAGCCGCATTCCTGGCGACAATGATACCATGAGCTGGCCGCGCCAGCGCTTTAGACACCACGGGCACGTAAAGCTCAGCGAGCTGGGCACGGCCTGACAGGCAATCCGTAAGCTTGCATTCGAGTATAATGAGATGGCCGAACAATAGCAGCACAACGTCGGTCTGGCAGTATCCGAGGCCGGCTGCATCGCAGAAGTTCCACCACTGTCCATGGATGGCGCTGGGAAATTGAGCCGCAACCTTGCGTTCATAGCGCAGGCCTATTGCGGCGGTTCCTCGACAACGGCCGAAAGGCAGTCCTGGGGGCCTCTTGGAGTGTGCTGCCCAGGCTAGCTCCTTGATCACTCTGTGCATCCAGTGCGCTCCTTCCTGGCAAGGGATCCCCTAGTAGCTCCGCGGTCAAGCTTCTAGGCTGATTGAGGGCGTAATCCCGTTCCAGCCATACCTCTGGTGGCACATACCTCGTCCCTTCGACCGAGTGGTTACGCTTCCAAGGGTCCTTGGCTCGGTGCTTCCGCCTGTACTCGCGATTATATTCGCGCCGATCTATCACCGCAGCCTCAAACAACCCAGTCGGATGATGGCCACAATGGCGATCAGGACTATGATGTTAGCTATGAACTGGGGACTTAGGCACGACATCTTAGCACCTCAGGCGGTTTTGGCAGTCATGATCCCCATTGCCACTCGCCGGAGTAGACGAGCTAGAACTCGGCGCTGATGGGGGTGATCCGCCGCTGGGTGGGGTTCCACCGCTTGGCGGGCTGCCGCCTCCAGGAGGCGTGCCGCTTCCCGGAGGGACAGAGCCTCCCGGCGGCGTCCCTCCGCTGCCAGGCGGCTTGCCTCCGCCCGGAGGCTTCCCGCCGCTCGGAGGCACCCCGCCGCCACCTCCTGGGGGCTTACCCCCTCCACCAGGCGGCTTTCCGTGGTCGTGTCCGTGATCAGGGCCATGCTCGTGTCCCTCATGCTCATGGCCCTTCCCGCCTCCGCCTCCGTGCTCATGGCCCTCATGGCCCTCATGGCCAGCTCCGTGGTCATGGCCCCCCTCACGGCCGTCGCCGTGCTCGGCCAGCACGGGGTTGGCGTAAGCTAGGGCTAGAACTGTGACTGTTGCCAATAGAGCTCTGCGCATTGAGCCGCCTCCATTGTCACGACATCTTTAGGCAACCACTATGGTTTCGATGCGAGCGATGTAACCCAGGAATTGCACATACTCACCCTGGCGGCGCGGAATGATCTCAGGTGGTTGATCCCACATAAGGATGGCCTCGGCGCATCCAGGCACATCGCCCTGGTTGAAGCGCTCGAGGAAAGTGCTGTCCGCGAAAGCGCCCTGGCCGATGTTAAAGCAGATGGAGACGAACGCGTCGTACTGGTGTTGGCGCATGGGCATCTTGACGAGGTCATTGACAGCCTCCTCGAACTCGGTGAGGTCCTGGATGAAGATGGTTTCAGCCTCCTCCTCGCTGATGGTCATGCCGGGTTTGGGCTCAGGGGGTCCGGCTGCGGCAGTGTGACCAACGCCGATAGTCCAGACCCCCACACTGTCCTGGTAGGCTTCGAGGCGCATGCCTTCCCGCTCAATCAGCACGTTGCCCCCAGCCTCAGAGATGTTCATTCCTACCTCCTCGAGCCCAGAAAGGAGTAATCCGACTCGCGGGCTTGAAGGGCACAGGTCCAACACCGAGCCATCTGATGAGGTGTTCGACGCCGTGCCACGCGGGTGGCCAGCTTACTTTTTCGAGCTCTTGGAGCCCGCCCGCGCCGGGGGGATGGGCTCGGCCGCCCCCACCGGCTGGATCGTGCCGCTGACGGCCTGCCCCGCAACCACAGTCACATCCATCAAGGTGTTGAGGGTAGTGATCCCAGAGCCGAGGTCTGCATCGGCGCTAGCCTGGACCTGGGCATTACCGAGGGCCCCAGTCGCCGCAACGATAGCCTGCATCTGCTGGGCCACAGTGGTATCGGCGGTGACGGTAAGGATCGTGGGGTCGCTGGAGCTCCAGGTGACGTTGCCGTCCACTGTGGCTGGATTTCCGCCCGCGTCCACATAGGCGATAGCTACTTCAACCTGGTAGCCGTCAGGCAAGGTATAGGCCATGGGATCACCTCTTGCTGTTACGATAGTGCCGTTGGGAAAGTGCAGTGTTACTAAGGCGTAGCCTAACTGCTCAGTCTCAGTTATGAGCTTGAGCACTCCTTCGAGCTTGAATGCAACTTTGTGGCTCATGGGTCTAGCTTGCGGCAGTGCTCGAGCTTCTCAGCTACCTCCTTGCCAGTCTCAGTTACGGCCCAATTCTCGTCAGTGGTATAGACCACGGCGTGGGAGCCCTTAGCTACGTGGTCGTGAGTAACCTCGCGCACGCCGATGAGATGCCTGGATTGAATGAGCAGCCTCGATCCATCTGGACCGTGCAGGATAACTACACAAGCTAGGAGCGCCCCCAGAGCTCTCACTTGGGCTTGGCCCGATTATGTTCGACCAGCGCCACGACCAGCAGAATGCCTGACAGCACCATGGTGATGGCTGCGACGAGACTGGGGAAGCGCTCCAACCAGTTTACTTCTTGGAGGAAGTTGAGCAGTAGGATGGCGAACGCTAGAGCTGCCTGTAAGAGTTTGCTGAAGATCATAGTGCCCCTCCTGGGTGATGTAAGACATGATCTGTGAGGCGGTTCCGCGCCTCGAGTACGGTCCACACGCCGTAATTAGCTCAGTTTCGGTCGGTCTGGGCTGCTGTTTTAGGCCGATTAGGCCCATCCAGCAGTTATTTGCGCGCAAATTCCAGCTCTTAGACGCTTGATAAGCTCTTTCCTGGAGATCTGAGGCAGGAAGTTGGGCTAAAAAGCGCAGTAAGGGCAGATTTTGGGGCCCGGGGCTGGGTTTGCTCGGAGGAACGGGGGCGAGGGCGAGGTGGATAGCTAGAATGTTGGCAAAGTACGACATCTTAGCTACCTACCAGGTCTGCACCGGAGCGAAAAAGCAGTACACGGGGCTGACGCCGCCGGCCTCGAGTGTGGCGTAGAAGACCCAGAAGTCGCCGTCTTGCGATGGCAACTCGCGACCATAGCTAAGAGTAAAAGGATAGCCATCAATATGCCAGCCGTCGCGCAGAGCATGGACCTGAGAGCTGAGGAGGTGGTGCGCGTCTGCGGGCCCACAACAGGAGTTCTTGATCCACGCCGGGACCGGCTCGCCGTTGATCCAGAGATCATGGGAAAAAGCGGCCAGGTTGCTACAGAGGAAAAGCGCCAAACCTAGTAGCAACCTGGCCATCAGACGGGGTCCTTAACTGGGGTGACGTCGATGACTGTAGCGTCCGCACGCGCCTTAGGCTCGACGAACTGTACCACCAGTTGGACCCCCTGAGGCGCGCCGCCGGGAGGAGCCATACCTCGCGGTGCGCCTTTGCTAGGAGCTATGGAACGGTCGAACGTAAGTTCGGCTATGTCCCGTAGGTCCTTATTTGAATGCCTGTCAGGCTCCTCCAGGAGCCTACGTTGGATCTCCTCGAGGGCTAACATGCCTGTGTGGGCTAGGCGTTGGTGGGCCTCCAGGTGTTGGCCGTCTATGTGCTCCCGGTAGTGCTCCACAAGCTCCTGGAACATCGGGTCCTGCTGCAGGCGCCAGATGGTAGAGGAGGAGTAGCCTGTGATGGCCGAGGCGGTGTAGTGATCGGTCTCCTCGGCCATAAGGCGCGCCAGTTGGTGATGAGCGTGCTTGAGCTCGCCCAAAGGGCGTACCCGCTGCGGAGCCGGCAGCTGAGGGGCGGCTACATCCTCAGAGGTGAGCTCGCGGATGACGCGCAGCTGGAGGATGTCGCGCGCGGGCCTGCCCGGGCGGGCGCGGAGGAGGTTGGCAATGGTTGAGGCGTCGGTAGGCATACGAGGTATGTGGGCACGCGCGCCGGGACTTGTCAAGGGGGCTGGCGGCGGGAAGGTGGCCAAAGGTGGGTCCAGAATTCCTAAAATTATACCTGAGGAGTTGGGCCGAAAGTTTGCCGGCTAAGGAACTCCTTAGGGCCCGAGCCCCGGCTTCTTAGCTGGCTAAAGTAGGACCCAAAGGGGACCCATCGTTAGCCAGCTAACTAAGTGCGCGCGCCGCTGTTGCAGACTGCAACACTTTGTTGCAGGTAGCAATCGTTAGCTGGCTATCGTGCAGTCATAGGCGCGTGCGACAATCCGTCGCACGCTAGTGTGCTTAAGCCTGTAAAATAAAGCTTGCAATATCGGACTCGCTTCACTATCTTATGATCATGGGAAACGGGAAATGGTTCCCGCCCATAAAGCCAAAGGTGAAGCGCCATGCCCAAAAGGGCAAAGGTTGCGGTGCAGGTCCAAGCGGACCAAACCGATACTCCTACGGTCGTTCCGATCGTAGCACTCAATACGTTCTCATATGATGAGGACTCGAAGACTTTCCGTTTCGGTGACAACTCTATCACGTTGGACGCAATCCGGAACGGGCTCAACGAAGGCGGCGAGGAATTTGAGAAGTTCTTCGTCTATGAGTTCGGCTACGGCATGAAGCAAAGTCAACAGGACTCATACGCAAACGTCAAAGCCAAAGCGGTGGCGGAAGGCAAAGACGAGTCCGAACAAAACCGGCTTTGCAACGAGGCGGCCGACGAACGGTGGCGAAAGGCACAAACGGGGACATTGGGACTCCGTGATACGGGTCCGCGTATACCCCTCGATTTCCGCATGGCAAGGGATAAGGCGAAGGTCTTCCTCATTGCTCAATGCGAAAAGAACGGGGAGCCCGTTCCTAAGGGCAAGAGCCTCACTTCAAAGCTCAATGCCTTGGTCAATGCTAAGCCAAAGTTCCTCGAAATGGCGAGGCGGGAAATTGCCGAACTCCGCGAAATGGGGATCGAGCCCGAAACTTCGGACGAAGACGAAGCGGCCTAAACCAACAAGGGGACTCGGGAAACCGAGTCCCTTCCCTTTTACTTGATTGTTAGCCGGCTAAGGGCCAGCCCTAATGTAGGGCTGGCCCTTATAGCTGCAGCTGCAGCTGCATGTGCATTGAGCCGGTGCGTTAAGCCGGTGCGTTAAGCTGGTGTATTAGGACGTGTATTGCCCAGTGATGTGCATGAGTCCGACACACCATTTGGTTTCCAAACTGTGGGTCCAGTTCGATCGTGCGCGCCAGCTTTGAGCGCAGAATTTTCGCCCCAGGTCTAAATTAATGCACTCCTTTTTTAATTAGATATAATATATATATATATTACATAATACTAGACATTAAGACGAGACTCGGCCCACCATAGGGGCCGTCCGCGCCAACCATACGCCAAATTTCATTGCACCATCCAGCGCACCGTCCTAACATACCCCTTCAACGCACCGCCCAACGCACCAAGGAGCTGCGCCCGCCATGTCCATCAGCCAAGAATCCATGATCGAGGTCATTGAGGAAGGGCTCGCCAACCATCGAGCCCTCGAGCAAACCAACATCGCCCTCCTCAAAGCCTGCATCCGCGCGTCCCAATCCGGCGACTACATCCGCCTACTTAACGAGGTCCGTGACATCGCCACTCGCCCAACGCCACCAGCTAACAAGCTCCTATTCCGCGAGTCCTACTACAAACGCTTTGCCCGCCGCAACATACGCCTACGCAATCGCCGTCACAGCCTCAACGATCCAGCCCCAATGCGAGAGCCCACAACCCTCGAGGAGAAGCTCGACCTCATCAACGAGCTCATGCTATCAGGCAACGCGGACCAAGAGGCTCGCGGCGAAGCCATGCTACAAGAGCTCCAAGTGTCTAACCCTGAACACTTCAGGGCCCAACCATAGGAGAAACCTCAATGCCCCTCAAGTCAGGTAAGAGCGACAAAACCGTATCATCCAACATCCGCACCGAGATGCACGCGGGCAAACCCCAGAAGCAAGCCGTCGCCATCGCAATGAGCAAAGCGGGCCGAAGCTACAAAGCCAAGGGCAAGCGCAAATGAGGCGCAATGCCACCCACATCATACGAGAGCTAGGTCAGGGCGCACTATGCCCTGACTGGCGACGCTACGTAGGTCCATGGAATGAGGGCTACGGCGCATACCACGAGGGCCTCCCCGCTGAGTTCAACCCATACAGCCCCCGCAAACAGCCCGACCAACATTGGGCCTGGTCCACGGGCTGGCACCTAGCAGCTGCCACACCATAGGGGCAGTCACAACCCCCAGGCATCCTACGGTTGTTTAGCCGCCTAACTAGATTATGTATATACATATTAGGTCATATGTCCGCCCCATTCCGGGCGCACAATGGGCCCATGGGCCGGAACGCAATCCAGCCCTACCATGGAGTCCTAACCGCCATGACTCAACACACAAGCCATAAGCGGCCAAACCACACCAAACCAGTCCCCATCTCCGAGCCGCCCTATCCAGTCCCGGCTCATGCCGCCTCGATGTGGATCGCGGGTGACGACGTATACCTCGCATTCCCACCTCTACCCGGCAATCTCAAGGGTCACACAGTCCACTTCCCAATAGGCAACATCCACCAGCTCTTAATGGCAATGCCTAAGGGCCCCTTCTATCAAGGAGCTCGCCAAGCCGCAGCTACCTTTGACACCCTCATCACCCAGTTCCTCGACCGCCGCAAAGCCCTCAGCCTTCCAACCATCGGCCTCCCCGGGGCACCAACCCAGTCCGACATCTTCAAGATGGCCGGCTACGGCCCAGCCATGAAGCGGATGGAAGAGGCCGATGAGGTGCGAGCTCGCAAACGCAAGATGAAAGAACTCGCAAAGCCCGGTAACGAAGAGGCCTGGCTCAAAGAGATGGGCCTAATCTAATAGAGTCGCCTACCGGCGACTCTATCCAACAAGGAGCCTGATCATGCAAGACGGAATCCGTGACCAATACATCCTCGACAATAGTGTCGAGCGGGTTATCAATACCACCCTCCGCATTCTAGAGGAGATCAAGACCAAAGTCCCACACGGCTCCCATCTCTCCGAGCTAGTGTGGCAGAACCAATCCGACTGGCTAGAGTGCCAACAGGTCGTCGTTGACCTCTGGAACATCGAGCGCAATGCCATCTTCAAGGGAGGCCCACGATGACCCAGCACTGTTACCATCGCCTCCTCATCACCATAGCCACCAGGAGCCTACCATGGAAAAGTTGCAAGCAGTGAGAGCCCTCACCAGCGTCTACCTAAAGCTCGACATCGACCCCCTCGCGCGTCCGATCGAGGTCGTTCGTCGCCTCTACGCCCTGACCAACCCTGGCCATCGCCGTGAATGCTACAGCCATGCGCGACGAGCCATCCGCCACGAATGCACTTACCACATCCTGGCGATCCACCGCCGAGCCCAGTCCGACTTCCTCGAGGCCATGTTCGACGAGCTCGAGGGGCCAACCACTATCCACTGAGTGCTAAGCGCAGACCGCGTGTAGGGCACGCGGTTTCCAGTTAGCATCACGAAAGGGAAAAGTTATGCAGCAAGGCTATGAGATCATCTACCCAGAGGCGCGCTGGGTTTCTGAGGCTCAAATCAAGCGCTGGTATCTTGATGCAGTCGCCAACGGCGAAGCCGAGCACAAATACCTAACGGACATCGACGATATGGCCGAAGAGCTCTCTTACATTGGACATATCGTTTTGCGACGGTGCAGGACATGATCAACCGCAAACAGCGACCTCTACTCTACCAGCCCGGCCATAACCTCGTCCACGAGGTCGAGACTAAGTATGGCCCCTACATCAAGCAGATGGACAACGCCGACATCCTCGCAGCCTTTGGCCTCAAGTCTCCCATCCCACCTGACTTTGAAGGAGTCAGGCACATCGGGGACACTCTAGTCTACATCTTCAAGCGGGGCGAGGCTAAGCGCCACTACAAGAAAGAGCGCCGAGTCCTAGCCGGCTGCAACCATTGTGGCAAGCTTGTCTGTGCGGGCCACCTCCGCCAACACCTTCGGAGCCACTGAAGCCGCCTACCAACACTCCAAGCAAGGAGCCAATGTGATGACAACATACCTAACTGTCAGCGGCGCATACGGCCGAGACTACAAGAGTGCCAAAGCTGCCCAACAGGACTGGAACGAGGGTAAAGACTTCCGCGTGCGCAGCCTCTTCCATCGAGATGGAACCTACATCAATAAGGAGGACGCTGATAAGGCTGGCTACGAAGTCAATATCCGCTACAAGAATGACACAATGATCTGTAAAGCAAATGGCGCACCACACAAGATGCGCCGCCTACCCAGGGTTAGCTAATCAAACGAGTTGACATGTGAAGCTTACGAGTAACACTATGGGGCCCACTGATAGAAACCTGGAGACCTAAGCCCACATGCGAAACCTAACGCGGCGCGAGCTGCAAATAGCAGCCCTTGTCTTCAAGGGCTCAACCAACCACCAGATAGCTACCACGCTGTCAATCAGCGTGTCTACCGTCAAGGTCCACGTCAAATCCATACTCAAGACTCTGGCCCTGCAGAACCGCACCCAGCTCGCCGTATGGTATTGGCGCGCCAACCAACTAGCCCAAACCCTCAAGGAGCCCCAAGTATGCCAACTCGCATCTACATCTGCGACTGTTGCCAAAACAAGTGCCGAAGCGACTGGACTGACGACCAAGCCGTCGCCGAGCTCCATCGTCGCTTCGGCCCCCACTGGCGGCCGTCGCGCTGTGTCATAGTATGCGAGCCATGCTTCATCAAGCTCTACGGGCGCGCCACCCCAACCGAAAGGAGCCAAGCCCAATGACTCCAAGAGCGCAGCACTTAACCCACTACGCCGTGAAGCACACTGTCTCCGGCAAAGCCAACTCAGAGCGCTTAGTCATGAAACGCCTACGCTCGCTTGAAGAGGCACAAGCTTGGATGCAAGTCTACCTGCACGAGCATCCAAACCGGCCCATCTCTATCTGGCGCGTAGAGGAGATAGAGATCAGCCAACATCCCTAACACCAAGGAGCACCCTACCAATGACTCTCCCCCACACCAACCCTTACGTCCGCCTGTGCGATTGCGGCTCAGGCCTCCCATCCTACTGGGAATACGACGCGCGCGGCATCGAGCTTTGCCGCGCCTGCAACAAGTGCCGCAAGCGCAAGCTCAGCCACTACCGCCCGGATGTGCTCACCGACCCAAACTACTGGGCCCTCGAGCCAACAGACGAGGAGGACTACGAATGAGCCCGACCAACACCGACGACGACCTCCATCACTACACGCCCGAGGTGCTGCGCGACTACGCGCACGAGCTCGACGCCACCCGCATGCGTATGCTCTGCGGCATAGATGACGCCGGCTCAGACCCCGAGAGCGAGCAGTTCTACCTCCTCGCCCTCGCCTCTCTCGACCAGGCTCACCGCTTCATGAAACTCGCCTCCATCAAGCAGAGCCAAGGCATTGCAGCCCACCGCACAAGGAGCACACCATGAAACACTTCAAAGAGCTATCAGCCAACGTTCCCAACTACACCGCCCCCATCGCCCTACTGGAGTCCCCTAGGGCTATGCGTAACCGCTACCGCCTCGCCTGGCTCCGCGACATGGAGCAAGGCCGCTACCGCCAGATACGCTACCACCTCATCGAGGCGACCAATAGCGGCCGCTTCATGGTCTGCGCCCTTGGCGCCGCAGCCCTAACCGCCGGCTTCAGCCCCTCCGAGCTGGAAGACGACGACGGCAACAACAACAACGCCGATCCCATCTGTGACTTCTATGCCATCAAAAACGCCTCAGGCATCATCGCCATGAACGACAGCGACGGCTACAGTCTCCCCAAAATTGCGGGCTTCATCCGCGACCAATGGAACTGGTTCTTCTATGACTGAAGCGCGAGACTTCCCCTTCGACGAAACCGCCGCAGCCGCCTACAAGCTGCACCGCGCGGGCCACACTATCCACCAGAAGTGGACCTGCGACCACTGCGGCATTCGCCAAACCATGTCCACTCCTAACCAGTTCTACACCCACGGCGAGTGCAAAGCCTGCGGCCAGCTCACGGACATCCGCCGCCGTGGCTGCAACTACCTCCTAATCATGACCCGCGCACCGCGCGCAACCTCAGAGGAGCCACCATACTAAGCGAGTGCTGCTTAGGAGGCGGGCTTCAGCCCGCCTCACTGGGAGCACTCCCGCTCCAACAAGAAAGGAGACTGCAAATGTCCGATCTTGAAGCAAGACTCGCGGCCAAGGCCGAGGCCGCCGCGGCCGCCGCCAAAGCCGTGGCCGCTATGGTCGAGACCAACCTCCGCGAGCTGGAGGCCAACCGCCAGCGCGCCGCCGAGCGCGTCGAGGACTGCTACTGCAGCCCCGAAGGCCGCGCCGCCTACATCCAGGGGCGCCGTTGACCACCACCTACCTGGGGGCATCCCGCCCCCAGGCTCAGCCAGTGCGAGAGGGAGCCTCAGATGAGGGCTAAGAGCCATGGCAATCGACCCGACAACACTAGCAGAGGCGGGCGAAGCCCAGCTTGCGCGTCAAATCCTAGAGCTTTGTGCCCAGGATTATGCCACAAACATTGACGCTCTCCTGGGCACCCGAACCTCGCGCTACATTCTGATAGCCCGTTACGACGCAGTCAGACGCGTCCATAAAGGACTGCCTAATTGGACCATCCATCAGCTGGGCCGTTTCTTCCACCGCCCACCTGAGCGCATTCGCGCCATCCTAGGCACTACACCAAAGGAGTTGCAAAATGACCCGAGTCCGTCTCATAGTGGAGGGCGACCCCCACGACATACTACCGCTGCTAAACGCAATGCCGGGCCGAGTGCGCGACTGGCATCTAGGCCCCGCAAACTACCAACCGGAGGCTAGACCCCAGAGCGTTCGCGCCCAGGTCATAGCCGCGCTGCCCGTGCCCAAGCGCACCAAAGCTCACCGCTACTCATACACACGCATGACTCCAGCCGAAGTCACAGAGTTCCGCAACGGCCTAACTGAGTTCCTCCTCCTTCCTTCACGCTGGGCTGGTGTGATGACCTTCGGCACGAGCCGGGGCCGTTCCAAGTCCTTCACCCACCGCATCATCTCCGGCCTCGTGGACAGCGGCCTAGTCACCAAAACCGACGGCATCTATCAAGCTGCAGGCACGCCCCTCGACACCCTGCGACCAGCCAGGCGAGCTGCCGCAGCCCGTATGGACATGATCCGCGAGTCCATGGTCAACCATGTAGCCTCCAACCCAGGCTGCGGCTGGTCCGACCTCATGAAGGTAGCTATGAAGCTAGGTGTCACCAGGTCTCACGCCAGCTCCACCATCCGTGTGCTGCGTCGCGACGGCCGCATCACCCCAGACTACCAAGTCCCAGTTGCAAAGGAACCTAACCATGCCAAATCATAACCTCAGCTCAGTCCTAGCCTTCAAGTCCCTCCTCGCATTGTGCCAGGTGGACGCCAAAACCAACAAGCTTCGGGCCATCTACTACGCTTCCTGCCTCGTGGCGGGCCGCGACCCCCTCTGGGGTATCTGGTCCGTGCCCAACGGCCGGTTCGTTCGTTACTGCCGCAGCAAGCAGGACGTCCTAGATGCCTACCCCCAGTTCGCCGTTCGCCGCACTATGGCCAAGTGGCGCAACCCAGACGACGACGCACGCCACTCCAACGTAGCTGCGCGCCGCAACGACCTCAAGACTGAGTTCAAAGGCCTTCCCAAGCTTAGAGTTGTTAAGTAGGAGCCGACCATGACCAAGCCCCTAAGCATAGAGAACGCAATAGGCCAGCTCTCCAAAGAGGTCCAGCACATCTGGGAGCACGTCTTAACCAGCGGAGAGGACAAAACTAAGATCCTCATCGCGCTGGCCCTCGCCAACATCTCCGTCGAGGTCTCCAACATCCAGTCGGACCTCGAGAATATCTCCCAGTGGTGCGACAACAACTGGGGGCCCCTCGTCGAGGACGAAACAAAGGAGCCAGACAAGTCATGACAATAGTCCCCCTCGTCGGTATGCACTACCGACCCCCCGCCAAGGCCATCACAGGCAACCTACAACCAGGCCACCCCCTCCTCCTTGTGGCCGAGCCGGAGAATGAGTTCGATCCCCATGCCATTGCTGTCTACCTAGACCCGGAGACCATCGAAACATCCGAGTGGATGAAATGGGACAATGAACTCCAGTCCTACGGCTTCGACGCGGGCCATCTCGCCGAAGGCCCCCACATTCAACTCGGCTATGTCAGCCGCCACCACACAGACAAAGTCCATCCCTACCTGGAGAGCGGCACCGCTTCCTGTCTATTCCACATCATGGCTACAGGCGGCCCCGGCGTCAACCTCAGCCACCAACCCGCACCCAAGGAGGCAGCAGAATGAAAGACTTCCTCAAACACATAGACTCCACCCTGAAGCTGCCCGACGTAGGCATCAGCTTCGCGGCCAAACGCGATGACTACTGGCTCTGTGGCATCCGCTACGGAGACTCTGAGGACTCCGATACCTACCTCTACGTGCGCCGCTATGGCCCCAGCATGGAGGCGGCCTACATGGCCGCCTGGGCTGCCTTCAGCATCGCCTTCCACTACGGCCTCGATGAGGCGGGCCTGGAGCGCCAAGCGCGCGCCGCCGGACCAGCGCCATGATCATACTCATCGCGGCAGTAATCCTCGGGCTAGTCGCAGGTTACCTCTGGCTCTCTGTCTGGCACTACATCTGGCCCCCCAGGGGCACAACCTTAGCCCAAAGACACTTCAGAAGAAGACTCTGGTGGATCACTCTAGCCCTCATCTACATCCTAACCATGGCCTGGTACTATACCAGGTCCGAGGACTTCCCCGCGCCTCACGTGGGCTGGGTCCATTACGCATCCAACCAACCTCAACGAGGGCAAGCATGAACATGCATCTACATGACCCATCGAGGCCAAAGCTGGGCAACGGCATGCCCTGCCTCTTGAGTGGGGGTGCAGCGCCGACCATCTACCTGCACCCCCTAGAAACAGGGCGCTGGAGGTTTATGATTTTCCTCCTCGCCCACGGCACTAGCTACCGCCCGCACCACATAGACGTACCCTGGAGCCAGGTCGCCTCCATGCTCACGCAGTGGGAAAGCGACCCCGAAGCCTGCTGCAGGGAATGGTTCAGCTATGGCGGTCCCGTGGCCGAACCCAAGCTTACGAGTAAGATCAAAGGCAAACCCAAAGAAAGCGACCACGCGTGGTTAGTCCGCATGGGTCTAATTGACGAGGACGATGGAGCCTGAGCTGGGCCCACCGTTTGGAAACCAAACGATGTGCTCAGTTGACATCACCACATCCGCCCATTACTATGCGAACTCCTACCGGCGCAATCCGCGCCATCCAGCAACATAGGAACAGTCCAAATGGCACGTAAGCATAAGAACGGGCCGGAGGCCCAGCTTGACGCTCCAGACTCCGCACCCACCAACAAGACCATCTCCATAGGTGACGTCACCTTCCCAGTCCCTACCCCCTACACTGAGGGCCACACCTGCAACGCCGTCGAGGCGAGCGTCCTCAACCAGACCCTCAGCCAGAACCTCCGCAACAACTTCGCGCCTCACGTTAAGAAGGCCCAGGACACAGCCGCCGCAAACGGCCAAGACCTGGACCTCGAAGCCCTCCGCGAGAAGTTCGCATCCTACGCCGAGCAGTACGTCTTCAGTGAGCGCCGCGCCGGCCGAGGCCCCATCGACCCCGTCGAGCGCGAAGCTCTCAAGATGGCCAAGGAGTCCATCCGCGCCGCCTGTGCCCGAGAGGGGATCAGCCTCAAGGCCGAAGAGACGGATTCCCTTGCCAACCAGCTCCTCCGCGGGCAGCCTGACAACTACTACCCTGAGGCCAAGAGGCGGGTCGAGTCCAAGCGTGACTACGTTGACACCACGCTCAATATCAGCGCCCTTCGCGCCGGCCACGGCATCCAGGCATGACCATCGACGAAATCAGGGCCATCCTGCACCGCGCCCTGGAATCGCCCTACGGCCTGGTGGTGGAGGTCAACGACTTCCAACAAGCAACCCAGGCCTTCTACCGTGCCAGGGCGGGGATACCCGCCTTGGCCGACCTCTCATTTCGCCGAACCTCCGCCGACAACGAGCTATGGATCACAAATGGAAAAGACAACCGAAGGACTGAACCTCAAGCTAGCGCTGGAGACCGAGCGCCAACGCAAGGAGGCCCAAGCGAACCAGGAGCTACGTAAATGGGCCATCGCCCTAGCTCTAGTACACGCGCACCCCCACGTATCCATGGAGCGCTTAGCCGACGCCCTCATCGAGTACGTCAAGCATGAGCCTCGCCCCTCGCCCACCGAGGACCTCTTCACCAGGCTTGGGGCCAGCTCCGTAGACAACCTGGGCGCCGATGCCCTGAGGAACGAAGGCCATGGGCCGCAAAGCTAGCGAGACTCTCGTCCGCATCCACCTCCACCTCACGCCGCGTGACCTAGAGCGCATAGACGCGCTGTTCGGTCAGCGCATAAAGCGCTCCGAAGCTGTGCGTCTCCTTATCGGCGCCATGCTCGACCAGATCGAAGACGCGGCCGCTCTTGGCCATCAGCCACCCCCCATCCCCAGCCTCAAGGACTTAACCCATGGCTGACCCCCTCTCTGAAGCCCTCCCCTCTTCCATTGACGAGCTCATGTCAACCTATCCCATCCCCAACGACGACTGGCTCCGCGCCATTGTCCAGGCCGAACGCGCCGCCCGCGAGCTGTGGGCCAAGGACGAGGCCGATGGCAAGCGCCGCGCGACCCGTGTGACTGGCATTACCCTCGCCGAGCTAGGACTGGCGCCCAAGCCATGAGGAGCTAGGCCGTGTCAAATAGCAGCTTCTCAACCAAGCTCCCAAACCTCCAACTAGCTTGGGACTCCACCAGCCTCGGCGCGCTGAAGACGTGCCCCCGCTACTACCAGCTCTCCATCATCGAGGGCTACACTGGCCGCACCACCAACGTCCACCTCGCGTTCGGCCAGCACTACCACAAAGCCCTCGAGCGATACGACCACGCCCGCTGCGAGGGTGCCACCTTCGAGGAGGCACAACTCGAGGCCGTCAACCAAGCTCTGTCGGACACCTGGGACGCCGCCCGCAACCGGCCCTGGGATTCAGAGCACCCCAACAAGAACAGAATGACACTAGTCCGCAGCGTCGTCTGGTACTTAGAGGAGTTCCGCAATGACCCAATCGAAACCGTCAAGCTTAAGTCAGGCAAACCAGCAGTTGAGCTTTCTTTCCGATGGGCGACTGACTATAGCAGTCTCGGAACAGGGGAATCATTTCTCTACTGTGGTCACCTGGATCGGCTCGGACAATTCCAAGGCGGAACATACGTATGTGACAGAAAAACATCCCGCCATCTCGTTGATCAGAGGTTCATCGATGGCTTCTCTCCAAGCAACCAATTCGCCGGATACTGCCTCAGTGCAAACCTCACTTTTAGCGTCCCAGTTAAAGGGATCATTGTTGACGGAGCCCAAATCGCCGTCACCTTCACCCGCTTCCACCGGGGTCTCATCGAATACTCGACGTCGCAACTCGAGGAGTGGTACAAAGGCCTCGGCTTCTGGTTCGCCCAAGCCGAGTTCTTCGCGCGCCAAGCGTATTGGCCGATGAATGAAATGAGCTGCAACAACTACGGTGGTTGCCCTTTCAAGGGTATCTGTAGCTTGCCACCCGAGCAGCGCCAGCAATGGCTAGAGAACAGCTTCACCAAACGCACCTGGGACCCCCTCCAGGTAAGAGGCGACATATGAGCTGCCTCCAGGTTATGCACAGCTGTGACGCCAAAGCCTGCTGGGTAAGAAGCGCCGCCATAGTTCTTCTAACGAGCATGCCGCAACACAGCCCCTGGGAGACTCTCAGGGGAGAGGAGCCACAATACCATGAGAGGAGCCCGCCAAATGAATATCACAGACCACCCCGCCAGTGGAGTTGTGAAGATGCTGCTGATCGGCGAGTCTGGTACAGGCAAAACCTGCTCACTCGCCTCCCTAGCCGATGCTGGCTATAACGTCCGCATCCTGGACCTCGACAATGGCATTGATGCTCTCAAACACCTACTGGTTGATCCCAAGTCCAAGTACTCACGTGAGGCTGCAGCCCGTGTGGATGTCCAGACGATTACGGAAAAGATGCGTAACGTCCAAGGTCGGTGGGTCCCCGCAGCTGCGACTGTGTGGGATCGCGTTGGTCGTATCCTCACAGAATGGCGCATCAATGATGTTCAGACGCTTGGCAATATCGGAACCTGGACCCCAGGGGATGTACTCGTGGTAGATAGCCTGACCTACCTCTCCCTCGCAGCTCTGAACTTCCACCAGGCCATAAACGGCCGTCTGGGCCAGATCCCCGAGGGCTTCATAGGCATGAAGGACATCGGCAGCGCCCAGGCCCTAGTGGAGCGCCTACTCCAGGCCCTCTACGCCGAGCAGATCCGCTGCAACGTCATAGTTATCAGTCACATCACCTACGCAGAGGATAAGTCCGCCCCTCAAACCCTAGATCAGAGCGGCACCCCTCAGCCGCGCCCAACCCACGGCTACCCCAGCTCCATCGGAGCGGCCCTATCACCTCGCGTGGGCCGTTACTTCAACTCAGTCCTAATGACCGAATTAGTAGGGAGCAAGCTAACGCTCACCACTAAGACTAAGGGCATAGTGGCTCTGAAAAACACTGCGCCCCTCCGCGTGCCTACCAGCTACCCCGTCGAAACCGGGCTAGCCCAATACTTTGCCGCAGTGAAAGGAGACTTAGATGGCAAGAGCACCAGCCAAACAAGCGCATCCGCAGCCTAGCACAACAGGAGCACAGTCCATGGACACCACCGACTTTCGCGACCTCCTCAGCAAACCCCTCGACGAGGTCCAACGGCCTAAAAGTCTTCCAGTGGGAACGTATGAGGGCATTGTGGCGAGCTATCGCTATGACAAGTCTGGCACAAAACAGACTCCCTTCGTCGAGTATACCATCCGACTCACTGGCCCCGGCGACGGTATGGACCCCAATGAGCTCGAAGGAATTGACGTATCCAAGCGCCAGCTCCGTAAGACCTTCTACATTACCGAGGACGCCATGTGGCGCTGCAAAGACTTCCTCGAGAAGATCGGCGTTGAGATTGCGGGTCGTAGTTTCGGTGAAACCATCCCCGAGGCAGTCAACCGCGCCGTCCTCCTCCACACCACGCGCCGCGCCAACCCCAACAAACCAGGCGAGTTCTTCGACGATGTAGGCGAAGTAACAGCCGCCTAGTCCCCGAGCTTGGAGGCGCCTCATGCTGCGAGGTATGAGGGCGGTGACTCACCCCGCGCAACCGCCTCTGAGAGCCCCCCCAGCCTTCGGCGAACCCCTACCCCCTGGCTGGGGGGTCCTTATGGGACAGGATTGCGCCAAGGGGCGCGATTCCAGCTCATTCACGTTTTGTTCTACCATAGGCAACAAAAATGCTGACGCGCCGTTTCTTCCTCCAGGGCCTGATTGCCGCTCCAGCCATCGTCCCAGCTGCCAGCCTCATGCCCGTCCAGCTCGTGCCCCTAGACTGGAGCAACGAGGGCTCATTCACCATACTCTACCCCACTTTTACCCTCGACCAATACTCCCAGCGCATCCTTCGCCCTACCATCAACGACATCACCCGCGAGGCAGCCAGGCTATTCTGCAACACCAACTTATTCCTTCAGGACCTAGACACCCACTACGAGGAGCTATTCAATGAAGCCAGACCGCGTAGAACGAGTACTAATCTCCGAGATCAAGGTGGGAGACCGCCAACGCTCCGACTTAGATACGGCCCACAGTAGGGGTATAGGTTCACTAGAAGACTCCATCCGCACGAGGGGCCTCATCAACCCCATCACCATCGACCAGGACTACAACCTAATCGCGGGAGGCCGCCGCCTCGCCGCCTGCAAAAAGCTAGGCCATCCCAGCATCCTATGCCGCTTCATCGAGGACCTAGACCTCATCGAGCGCCAAATCATAGAGCTGGAAGAGAACGTCAAGCGCTCTGACCTCAGCTGGCGCGACCAAGTGCGCGCTGTCAAACGCCTTCACGACCTCCACTGCGAGGAGAGGGAGACCTGGACTCAGCGCGACACCGCCGACGCCGTAGGGCTGGCTTACGGGACCGTCAGTCAGATCTTGCGCGTGGCCGAGGACCTAGATCATCCCCGCATCGAGCACGCCAACTCCTGTGAGCAAGCCTACAACGGCCTAAAGCTCATAGACCAGCGCCGCCATGAGACAGTCCTGTCAAGTGTGCGCGATGCAGCCAGGCACGTGATGACACGCCTCCACATGGTGGCGAGTGCCGATGGCACTACCCACCTCAAGGAGATGGACCCCCTCCCAACCAGGGCCGAGCCCCCACCGAGTCTCCTCAACGCTAACTTCCTGGAGTGGGCCCCTGCCTACTCTGGACCTCGCTTCAACTTCATCCACTGTGACTTCCCCTATGGCATCGAGTTCAACAAAGGACCGCAAGGTGGTAGAGATAAGGATGCACGCTACAGCGATACGGCTGACGTCTACTGGACTCTCTTGGAATGTCTATGCACCAACCTTGACCATCTCATGGCAACCAGTGCCCATCTTATGTTTTGGTTCAGTATGGAGCACTACACAGAAACGCTCGCCTACTTCGCAGCTCGTGCTCCAAGTCTGCAGTTCCTTAGACAACCGCTGGTCTGGACCAAGAGTGATAACGTGGGTATTCTGGCCGACCCCAGACGACGACCTCGCAATACTTACGAGACTTGCCTCATGGCCGCGCGCGAGGACCGGCCCATCGTCAAGTCCGTAGCCAACTGGTACAGCGCGCCGACCGACAAGCGCTACCACCCATCCACCAAGCCCGAGCCCATGCTGCGCCACTTCATGCAGATGTTCGTGGACGGTACAACCCGCCTCCTCGACCCGACCTGCGGCTCCGGTGCCGCACTACGCGCAGCAGAGAGCCTAGATGCCCACCAGGTCCTAGGCCTCGAGCTAGACCTCGAGTACTACGAAAGCGCCTTGATCGCACTCAAGAGCTTTCGCACTATGCGTCAGTTCCATTCCCAACATAGGAGCCCTCCATGAGTACTTCCGACTACCAAAACACCGCAAACCTCCGCCGGCCCATCCTGGGCCAGGCCATCCCCAAAGAGCAGCCAGCCCTCATCGACACCGAGGTCCACCTCAAGATGATGTCAGAGTTAGAGAAGCTCCGCTTTGAGGTGGACGAGCTCCGCAAGCTCAAGCCGCGCGCCTACAGCACCGAGCAATGGAACGTCCTAGTCCGTGACTCCGTGGCTCGCGTCATCGACCTAGAGAAACTCAAAGCTAAGGACTACGCCACCAGCGCCGATAGGCTAGCTACCATCAGGGGTATAGCCCGCGAGCTAGACCTATCCATGATGACCGTCTGGGCGGTCCTAGCTGGTAAGCATTGGCGCGCCATCGTAGGTCACACCCAGGGCGCCCAACAGAACGAACCAGTAGCTAGCCGCGTAGACGACCTCCTCGTCTATCTCCTCCTCTACAAAGCCATCCTCCAGGAGGAGGAGCCCCAGCCATGAGGAGGATCAGCACTATGCAAATGGGCTATTTCTTCATCGGAATGGGCGCGGTACTGATAGCTTTTGGTTTCACCCTCATAATGGCACCTTAGATGCACCAACCAGCCCAACCATTCGCCCACTCCTCCGGCCCTAAGACCGCGAAGGTCGCCCTCGTAGGCGAGGCCTGGGGCCGGGAAGAGGAGATGGTAGGGCTGCCCTTCGTAGGCCAGGCCGGCCAAGAGCTTACCCGCGAGCTCAGCGAAGCGGGGATCGACAGGGCCAGGTGTTTCCTAACGAATGTCCTGGCCCTGCGACCTCCCTCCAACCAACTCGACGCCATCTGCTGCCGCAAAGCAGACGCAGGCGCCTACTACCCACTGAAACCGCTCAGCCTGGGCAAATACCTACATCCACAGTACCTCCCTGAGCTGACGCGCCTAAAACAGGAGCTTGATCATGTCCAACCTAACCTGGTCATTGCGTTGGGAGGTACCGCTACTTGGGCACTCCTCAATCATCCTCAAATTGGTTCAATTAGAGGCACCGTTGCCCAGTCTACATTGGTCCCCGCGCTCAAAGTGCTGGGTACTTACCATCCCGCCGCAGTCCTCCGCAATATTGCATACAGACCCATCTGTATCGCCGACTACAAGAAAGCTGTACGTCAAAGTCAGTTCCCAGAAATCCGGCGACCTGAGCGTCTCATCCTCGTTAACCCAACCCTCGAAGAAGCTGACGCATACGCCGGGCATCTACTGAGGGCCCCGCTCCTCAGCATAGACATAGAGACATTCCGTGGCCAGATCAAAATGGTGGGTTTTGCAGGCAGCCTTAGCTGCGCTATGGTCATACCTTTCGTCGACCTCGCCCGTGGAGGATCCTACTGGCCCACCCCCGCCCAAGAGCTATACGCATGGGGTATTGTACGTAGGCTGCTGGAATCCCCAGTCCCCAAGCTCTTCCAAAATGGGCTCTACGACCTCCAGTACTTCATCAGGATGGGCTTCCGGCCCCGAGCTTGCACCCATGACACCATGCTCATGAGCCACGCCCTTTACCCCGAGCTGCAGAAAGGCCTCGGCTTCCTGGGCTCAGTCTGGACCGACGAGCCCGCCTGGAAGCTCATGCGCTCGTCAAAATCGACGGAGACCAAGAGAGATGAATGATCCTGTGTGGATCATCGCAGCCATTCGAGGCGGTCACCCTTCCAGGTGTGACTTCTGCAACAAGCCCTACATCAAGGGAAAGTGCTGGCCCATCCCCGAGGAGGCGGGGGCGTGGTCTTGTAACGAGTGTGAAACCAAACCACCACATCCAACCGACAAGAGGCGCATTAAGAAGCCAGCTTGTTCATGATTTGTTCTGCTATAGGCAATAAAAAATCTGGAGCCTCCTCCCCATGCGCAGCCAGCTACCCCTCTACATCCTGTTGACCGCCGCCATCGCATCCAGCTGGGTGACAGCCTACGCTAACCGCAAACAGCACAAAATCATCCACTCTTACGAGATAATGGTAGACGAGCTCATCAACCATACCGACCAGGAGATTGACCTCCTAAATAGGTGCAACGCAATACTGCATAGGGAGCAAAGCCTATGAGACTAGTCATTGTTGAGTCCCCCTACTCGCGCGGCGACCTCCTCGAAAACCTGCGCTACGCGCGCGAGTGTATGCTGGACTGCCTAATGCGCGGCGAAGCCCCCATGCTCGGCCACATCCTCTACACCCAGGTCCTAGACGACAACAACGCTCGCCACCGGACGCTGGGCATGCAAGCAGCATTGGCATGGGGCCGAGTCGCCGACGCCACAGTAGTCTACACCGACCTGGGCGTAACGCCAGGCATGGAGCACGGTATCGCCAACGCCAAGTTCTGCCAACGCCCCATCGAGTATCGCCAACTGGGAGCCTCCAATGCCAAACCATCACCCTAGCGCCATGAACAACCCCCGCGCCGCCCTCACAGGTCTGATCGTAGCGGGCGCCGCCTGGTATGGCGCGCCCGCCTGGCTCCAGCCTTGGCCCACTGACCTTACCACCCTCCACGGCACGGTCCAGCTCCCTGCTGGCGACAATAAGATCTACAAGCAAGGCCCCACCACCTACAAGGTGGACCCACTGCCTCAAGGCTCCAACCTAACTGGCCAGATGCGCGTCAGCGTCCGCCCTAACAGCGCCGAGCTAACCAACAACATCAATCCCATAGGGCCATTCCAACAGACAACGGTCCCCATCCAGCTCGACAGCACAGGCTACCTCCTAGTCTGCGTCGAGGGCGGCAAGTGCTCAGAGCCGACCAACCGATGGTACTGCACCACAGTCGGTAAACAGCTCTTCTGCCACAACAACCGGGAGTGAGCCATGACCATCATACTCCACATGCTACTCTGGTGCGCCATATTCTTCGTCATCAGCCTCATATTCAACCGCCTCTCCGGTCACATCATGGAGCATGAGATCACCAAGAAGGTCAAGGCCCAGCACGCCTACACCGAGAAGCTCCAGCACTACCTTGAGGAGCATGACAATGCCCTGGATCAACACTGCGACTGACCTCCTCGAGGGCCGCCGCCACCCCCAGCAGGAGCAGGTCTACAATGGCCTTGACTGCATGATCACCCTCGAGGTCCACGGCCATCTCACCCAGCTCATGGCTAAGGCGCCCGAGCCCCAGCGGACCTACGCCTTCGAGCGTGCCCTCCAAGGGCCGGCCCTCAGCATGATGCTTAGAGGCTTCCGCGTGGACCAGACTGAACGCCGCACCGCCATCGATGAGCTGGAAGCCCGCATCATCAAGCTCGGGGGGCGCCTACATTCCAGGAATAGGTTCGATCCAGAGTCCCAGCTGCAGCGGATAGCCTACGCGGTCTGGGATAAAGAGCTCAATCCTAAGTCACCCAGTCAGCTCATAGAGTTCTTCTATGGCAAGATGCGTCTGCCAGAGCTGTGGACCAGCCATAAGGGCGTCCGCAAGCTCTCGATGGATCGCGAGGCCCTAGAGCGCCTCAGCCTCTATCTCTACGCGCGGCCCATCATCAACCTAGTCCTCGACATCAGGGACCTAAGCAAACAACGCGAGGCGCTAATCACGGAGGTAGATCGCGATGGAAGAATGCGAACAAGCTACAATATCGCCGGAACGGAGACTGGGCGTTGGTCGTCTAGTGGAAACGCTTTTGGAACTGGAGGCAATCTTCAGAATATCGCCGACAAGCTCCGAAAAATCTTTGTGGCGGACCAAGGCTGGAAAATCTGCGGTATTGACCTGGAGCAAGCCGAGTCCCGGGAGGTTGGTTGGCTCTGTGGGACTCTATTCGGGGACTGGTCTTACCTCGAAGCTACAGAAACTGGTGACCTTCACACTTATACATCGAAATTTATCTGGCCCAGACTGGGCTGGAACGGAGAGGCTGACCATGACCGTCGAATTGCAGATAGCCTCTTCTACCGAGACATGAGCTATAGGGACATGGCTAAGCGAGGGGGCCACGGCTGCCTCACCGCCGATCACGAGGTCCTAACGCCCAGCGGCTGGGTTACCATCAGTAACCTGCCACCATTCATTATGACCTGGCATCCCACAGGAGGATCGCGCTTTGAAAGTCCCAGCCATTGGACAGAGAGAGACTGGTCAGGTGACCTGCTCCACCTACAGGCTACTAGCCTCGACGCAGTAGTTACGCCGGAGCATCGCATCTACTACTACAAGGACCGGCGCAACCCGATCCACTGCACAGCCGCCGAACAGCTACCAAGGTCAGGCGTCATACCCCTCGGAGGTAATTACATTGGCGGAACCGTGGAGGTATCCACCGCCACAGCACGCCTCCTAGCCGCATACCAGTGCGACGGTCACCAAAACTCCCTGAACCGCGTCTCCTTCCACATGAACAAGGAACGCAAGTTCGCACGCCTACAGCAACTCGCGCAAGACGCCTTCGTCCCATATAAGAGGAGTGAGAACAAGGCGTGGCTGGAGTGGACCGCCCCTTACCCGAAAGCCGCCGGCCCCTACCTCCTCCACTGGCCCTTTGCTGCTCTCACTGCCTACATCGATGAGCATAAATATTGGGACGGCCACATCAGCAGAACTGCAACAACCATATTCTCAAAGGACCGCACCCACTTGGAATGGTTGCAAACTATTGGACGCCTCATAGGCATAGGTGGCAACATCCAGCTGTCACACGTCTCTGGCTTTGGCACCACAATATTCAGGCTCCAGCAGAACAACAGAAGCTTTGCCGATCTAGAATCCCTAACCCTGTCCAGGGCCCAAGCAGAGTGTAAAGTCTACTGTCCAACTGTACCCTTCGGCGCGTTCTATATAAGGCGCAACGGCAAGATCAGCATTACGGGAAACAGCAACTACCTGGGCACGCCCTTCACCATGGCCCGCCACCTCAAAGTCCCCACGCGCCTAATGGAACACTTCCAGTCCAGGTACTTCGGCGCGTTCCCCGCCATCGCCCGCTGGCACCAGTGGGTTGCCAAACAACTCCAGACCACCCAGCTCCTACGCAATGCGTTCGGCCGAACGCGCCACTTCTTCGGGAGACCCAACGATGATACAACTCTACGCGAAGCCATTGCCTTTGGCCCTCAGAGCTCTACCGCCGACCGACTTAACCTCATTCTTTGGCGAGTGTGGCACTACATGCCAGAGGTGGAGCTTCTTGCACAGGTACATGACGCACTTTACTTTCAATTCCCGGACTCGGCTGATGAGCTTGCTACGGTTAACAAGGCCCTGCGCCTGTGCAGCGTGCCCCTTACTAGAGATAGCCGTGTATTTGACGTTCCTGGAGAAGCTAAAACCGGATGGAACTGGGGCCGCTACGACCCCAAGTCCAACCCAGATGGCCTCCGCAAGCTACAAGGCCGCCCAGACCCTCGCCGAAGACTCAGCATAATGGAGCGCCCCCTATGAAACCTCAAGGACCATGCACCTGTCACCCAGACGAACGCCCATCCGTCTGCATGCACCACTACGCCTACCGAGACTGCCTTCGCGCCTACTTCCAGCGCGAAGCATTGCGCCGCGCCCAGCAGATGCTCAGCGCCCTGCCCCTCCCCGCGCCCGTAACTCCAGACCTGGAGCACGGCTACAGCCTGGGTAACTTATGCGCCGTCAACATGCTCGGGGGTATGATCTATAAGCTCGAGGAAGGAGGGGAGCTATACTTCAGTGCGTAACGGCCAATCTGAGGACTTCATCGACAGGTACTTGGAGCTTACCGAGTACCTGCCGACCCACCGCATCTACCGCCTCTGGGGCGCCCTCGCCCTCCTGGCTGGCGCCACCCAGCGCCGCATCTGGACCGAGTATGACGGCAAAGTGCTGTGGTCCAACCTCTTCATCGTGCTCGTCGGCCGCCCCACAGCCAAGAAGTCCAACGCCCTGGACCCAGTCAAGCGCCTCTACTCTAGGACCCGCCGCACGAATGGCAAGCCAGCCTTCCACATGGTCCCCGACAATATAACTGGCCCCGCCATGATCAAGTTCGTGGGGGAGAAGGCTAAGGAGCAGGACCCCCTAGAAACTGGCGAGCTCCTGGAGTACAGCCCTGTGGTCTGGCCCGTGGATGAGTTCGCAGACTTCTGCCCTAAAGACGACAGCGCGTTCATGTCCGAGCTCTGTACCCTCTACAACAGCGCTGAGGAGTACGCCCAGGGCCGTATCATCCGCGGCGACATCCTCCTCCGCGCCCCCATCCTGACTGCCATCATCGCCGCCCAGCCAGCCACCCTCGAGTCCATCCTCGGGAGCCTAGCTTGGGATCAAGGCTTCTGCTCCAGGCTCATCATGGTCCACGCTGATCGCATGGAGCCGCGTTACCCCTTCATTCCCATCCCTAAGAACACCGAGCTCAACCTAATGCCCGAGCTCGCTGCCATCCGCGAGCTCTACGGGCAATACTTCCCCAGCCAGGCATTCAAGGATGACTTCTGGAGGTGGAAGCAGGAGGGCTTCCTCCCTCGGCCGGAGCATACCAAGCTAGTCAACTACGTTGACCGGCGCGAGATCTACTTCATGAAGCTGGCTATGCTCAGCGCTGTCTCGCGCGGCTCTAAGATCGCGCTCGAGACCTTCGACCTAGATCGTGCGCGCGACTGGCTCCTCGAGGCGGAAGCTCTGATGCCTCACATCTTCGACGCGATGGGCATGGCTGGCAGCGATCAGAAGGTTCTCCTCGAAGTACATCGCCAGCTCATCATCCAGTATCGGCGTACCAAGCTAGGCTTCCGCGAGGCCAAGGTTCGCGCCGCACTCAACCGCTTCATCCACAGCAGTCAGGTGCTCGCCGCCTGGACGAGCATGAAGGACCAAGAGCTCTTCAGGCTCGACCACAGTGGCTACTACGTACCAGTGGAGCTGGAGGAGGATGGGCCCACAGTTTAGGAACCAAACCGTGTGCTCAGCTCGCCACCCTCAGTACTTAATGATCTTGGTAGCCATGAGGGTCGGTGGTATCTGATAAATCGTGCTGCCTCCACCGAACGTATTACCCCCACTAATGCTAATGGGGAAGCTAGTCGGCCCAACTCCCGTCACGCCTGCCGGCGCCGTCCCAGTCGTATAGGTGGTGCCGGCGCCCGTCCCAGCATTGGCCGCCACATACACGCTCTCCTGATAGGTGGCTGTGGAGTGAAAGTCCACTGTCACACTCCCCGTCAGTCCCAGCATTATCACCGGCAGCTGCGCCGCATTCAGCAGCCAGCTTCCCGTACCCGCTATGCTGCAAGACGCCGGCGTATTCGTACAACTGAATCCGTTACTCCCAGTCAGCCGGCCCGCCGTCCCCGCCGACGTGCTATCCACCCCAGCCACATACCTGCCGCGCGTGTCCGGCACCGCGAACTCCCCGCCCGGACAGGTTGTCCCACTAGAGTTCAAGAAGTTAGTCCCAATGACCGCATACAGGTTCGCGTAGGTGACCTGGTTGTAACAGGTACCATCCGCGATTAGGAACCCCGTCGGTAAACTACTACTAATGCCGGCCCAATCCAGCATCGTTCCCACAGGAAGCTGTGACGCCGGCGCCGCAGCCACCAGCGTAGTGTGGAAGGTCGACGTATGCGCACTATATACTATCGTATAGACATTCCCAGCCACCAAGTCCCCCGCTACCAGCGCAGCATTGCCCGAGCTCGTATCCTTAACCAAGCTAATCGGGCCAGTCCCAGCATCGATAGTCACCGCCCCAGTATTGGTCAGCCCCGTGCCCGCCATAAAAACTATCATCTGCCCATCGGCCGTGCTCCACGCCGGGGTATTAACCACCTGCGCATTGGCCGTACCAGTGCTAATACCGCCCCACAGTATCCCAGCAGCCACCGACGAGTCACAGCTTAGCTGATCCCAAACCAGCACACTGTTGACATCCTTGACCACCTGCCTGTAGCAGCCCGCGCCATACATTATGGCGCTACCCAGACTATCCAGGATCGTGGGATTAGTATTAGGCACAGAGCTGGCGCTATCCTGCCAGGTAGTCTTAGGGGTTGTCGTCCCAGGGATGTAGGTGGCGACTGAGCCACTCACCAGGGGCACCCCATTCAGCCCGAAGAACTGTTGCTTACCATTCGGTAAGAGCGTAGCGGCTTGTGCCGAGCCTACCACCAACGCCAGCAGTAATCCTAAGAGCCTGATCATGGCTGCGTAACTCCACTCCCCAAGAGATAGTTCATAGCCGGCAACACTCCAGCCCCATAAGCGTAGGGATTAGGCGCACCTCCAATCAGACCGCCCAGTGTCCCCAGCCCAGGAACACTGAAACCTCGATCTCCAGCCAGGGCCTGCAAGGTTGCTGGGTTCTCCCCGAACGCCCTATTCATTCGCGCGAAGGCCGGTGTAGCTGCGGCCGCACCTAGCCCCGCAGCCGCAGCTAGGTGCCCACCTGGAGTGGAGACCATCTTCTCCACTAGATCCGGCCCATACTTACCAACAAGCTCCCCACCAGCTCCAATTGCACCGCCTCCCAACAACAGCTGACCTGTCGTCAGACCTGGCTGCGAGAACATAGGCACACTCCTAGTCTCGCCAGACGCAGCCGCTTGCTGGACATTCGCGCCATACTCTCCCAGGTCTCTAATATCCCTCAACGTATCAGCCTGGTAGCTATTATTCGTAGGATCAAACCTGAGGGCCCTCCCCTGCAGCTTACTAGGATTGATGACCCCGTTCCTGTCCATAGCCTTCCCAACAGCATACGCCGCAGCCTCCTGGCCCTTCGCAGCCCTATAAGCAGCGGCATCCCCCGGCGTAGCACTCGCCTCGAAGCCCCTCGTCAACCAGTCCCTGAATCCCCGCGCCAGGTCCACACTTCCGGGCGACGGAGGACTACCCGCCGGCATATTCAACAGCTTCTTCTCAAGCTGACTGCCATTCGACATCAGCTTCCCAAACTCCTCTCCCGGAATGGTCCCCGCGCTATTGCTAATCACCCGCTGGATCTGCCGAATCAGGGGCTGCATCTCGGGATTGTTCTGCGAGCTAGCTATTAGCGCGTTGAGCTCACCCTCAGCCTGCGTTCCTGTCACAGGTATGTTGGTTCGGCCCTCAATGCCCCTCAGCACGCCATTAATCCTAGTCTGAGCTCCCACCACACCGTCCGGCCCAGTAATGGCCGCCCCATTGGCATCTCCTCCCACCATACCCAGCACTCTATCCTGCACCGCCTGAAGCTTCGGCCCCATAGGACTAATCCCGAAGCGGCCCAGCGCCCTACCCATAGCACTGGACCCAGCGAAGTCGCTCATAGACGCTGGGATGTGGAAGTCATTCACCATCCTATCTGCCAGCTCCCGCATCCGCGTCGCAGTCGGCCCCACCAGCCTAGTCCCCGCACCAAGGGCGCGCCCCAGCGCAGTAGGCCCCAACAATCCAGCAACAGTGGGGTAGGGCTCGGAAATACCTAGCTCCCTCGCTCCTTGTGCCAACCCTCCCCCTATGCCACCTGCGATCATCCCAGGCACACCAAACCAAGCGCCCGCACCGGCCCCCTGCGTCACCTCCTGGCCGATGCGCCCCGTCGGACCCGTAGCTGGCGGCATCCCCTCAGGCCCATACCACTTCTTCTGCAGATCTGTAGGATCAGGTATGGACCCAATTGCCCGCCCGATCATGCCAGAGACACCTGGATCGGCAGCAGCCCTATTCAGTACATCCTGCGACGTTACAGGCCCCTGTGTCTGTCCAGGTCCCAGCCTATATGGCCCCAAGCTTGGGAATCTATTCTCCAACTGAGCTCCGGCCCAGGCAGGCAAATCCCTAAGCACGGCGCCTGGAACACCAGCAAATGCCGACGCGCCTCCAACACCCAGCCACTCCAAGTCCTTCCCAATGCCCTGGTCAGTGCCTCTATACGCCGGATTAGCTACCGTGCCTCCACCTCCAGCTGCCGCGGCTGGCCTAACTGCCTCATCTCCAGTCGCACCCTTCCCCGTAGGTAAGGGCTTCGACACTGCAGCCCATCTAGCATCCCTAGGGCTCGCTTCGGCCGTTGCAGTCGCAGGCACAGTCTTCGTAGGCAGAGGCTTTGAGACTCTAGACCATCTATCATCCTTGCTGATGTCACCCGGGTTTGGATCCCTGGGCACATCCGGGTTGAAACCTATTCCAGGTTCGCCGAAGTAACCAGCCGGCTTACTAGCAATAAACTGAGCCAGTCTGGGATTATTGCGTGCCCATGGGGCGAAGCCTTCAGCCTTGTAGATCGCTTTCGCTACTGCGATCTGATTCTCGCGCGAAAAGCTTCCAGCTGGCTTATCAGCACTAGCTGGGCCGATGCCAAGCCCGGGTGCATACTTATTCCAGGTATCTGGCTGAACCTGCCAGTACCCTGAAGCATGCGAGACACCAGTTGGATAGACCCCTGGCTGCCCATAGCCAGCCACATTCACATTCTGCCGCTGATCCTCAAACTGGGAGATTACATCAAGCGGATCAGTCAGATTACGGTTGGGCATTAGCAGATCCTCCCTGATCAGGGGCGGACTGCGGGCCAGGCAGCGGACCGCCCTGCCCACCACCCACACTCATCACTCTCTCAATCTGACTCAGGAACCTATCTTCGGCCGGCTGTCCCCGCCCTGTATACTTAGACCGCAGCTCTCCCTGCCCGTATGGATCCAGGTGAGGGTAGATAAACGCGTCAGGATTATACCTGTCTACATTGTTCGCCTTAAAGTCCCCATACAACTGGTCAGGGATCCCCGACTTTCCCTGGGACGAGGTGAAGTCCTGATACACCTGCTTCCTCATGTTAAAGAGCCCAATGCCGCTAGCCAGCAGATGCGTCATAGCATCCGGCTGCATTTTCGTATTTGGGTTCGCTGCATTATTGAACTCCATCCGCAAGTCCGTATCTGCACCCTGCGTCATACCAGAGTTTATCATCGCCGCAACAGCATACTTGTTAGCCTCCTGCCACGCAGTATTAGCATCGTTCGAGAGTGGCTTTCTCAGACCCATAGTCTGGAGGAGATTCGTCACCGCCGTCCTCTCCTCTGAGCCCATGCCAGTAAAGTCGGGACCATGCGCCTCAATGATCTCCTTGAGCTTCTGCATAGGATACAGCAGAGTGTTAGACTGGCCAACGAAGCGCCGATCCGCAGTCAGCTCGTCCATACTAGTATTCCATTTTTTCTGCTGGCTCTCGCTGACACCCGAGATCAACGGTTTAGTTCCAGTAGTGGGATGCCCATACAGGTCCACCTGCCCTGCCAGACTTCTCGGAGCCTTAAACTCATTGTTAAAGATGTCCTTATACGTAATCATCTCAGCAAGGGCTCCTGGCGTCAGCTCCTGCCTCGGCGCCTGCGATACACCTGCGGGCGGCAGATCCGGCCTACCTGCAGGCGGTGCCTCAATTGGTACTGCGGGTCTTGGGTCCGGCCCCTGCCCACCACCCAGGAACCTCCGATTATACCCGCCCACCTGACGCTCGAACGGCGTGCCATACACACTGTTCGCCATCGACGCAGCATCCATCAACTGGACCTGGTGCTTATACACCGTAGCTTGCACATTCTGCTGCGTCACTCCAGCCATCTCGCGCGCCGCCGTAGCCGCATCAATAGTGCCATCCTGCACCCTCTTAAGCAACTCCTGCCTATAATCCTCAACCGTCAGCTTATCGCCGAGGGCCGCCAGCCCGCCCAGGCTAGCATGCAGGTTCGCAATCTTCTGCGTCTGCATCTGCAGCCGCGCCTGCTGCATCTGGGTGAGGCGCGCGGCCACTCCCACTGACCGCTCCATGACATCCATAGGGTTATTCTGCCCCGGCTGCGGGGGCCTAGGATACAGTCCAAACACATCTGACATCTAAGTGCTCCTCACGACTGCATCGGCCCCTGCCAGTTCGGGCTCAACTGATCCCAAGCGGTCTGATTGAAGTTCCCAGGCGCGTAGATGTTCTGTCCACCCTGCACTCCCAGCAGCGCATTATTCTGCTGCCCGAATGCCCCTGCGTTGATCAGCGCATTTATCGTAGCATAGCTCTGCGCCGCACCACCTAAGCTCCCCAGCCCACTCGCCAGCGCATTAGCCGGCCCCAATTGGCCAGCTGCACCCGCTGCACCACCGGCAGTGATGGCCCCACCCAGGTTACTAGACAAGCTCCCCAACGTACCACTTGCGGCATTGGTCAGGTTGCTACCCGCCCCAAACAGCGAGCTCGCGCCGAGCGTCCCAATGTTCGCTGCGTTTCCGAGCATCCCATACGCCTGTTGCTTCCCCTGCAGAATGTCCTCATACAGTTGCTGCCAGTTCTGGTTCGCCAGCCCAGTTACATACTGTCCCACACTCTTCGCCGCCGGCCCGGACTCCCTCATGGCCCCCATTATACTGGTCATCGCCTCAGTACCCTGCTGCTTCACCCAGTCATAACCTGGGATATTGTTCAGCATATCAGCTGTGATAGTGGGCGCCTGCGTCAGCGTGGGCAACTGGGTCCCCAGAATGTTGGCCGCCGTAGTCCCCATCCCCAGGAACGGGGCTATTCCCTGGAAGCCAATATTGTAGACGCCCGAACCATAGTTCAGCGCTGCATTAGCTATGCCCGTCTGCGTCTGCGACTGCAGCTGCGCGGCGGCAAGCAGATCCTTCGAGGCCTTACCAGCCGCCCCGGCCTGCAGCAACGAGCCACCTAACCCAGCTATGCCCCCGATAGCCGCTCCAATACCAAGGCCCATCTTACACTCCCAGCTTCAATGTCCACACATGGTCCGTGCAGTCTGCACCCAGCCGCAGATACAACCGATGCAGAGGGTTATGAGTCTTCTCATGCATCACAACTCGCTGCACTCCTCTCAGCTTCAGCCGCGTGATCGAGCTCCGAATCAGCTTGTAGCCCGTCCACCCCCGCCGAAACCCCGGATGCAGATAGACTGTATCCTCATGCGCGCTAACCAGCCTATAGTGAGGATGCCTATGCAAAAGGAATATGTGGTAGCCAACCAGCGCCAGCCCATCGCGCGCCACCACGATCTGCAACCGGCCCGCAGCCCCCAGCGTCCTATACAGCTCATGATCCGGCTCCCAGATCAGCCTATCCTCCAGGCTCAGCTCCTCGTAGTGTTGCTGCATCAGGGGCGCGGCCTGTGCAAAGAACAGGTCCCACGCAGCCATCTCCTCAAAGTGGCACGAAGCTAACGGCTGGGGCCGCACTGTAGGTAACGACGACTTCGTCCCCTTGCGAAAGTAGGACGGCAAAGTGCTCGATGCTGACTGCCGTTCCAAGTCTAACGATACTGACATTGCTAACTGTTCCTCCGCTTACGTAGAGAGTGCCTGGTACAGTCGCAGTATAAGTCCAGGGACTGGCCCCGACAGTTGGACTCGTGATCGCCGCATAGCCGCCACTCCCAACTCGCCTCCACAGCGTCTCCAGGAACTGGCGCCAGGGCATTGTGAAAATATCTGCGTTCTGCTCCAGCACCGGCTGTTGTGCCGAGGGAAACACCTGCGGAGCGATCTGCCTCTGGGCCATCAGGACACCAACGGAGTCGCATCCACGAACGCGCCATTGAGCGCCGTGAACGCCTGGCCACTCCAAAACAGCTCAAACACCCTATCCCGCCCAATACCAAGGCGGCGCCAAGCCGGCTGGAGTAGCGACTCGCCAGTCTGGCCGAGGGTCTGCATAACTGGATTACCAAACGTCAGTCCTCTATCATTGCTCCAACGCAGACTGACGCTCGGGGTCACGCCAGCCGCAGCCGTGCCCGTCTGCATATCAGCTACGAACTTCTCATACGCGACGCGCTTACCCAGGTGAACCATGTGGGGGAACCCCCTCCGATAGACAATGGACTGCCCATTGTCCGTGAAGTTGTTCAGGTCCATGTTGTAGAGCCGGCCGTTCTGCCAGTCCTGCGCGACATTCACCCCATACGCAAACGCCATCGCGCCAGCCCTATGCCTATGCTCAAACCCATTCGAGTCAATGCTCAGCCACTCACTCCACAGCCCAGTACTGAGGTCATAGGCCCAGGTCTTATCCGCGCTGGGAAATGTCAGCACATAGAAGGCATGCGCGCCCTGCTGGTAGATCATCCCCACCGCATCACTGATTGTCGAGTACTTACTGAACTCATTGGTCAGCGCCGGAGTGCTAATCTCATAGGCGTTGTAGGCCCGCCCCATGAACACCAGCCCTTGACCCGCCTTATCCTGCCCCAACCAGAAAGTGAATAGGTCATAGTTCCTACACGAGTACTTAGCTACACAGCCGCGCTGAATAAACACACCACCTAGGGGCGCGAATGGGAACTGAGCCGCACCCACATCGCCCCAGACCTCAGTCGTCTTCTGCCCATGCAGCCAGATTTCCCTATGGACCACCTGCAGGTTGACTAGATTGTCAGGCCAACCCGCTTTGCCCGCAAAGTACAGCGGGTCAAACGTCAGCGAGTTACTTAACGTGCTGTAGAAGAACACACTACTGGGCTGGTTGAAGATCAGGAACGTATCTATGTAGTCTGTAAAGTCCGCGCCGACCCAGGCCGGATCGGTGATCGTGGCAAACGCATTAGTGCTGAGATCCGCTGTATACCCCACAGTAGTTCCATCAACCAGCACTAAGGTAGTGGCATTATCCGACATACTGACTGGGGTAGTCAGCGCGCTCCCAGTCACATTGACTGTCCCCACCCCTGTGAAGTTCCAGTTGCTATCCACCCTGTAGAGTCCTGCTCCCACCATAGCATACAGCGTGCCATTACTCGCTGTATACAGTCCCCTTCCTGCACCGAACGGACTGCCTGCGTTCAGCGCCGTGAGCCCCGGCCTTGTATACCAGGTGAAGGGGAACGGCGAGCTCTTAGGATTCTTCTCCCCATACAGGTTGACGCAGCGCTGCGCTGACGCGACAATGCTGCGCGCCGTGTAGAACCCATCTGTGAGCGGCAGCAACATCAGGCTAGGGCCAACGCGCCATACCAGTTGCCAAACGCGGTGCAGATCAGTATGCTCAGGTTATTGTTCGCCACGTTGACTGACGCGTTCGGCGAGCCACCATTAATGGCGTCGCCCGTAGCTGGAAACACCCTAATGCTATTACCCGAGTTGTTCCAGATGAATCGTACCAACCCTGGCTTTGAGGCTGGAAGCCTAACGCCATCAGTCGAATTGGCTGAGCTGACGCGGTTAAGTTTAGCAGTCAGTGGATAGGCTCCAGCCTGCCCGCCCGCACTCAGGCCGGCTGTAATAGCATCTTGCGAGCTCTCTTGCGGGTCCGCAAAGTTACTGTTGAGTGCATCGCCCGTGTGCTCCCTGAAGCCTTGCACGAAGGGGGTAGGATAAAGTGCTGCAGCCATCTTAGTCTCCTCTGTTGTTAACCTAGGTTGACCGGCCCCCACCAGGAGCCAAACGTGTAGCACGTCAGAACAGCAAACTTGCCTGGCGCGATAGTAGCCATAACATTCGGCCCAGCACCATTGATCTGGTCCCCCGCCATTGTCGGGGGCTGTCGTGTGGGCCAAACACCCAGAGTATTAGCGCCCTGGTTGGTTACGGTAACCTCGCGCCCGGGCACAGCCTCCATGAGCAGTACGCTATCATTCGGGCTAGCCACCACGTCGACCTTGTTGTGCAGGTGCCGCAGCTGGAAGCTGTTCCCCTGCCCTCCCCCAGGCGTGGCCGTGATAGCGTCCGTGGTAGCGTACTGCGGGTTCGCCAGCAGCTGATTAACAGACTCGCCCGTCATCTCCCTATAGCCTGTGATAAAGGGCGCCGGTTCGAAGTTCTTCATAGCGTGATCGTCGTCCAGCTCAAGCTCCAATACGTGGCCTGGTTGCCGCCCAGCGTATTGGCATCCGTCAAGCTCAGCTCTGTTGCAAATGTCAAGAGCTCGCCGATCATCCCCACAAACTGGTAAGTACCACCCTGGTTCCCGCCCGAACCCAGCTCCATAGTCGTGGGCGCATCCCCACCTCCAGTGAAGGCGTTGGTCCCAGGTGTCCCACCATTCACATAGCCCTTGTAGGGCGGCGCGTCCGCATTCTTATACCTGTAGGCAAAGATGGCATTCTGCCCAAAGCTATAGTGAACTGTGGCATAGAAGTCAGTGAAGGTGCTGAGCCACGCGCCCGAGTACCGCGTGTACACCACTGAGGGCTGGTTGTAGAGCGTCCCACCCTGCATAAAGCCGATGTTGACAGCTAGACCATTGGAGTTGGCCGAGGCTTCACCAAACAGGGCCGGAACCCTCCACCAGCTAGCTATCGATGAGCCCGCTCCGCCACTCGTAGCGTTGGCGACCGCAAAGACTGTGCCCTCAGTATTGCCAGTCATAGCCGCGGTGTTAACCTGCAACCAGTCTGAGCCTGCCGTATTAGCTACCTTGCCACCGATGGTCGCCGCCAGCGCCCCGCCCGTGACTACGATGGGTCCATTATTAGCTCCGGCGAAAGCGATGAGGTCGTTACCATTACCGCTCTGGTCATACCACTTCGCAATGACGCAGTTAGTCCCAGCGCAGAACGTCAGCAGGGCATTGGTGTCTAAGTCACAACTGGCGTTGAACCCGATATCCTGCTGCTGGGTATCGCTGGCCCTCCAGACACGCATGGCCGCACCCGCATAAGTCGAGTGCAGCTTCCGGCTGGAGTATGCGCCGGTCGGCGAAACGCTCAGCAGGTCCAACACATTAGCTACTGCGCATGGGTTCGGCGGCGGAGGCGGACTCGGGCTCAACAAGTAGCCTGGCACCCACACGTGCCAGTCGAAGCACATCACCCGCACCACTTCCCCAGCCGGCACATCGATCGGCGCGTTAGGCGGCTGCCTGAAGAACATCTCATTCAGCTGTGGGAACACCTGCAGCGTCTGCGCGCCGGCGTTGTAGACTCCCCACATCATCCCCGGCCGCGCCAGCGGCATAATCACACTATCCAGCGAGCTAGCCACCGTAGTGACTCGGCTGCGCGGCGCGATGAGCTGCGTGGCATTAGTCTGCCCGCCTCCCGGCGCAGCCACGACGTTATCGCTCGCCGCCCAGCGCGGATCCTTCGTCGCTAGGTCTAGGCTGTAGCCATCCACACTGCGATAGCCCGTAGTGAATGGATATGGGACAGTCAGGTTCATAGCTACCGGATCTGATCGCTGTATGGGTTGTAGATGCCCGGGCGTATGAGGTCGTCAGGCATCCTAAGGTTGGGCACCTGGGCGTTGCCCATCCTCAGGACATTGAGCGCCTCCTTTGCTAGCGCCATGGTTATCGGCTTCATCTGTGCCTGAACCCCATAGCTCTCAAACAACCTAACGGCCAGGTTGTGCTGCATCGCCGCGTAGTACTCAGGCGGAATGGTGTACAGCGCGGTGGTGTTAGTGAATGGCCCCAGGATCTCCTTCACACTGAGCGTCACGCTATAGATCGTAGGATTAGGTATAGGATAAGGGTAAACACTCCCCATAGGATAAGCATTGTCATAAAAGATGTAGCTGGGGAAGCTAACAAGTCCCTTAAGAGCGATGTCATTGTACTGCTCACGACTGTGGATGAGCTTCAATGGGTAGTCTATATTCAGGTTGCCTGCGCCGGGCCCTCCCGGCGCAATCTGAGTGAGGAACGCGGCCTCGAGCTTGTCGGGCCGCGCCGCCAGATTGAAGGCGCCACCGGGGCCCACGGTGTAGCTCATGGCCCCGGTAGACGTAACCGTTGAGTTGATCAGATGATAGACGAGCCAGCGCTTGCGCTGCCACTGTGCCAACATCCAGTTCAGCCGCGTGAACGCGTTATTTACGTCGGCTGGGTCCGCGGTCTGTCCCAGACCCAGAACGCCCACGTCGAACAGAGCCTGGTTGATGATGTCGAGTGCGCTGTTCTGTACGTCTGCCATTCTTCTTCCCGCCTACTCTGAGATTAGGCTCACGCCGCCTCTTCCGCGCCGGTTGCCTACCAGCTTTTGGCCTTGCTGGCTCCAGCTTCTTTACCTTCCGCCTCTTTGCCGGCTTTACTTTTGCCCTTTTGCGGGTGCAAGCTCTCCTCAAACGCATCAGCCTCAGCCTGCGAGGCAAAGGTATAGTCCTTGCCGTCGCTGGCGCGGACTACCTTCGGCCACTCCTGAAACTCATACGGCTTCTGCTTCGGCCAGGCACCATCCATCGGGAACTCTTGACCAGGCATTTCAGTTTCCTTTCTTCGGGTTTGGTTGGATCGCGCGGTTCTGCGTCTCGCGCGTCAGTCTGGCATTCTCTTCCTGCAGCTTGGCGATCTGCTGCGCCAAGTCGAGGTTTTCCTTCTCCAGCGGGCTGGGCTCCGGCGGCTCACCCTCCAGGCTAGTGCCGAGGAACTGCAGCTCTTCACTCTGATTGTTGACCAGCTTAGTCACCTTCGAGTCCCGGGGATGTTTGACCCATTTGGGAAACTCCCGGTACTCATACGGGGGAAACTTCATAGTTGAGTATTGGGTCACAGGTTCTTCTCCGGGGGCTAGATAAAAGACATCGTGGTTATCCACAACATCGGGGTTGTCCCCATCAACCTGTGGGGACTTCCCTTTCGACTTAGCTTTGCCAGTAGCGCGGCGATCATAGTCCTCGCTACCGGCGCCGCCTTCGCTCTCAGGTCCATGGGCCATGACTCAGGGCCTCACTTATGGTGTAAAGTCGGGCACGACACATGCCCACTCGGGCCGGACCCACAGGAATCCATACAGAACGTCCAGACGAGTAATGAGCTGGTCCGTCGCAATGTTGTACGCAGTGATCATACGCATACTGACTCCATCATACGCCTCGCGATGCGCCTCATGCACGCCGCGCGGGATCTCCAGGTCGGCCGTTGCCATCGTGACCGCCTCCGGCGCGAACGCGAAGTTCTTCCGGTACGTCACGCTAGCATTCGTGACCATGCTAATAGTAGCCGTATTAGCTGGGCTATTATCAACCGTCTGATACTGCACCTGATTGCCACCGGACGAGGGGATCAGCGCCGGATAGATCGAGATGCTGGTCGCACCATTGGCCGCATTCGCAGTCACCACGAACTGCCGCAGGATGCCAGTTGACTGCTTTGTGATGCGGTTGACCTGATTGCTGCCCGCGAAGGTGATAATGTCGCCAACGAGGAGCGTACCAGTTATTGCGTTCGTGGTGATAGTCAGGCCGGTCTGGCTCGCGCCTGCCACAGTGCCGGCGCTGAACGTCCCAGTTACATGCTTAAGGACCGTCTGGTCTGAGAACCAATCAAACCCCAGCGAGTTCTTAGCCATCATACCGCTACGGTACTGCTCGGAGATCTTCTCCTGAGGATTGAAGAGGCCGCTGAGGGATTGGACCGTGCGCGCCTGGGTCACAGGGTCCATGATGATTATGCGACGCTCCCTAGGTGCCGAATTATTGTCAAGGTAGGCTCCAGCCGTGAGCCAAGTGCCGCTCGTTGGGCTGAGTATGTTGTTGGCACCGTCCACATTGGCCGTGTAATTACAGATGCCTCCTGTGTTAGCCGCCGAGCCTGAGTCGACGCCAGACATGACATCTGCTGCGACGGCACCAGCGAGGTTGTTGACCATAGGCGCAAGGACCCTACGCGAGTAGTCATCCAAGGACATGGTTCTGTCAGTTGTGCTGAACGAGACATCCACACCTTTCTGAGTGGCGAGCACCAGCGTGGTGCTAACTTCGGCCGTATCCTGTACCTGCGCAGCCGGTCCGGTGCGCACAGTGTAGTCGTTGGGCAGCCTAATACGCAGACTGGTGCCAATCTTGGCCCCGGTCTTGGCGAAGCTGTCATCATACTGCATATCGATATGCTGTATGAACTGGTTGGTGTTCTTCCACAGTCTGACAGCTTCTCGCGTAATCATGTTGATTGTGAGAAGCGTATTTGCCACGGTCTAGGTCTCCGGTTGTGTTTCTATGCACCTGCACTACAGAGAGAATTGGGCAGTCTGTAGTGTGTGGCCGGTGCCGATCTCCGGGCCTCATTAGCTGGCAACCAGGGCGTTAGGTCCGCCCAGCGACCGCATTACTGCCGGATGCGCCCGTTCGCGCGGGCGATCCGCACGTCCGCCTCACGTTGCTTCATCCAGTCATCCATCGAGAGGTTCGAATCTTCGAGGCTAATCGCCACCTTAGCTGAACCTCTAACCTTTTCCTTAATCGGGGCAGGAGCCTTACTAACCTCTGTCGGCTGCTCCAGGCCCGCCGCAAACTTAGCTATGGCTACACCCTGCCTACCTGGCGGTAGCGCGGCAATCTGCGCAGCGCGCTCGGGCACCCTTGCTAGCTCATGAATGATGCGGTCCCCCTCCCCAGTCTCCAGCACTGCCTCCAGCAGCGGAACACTCATCGCCCCCACTCCATCCCTCAGGATAGCGATGCTTTGCTGGAAGTCCGGATACGCCTTATTCCCCTCGTCCACCAATCGAGTCAAATCCTCATTAAGCTTGAGCATCGCCGCTTCCTGCTTAATGCGCTCCTGCAGCTGGCTAGCTGTCAGCGTCTCACCACTCGCGGTCTTAACCGTCTGCTCAGGCTGCTGAGGCGGCGGCTGCCTCGCCAGCTGATCCTCAAGCTCCTTAATCCGCGCCGCCTGCTTATTGATGCGCGGCATCACCCAGGCGGGGGTCTCAGTCGGCCTCGGCTCCGCAGGTGTAGCTTCGGGCTTGGGGGCCTCCGCTGCCCCCTCGCCACTCGCTTCAGCCGCAGGCTTCTCGCCACCTTCTGCCTGGACGGGAGGGTCAGCTGCTGAAGATGGGGAGGGAGTCGCCTCTTGGCGCTCCTGTGCGGGCGGAGTTTGCTCCTGGCTCTGGTCCGGAGCGCGAGTCTCTTCGTCTGCCATGTCAGTGTAGCCTTACGTCTTCAGGTCTAATCTGAAAGTGCCTGCCGCGCCTGAGCGCGTTATCCTCTATCAAAGCCTCTGCGATTTGATCTTTCAAGGTGGTGTCCAGGTTGGTGGTCAAAAGTTGGGCCAAGGTGTGTCGAGCCGTTTCAACAAAGTGCGGCCACATCTTCCTGACGAATTCATTGCGCCTCGGCCAGACTACATAAAAGTGATTGTCATGGCTAGCTCTGGACTCATACGCCTCGCTGGCCATGGCCTTCGCCGTCTCCTTGATCATCTTGTGACAGTAGCTAGCCAACGTGACCCTCCTCCTTGCACCGCGGGCAGCGCCATCGGCTGCTCATCGCGCCGCAGTATCTGCATCAGGTGCGGATCAAACACCACATAGTTGTGCGTCAGCTTCTGCTCCTTCAGCTTGGCTAGGCGCCCCTCTGCCTCCTGGAGACTTTCCGCCGCAGTCCTACCAGTTAGGTATTTGAAGTCAGGACTTCTGCCATACTCCTTGCGAAACTTTACATCATCCTTCCAAAACCCCACATCCTTCTCAGCAGTCTGTATCCTCTTGTAGGTGTTCCTTGAGAACTGGTCATAGTGCTTGGCGCCAGGGATACCAGCCTTCTTCAGCAGCTCTGGGGTATAGCTCCTATCCTCACGTTCATGCCTATCCAGGTGCTTGTAGAGGTCTGCGCCAGTCATATCGGCGTATTCTGGATCACCCTCCGGGGCTATGCCACTACGGTGCAGCGCCAGTTTCACATGATCTGACTGGTCGCTGAGCTTGTGGTCCCAGTGCAGGAAGTGCTCAGGATTGGCATTAATCTCAACCTCGTACATCTTTCCCCGCTGCTTCTCCTTCGCCCTATAGCCCTGCGCCTGGATCAGATCCAGGTGCTCCGCAGCGTCGCGGTAGTGCTTTGCCATCCGAGCCCCCCTCTCAGACTCCTGCCTAAGGTTTGCCTTAGACCCGTACTCATGGTAGTAGTCTCTGCTTAAGTCTAGCGCCTTCCGCGCTTCATCAAAGTTCCCAGCCTCAGCCAGGTGCTGGAACGCCATATATGCTGGAGACTGAACATCTCTCTCACCTGGATCTGGCGGGCCACCATAGTGCTCCCCCTCCCAATCGTACTTCTGGCCCTCCGGATCTAGGATCTCATGCGGCATCCCCTCAGCTTCATAGGTAAACTGCCTCTGATAGTCCTTCGCGACCCCTGGCTCTTCCGCCGTGTACATTCCCTCCCCATAGGTCCGCGCGCCCGTCCCCGTGCCCAGCTTGCTCATGTCGAAGCGCTTAAAGCTATGAGGCGAGGCGTGCCACACCTTCCCGCCCTGGCCCTGGCCCCCATGATACGTCTCTAAGATTTTACTGTGGCTATGGCCGTAGGGCTTCTGATACAAGTCCGGGCTTGCGCCCTTCAGGCTCTCCTTCTCAGTCTGCGCCAGGTAGGGCTTGAGGATGCGCTCATACACTGCTGGATCCCCACCATCGGCCCTAATGGCTGCATGCTCGGCCGGCGTAGCCTTATTGACATGGGCCGTCTCATAGCGCTCGCCCCGCTCCATCGCGGCCTTCTCAACCTGCTCATGTATGTTGAGGTACTTATCTATCAGCAGAGGCTGCCCATCCGCGCCCACAAAGCGAGGATCATACTGCGGAATCTTGGGATCAATGTGCGTAGCATAGCTAGACTTCGAGGCGCCCGCGCCATAGGGCACAGGCTCCTTCCGGATAATCTGTGGGTTAGCTATAGCCTGTGCCACCTCCGGCTGCGCCAGGATGTGGTTGATAGGCAGCGATCCATCTTCCTCATGGCTGAAAGGGTGGTGGTGCACCGGGACTGGGCCCTCCGTCGGCTCCAGTCCCATCGGCCCCAGACCACGCCCCATGGGTATCTTACCGCCCTCACCATGCCCAGCCTGGCTATGCTTCCGCCTCAGTATTCCAGCCTGTGTAGTGAAGCCTGGGGTATCCGGCCCGATGTAGGGACCTCGCGCGCGCCCCAGCAGCATGCTCTCTGTGATGGAGGCAGGCATGGCCTGGAACTCTGTCCCCACAGGCTGACTCATCCACGGCGGTGTAGCTTGACGCTCGGCTGGCGTCCACAGCTGCCGCTTCTCCACATTCCTCGCCTCAACCTCGATAGGATCTGACTCATAACCTGCATGCTGCAGCCTATCCTTATACTGCGTATAGTCGCGCCAGTCCTGCCAAGTCAGCCCGAGCGGCGACCTACGTGCCTCCTGGTTCATCCCAGAGTATGGCTCATCGAACTGGCTCGGCACTGAGGTAACCTTGCCGGGAGGAATCCCCTGCTCATAATGCTGGATACCGTGCTGGCCCTCATGCAGGAGGAACGGCAGCATGCTGCCCATATCAGTCCCATACCGCGCCGCGCTGAGCTGGATAGCGCCTGGAGGTGTCCCCCACATAGGCTGTAGGTACGGCTTGAAGCTTCCCTCCTTCCGCGGATTCTCAAAGAAGCCCGACGCCACCGGCATATCTGCAAACGCGGGATACGCCTTATACAGGTCCGGATGGTCCAGCACAGAGCCCAGTGGAACACTGGTCCCACCCGCGCCAGGCACACTCTTCTCAGGTATAACGGGCACATCCTTCCCAGTCAGCTGCGCCCTCATATCAGGGATCTCATACCTCCAGTTCCCTTGCGCGTTCCTATACCACCCAGTATCATTCCAAATCTGCCTCGGATGAATGCCCTGTGCCTCCATCTGGGACGCGGCCTTAAACGCTGGGATGTCGGCGGTCTTACTGAGTATCCCACCGAACATCCCCGCGCCAGCTTCACCAGTCACAGCCCGCCCCACACCTGGCCCAACAAGCGAGCCAGCCAATCCCACGGCCCGCGCCTGCGCCTCCTCCGGGCTGATCAGACCCTGCATATAGTCGCCCGGAGCCATCACATTACGGTATAGGTTCTGCCCCGTGTTGTAGAGGTGCTGCAAAGTAGCTTCGCCCAACCTGGTGCCAAGCCCCGCCGTGGGGTCAGTCAACCTGCCCCTCTCAAGCAGGTCCAACATGGTCCGAACCTTGCCCGGGAACTCTCCAGGCGCAGCGCCCCACGCGCCCGACTGGTCGGTAGGGTCATAGCCACTCTTGAAGGGGTCAGGAACGAACGGGTTGCCAGCCACAGGAATAGGCTTGGCATCCGGGTCGTACTCTGTATCGTCGAGCTGTGCCATCACCTATCTCGCGGATTCTTGCGCGTTCGCTCATTGCGCTTCGGATGCCGCTGCCAGCCGCCTCCCGGCGCCCTCGAGTACCACTCACCATCCGGCGCCTGCCTCGGCGCATTCATCGCTTGCCCCACAGCCTGGTTAGGCAGCGCGGCCCCACTCATATCTCCACCACCTGCCCCATTCACAGTCCCAATGTTGCGGTCCCTACCGAGGCGAGTCGGGTCCGGTAGGAACCACTGACCACCCTTATCCATCGCGCCCGGCACAGGCGGCTGCGGCCCGGTCCCGCCTATCAGTGACTGTTCATCCGGCACTTGCGTCGTAGGCTGGCTTAGCTCAGCCTTCGAGCTCGTCTCCACATCGCCGAGGTCCACCTGGCTCATATCATGTATCAGCTGGATCGTGGCGTCCTTCAGAGCATACGCATCAATGCTAGCATCGGTGATGACCTTCAGCCTCTTGGTGAACGCCTCATACGCGTCGATCTCCTTCTGCGCCGCATGCCCCTTCACCTTCAGCCGCTCCCCTGCGAGCTCCTCAATGGTCTTAGTAAGCAGCTGGCTGAGATTCTGAATCTGCTGCTGCATCATCTGCTCTTGCGGCGAGGGGCCCTCCCCCAGTGCCTGCGGCGGCACCATGCGCCTGAGCCTCTCGGACGCCTGCAGCGCGCCTGGGAAGTCCCCATTCTGCAGCAAGATGTCGCCGATCAGTCCAGTCAACTGAGGAGCTTGCGTAAGTATCAGGGTGAACGCATTAAAGGCGTCCTCGCGCTTGGTGGCCCAGCCCGGTCCAATGTCCGCCTGCACATCATAGCGCCCGACACTGGGGTTCAAGCTCCTGAGCGCGATCTGCCCATTCGCAGCTTTATGTTGCATGTAGCTTTGCTGCTGCTTCGGGTCGATCTGCATCTCATAGCTCATCTGATCCTCGCCCTGAACTCGCAGCAGTCGTTTAGTATCGTAAATCCGCGGGATAAGGTCCAGTAGGATAACGCCCAGATGCCTAATGGCAACAGCAAGCCCATTAATATAGTGATAAGTAGCAGTATCACCCTGTCGCTGACGTTCTTGAATAGCCTTGCCGGTCCGCTCATTTCCAGGTGCCCCCATCTGTGCTTCATACTGCCCACTCACCATCTGCATCTCTTGTGCGGCCACCTGCATGCCCGTGATGGCTACCGGGGCGGGCGTGGGCGGCTCAACCCGTGTAGGAGGGGGAATATCACTTCCATCATCAGCCTTAGCATTATAAGGCAGTATCGCAGTGCTATTCCTATTAGCATCCCTCCAGTATTCCTCGTATCCCTCAATTGCCTGCACTGCACCAATCCAAGGGGTTTTAGTCTGGAGCGCTCCATATTCAACAGCAGAGCTACTCCAGTAGTTATACATACGCTGAGCGTCTTTGAGCGCCCGAATATGGCCCTTCCTATCCAGCTGCCCCTCAATGACAGTCTCCTCTCCTATGACTGGGACGATAGGGATAAAACGCCCAGGCCAGCTCTTACGCTCGACCACTGTATGACCAACGATGAAGAAGTACTCCACCTTGTCGCTAACCACAGTCCTCTCAGTGTAGGTGGGCGAGTCCAACGCCTTCACAAAGTCATGCTGGCCGGGGTCAAGGAGCTCCGACTTGCGATAGGTCTGCCCGTTGTGGGTGAACATGACATCTTCATCTCGCACCTTCCTAAAGTACTCAGCCACCCTGACCTTCTCATGCTGCACCCAATCCTGCTCATTACCCAGCGCCGCGGCCGTCACGAAGTAGTCCTTATACTCCGGATACATCTGCTCGAACTCATCCAGCGGTATATCATCAAACACAAACGCATAGCGCATGTCAGACTTGTCCAGCTCCTTCGCGGCGGGGTCCAGGAATATGGTCAGTGGGTCACTCACGCGCCGAATGTAGATGTCCTGGTCGAAATTATTATCATCTGTGTAGTCCGTCGCGACCCTCAGATAGCCAATCCCGCCAGTTACCTGGAACTCTGTAGCAGTATCGTACGCGACAGATGCCTTGGAGTGGTACTCGATGTAGCGGACCAGTGAGCTCAAACAGTCTGCACTCTCCTTCGTCGCCCCATTGCCCGTTGCCATCAGCTTTATAGCAGGCTTGTTCTTCTTGGCATCGTTGATGATCTGCAAAGCATGCTGGCGGGCTTTGTTGATAGTCAAGCATGGCTTCTCCTCTACGTCTCGGTTGCGCCGGATAGCATTCGGCCACTGATAGCCGTTGTCACTATCCGCATTGGCGAACTTGATATCATCCAGCCAGAGCTTGCGCGCGTTGCTTTCCCAGTCCTGGCACATCTTGAAGCGCTTCTGGGCTTCACGGATGACTGGGTCTGGATCGGTCGGTGTGCTATCTGGCCTAAGTGCTTCGCTCACTTACTTCATCCAATTCTGGCTGAAGCCTCCTAGTGGATCTAGGAAGAGTTTGTCTATTGAAAAGCCTGCCGGCTTAATTTTGAGTAAGGTGCGTTGCTCGGGCTCGCGCCGGGGCTCACGCAGTCCCACGGCGAGGTATCGAAATGCGTCAGCTCCATGACTGCTCCAGTCATGTACGGGCTTATCCTGATAACGCCCCGTTGTACCGTCAGCCTCAGGACTAGGATCGTAATGATAGGCTTTGAGGGCATTGAGCCCAGCTTCACACCTAAGCTCATCGATCCAGCATTTGGGGAACACGGTCCTTGCTGCATTGATGCCATCCTCCGGACTTAAGCGCTGCACTATGCGGACCTTGTGACCCTTCGCCGCGACCTGCTCCTGGATCGACTTCTTCGTGCCAAGAGTTTTGGCTTTAGCATCATGAGGTAGCCAAGCTGTGTCATAGAGATAGCCTTGCTTGTCCGCCCTCTTTTGCAGCTCAAAGAGATAGTGATCGAGATGATAGCCGGCATTCTCATAGTAGTCGATGAGATGGTACTCAAAACCGACGACTTGGGCAAACCAGATAGCTGTGGCATCGCCACGCCCCAGGTCCCAAAATGTATGCACGCCCACTGCGGGCTCGTAGGGTACTTTGCCGATCCGATTTTCGAGATAAGCCTCGCGGAGTTGCTTCCCATAGACCGCCCCTGTGAGTGCGACTCGGCATTTGCCCTCCCAGACATTAAGGTAACTGTCAGGGTCGTGCTCCTTCATGTGAATGCGGTCCCGCTCCAGCGTGTCAGGAAACCACGGGTTATCAACGTAGGTCATGAACACCACATAGCTGTCCGGTGGTGGACTAATAACGAGCTCCTGATAAATGAAATCCGTCTCCAGGTCAGGGTTAAAGGAGAACCAGAGTTCGGAGCCTTCTTTACGAATACTGGGGGTAAGTACATTGTATGAGTCCTTAGTAAGCTTGGCTGCTTCCTCCACCCAGCATATGTCAACGCCCTCAATCGACTTGATGCTGGTGACGTTGTGACGTATACCTTCAAACATGAACTCCGAACCCGTAGTACGACATATGATGGTATTCTGCAGGATGTCGAACTGCGATAAGAGCCCCATCGCTTCGATCTGATCACTGATGAGTTTATGGACCGAATCCTTAATGGACTTTTGTAGCTCACGAGCACATAGGACCCTAATCCGCGATTGCATCGCCCTTATGATACAGGCCCTGGCTAGGCCCCACGATCTACCTGCGCCACGGCCCCCATAAAACACCTTATACCGCATAGGTTGGAAGAGACACTGCAGCTTCGGCGGAAACTGCAGCACCAACGCGTTTGGGTTGATCTCGAGTTCGGCTAAGTCATTCATACTCGACACACCGTTTGGAAACCAAACCGTGGGCTCAGTACACTTTCTTACTTTTGCCCGCAGCAACACCCCGCAATAGCTTACCCTTGACCTCGGTCGCGCGCCTAATGGCCGGGCCCTCACCCTCTGCCGGCTTCAGCTTCGTCAGCTTTGGCAGCTTGGCTTTCCCCTTCATGGTCCAGGCTTCCTCGGCTCTTGGCTGTGGTAGTGCCTCTTCGGGTCCATCTCGAACCTAATCCGCGCGCGGCCCCAATCGCCGCCCTCAGGTACATCTGCATCACGATACTTTGACGCAGGACGCGCCGAAGCAGACGCCCCATTCTTGTCGATCTGATGGGCACCCTTGCCCATGCACCTGACATGATCCACCATATCAGTGCTCCTTCATCCCGCCGCCACCCTTAATGCTCTTCACCGCGCCCGAGTAGCCACCCTTCCCGGGCGCTCCCAGGTCACCCGCCCTATGCATATGACTCGCAGGGAGCCGCGCGGCATTGCTGAGGCCAGTCTCAAGCTTGCAGTCTTGCGCCTCAATCGCCTTGGCGCCAGGCCCACTGCACTTACCTGCTCTAGGCATATCAACCTCCACTGCTTCCATCTGTTGCCGTTACATGCATACTGATAGCTACGTTAGTACTCCCATCAGCCTGCACAGTTACAACCGCCTGCGCGGTCCCGTTTCCATACCCAGCGCTAACGCTGAGTGACTCACTAGCCTGACGCATCTCAACGAGAGCCTCCAGCTCCATCAGCATAGCCTTAGCAATGCTGAAGCTCGTGGCCGTGACCGCGCTATTAACCATAGCTGTCTGCCCTGGACTCGACATATCAATTGATCCTTTCAGGGTTAGGAGCAACCCATACAGTACAGATTCCCGCTCGGTTAATCTTCTTGATGAGGTCACAGTACGGCTCCGATGCCTTCTGACTAGCCTCACGGTCAATGATCATAATGTCATTACCGTCCAGCCTGTCAACCTCAACATTGGTTGCGCGACTAAGGGCCAGGCCAATGGTGGGCAGCAGCGTTAGGTTCACAATGGCTGTCTTCCAGTCCGCTGCCAATGCCAGCTCGGCCATCTCCGCATGCTTTATAGTCTCCTCATCGCGGTACTCAGGCACCCCATCGCGCGCCGGCACAACCACCTCGCGCTTCAACCGTTCCAGCGCCAGGATTATCATATCCACTTCCTCCTTGGACAGTGGTCCCCGAAAGAGTGGCTGCTCGGGCGGAATGGGGTGCTCCTTACTCCCAACCAGGTTGGACGGCCCATTCCCATCCGGCCTCGGCTGTCGCCAAGGCACCTGCTGTGCGAGCGCGCCAGTCGCCACCAGGCTTAAGATCAGAGCTAGTCTCAGCATGAGGCACCTATAGGATAACCACTGCCACTGACGCAGGGTATCACATTCTGATAGTAATCGAAGCCGCCCACCACCAACGAGCCATACGCACTCTGCGTCAGATCCAGCCCAGCGGGCGCCTTGTAAGCTGCCGCGGGTGAGTAGCCCGTAGGACATGGCTGGGGCCCCGAGGTCGGCGCGGTCGTACCTGTGTAGCACGCCTGATTACCAGTCGTGATCGTCGGGTTGACTGCAAACACCCCATTAATGTCGCCCCCAGTTATAAGGGACTGCCACGCGGCCGAGCCCCTCACAGTATTGTTAACAACCCTCCAGAAATACGGCCCTGTCGGTGTAGCTCCGGTGCCCCCACAGTTCGGACAGTAGTAGCCGTTGTTGAGGAACTGTAGACTGGGACAGGTCAGCAGATTGTAGATCATCAGCGCGGAGCCTTGATACTGCGGCGCCACCATCAGGTTATTGGCAAATAACGAGCCTGTCACCCCTGGACACGAGGCAAAGAACACTGGAGTTGAGACGCCGGTCGGCGAGTTGCTCATGTTCAAGGTGTTATTGTAGATGTACTCAAGCGACGGAGTCGAGGTGTTGTTGTACCAGCCATTAGAGAAGCTATTGCCATAGCCGCCCCCAGACGTAGTGTACGTGTTCTGGTTCGAGCCCTCCCCAATATTGTAGCGGAACGTTACTGGGTTCGGCGCTCCCCACGTCAATCCCTGATCGGGCGGCCCAATCACAGTCTCAAAGCTCGGGCCGGCCGTGAAGTGAACCCAGTTATACTGCACAATGACCCCATTGTTGCCCCGGTCAATGTCCAGCCCGGCATGGTCACACGTCCCATTCACAGCTGCAGCCTGCTCATTGTAGAACTCACTGAACTGGATGGTGTAGTTGTAGGAATCCATCGTCCACATCGAGCTCGGCCCGCCGCAGCCCCCAATATTCACGCTGGTGTCATGCACCACTATGTACTGCATCGGCGAGATACCAAGCAGGTTAACTTGGCCCCAGATCAGCAGACCTAGACCGATAGCACCTGAGTTAGGCGCAGCAGGGGTATAGACCTGGCCACCCAGGTTATAGGCTAAGATGCCCTGGATGCTCGCGAAATTGATCTGATTCCCCTGATTGCCCTGGCTCTGGATGCAAGCCTGCGCCCCAGCCTGTGAGGTATTAGTCGACTGGCTACAGGTGATGTTCAGCAGGGTGACCTGCTGGATACCGCCGCCATACGCCGTACTGCGAGGGGCCGGTCCCCAGAAGTCATACGAGATCGCTGCGCCCTGAGTATTATAATTGCCCGTGGGGCTCTGGCAACCTGACGTGCTATTCACATTCTCAATAATGACGTTGCTCATCACCTGCGAGCTATAGTTAGTGAGCTTGATACCAGCTGGCACATTCCCCACCGTGTCGCAGTACACATCCACACCATTCCAGATCACGCCACTCACCCCGTTGAACTCCACCACTGCCGAGGTCGTCAGCGCGGGCGAGCTCGTATCCTCCGAAGGGCACTGAGTGGTACTATTAGTGATAGCTGGGTGGTTGCCCGTTCCATAGCTCTGGATCGTGATGGGTGATCCAGACGCCCCCTGCGTATTGCCCCCATTCCCATTGAACTGAATGCAGGTATTGCCAAACACATCTCCCTTATTGAAGTTGAACACATCACTGGGATGCACACTCATGCTGGAGATCTTAGTAGCGAGGCAGGTCGTGGTGGTAGTCAGACAGTTATTGTTGTTGTTACCCGCCGCGCTGAAGTAGTAGACTGTACCTCCGGGCGGCACCCCCACAGTGGTATCACTCACGCGCGAGTTGCCAACACTCGCCAGCTGGATGTAACCATTGATGACCTGGGTTGCGCCGTTCAGCGCGCCAAAGTGGAACGGCGCGGCCGGCTGCGGTGCGCCCGAGTCCTTATAATAGACCTGATGATTGAGGGCCATAGTGCGGCCGGTGGTGTCCCAGGTGATGTCGGAGATGTTAGCATTCAGCCAGGTAGCCGAGGTCCCCGGCCCATTACTGGTAGGCAGCCCACTAACCAGGGTCTGGTTACCCGTAATGCCGAAGAACTGCAGACCATTCGAGTCTACAAGGGTCGAAGGCACCTGGTTGACCCCAAAGCTCTGCACCTCTAACGTGCCCACATTTCCAGCCATACTACTGCTAAACGTACCAGTCGGCACGATGTTGTCCGTGCTCCTCGAGGCGGGCCCTGTAGTCGTAGGTATGAACGGAGTGGCGAAGTTCCCCAGCTCCCACTGCGGCCCCCAGACATCCACATTCACGGTGCCGGTCTGCGAGTTGCTAGCTGCACCCGAGAAGCCAAAGTTGAACTGACAGTTGAAGCTTGTTGTCAAACAGGTCTGCAGAGTCGCAGTATACTGATAGTTGGCCCAGTTGGCCGTCAGTGTAATGTTCCGGCTGGTGTTCTGCAGGGAGGTCGTACCGTCCCAAAACTGCAGGGTGATGACTTTGCCCACATCACCCGCGGTGTCAGCCTTCATCCAGATGCTATCCGAATAGATACCCCCAGCTGTCAACCCGGCCGAGTGGTTAGTCACAATGGCATTGTCACCAAAGCTTACCACCGAGGTGCGCTGAAACGTCACCTTCGTTGCGTTAGTGCTGCCATCCGGCCCGACTACCACACCACCATTGCTCGGCCCCGAGATCACCACCGTCCCCGAGCCAGTGGTGTAGGGATTCCAGTAGGTCGGGTTACTGATGTCACTGGCCCCAGCAATGAGGTTCGTGCGGCCCTCCCAAACGGCCAGCCCATTACTATTCACACAACCTATGTTGGCTGCGGCGTAGGTAACTGTGGTTGCAGTCTGACAGGTCTCCTGCGTAGACCGAGTCACGCTGTCAAAGCCCGGGCTCAGTACCACCACCGTGCCATTCCAACACTGGTTCACAGTGTAGTTACAGCTCTGTGCGGCCCAACTCGGCACCCAGGAGGGCTTGATAGTGCTGCCTACACCCACCGTAAACAGGGTCGTAGCGCTGCCTGCTGCCGAGGCATTCCCATTCCCATCAGTCACCTGCCACACAACCGTCCGACTGAGGTTCGAGCCGCCATTCGTAACATCCGCCCCAGTGAAGTTGTAGCCAATGCTGGCCATCGCCTGTTGGTAGGCATTGACCGTCTGCGGACCAGTCAGGTTGAGTAGGCCGGTCCCTGCATTATAGCTGCCACTAATGCCGGCCTGATTGGTGAATACCAGCTGATCGCCCGATTGGAACGTCGAGGTGATCTGGGCCGTAGCGCTATTGATCGAGGTGCTGGAGAAGTCTGACAGCACTAGGTTCGGCGCGACCGTCACAGCCCCACCGCCCTGAGTATAGTTGTTCCCAGTAGCAGTGCCGGAGATCGTAGGCAGCGCGATGACTGTCACGTTCGAGTTCGCAGCGCTTGAGCCCGCCCCCTGATTCTGCGCCACAAAGGAGATCATGCGAGGCGACCGCGTCCCTGACTGGGTTGGATCTGCGATGCTAGTGCTGAACTGCACCGTACGCGCTACAGCCTGATAGACCGATGCGGCCGCATTCCCACTGAGGCTCAACACCCCCAGGTTGGAGTAGGTGCCATTAACCCCACCAGATGGGGTGAAGGTCAGCACGTCCCCCTGAACGAAGTTGTTAGAGATGGTGATGGTCATACCTGTGACCGTCCCACTGAGTGTCAGCGCCGAGTTAACAACTGTGGCCGTACCGCCCTGCGTAAACGAGGCGGTATTCCCACCACCTCCAATAGTGGGCGGCGTTGGCAAGCTCGGCGCGGTGGGCGCGGTGAAGCAGCACAGGAACCCCTGCGCGGCCCAGGCGCCTTGCGGCGCCGCCAGCATGAGTGCCAGAGCTAGAGCTAGCTTTCTCATAGATTAGTCCTTGGGTTGTAGGCTGTCAGGCTAAGCGTATTCGCCCCGGTGTAGTTGCCATGCGCCCCATTCGGGATGCTGGCCGTGATCGTGCGATCCACCTCGATGCTGGTCACATTCCCGCCACTCAGGTTCATGATGAAGTAGCAGGGCGTTGCGGTGCCGCCGGAGGTGAAGTTGATCGTGGAGCTACCAATAGTGATGCTGTTCGCCCAGCCACCTGCCGCCAACGGCCCAATATAGTAGGTGCCATTATTCCCTGAGGTGACTGACGAGTTCAGCGCCGTGTTGGAGTACTGGTTCGTGGTGCCCGCAGGGATGGTCATACCGCTACGCACCGCAGCTGCTGTGGGCTCGCCCGACTTCTGCGGATAAACGAACGTCGTCTGGGTCGCATCAGGGCTGCCCGTATACGTCCGTACAGGCGTGATGTTTCCGCCCTGTGCATTGACATTCGCCTCGGAGGTCATAGTCGTGGCATTCGAGCTCAGGGTGATATAGTTCTGTGTGTCCCCAGTCGGGCCGTAGGTCGTCGAGGCAAAGCCACCAGCGGCGTTGATGTTGGTAGTCATGGTGGTAGTGCCCCAGCTACCACTATCGCCGTCGCTCGTCATAATGGGGAAGGTCATGCCCCACAGCCCACTGCATCCCGTGCAGGTTGTCTGACTCAGCACTCCATCTGGCGTTAGGGTCAGGTTCTGCGTGAAGGTCGGAGTCCCACAGTTCCACACAATCTTGCCGAACGTAACAGCTGGGTTGGCAAACGTAGTAGTGAAGGTGCCATGGCAGCTCGCCGGATTCTGCGCGAGCCTCGTCCACGAGCCATTGTTCCAGGTCGGGCCGAAGCTTACCTGACCGCCAAGGCTAGGATACCCCGTGTCTGCGGGCCCAATGCGCGCATCCCAGCCCACACGGCCGATCTTCTCAATGCCGACTGCGGTCCACAGCGTCGGATTGTCGAACGTGGTGTTGGCAGTCGAGCCGGCCATTGCCGCCTGCAGCCCGGTGCCGCCCGCCGCCATCACCACCTGCGGGCCGAAGTCCGAGTTCGTAGCGAAGGCATACCCTCCGATCTCCGAGGGCATAGGCTGCTCAGTGATAGCCGAGGCAGTCTTATTAGTATAGGCCGCTGCAAGCAGATACATCAGCTGTAAGCCATAACCATAGTCGCCGCCCGAGGCCGGCGCATACTGCTGGCAACAGGCGGTGTTGGGGTTGTAGTGCGCCTTAGTCGCGAAGAAGGTCGCGCCGTTGCAGCAGGCTGGATTGAGCCAGTTGCCCGTTACCTTGAAGTCCATCTGCGCGGCATGCTCGAATTGGCCCGCGCGGAACGAGTCGCTCGCACCAACCTGCTGAGCCATGATCTCGTCCGTTAGGATGCGCGCATGCTCAACCCAGTTGTGGTGGTCCTGGCGTCCTCCAGACGCCGACTCCCCATCTTGCGCCTGCATATACATCCCGCTAAGCGCAGCCGTCGAGGTGGCAGTCCGAATGGCACCAGCTTGCGCCCCATTGTAGCCCTCGCTAATCATGGCATTGAGAGTAGTAGCTTGACGCTCAACCCACAGCCCATCTGGCGTGACTCCATTCTGGTCCATGTACAGGTCGAAGGGAGGATTGTTGAACTGGTTGGCCTGGTGCATAGTGAAAGTGTTAAAGCTGCAGGTTGCACCCGTCCACATGCAATCAATGCCTGCGGTGCCGCCCACACTACCACCTGTGAAGGTGCTCAGCCCGTTCTGGATGGCGAGCCATGCGCCCCACATATCGTACATGCCCCAGTTATTAGTATTATTACCTACTCCATACCAAGCGTTCAGGTGGTTGGTATCGAGCCACGTTGACTTCTGACTCGCGCTAAAACTCGCGCCACCATACGTATTGTAGAGCTGCCAAGCCAAGTTGAGCGGCCCGATGTTGAAGTCTTGCGCGCTGGTGTGAGCGTGGTAAGACGCAGTCGAGCAGTTCATCACTGCAGTGGCGAGGCCATTAGTGGCATAGGTCAGGTTGTTACCCTTGAACTGCGCGCCAAAGGACAGCTCCAAGCTGCCGTTGAATGCCGTCCCAGCATTGCTAGTGCCGGTATAAGGATCTAACCCCGAGCTGCCTATGCATCCCGTGCCGCTATTGGCTCTCGAGGCATACCAAGTCACCAGATTGTTAAGGCGCGTGAGGTAGGTAGAGTTAGCCACTGCCGCTGCAGTCCAAGGCCGCGCGGTCGTATGCCAGGTATTGCTGCTTGAGGCGACTGGCACGTTCGAGGGCAGTAAGCTGACTGCCGTTACGGTTCCCGGTCCGGACTGGTTCGGCGGCGGTGCAGCGGGACAGGCCGTAGTCCCATTCCAGGGGATGAAGCCCGTTGAGCATTGCGCCGTGAACGTGCTCGCGCCAAAGTTCACAGTCACAGTCCGGCCCACAATCCCCACCAACTGCGCATCTACGAACCAGCTGCACGGGGCAGTGCAGCCCGCCGTGGAGGTGGCGAAGCTCACACCTCCAACGCCCGTGCCAGGGTTGGCGCTCGCACTGCCATTCCACTTGCTGCCAGTGGTCACATCCTGCGCCCAGAATAGGCCGTTCGTCAGGTCTACCTCGACGGCCCACAGGTCCCCAGCGTTAGCATTGAGCGCCGTATTGCTGATCTGGGCCACATTGTTGTATAGGATCTGGCCCTGACCCGAGCCATTACTGCCATAGTAGCCAATGCTATTGACATCCGAGCCCACCCCAGTCGTCAGCCCGTGCGCGGTGTTGCCCACCCCCACAACGCTCTGGAAGTTCCCAGGCGTACCCAACTGCGCCTCGTAGTGATACCTACCCGAGGTGTAGCCAACCGCGCCCATCGTCTGGGCCAGCGGGGTAGTGGCTCCGACAGTAGCAATCAGCCGCGTGCTATCCAGACCAACCGAGCTTGCAGTATTGTTCGGGTTCAGCGTATTGCCTGGAGGCGCGGCCACGCTGGTATTCCAGTTGACCTGGTTACTTACGCCCGAGGTCCCTAGGGCCGTAGTCTCCGTCGCCACTGCGTTGTGCGCGCCATTGCCCAGCGCTACAGTGTTAAAGCTCCACGTATTGCCCGTGACTACAGTCGTAGTGCCATCCGGCGGGGTGGGAGGTCCTCCATCAATGTAGACTGTGATCGTGTCGCCTACGTTGTTCCCAGTCCCCGTGACCGTGGTAGCAGACGTAGTGACTGTGCCGGTCGGCCCTGAGATCTGAGGCGCGGCAATCGTCCCAGTGGTATAGGTAACGACGATCCCACCGGCTGCGCCGGACCCGCCAGCTCCTGGTGCTGGCCCCGCCCCACCAATAGCTCCACCGCCGCCGAACAGCCCACCATTGCCACCGTTGCCCGCAGTCCCACCACCCGTGCCCGTAACTGCACCAGCGCCGCCACCCCCACCACCTGGTCCAGCCACAGAGCTATCACTAGTCTGAGTGAAGCCTACGCCAGCACCACCATTGCCTCCATTCCCAGTGTTCGCAGGGCTAGCCGCACCATTACTCGCGCCACCGCCCGAGCCATGTGAGCCGGGGCCGCCATTCACTCCAGCTGTGCCGCCGGCCGTTCCATCCTGCGCTAACCCGCCAGCAGTACCATTAGTGCCACTAACTGCAGGGCTCGTGCCACCACCGTCAGCACCACCACCGCCACTGCCACCCACACTCGAGGTGACGTTAGGTAGGTTGGAGCCTTGCGCGCCATTCCCATGCGGACCACCAGCACCGCCTCCACCCGCACCACCAGCGGCGCTGGTCGGCGTGCTACCACCCGCCCCACCACTATGAGCTGTCGCGCTAGGGGTCGAGGCGCTAGCCTGACCACCTGCGCCGCCAGTTGCCCCCGGCCCGCCACTGGTGAAGCCACCAACCGAGCCGCCCTTCGCAATCACCTGGCCCGAGTTGAAGTTAGTGTCACCACCAGCTACGCCGCAGCTATTGGCCGTATTAGCGCCGCCAGCCCCACCCGCGCCGATGGTGACTGGGACCAGCGCTCCAGGCGTCAGTGTGATGTTGGCGATTGTGGCTTCTGCACCAGCACCACCTGCCCCACAGCTGCCGGTGTTGCCGCCCCCTCCACCTGCGCCACCACCCCAGGCCCAAACCGTGTTAGTCGAGGTGAAGTCGCTAGGGACAGTCCAGTTACCCGTCGCGGTGATAAAGACTGTCTTTGAGTTGGGAGGCGGTGGTGCTGCGGCTGGCTTCTTCCCGCCAAACACCTTGAGCTCAGCCCCAAGGGCTGAACTCGCTAGCGCTACGGCTAGCAGACCAGCTATGAGTACGTTGCGGCGCATCAGTTATAGGCACCTGTGCAGTTGATCGGCGTACCTGGAGCCGTGCCACCAGTCGGTGTGGATGTGGCAGCAACACTCATAGCGGTTGTGAACTGGATGCCAGGGAAGTTCATCGGAAAGCCGCCATTCTGCACCGGAGGTATACCCACAGACATGGCCGGCGTGGTGCTGCCCACCGTGATGCCGCCCGACTGATTGAACACCTGCACATATACCTCGTTCGAGGAGTTGGGATTATAGCAGTAGAGCATGCCCAACTGACCCGCGCTGGCCTTGATGCTAACTGCCGTATTGGTCAGTCCTACGAGGTTGACCGGAGTCCAGCCGCCTGTACCGGACAGGACTGGGCTAACACCGTTGGTCGAGCCAGGAGTGGTCTGGCTGATAGCCACAGGGCCTGTCGAGTCGGAGCTAAGTACGACGCGCTGCGCCCCCGCCGAAGTACCAGTACCCGTAGGTGCAGCTGCGCCATTAATCCCAACGATATTGATGTCTGCCGCCTGTGAGCTTCCCACTACCGTCCCCGTCAGACCAGCCAGGTTCGCGCCAATCTTAACGCCAGTATAGCCGGCCTGGGCCGGAACGGCTGAGCCCGTTGCGCTAGCTGCAGCGTTCGCTGCCGAGCCCGCCGCCACGTTAACATTCAGGTAGCCCTGCGTGGTCTGAGTCAGTGGGTTAGTGTTGCCAGCCGTGTAGGTCTGAGCACCACTCACCACTGCGACCTGGCTCAAAATACCAGTCTGACCACTGGTTGCCGCCCCCTGTGCGATGTTGCCCGAGGTGGTCACCAGCTGCCCCGTTCCATTGCATTGCAGCGCGACCGTCTGCGTGGCGCTAACTGCCGGACTCGCGCCGTTCTGGCACAGCGCCACAATGCCCTGCCCAGGGTCAGTGCCAACCGTCGAGCTCCCATACGCTAAGAGTTGGCTCGCCGGGGCGATGATCCGCATGTAGCCAGCCAGGTTGGTGGACAGTGCGTTGCTGGTACCATTCGAGTAGGAGGGGTCGGCCGTGGTGGCTGTGGCCAGCACAGGGCCGCCCGAGGGGTTAATCGAGCCGCTAATGGGCTGAGTGCCTGAGCCATTCGGCTGCACAAACACAGGGTTACCGCTGGTGCCCTTCTCAGCCCCGGTGTTGTCGATCAGCACATGGCCCGCGCAAAAGAGCGTACTAAAGCACGTAAAGCCACTGACGTTCACGCCCGAGCCTGGGGTGTAGCCGATGCTAGTCTGACTGCCCGCTAGGGCCGGGGAGGCCATGAGGCTCAGCCCCACTGCAAGCCATCTGAGGTGTCGCATGACCTCGCTCCTAAAAGATAATGACCAGGGGGTTGCTACCCCCTCCTCCACCACCGCTGCCAGTAAAGCCGTGGTGCCAAGCCGCCAGGGCGGTTATGAGCGCCAGACCTATGATGATACGCACTAGCATGAGGTTGCCATCCCGTAGTAGGTGTACTGGTTGTGGCACAACGCCGTCAGGGCCGCGGTGGTCAGGGTGGCATTACCCCAGTTGAACCACTCCGCGATGTTCCCGGTTAGGAAGTTGGCCTGGGTAGTCGCGTTACTCGCGCCGAGCGTCACAGTGCCACTCGTGCTTGGCACCCTCGTCCCATTGCTCGACTGCAACGCACCCAGCACATTGTCCACAGAGACGAGCCCATCTCCGACGACCTTGGTCGTAACGGCCGAGTAGCCCATCAGGAAGAAGAGGGAGTGCATCACGCTGTCTGAGGCAGTCTGGAAGGCGTTACTGGTGCCGTTGTTCAGCACCGCCTGGTTGGTCGTAGCGCCATACCCATTAGCACAGCACGGAGACGCGCCAGTGCCCTGTCCGCTGATGCTCGCGCCAGTTGAGAAGTTGGCCGTACGATCAGCTATTGCGGCGAAGAACTGCGTGCCGCTGGTGGACATGGCGCTCGTGGTGCCGCTCTGCAGGAACTGGCTGCTGCTACCTGTGAAGGTGACGCACGGCTTCCCACCGATGCAGTTGAACGTCAAGACCGGCTGCTTTGCGGCCGTGGCCTGGGAGATATGACACTGCGTCGAGCCGGTGCATTCCGTATAGGTTTGCTGGGTGTACCACTCCACCACATTACAGGTCGTCGCGTTGCACCAGGTCGCTACCGCGGTGCCATTATCTGCGGGCGTGCTACAGCCTACGACATTTCCCATGTCCCCACTGCTAGTCGGGTATACATCGCAGTTGTGGCTATCGCTCGCGCGCGTCAGGTTCATTATATTACAGCCCTGCGTGGCACAGCCCGCGCTGAAGGCCCTAGTCCCATAGTAGAGGTCGCCGCCTGCGAAGAAGCTCGCACTCACATCGGCCGGCCCCACATAGCTAGAGGCGTTCGCCACGACAGAGTACTTCATCCATGTGACTGAAGTGTCTGTCCCGGTCACCTGTATATCTGTGGAATCGGCCAGACTGAACAACTTACCTTTGTCGAAGAGGAACGACGAGGTGCAGGTTGTGGCGGGGTTGGTGATAGTGCAGTTTATGTTGCTGCCAACGGGAACCGCCGCGTTCTGGTGCAGCGTGAAGGTCTTGCTCGTGCTCGGCGAGGGGCTAATCGAGGCCGTGAGTTGGCTCAGTACGAAGTAGTTCAGCGGGACAGTGTTAAGGTCGGTCTCAGTGCTGACATTGCTGAAGCTGCCCACCACAGGGCCGTAGAGCGTCGCCGCGCTGGTCGGCTGCACCGCCGAGATGCTCATCAGGGGGTAAGAGTTCGCAGTACCATTGTTGGTGCCGCCAGCCTGCCACCGG
>Ga0318562_10000032_pt1 | contig 63959 bp, 59 predicted proteins | sample GRESIP066b5f18_FD_203688 | JGI IMG/M metagenome (GOLD analysis project Ga0318562, IMG submission 203688) | Tropical soil microbial communities from Luquillo Experimental Forest, Puerto Rico - GRE.SIPMG.066b5f18 | ecosystem: Environmental > Terrestrial > Soil > Tropical forest > Bulk soil... | reverse complement strand
ATGCATTATTGTAATAGGTGAATTGCCATGAAAATTCGGGGCGGTATTATTATACTAATTTGATAAACGTGTAGGGGCCGGTCCCCGTGCCGGCCCAGCATCGTATTTGCCGTCACCATTGTTTTTTAATAACCAATAAATTTTTTGTGTAACATGGGTTGGGGTAATGCCAGCCTGGGCCGGCACGGGGACCCGCCCCTACATGTTGTGTCATTATGCATTATTGTAATAGGTGAATAGCTTCGAAAATTCGGGGCGGTATTATTAATTTACTAATTTGATAAACGTGTAGGGGCCGGTCCCCGTGCCGGCCCAGGATCCTATTTGCCGTCACTATTGTTTTTTAATAACCAATAAATTTTTTGTGTAGGATGGATTGGAGTAATTGTGTGTATTATGTTCGTGAACATATGTTTACTATGTGCCCGGTCTATACAGCGCTTTCGCGCTTGGCCCGGGCTCTATTATTTCTTCCGCTTTGCGGATTAAATCAGGGTGCAAAACGCAGTCGTATGAGGTAGTTTCTATCTATTTTATGCCTAAAGCGCTCTTAGGGTCTTAAGGGCATCATCAGCATCTTTATATTTTCCCATTGCCGCTTCGAACAAAAATTGTCCATAGTTATCAAGCTTTTCAATACGATTTCTAAGCGCTCCCAATAGGTCTTTTTCTGTCGCTTGATTTTGGGCAATAAGCGCATCTATATCTTTCCAACGTTCTGGAAATTGAGTCCCAAAAGTATCATTGGCCATGTCATCTTTGCCCCAGTTATTTTTATCGATAAAAGCTATTATGGCCTTAAGCTGTTTGTTACGCCCTGCCAATTGCCAGAGTAACGACAGTTCCTGGACCTTGTTTTTCAGACCGTTAAAATCAGTTGGTTCCTGATTAAAAGCAGATTTTACAAGCTTTGGCTCAAGCAGCAAAGCATCTATTAAATCATCTCCGTATGCTCTTATCTCATCGCGATATTTTGTCTCAAGAAAAGATCTGCTCAACGCCACCATGTCGCCCTGCTTGCCCTCGTGGCCTTCACCATAGCGATAATTAAAACCTGGCTTCTCTTCAAAATTTACGAATACAGGAATATCGCCTCTTTGCTTAATATTACTTGGCTGAATATTATTATGCGCTACGCCCAGGCGGTGAATTTTTGCGAGACTGCTCAGGGTTTTAATAATTTTGTTATCCTCGTAATCAAAATCATCAAGCTTTTCTAGTATAAGAAAAAATCTATTTTTTAAGTCTTTAAAATAACTTACTAAGCGCGGCGCTGATTCGACATTATTTTTTTCCAATAATTTTAATATACTAACTTCGTTATTATCACGTAGAGTTATCTTAGCCACAAAATTATTATTATCGATGGTGGCTTCTCTTAATTGCGCGCCATCAGCTCCCTGATTTTTAATTCTCTGATTCAGCTCAATAAGTTTTCCATTCACATCTATTTTTATCGGACCAGGAGCAGGTTCATATATATCGATAACTTTATCTACAGTGGGTATAGTTATTTTATCTATATTTTTACCTCCACCTGTCTCATCACAGGAACTCAGTGCCAATAAATTAATACATAAAATCCCAAATAATAATTTCATAACCCACCCTTTTTTAAAAATTACAACTTACTCAACACAACTTCGAGGTTTTTATCTTCTACTTGCAAATCTTGTGCTTCATGAGAAGCCTTATTTTTATTAACCAATAATTCCCCCACCAAAAGCTCAGATTTTATATAATTCTCATGATATTTGAGCGCTCTTATAAGCTCAGAATCTTCAGAGAAAAGCTCCAATTTTATTCTGTCGGTCACTTCGAGGCCTTGTGATTTTCTCAAGCGCTGTAAAAGACTCACTGCTTCACGCATGAGGCCCTCGTCTTTGAGCTCATCGTCAAGCTCGGTATCGAGCGCTACGGTTAGATTGCCTTCACTCATGACAACCATGTCGCCTTTGGCTTCACGATTAATTACGATGTCTGATAAAATTATCTCATGACCCGCCAAATTTATAGATTTGCCTGCTTCAAGCTCTGTGATTTGATCCATGCTTAAAGCCTCTATCGCTTTACCAACGATGCCCATATCTTTGCCGAGCTTGGGTCCCAAGCTCTTGAAATTAGGCTTTGAGCTCAAATTACAAAGGCTATTAGCTGAATCGAGTATGACCAACTCACGGATATTTAACTCAGAAGTAATAAGCTCTGCATGGCTCATGAGTAAGCTTTGCGAATCGGGTTCACCAGAAACTACCGTAATAGTCCTCAAGGGTTGACGTGTTTTCAGACGGTGTTTTTCTCGTAAAGCCCTACCCATCGTGACGATCTGGCGAACAAGCTCCAACGAATGCTCAAGCTTACTATCGATCATAAGTTCATCAGCTTCAGGAAAATCACACAAATGCACGCTTTCTTCACCTGGCTTACTCATGCCTGCTTGCACCACCAAATTTTGATAGAGCGTTTCACTAATAAACGGCATGAGCGGCGCAGCTATATGAGCAAAAGTAGTAAGAACTTCATAGAGCGTTGCGTAAGCTGCTAATTTATCGTTTTTTTCTTGGGTAGTTAGAGCATCTTTCCAAAAACGACGACGGCTTCGACGTATGTACCAGTTGGTCATATCATCGATAAAAGACAGCAAGGGAGGAATTATTTTATACAAATAATAGCCTTTCATTTCGCTGTTGATATTTTTAATAAGCGTTTGCAGCTTGGACATGATCCAACGGTCTATTTCTGCTCGATCAGCAAGCTTGGGTGCTCGAGATCTATCACGCGCAGGTTCAAAGCCATCGATATTGGCATACTGAACAAAGAAGCTCCACGAGTTATAAAGCGGCAAAAGCACTGAACGCACGACTTCTTTGACCTGTGCTTCGTTAAATTGCAGGGGCTCGGCACGAACGGCAGGTGAGCCCACCAGATAAGTTCGCAGGGCATCGGAGCCATATTCGTTGATGACATGCTCAGGATCAGGATAATTCTTCTTCGATTTGCTCATTTTGGAGCCATCAGAAGCTAAGACCATGCCGTTCACGACAACGTTCTTAAAGGGCTTGTCGTCAAAGAGCGCTGTTGAGATTACCAAAAGTGTATAAAACCAGCCACGCGTTTGATCCAAGCCTTCGGCTATGAAATCAGCCGGAAAAGAATTTTTAAAATATTCTTGGTTCTCAAAGGGATAGTGCAATTGGGCAACGGGCATAGAACCTGATTCAAACCAGCAGTCAAAAACTTCTAAGATGCGTTTCATTTGGCCTGAGCACTGCTCACAAGCAAAACTTAAATTATCAATAAAATGGCTGTGAAGATCGGCTATCTCATGCCCAGTCTTGGCCTCAAGCTCGGCTGCCGAAGAAATAACCACTTTGTGCTCACAGCTATCACATACCCAAATAGGTATGGGCGTGCCCCAGAAGCGATTTCGCGAAATAGACCAATCAGCGGCGTCTTTGAGCCAATTGGCAAAGCGCTTGTGACCTACTGATTCAGGGACCCAATGAATATTTGCGTTGTGCTTGCTCATGCGTTCTTTGATTTGAGGAACGTCCACAAACCAAACGGGCACAGCTTTATATATTAACGGTGTATTAGAGCGCCAACAGAAGGGATAGCTATGTACCAAAACACTGCGATCAAATAATAAACCTGCCTCTTTGAGATTTTTTAATATGATTTTATCAGCGTCTTTAAAGCTCAAACCTGAGAGACCCTCGACTAAATCGCCAAATTTGCCTTCTTCGTCTAAGGGATCGATGAGCGGCATGCCTTCTCTTTTACAGGCATTAAAATCTTCGACACCAAAAGCAGGAGCCATATGCACAAGCCCTGTTCCAGTTTCTGTCGTTACATGATCGGCAAGGATTATTTTAAAACATCGAGAAATCTCTTCGCTTTTGAGAACGCGCGCGTAATCGGTTTGGGCGTAAATAGGCTCATAAGCGAGACCTACCAAATCATGGCCCTTAAGCTCACCTATGATTTCATGAGAATTCTTGAAAATCTGGCCCACCAGATCTTTGGCGACTAAATAAGTGCTTGAATCACCTGTATTTTTTACTTTGACATAGGTAATTTCTGCCCCGACTGCGATAGCGAGATTAGCCGGCAGCGTCCACGGGGTTGTGGTCCAGATGAGTAAGTACGTTTCAGGAAGCCCTATGACTTTGGCTTTAATAGTCACGGCTGGATCTTGGACTTCTTGATAATTTAAGTTGGCCTCAAAATTCGATAAGGGCGTAGAAAGACGCACGCTATAGGGCATGACGCGAAAGCCCTGAAAAACTAGATTTTTTTTCCAAAGCTGGCCAAAAACCCACCAGACCGATTCCATAAAAGAACGATCCATAGTTTTATAATCGTTGTCGAAATCAACCCAGCGCCCTAGGCGACCTATGACCCGTCGCCACTCACGCGTATGTTGTAAAACCCCCGCACGACAGGCTTCGTTGAATTTGTCGACACCAAAAGCCCTGATAGAATAAGGACCACTGAGATTAAGCGCCTTTTCGGTCTCCATCTCTATAGGTAAGCCATGAGTATCCCATCCAAAGCGCCTTTCGACATAATGGCCACGCATGGTCCAGTAGCGCGCAACGGTGTCTTTGATCGAAGAAGTAACTAAGTGACCATAGTGGGGCAAGCCTGTCGCAAAGGGCGGGCCGTCATAAAAACTATAGGGTGTAGCGCCCTGGGCCTTGCGTTGACTAATTGAACGTTGAAAGGCATCTAAGCGATCCCATAGCTCGAGAATCTTTTCTTCTTCGAGGGCAAAATTAAAGGCCTGGGGTAAAGCTTTAAATGGCGCCACTATTTACCTCTATTTTTATATATACTAATAAGTTCTTCGCATGCTGCTTTTAGTTAGGCAACCCATTTACCAGTAAATACTAAGCTGCCACACTTCATATATGACTAAGACACCAATTATTTTATGTGGCGCTCTCGGGCGTATGGGGCGAGCCTGCGTCGAGTTGGTGCTTTCTTCTATGCCTGATTTTGCTATCAAAGCCGCTATCGCACGCGATAACACCCAGGAAAAGCCCGCGCATTGGCCTTGTGAAATTTCCCAAAGTATCTCGGCGTCTTTGGGACCTGCGGTTATCGTAGATTTTTCTCATCACAGCCAGCTGCTTAAGCATCTTGAGCATGCATGCAAGAACAAATGGCCTATTTTGATAGCTACTACCGGGCATAGCGAAGAAAATCTCGAAGCTCTACGAGAAGCTTCCCAGCACATCCCGGTCGTTTATGCGCCCAATACCTCGGTTATGGCTAACTTACTAATCCAATTTTGTGCTCATGCTGCCCGTATTAAAGACGTCTGTGCTCATATCGTAGAAGTTCACCATCGCGATAAAAAAGACACCCCCAGTGGCACGGCTTTGGCTATTGGACGCGCCATGATGCCCTATATAGACGATCCGGAGAAAATTACCGGAAGTTCCCTGCGCATGGCTAACGTAGTAGGTGAGCATACGGTGTCTTTTTTCAAAGAAAACGAGCGCTTAGATTTAAGCCATCGGGTCAGCGATCGGCGAATTTTCGCCGAAGGTGCCTTGATCGCAGCACAATTTTTATATGGCCAGCATCCGGGATTGTACGACATGGGTGATGTGCTAAATCTAAAATAGATAATAAAATATTTTCGTGCTGGGAGGCTTATTATGATTGATTGGCGATCGTTGATGGCTGCAGATAAAAAATTACCTGATTTAAAAATGGATGTGCCAGAAGACGATTGGCGCAAAGAAGTCGCCTATAGCTTGTGCGAATTATATTATTCTCAGTATCGTTCTCAACGCAGTTATTCTGCCAACCAACGTATAGATTTAAGACCCGGCAGCGATTTTCATGTTTTTATGCGCACCCACATGAAGCCCCTTGAGCAATATGATGTATGGGAAGCGCTCTTTCCTAATTCGTCATCGGCTACAACCGCAGGCGCTATTGACGAAGCTTTGCACTTATTGGCCGATACCAAATTAGTTGACCGTGTTTATTCGGGCGATATCGTGACTGTGCAAAAAATCGTCGAGAATATTAAGAAAAAAAGAGCAAAATATCTCGACGTTATGTAGCTATCGAGGGATTTTATTACTCCTAGCAGGGCTTATCGCACTCGCAGCCTGCGAAAAAAGTCCCCATAAGCCTTGGCATTTATTTGGCACTCACGGCATTAATATTGGCCCGGCTTGGGAAATAACCCCGGGTAGTAAAAATATCACTGTTGCTGTCTTAGATAATGGTGTTTACCAAAAAATGCAGCCTTTTCTTCAGGCACATGTTTGGCTTAGACAGCTTATTTTGACTTTTTAAATATAAAAAAAAACCAGGATATCATGGCGCTCAAGTTGCGTCGCTTCTGAGCACCTGTGAAAATAACTCACTCGGTTTAATATGTTATGGGTAGAAACTGCGTTTTCCTGGGAAATAATTCTTGATCTAATTTTGTGGGTTCTCGGTCAAGACAGTGCTCGCATCGTAAAAAACAAATATCCAGCAAACGAAGGCTGATTTTCAAGAAGAAGCCCGTATACGCATCGAGAGCGCTGAGTCAGGATTTCTTAAAGATGAGCTTGTTATTTATGTGGGTGATTAATAAAATTCTACATCGCCCGTCTATAAGCCCCACCTACTTCGAAAAAGCTCTGAGTAATCTCCCCGATCGTCGCAAACTGCGCGGCATGCATGAGGCATGAAAAAGTATTTTCTTGCTTCAAGCTTGCTTCTTTAAGTGCCATCAACGCCCGCTCGCGCTCAGGCTTAAAACGCTCGGCTAGATCATGAACTTGAGCTACTTGCATTTGTTTTTCTTCGTCACTCGATCGCATAAGCTCAACTTCTCGCGCCAAGCCTCTAGGTTTAGGGTCAATAAAAGTATTGACGCCAATTATGGGCAGCTCACCCGAATGCTTCTTATGCTCGTAGTATAAACTTTCTTCTTGAATAGCCGAGCGCTGATACATAGTTTCCATCGCACCCAGCACACCCCCGCGAGCATCAAGCTGATCGAAAACGTGCAAAACTGCTTTTTCTACTTGATTAGTAAGATATTCGATAAAATAAGAGCCCTGCCATGGGTTTTCGTTCTTAGTGAGCCCTAACTCGTGATTAATAATCATCTGAATAGCCACCGCTCGACGCACTGATTCTTCTGTTGGTGTCGTAATAGCCTCGTCGTAGGCATTGGTATGAAGAGAGTTACAGTGGTCAGCAATAGCATAGAGAGCTTGAAGGGTCGTACGAATATCGTTGAAAGCCAATTCTTGGGCATGAAGGGAACGGCCTGAAGTTTGAATATGATACTTAAGTTTTTGGCTGCGCTCGTTGGCTTGGTAGACTTTTTTAAGTGCAATAGCCCATATGCGTCGTGCCACGCGCCCTATGACAGCATATTCGGGATCGACGCCGTTAGAGAAAAAGAAAGAAAAGTTCTTGGCAAAGTCATCGATTTTCATCCCTCGTGCTCGATAATATTCAAGAAGCGTGAAGCCGTTAGCGAGCGTAAAAGCTAGTTGAGAAATGGGATTAGCGCCGGCTTCGGCAATATGATAGCCACTGATACTAACGCTATAAAAATTATTTATATGATTATTAATAAAATACTGCTGACAATCACCCATCATGCGCAAAGAAAACTCAGTAGAAAATATACAGGTATTTTGTGCTTGGTCTTCTTTGAGAATATCTGCCTGAATAGTGCCTCGAATATGAGCCAATACGTGATCTTTGATTTTATTATAAAGCTCTGGTTTTACTATCAAACTAGAAGGCAAACCTAAGAATCCTAGACCAAGGCCATTATGGCCCTGGGGCAGCTCAGATGCTCGGTAAGTGGGTTGCGATAAATTATGCTGTCTAAACCAGTGTGTAATTACTTTTTTGGTTTCATCCCATTGCCCCAAACAACGTAATTGCTTCTCTACTTCAAAATCGATAGCCGCGTTGAAGAAAAAAGCCAGCATTGTCGGAGCTGGTCCGTTGATAGTCATAGAAACAGAAGTCATAGGATCTATGAGATCAAAACCTGAATAAAGGCGCTTAGCGTCGTCAAGCGAACAGACAGAAACGCCGGCATTGCCAATTTTTCCGTATATATCTGGTCTGAGCGCGGGATTTTCACCATAAAGAGTAACCGAATCAAAAGCTGTCGATAATCGCGTCGCTGTTTGATCCAAACTCAAATAGTGAAATCGTTTATTAGTACGCTCAGGCAAGCCCTCGCCAGCAAACATACGTGTAGGATCTTCGTTGTCGCGCTTAAAGGGAAAAACTCCTGCCGTAAAAGGGAAAAAACCGGGCAAATTTTCCAGGCCAACAAAACGCGCACGCTCTTCTTGCTTATGAAATTTTGGTGCTATGACACGCGGTATTTTAGTATGAGAAAGCGTTTCGTAACTATTTTTTACTTCTTTTATTTTTCCTCGAATTTCATAATCTACGTGGCCTGACGCATAAGCTTGTTGATTGAGCTCATAAACTTCGAGGTCTTTTTTAAGATCGGGATCGAGCTCTTGAGTAAGTTTTTGAATTTTTGGTTGAACATCAAATTCTGTTTCTTGAGCGCATAGAGTTAAAGCGTCGATGCGGCTATATATATGAGCTTGCTCTTCGATAAAATTATGATGCTCACGAATACTATCGGCCACTTGCGATAAATAACGCACCCGCTTTTTAGGAATTATTGGATGATCGTCAGGATCGCCTTCTTGTAAGAGCTCATAATGCCAGCTTTCTGGATCTTTCGAATATTTTTTAACGAGACTTATAAATTTATTAAAAAATTTATTAGTACCTAAATCACCAAAAATATGAGCACTTGTGCCATAGACAGGCATGCTGTCGAGAGCCTGGTCAAAAAGTTGATTATTGCGTTGGTAGGTTTTACGTACATCGCGCAGCGCATCAAGGCTGCCGGGTTTATCGAATTTATTAAGGGCTATTAAGCTTGCAAAATCGAGCATATCAATTTTTTCTAATTGGCTCGGTGCGCCATACTCGGGGGTCATGACATAGACCGATGCGTCAGAGAGCTTGGTAACTTGGCTATCACTTTGGCCTATACCGGCGGTTTCAAGAATAACCAAGTCAAAGCCAGCATGTGCTAAATAATCAAGCACTTCATGAGCAGTTTTTGAAACGGACCTATCTGCGCCGCGCGTAGCCATGGAACGCACAAATACGCGTGGGCTTGCTGCACTATTCATACGAATACGATCACCAAGCAGGGCACCGCCGGTTTTTATTTTGGTTGGATCTATACTCAAAATGGCGATTTTCTTGGTCGAAAAAACATGCAAAAAGCGCAAGACTAACTCGTCAATAAGTGAGCTCTTTCCTGCTCCTCCCGTACCCGTGATTCCTATAATAGGTGCACGGCGAAATTTATTTTTTGCCTGAGCAAGCTCACCCAGTAATTTCTCACGCGGATTTTTAAATTCAGGATTTTTGTCAGGCTCTGCCCCTAATTCTAGAGTCGTAATAGCAGAAGCCAACTCGCGCAAACTCGCAGATTCAAGCGGCAAATATTCCTGAGACTTAAGCATAATAGTATCAGCCGCGCTCAGCATATATCTAATCATGCCGGTCAAACCCAATGTGAGACCGTCGTCGGGTGAAAAAATTTTCTTTATGCCTCGCTGCTCAAGCAAAGCTATTTCTTCCGGAACGATCACCCCACCACCGCCCCCAAAAATCTGAATATGAGGGGCGTTGAAGCGCTTAAGAAGCTCAAGCATATAAGTAAAATATTCGATATGGCCGCCCTGATAGCTTGAAACGGCAATGGCCTGAGCATCTTCTTCCACCGCGGCTTTAACCACTTCTTCGGCAGCACGATTGTGTCCAAGATGTATAACCTCGGCCCCTTCAGCCTGTAAAATACGACGCATTATGTGAATCGCGGCATCGTGGCCGTCAAATAAAGAAGCTGCAGTAACAAATCTTACATGGTGGCGAAGCTTCATCGCGATGCTCCCAATTTTTTGGTGCGCATAGACAGTATAGACAAGTAAAAGTAAAAAGCTCTGGGGAAAGTTCGAAAGCTCTTTTTTTAAATTTTAGGACTTCCTAAAATTGTCAGACAAAAATATATATTACACAGGTTATTATCATGAAAAATTATATATTATTAACTTTTTTAATTATAATACACAGCTTTTTTTCACATGCTTCACATAACGAAAAGACAGACAAAAATGTCGAGGATCTTTTAGTTCAGCTTTTTATACAGCTGGATACATGGGCGGGAGATAAGCATATAGATTCCCCTCAGGAAAAAATGGCCTATGTCCTCACAATGGCCGCTGTTGTTATTCCTACAACTAACAATTCACCAGAACCTTCTAGTTTATTTTGGAACGAGGCCTGGGAGACAAGTTGGTTTCTCGTAGAAAATTTCGCCCATCTTGGCACGCGCGATGTAGTTCAAGAGATTATAAACGAGCTTTTCGCAAAAAAATCTGCGCGAATAGTAACTAAAGAAAATGCCGATCGAGATTATTATGCCGAAAAAAAATCTGCCCTCGTATATCTTGTTCAAAATATAGAAAATATCATGAATATTAAATTTCCCAATATGTTATCTGCCATAGAAAAAACAGCAAAAAATCCTTTTAGTAAGAACAGCAACGAATATCTTAGCAAATTTTACAATAAATATTTTGGCACGCTTAAATTAGATGCAATAATTGTGCTCGCGCCATGGCTTGCAAGCATTTTGCCAGCATCTTGTATTCATGAAGACCATCGGGCTTTATTTTTGAATTTTAAAATAATTCAGTGGAAATCTGTATTAATTTTTCTTCTTTTAGTTAACAACAGCAGATATACCATTCCCCAAGGGGGAGCTTTATTACTGCTTCCCTCTGAGCTTATTAATTACATGACGAGCTATATTATATATAGTAAAAACAAATAGTTATTATTATATACCCACACAGATCTGGTATAACTATGGCGAAGCACTAGGTTAGTTACTAGATTTGTCTTAAACACCCACTATTCACTGGGGTTTTAATTAATGGGAGCATAAAATGAACAAAATTATACTCGTACTCAGCGCTATGATGTTTGCTGGTCTAGCAAGTGCACATCATGATAAGGCACCTCTCGTCAATATTGAAAAAGCCCATAAAGTTATTATCAAAAGTGGCATGTCCCACCATGATAAGCTAAAAGCTATTGGTTGCCTTTCTATGATCAAAAAACATAAAAATCTTGAAGCAGCCATGGAAGCCAAGATGTCTATGATCAAAGATAAGTGTGAAAAGCATAAATTAAGTAACGAAAAATGCAAAATGATAAAACATAAAGTAGCTAAGAAAATTGCCGGCTGCTTTAAAGTTTATAACTTTGTAAAAGATTATCTCCATAGCGACACAGCTACAGAAAATAATTAGAAAATAATTAAATTATATAAATATAAATTATTATTTTAACAAATAGTCGACGTCTTGTTCACCCGCGTGAAGTGCAGCAAGACGCCCATTTTTTTATGAAGATTTAAGCAGCGCGACTAAGAATTCGACATTGCCCTTGGCTCCTAATATGGGGCTTGCTTCGATTCCTCGGGGCTTTAAGCCTAGATCACAAGAGAGGCGAATAACTTGATCAACAGCAGCCCAATGAGCTTCTTGGTCTTTTACGATACCGCCCTTGGTAATAAAGGCTCGACCAACTTCAAACTGAGGCTTTATTAAAGCATAGATAATACCTGCGGGTGCCATAAGGGCTACTATGCGTTCTAAAATTTTAGTCAAAGAAATAAAACTCACGTCCACGACAACAACGCTGGGTCGTGGATCCAAAATTTGGGGGTCGAGCTGCAAAATATGCGTGCGCTCTAAATTTATAACACGCTGGTCGGTGCGCAGCTTTTGAGCTAACTGCCCATAGCCAACATCTATGGCATAGACTTTAGAAGCGTGAGCTTCGAGTAAAACTTCAGTGAAGCCGCCCGTCGAAGCACCGACATCCATGCATATGGCGTGAGTAAGCTCGTAAGGCCACGAAAGTAAAGCGTGCTCAAGCTTGAGAGCACCGCGCGAAACAAAAGGGTGGGAATTATTTCTCAGACGTATACACGCACTGGGTGAAAATTTTTCGCCAGGCTTATCGACTCTATGATCGTTAACAATCACGTCGCCGGCCATGATGCGTGCACGTGCTTTAGAGGGGTTTTCTACGAGGCCGTGACTTACTAAAAGCTGATCAAGACGAATTTTTAGGGCTTTAGGTCCCATCTTACTTCCCAATACAAAATTGCGAAAATATTGCATCAAGCACATCTTCGCTCAGCTCGGACCCAAAAAGTCTATCAAAAGCCAAACCTGCTGCTCGAAGCTCAGACGTAACAACTTCATCCGCCCATTGCTCTTCCAAGAGGCGCTTGGCTTCAATAAAATTTGCTCGCGCCTGCATGAGTTCGTCTCGTTGACGAGCACGCGTAATAAAAAGCTCCTCGCCGGGCGCTTTGGAACCTACCAAAATAGTATGAAGATGAGCCAATAAGTCGCTGAGGCCAAGACCCAGTTTAGCCGAAATCATGAACGTATCGGCTGGAGGCGAACCTGCATAATTTTCTGTCTTATTGAGCACGCGAATCACAGGAGCATGCACATGGGCAAGTTTTTCGCCGATTATTTTGTCAGCAAAGGGATGCTCTAAATTACAGTCAGCCAGCCACAGTACGACATGAGCTTGAGTAAGCTCTTCAAAGGCACGCTCAATGCCGATTTGCTCTACAGCATCGGCTTGTTGCAAATCGCGTATACCCGCGACGTCGATTATAGTAAGCGGCACGCCATGTAGGTTAATCTGCACTTCTATGACATCACGCGTTGTACCAGCCTGATGATGCACAATAGCACGTTCATGACCAACGAGGCGATTAAGCAAGGTCGACTTACCTGCGTTAGGAGAACCGCAGATGACCATGCGTACGCCCTCATGAAGCTTAATCCCATAAGCTGCTTGAGCCAAAAGTTGCTCAAGTTTTTCCAAAGAATTATTCATGAGATTAATTAAATTATTTCTGTCGTAGCCACCAAGTTCTTCGTCAGGAAAATCCATGCGCGCTTCTATTTCAGCTAAGAGCGTTATAATATTTTCTCTTATCGGCAGACAGCGTGCCCCAAGTCCGCCTTGTACACCCTGAAGTGCCACATTTTTGGCGGCGCTGCTTTGAGCATGAATAAGATCAGCAATACTTTCAGCCTGCGCGAGATCGATTTTGTTATTAAGCAAAGCCCGCATAGAAAACTCACCAGGCTCAGCAAGACGAGCGCCTAAAGCACATAGTGCTTGCAGTATTTCATCGACAATAATCATGTTGCCGTGGCAGTGAATCTCAAAACTTGTCTCGCCTGTAAAGCTGCGCCCATGCTCATAAAAAATCGCCACGCAGTCATCAAGGGGACGACCATGCTGATCTTGTAGGAGACCATGCATGGCTTTAAAGGCTTTAAACAAGCCTTTGGGCTTAAAAATTTGCTGAAAAATTTCAAGAGCCCGTGGTCCCGAGGCCCGAACGAGCGCTAAAGCCGCTGGGCCTTGAGCACTGGAAAGTGCACAAATAGTATCGTGGCATCCTATATCTAAAGACATTTAGACTCCACGCGATTGACGGCTTATTTCGCTTGCGATCAAACCCACTGCAGCAGGAGTAATGCCCTGGATACGCGAAGCTTGTCCAAGGGTTTTTGGCCGCGCTAGCTGAAGTTTCTCAAAGATTTCGTTACTAATCCCCGGGGCCTGTCGTACAAAAAGCTCTTCAGGAATTAATGCATCTTCTAAGGCCCGATGTTTTTTATGAGCAAGCTCGGCGCGTTTTATATAGCCTTCATATTTGAGCTCGATCGACGCTCTTAAGAGTATACGGGCATCAAGACCGGCAAATAATTCTTCGGGAACGAAACGCAAAATATGAGCTTCGCTTATCTCAGGTCGACGCAGAAGTTGGGTGAGCGTCGTTTTTTGATTAATAGTTGTACTGTTGAGTTCACGCAAAATATCGTTATTGAGCATATTCACCGATATTTCTATACGCGAAAGCTGCGTAATAACTTCTTGGACCTGTTTTTCAAAATTTTCCATGGCCAAATAACGCTCGTGGGCCAAAAGACCAACACGGTGGCCTTCATGCATGAGGCGTTCGTAAGTATTATCATCGCGTAATATCAAACGATGCTCAGCGCGCGAGGTAAACATGCGATAAGGCTCTATGGTACCCTTGGTAATAAGATCATCGATGAGCACGCCTATATAAGCCTGATCACGCCTGAGCATAAAATCAGCTTCGTTTTTAATACTACGCGCAGCATTGATACCGGCGATAAGGCCCTGAGCTGCAGCTTCTTCATAGCCCGTGGTGCCATTTATTTGGCCGGCTAAGTACAGGCCTTTAAGTTTTTTACACTCAAGCGTCGCATAAAGCTCAGTAGGATCAACAAAATCATATTCGACCGCATAACCCCAGCGCGTTACTTCGACTTCTTCAAGGCCTTTCATCGTGCGTAAAAATTTTAGCTGCACAGCAGGTGGCAATGAAGTCGATAGGCCGTTGGGATAATACTCATGAGTATCTAAACCGTGAGGCTCCAAAAATATGAGATGACTTAATTTTTCGCGAAAACGCGTAACTTTATCGTCGATGCTCGGGCAATAACGCGGTCCTTTTGATTCGATCTGGCCGTTATATATCGGCGCTCTACCTTGCTCGATACTGTCGATAATTACCTGATGGGTAAGTTCGTTGGTATAAGTCACATGACAAGATATTTGCGGCAAAGGTGGACTAAGATTTTCAAAAGAAAAACGCGGCGCGGGAATTTCTGGTTTTTGTTCATCGAGCTCGTGAATTTTAATAGTGCGACCATCAAGGCGCGGGCAGGTACCGGTTTTGAGTCGCCCAAGACGAAGACCTATGTCATGCAAAGACGCGGATAAGCCCTTTTGTGGAGCTTCTCCTGCCCGACCACCTTCGGTAATATCTTTTCCTAGATGCAATTTGCCGCCCAGAAAAGTTCCCGTCGTAATTACCACTTTTTGGGCTTTAATATCCCCGCTATGGCGCGTCTTGACGCCCCTTACGCAGCCATCTTCGTAAATAAGCCCAATAACGTCGTCTTGACGCACCAACAACTTATCTTGGGTCATGACCACACGATGCATATATTGGCGATAGCGCTCCATATCGCTTTGACATCTAACCGCCTGAACAGCCGGCCCCCGTGATGCGTTAAGCACACGAAAATGAATACCGGTGGCATCAGCCGCTTTGGCCATCTCGCCACCAAGAGCATCGATTTCTCGTACAAGATGCCCCTTGCCTACCCCGCCGATCGCGGGATTACAGCTCATAGCACCGATACGATCGATCATTCCGGTTATCAAAAGCGTTTCGACGCCCATGCGAGCTGAGGCGAGTGCGGCTTCGATACCGGCATGGCCGCCACCTATAATAATTATTTCTGGCATATAAATTTTCCAATAAACAAGGCTCATCGCACCATATGTTAGTACGAGCAAAGCTGCAAAGGGCACAAGAATAAATAATAGACCCGCGTGGTTTGGCTCAAAGCTATGTATAAACCACTACTTATAATTATGCTCTGTGTTCTGATGAGCCCTTCGCTTTGGGCTGAAGCTTTTGGCAACAATGCTTTAAGCATACCGCGCGTGGGAGCCGCTTTTTTCGATGGGCCCCTTTCGTTGAATAAAAAACCCTGGGGATTAAGCTATCAATGGACCTTTGGAACTTCTTATATGCAAGCGTTGAATTATCATTGGTGGTGGCTCGCTGAAACCAATTTTTCTGTTGGGCCTCTAAGCCAAGCTCATCTTGGGTATTTGTCAGCTTTCATGGGCGGCGCAGGAGTGCGCTATAATATTTTATCCGGGGATTTTCGTCCCTATATCGGAGTCTTGCTTCATTATGTCCACTTTTTGGGCGAAAACAGCAAAAATTTACCGCTTAATCTTGGTTGGCCTATTTTTGTGGGTCTTAAGCCCCTTGTGGGCCTCGAATGGTTGGTCGGGTCAGAAATAGCGCTGTCTATAGAAGGCGGTTATGGCCTTTATATAAATATCAACGAACCCTTTAGGCAGATTTACTACGCCAATGCCTGCGCAGCTTTTTATTTTTAGCGCCCCAAGAGCAGCTTATTTCTTATTAATAATTTATTTATATTATTTAAGAGAGAACCACTAATTTTCGTATTCTTAAGCTTAAGCGTTCTTAAAGTCTTATTTTTATCAAGAGCTTTTAAAAAAGCTTGCGCACTCTTGATACCAATTTGGGGATTATCACTTAGATCCAACGACTGTAGGGTCGCGTTAGTGGCCAAAGCTTCGCCTAAGAGGGCAGAAGCTTCATCGCCGATATTATTCATGCTGAGATCGAGCGCTATGACCCGAGGATTTTTTTCCAGTACTGAGGCTATTATTCGTGCTTCTTTGTCGCCCAGATTACGGTCGCTCATATCGGCTGACTGCTGATTTTCGAGCGATCTCAACATGGCTTGTATCGCCACAGGATCTTCTTCGGCGTGCATAACAGCCGAAAAACAGAGTGTTAGAAAAGCTATTAAATTAATCATGAAACTACTTAGTAAAAAATTTAGAGCTCTGCAGCTGATATTTTAAGTCTCATGCCTTGCGTCTAAGAGTTATGAGTCCCTCGTTTTTATTAAAAATCTTCTTTTTGCAGGGGGTATTACAGCTTAAATAGGACTTCTTGGTCAGCTTTCTTATGATTATATACAAGGCCCAACTCACCGAGAGCAATACCAGATACTGATCAAACATATTCCACATAAAATACTCCTAGGCCCACCCGAGCATAGTCCCAACGAAGTAAGTAGAGATTGCTAATATATAAGCACTGCCGGTCATCATAAAAAACTGTAAGAGAGACCACAAAATTGACCCGCTTTCTCGCCGTGTTGCCGCAAGCGTACTTACGCATTGCATAGACAGCGTGAAAAATATGAGAAGACAAAGTCCCGATAAAGGGCTAATATGCCGTTTAAAAGCATTTTTTAGACCTGGGTCTGATTCATCTTCGGCCTGCAAACCATAGACCACGGCCATGGTCGAGACAAAAACTTCGCGGGCAAGAAAGCTCGCCAATACCCCGACGCCCACTTGCCAATCGAGACCAAGAGGCTGCAAAGCAGGCTCAATGCTCTTACCGATCATACCAGCATAGCTTTGCTCTAATTTTTGCGCTGGTGTAGTTATTGGGCCCACACGCTCAGACGTATAAGGCTCAAAGTGAAATAATGACCAGACTAATATAGTCGAAGCAAAAATAACGCTGCCCACGTCGCGCACAAATAAATAGACCCGGTCCATGACGCGCTTTATATTAGCCTTGAGGCTAGGCCAACGATAAGGCGGAAGCTCAATGCTCAAATTCTGACTTTCGCTTGAACGCATGAGTTTGGCCAAAATAGCAGCCGCAAGCAAAGATGCTCCAAGGCCCAAAGCATACATGAGCAAAAAAATGAGCGCGCCCATATCCAGAAAACCAAATAAAGCCGGATAAGTGCTAAATAAAGCACCGACGATCAAGCCAAAAATGGGCAAACGAGCAGAACAGGTCAAAAAAGGCAAAACTAACAGCGTAATAAGACGAACTTTTCGATCGCCAATAGTGCGTGTTGATAATATTGCAGGCACTGCACAGGCAAAACCACTCAGCATCGGTGTGAGCGAGCGGCCACATAAACCAAAGCGTTTGAGTGTCGCATCAAGTAAATAAGTCGCACGAGCGAGATAACCACTGTCTTCGAGCATCCCGACAAATAAAAAAAGCAAAGCTATAAGAGGCAGAAAAGCCAAAATACTGCCTACGCCTTCGAAGATCCCTTCTACTACTAACGATCTAATCATGGAATCAGCCGGCAAAATATCACCGACTGCATGGCCAGCGCTACTCAGCATCTCGGCCAACCAATCAGCTATGGGCTGGGCCAATAAGAACATGCTTTGCAGAAGAAAAACAAAAAGTATGAGCAAAAACAGGGACCCTAAGAACGGATGGAGCAAAAATTTATCGACTAAATCTGATTTAGCACGGCTCGTATCCGGACCATTTTTAAGGTCTTTTAGCCATCTGTCAACGCGCGCAAAACGATGCTCCGGCGTTGATGCAATCAAACGATCGAGCTCATGGCGTTGATCAGCGTTAAGCCTCAAATGACCTATATGCTCTTCACGAAGCTTGAGCCTGCTGCCACGCACGAGACGATAAAGATAAATATTATGATTACGAATCAGATCCACACTGTTTTGGGCTTGCTCGGGCAAAACATGGGGAATATTGGATCCCATATACGAAAGCTTTTCTTGCAGACTTTCTGAAAGTTCTTCAAATAATAAGGGCTGCTCTTTGATCTGCGGCCTCAAAGCCCCAGCCAAAATACTGTCGATAGTGGTTTTTAAGCGCGTTATACTATTTTTGTCATTGGCACTAATAGGCACTACGTAGGTGCCCACGGCTTTTTGCAAGAGACTAATATTATGCTGTTCGGCCAACATGGGTTGCTGATCGACCATAGATAAAGCGATAATTGCTTTAAAGCCGAGCTCGATTATCTGAGAATATAAATAAAGTCCCCGTCTCAGCTCTGTGCTGTCGATCACCACAACGATAAGACTATGCTTATTGAGCCCCGCTATTTGGCCAAATATGGCCCTCACGGTCAGCTCTTCTTCTTCTGAAGCCGGGATGAGACTATAGGTGCCCGGCAGATCCACTACATCGACCCGCTCACCACCCAGACGCGTAATTTGGCCAATTTTGGCTTCTACCGTAACGCCAGGAAAATTAGCTACTTTGGAGTTGAGTCCGGTGAGTGCATTAAAAAGTGTTGATTTACCTGAATTTTGATTACCTAATAATAATATTCGGCTCATGAATTAGCCCTTGATCCCCTTCGAAGCGACGGCCAAAAACTGATTGGCCAGATCATCAGCTATGCAAAGACGACTTCCCGGCAGCGAAAGTTCTATGGCCTGAAACATCGTTCCACTTTGTAAAATAGTGAAGTAAGCCCCCTCACACAGACCCATCTCTAAGAGACGATAGACATCTTCTCTAAGGGGCGCCAAGCAGCGCGAAATGCGACCAGAGCTACCGAGAGGCATTTTTTTCAAGCTTGATTCGGTCATAAGCACGTCTCCTGTTAGCATCTTATAGATTTTGCAAATCATTCTCAATTAGGCAATACCCAAAGAAGGCAGGCTTTTTAAAATCTCTCAACATGCCTATATCTAACTCGAATTTTTTAACTAAGCCTCAAGGCAGCAGATCATGGCCCTTATATATTTCGCGCTCTTTGCTCTCCTTGGTGCTGGTTGTCAAAAGAAACCAGCGCTCGCACCTGCCGCCGATCCCTACTCAACGCTGGCCCCGCCCCCCATGGGTGCTACGACCTACAATGACGAACTGAAAAAAGAGCTCATGCTCTTAGATAAGCTTCTCGCCCATAGTCTTGATGCTAAAATACTTGCCAACGTCAAAGAAGCGCTTCTAGAAGGCAAGACTAAAAACCGGTGGGCCGAAAATTCACAAGAAGCCTATTTGGTAAAAGTCTTTTTGGCCTTACCCGAACTTGTTTATCCCAAAGAAATTTGGGACGCTGCCCATAAGCTCTGGTATAGGTCCAAGTTTTTATTCTTACGTCGGCGCTTCATAGAAGCGGCAATCGGTATGAGCGAAGTTCTTAAATTAGATCCTGGTTTTAGCAGAGCACGAAACTGGCGTGCTCGGGCCATATTTTTCTTAGGCAACCCCGATTTAGCTACGAGCGAATTAAACAAAATAGTCGAAAGCCAAGCTGAAAATTCTGAAGCTCATCTCGATGCGCTCTATCTTATCGGGGCCATTGTTTACGAATCAAATGATCCCGATCCCAAACGTATTAAACCAGGAATCGACGCCTGGCAAAAATACTTAAAGCGCACCCCTACAGATCAGTCTATAAAAAACGAAATCAACAAAAGCCTTGCTGAGCTCACCCAAAGACTCAAGGGCGAAAATACAAAATTAGTCGATTTATTCTTGCCAAGTAGCAGCTATAACGCTCAGAAAAATGCCGTTTTGCAGGCTTTCAAAGAAGAAAATTTGACGCTGGCAACTAAGCTTTGCGATCAGGTTCTCAGACAAAACTATGATAAAGATCTAGCAGTAATCAAAGCCAGAATTTTTATTAAAAACGGTCGCATGGACGAAGCAAGTCTCTTATTTGATAAAATAATCGAAAAAGATAAAAGCTACGCCCCGGGTTTTCACTATCGCGGCATGGCTCTCATGATGAAAGGCCAGATAAAAGAAGCAATTGCTTCATGGCAAGAAGTTCTAAAACTTGATAAAGCTTACGCTCAGAGCCATAACCTTGAGCACAGAATTCAGGTGGCGCAGGGTATGCAGGAAAATTAGGCTGCAAAGTTCTAGATTTTAGATAACATTGTCGAGATAGCCGCGATATCGAATATATTCTTCTTCTTGCCCGCATTACATACTTGTGAAATGGAGTTTTTACAAACCAAATGTCGGCACAAGATTTCTGGTCGTCCAAATAGTAAATAACTTGGAGATATTAAAAAGATGGCAAAAAGTATTTTTAGGTTGGCTTTTTTTATTCTTATCTGCACATATAGCAACGCAAGCATGACGGCTCATCGCTTGCACGCAGCTACTAAAATATTAACCGGCGGGGGATTTGTTAGCGCTGGTCTAGTCGCATGCGCTTATAATAAGTTCTTAATTAATAAGCCTATTGAAAATGAACCAATGCCGGAGGAAGTTCAGCAATTTATTAGGAATATCATGCGTAAATGCGGTTCACCAAATGCTGACACTTTGCCTCTCGTTATCTCTGAAACTTTGGAGGGTTTTAGTTGGCATTCCCTACGTGGTAAGGCCATTGGCGCGCCTTTAGCCAACATAAACGAGCTCGAGCTGGCTCTAAAGCAGAACGATGAGGCCAGTGAAGCTCACAAGAAATTCGTTTCTATGGTAATTAAGCACGAACTTTGTCATAACATGGAAAATGACAGCAACAAAACCGCTTATAGTCTCGCATTGATTCCCATTGTTACACAGTCATTTTGTACTTTGACGAGTTCTGCCATCAATAAGCTATTCGGCTGGCGCCCTCCGCAAACATACACATCTTGTTTTTTTCGCTCAACCCTCAATGTAGCAATGCTCGCACCAAAGGTGGCCGTCGCTTTAGTTGGCTATTTTTGGTATCTACAAAGCAGAGAGTGGGCTGCTGATGAGTTCGCCTGTAAAAACGCGTGGTCTCGAACAGAGCTCGACGAATATCAAAATAGATTTATTATGAATCACGATGCTCTTGTAAAAATGATGAGAGAAGAGGGAGCATTTAATTCCGAAGAAGTACCGCCTGAGGTGGAATATATGGGCGCCAAAATTTTCCTATTATATGTTGACCCTTTGCATCCCTGCTATCTCGACCGGGCAAATTTTATAGAAGGTTTTAAACAAAAATGGGATGAAGAATGAATCTGGATTTAAAATGATAAGCGCTTAAATAATCGAGCAACTAAACTGGGAATTGCTCTACAAAAACTGCTCACGTCATGTATTAAGCGATTGTGTATTGATAAAAAGGACATGCGGCATGCCTACAATATTTTTTGTAACCCCAAAGTTTCAGAAGAAGCATTATTGAAGGCCCATTATCAGGAAACAAGGCTTCGTGCTCAAGCCGTAAAGAGCGCGTGGGCTAAATTGGGATTTCGGATTATGCTTTTTATAAATACGCAATGCAGTCGATCCAGCAATTTTTTGTCGAGTGAGTCTATGATCGGTTAGTTTTATGTTTGCGAATAGACAACAGCAACGCAACCGCCAATTTTTCTTATCCTCTCCCCTCACTTCAGCGATATCTTTACCCGTAAATAATCCCCCGTCTCGTCGCCCCGCGGCTTTGACCGCGGGGTCCATCTATGGAGATATTTCGTCAAATAGATCCAGCCATTTGGGATTTTGTTTCTCAATAAGCTGGCCGCTGCCATTCTTATAAACGTCGCTCTCTTGCCATAATGTGGACCCCGCGGTCAAGGCCGCGGGGCGACGAGGCGGGAGGGAACTATTTGTGGGTAAAGATATCACTTCAGCTAGACAAGAACTTAACGTCAAACCAATCCATTTTATAACAAATTCGCCGCCGCTTCGGCTAAAACAGAGCGCTCACCTTTCTTAAGGCGCACGTGCCCAAAAAAGCTTTGATTTTTGAAGCGATTAACCAAGTGCACCAACCCGTTGTTAGCTGAATCTACATAGGGATTGTCTATTTGGTTTGGATCACCGGTTAAGACTATCTTAGTATTCTCTCCAGCACGTGAAATAATGGTCTTTACTTCGTGGGGAGTCAAATTTTGCGCTTCGTCGACAATCATGAACTGCGAAGCTATAGAACGCCCGCGTATATAAGTCAGGGGCTCAATTTGCAGAAGATCCAGATCTATAAGTTCCTGATAATTGCGCCTATTATGCTGGCGAGAAAAATTCGAGCGTCCCATGAGAAATTCTACGTTGTCAAATATGGGCTGCATCCACGGATTAAGTTTTTCTTCGACTGTACCTGGAAGATATCCCAGATCTCTTCCTAAGGGAAAAATAGGCCGGCTTACGAGGAGTCTCTGATAGCGCCGATCGTCAGCGACAAGATGAAGCCCTGCAGCTATAGCTAATAAAGTCTTGCCTGTGCCGGCTTTGCCAATGAGACTTACGAGTTGCACGTCGTTATCGAGCAGCAAATCAAGAGCAAATACTTGTTCTTTGTTGCGTGGTGCTATGCCCCATACTTCATGGTTAGGTTTGATAATAGAACTTAGCATATGTGATTGAGCATATTTTCTGGCGAGCGCTGAATGGGAATGATTGGCTTTGTCTCTTAAAATAGCGAACTGGTTATTTTCCAGTTTTGAGTCTTCTAAAAACAAGCTGCCGTTTTTATAAAACTGGTCTATATGTTCTCGATCTATGTCTATTTCGGCATATCCTGTGTACAAATCGTCGATAGTAGAAGGCTCAGGGTCAAAATTCTCAGCTCTTATACCAAGAGCATCCGAACGTATACGAAGATTGGTGTCTTGCGTAATAAAAACTACTTCTTGCTTGCCCCTCAGGCGCTCTTGAGCATCAAAGGCCACAGCTAAAATACGACTATCTTGCCCTCGGTCAGAAGTAAGATCGGGAGGCAAAAAGCGCGTTGTCGTCACAACCCTTAAAATACCCCCGCTTTCTAAAGCTACGCCTTCAGCCAAAGACCCGGCATCTCGCAACTCATCCAGATAACGGCTTACCGCACGGGCATTTTGGCCTAGTTCAGATAATTCTTTTTTAAAATTATCTATTTCTTCAACAGCATAAATAGGAATAAGTATATTATTATCACCAAAGCTAAACATCGCTCTGGGGTCATGCAAAAGAACGTTGGTATCTAAAATAAAAGTTTTCTTCACGTGCACAACTCCCAAAAAGAAAGCCCCTTGAGATAAATCTATCACAGGGGCTTATAAATTTTCGGGGTTGTTTTTGTATTAAAACTCTGAAGTAGCAAAAGGCAGTAAGCATGCTGCACGAGCGCGCTTTATGGCTTTGGTAACTTTGCGTTGATTAGAAGCTACAAGACCCGAACGACGCGAAGGCAATATTTTGCCTTCGGGCGAAATAAAACGACGCAAAACATCGGCGTTTTTATAGTCGACTTCCATTTTGTTCTGAATGAAAAAATCGGCCAAGCGCCTTTTTCCTCTGGATAGTGCTGGATTATCTGACATTTCTCTCAAACCTATAATTTGTTCATCTGGTAAGACACTCTTCATGCAATATTCGGGGCTTTTGATCAAGAGGGTGCGTTATAATTAGAGTAATTTATATATTTTAGCGTGCATATATACTCAAATAAGTTATAATTAAATTAGGACCCGGTTCAATCCCGGATCTCTAGGGCCCACGTGGCCCGATAGGGCGGTCTTTTGTCCGCCCATTTCATGCCGAAAGCTTTTATGCTTTCGGCTTTTGTTTATTAAAAAATCTTTAGATCTAAGCAATTTGATGAAATTACTGCTTGATCGAGCTTTTGATATAAGTTTTTATTAAAAATTACGGCGTAATCTTGTTGAGCCAAAAAATCATAAAGGGGAGCCGTCGCGCCTATACCGTGAATTAATCGAGGTTTTTCTCCGTGTTTTTTCTTGATGCGCGCATAAAACTCCTCGATGCTCTTAATCTTATGCCCAGGGCATAAGAGCTTTAAGCTACTTAGGTATTCAAGCTCAGGCACATGACGCGCGCCGAGCATCACGATCACGCGATCATGGCCTAAAAGGGCTTTCTTAATAGTCTGGGCCAACTGAATATTACGGTCAGTTAGTGAAGTGCTTTTTTCTAAATCCCAACCGTAGAGAATAGTCGATTGTGATTCTTTGGAAAAAGCGCTTAGTGTCCAGAGCCCTGAGCTTGGTTTTTGTATGAGCTGTCCCGGAGTGCTTTTGAGTTTGAGCGCCATATTCGTGAGTTCTTCTTCGAAGCGTTTAGGCGAATATTGTTCGCGAAAAAGTTGCGCCACAGCAATGCTCAAGGCTTTTTGAGAAAAAAGCTCCCACGGGCTCTTGTTAAAAGCCGGTATGCTCTCGCCTAAAAAAATAACGCGGCCACCACGTTGTTTCTCCTGAGCTATAACTAAGAGCTGATTAAGAAGGCTTAAGCTATCATCATGAACTTCGGGTAATAATATAATTTTTGCCTCATCCCGAGAGGCTGGGCCTAGTATTTCAAGCTCGTCCAAAAAAAAGGCAGGGTTGGCCACTTGGCGAGCTATAATATCCATGGTTTCAAGCACCGTGGCTGCTTGTGAAGCGGCCGCGAGCAGTAACCAGCCCCATATGATCAAAATCATGGGCACATCTAATAATTTGCCAAGTTTTCAGCAAGTTTTTAGATCTTTAAGCTCTGCTTAAGCTTCGCAAAAGCCTGATTTAAAGCTCTTTCACGCGTATAAAAGCGTCTCCAAGACGGGCCGAAGCGCTTTAATACGCGTTGATCTTTGAAGTTTCTTAAAGAATCAAAAAGTTGGGCGTTAGAAAGGCCTTCATAAAACTTCGAGCGAAACTCGAAATATGCTCTGCGAATAGATTTTTTATCGGTGAACTCATAGGCTAAAATATAACCCAAGAATAAATCATGCCAAAGCTCATGCCAAAGAGCATCGTTGATACCCAAAGCGCGATTGGTAATAAGCTGATCAGTAAACATATGGGCAATAGTCTTAATCGTATGCAAAAGATAAAGATCGACAATATCGTTGACACCACTCGTGCGCTTTCTCAGGGATAACGCAAAAGTTTCATTATCGATGAGCGTAACTTCACCTGAGGCATGATCATAGAAGACATTTTGGGCATGAAAATCGCCATGAATATAGGTTTTTCCTAAATTCTTGGTTTTTACTTTGCCCTTGATCGCATATTTTTGATGAAGCTTAGACATCGAATAACCAATGCGATAAAACATGTCTTTAGTTTGCGCTATTTCTGCCATAATTTGATGAGCTGCCAGATCCGATCGGGCTATATTTTTTCCAAATTCTTGCAGTTGACTCTGCAAACTTTTGCCTTTGGCAGTTTGCAAAAGCGAAAAATAGCGGAAATGACCATGATTTTCTAATTTAAAATGCAAATCTTCAAAAGTGACACGTGCTATGCCGTAGGCACCTAAAGCCTGTGTTTCAAAAAGTCTCTGGGACGTGGGCACATACTCAGCCCCTAAAACACTGGATCGTACCCGATATAAGTTGCGCAGCTCGGAATAGCCTTTTTTTGATTCTTTGAGAATATAAAGATTGCGCCATGATGCTAAGTTCTTAGTTTTATTATCAGGAAAACATGCGGTGTTAATACTTATTGCAAAAAGCTGACCCGTATGAACGCCTTTGGCTTGCTCTCCCAACGCTTTGATTTTAAAACAAGATAAAGCCAAATTTTTCATAAAAGCCGGTAAAAAATTATTTTCGGTGAGTGTCGATAAAATCTCTAAGACTGTCTCTTCTTTGAGAAGGCCATCATGAGGTATTTTAGGTGCATGATTTAAAGCCGTAATATTAACCACTTCAAAGGGCGTTAAATTCGTGCGCGCGGCTTGTAAAGCCTGCATCGAAGTATAGTTAATATCCCTGCTGCATTCACCTTTATTTTGGCAGATCTCAAGTGCCCGATTATTATTCTCACCGCGACTATAAGTATATTTTAATAAACAACAGTCACATATATCTTGGGGATCAGCAGTATCAAGTTGTTTACATTTGGTCGAACTGGTTAATTTAATAGCTCTATTATTCACGGCGATATAATCGCTCGCAAAAATACTACTGCTTAATATTCCCAGTTCAAAAATTAATAATAATATATACACCGCATCTCCCCTACTTACTTGTCAGGCTCAAGATAGTAGCCGTTAGCGGTGTCAATTGGCGCTCAAATCAAATTAGGGCTCAAAGTAAGAAAAAGTTTCGTTCCTGAAATTACGCAAAACAAGCTCTTTATCTTCATGCTTAACAACATAGTGCGGCAACATAGGTATTTTACCGCCGCCTCCGGGAGCATCGACAACAAAAGTTGGCACCGCCAAACCCGAAGTATGGCCCCGTAAATTTTCCATAATATCTAAGCCTACTTTGATTGGCGTCCTAAAATGGCTTATACCTTGGGATAAATCACACTGATAAATATAATAAGGCCTCACCCTCATAAGCAATAAACGATGATTAAGTTCTTTTACGACACGATAATCGTCATTAACGCCTTTGAGTAAAACCATTTGGTTGCCCATGACGCATCCTGCATCCGCAAGTTTTCGACAAGCATCTAAAGCTTCAGCAGTACATTCTTTGGGATGATTAAAATGGGTATTCACAAATACCGGTTGATGGCGCCTGAGCATAGCAACAAAATCATCGGTAACCCGTTGAGGCAAAGTTACCAAGTTACGCGTCCCCATACGAAAAATTTCCACGTGAGGAATGGCACGTAGTCGCGTCAAAATATAATCAAGGCGTTCGTCAGATAAAGACAACGGGTCACCGCCCGAAATCACTATGTCACGTATACTCGGCGTTTTAGCTATATAGTCTATAGCTATTTCTATCTGTTCTTTAGCGGTCATAGTCGCAGGATCAGCAACTTTGCGTTTTCGTGTGCAATGTCGACAATAAACAGGGCAATTATGCGTCGTATAAAACAGCACGCGATCGGGATAACGATGCGTAATTCCTGGCACCGGCATATCACGTTCTTCTGCCAGAGGATCTTCGAGATCGGTAGACAATATTTCAAGTTCACCCATCTGAGGCACTGACTGAAGTCTAATGGGACATGCAGGATTATCAACGTCCATTAAAGACGCATAATAAGGGGTAATACCCATATTAAACATCGCTGTCGATTTTTCGAAAGCTATTCTTTCTCCTTCGCTGACGTTAATTATACCTTCAAGTTGATTTATAAAACGAAATCGACGCCGTTGTTGCCAACGCCAATCTTGCCATTCTTCGGCAGATATAGCTCCTAATCCTCGCTCAATACGCGACTTTGGTGCATGCATAAAGCGATGACGAAAATGAGCCGGAATGGGTTGATGAGGTCCAGGATTAATATCCGATGCGTTCTCATGAGACTCGGGTGAACTGTAGACAAATCTTAGATCTGAATCACAGGACTTAGTTGGTTTTTCTGAAGATTTGTGGTCATATTCCAATAATTTTGACATATGTTCTCCTCGATGCCTTTCTATGGTCCCAAGATAATAAGGACGAAAGCAACTTAATTAGGTGAAAATTATGGCCAAATTATTTCGTTTACTTATTCTTGTAATTCTTTGCTGTTCTGCAACGGCTTGGGTGAGCACTCACGAGAGCGCTTTGAATATTGAGTCTCTCTTCGCCGATGCCCTTAAAGAAGATAAGATTTTTTGGCCTTTAGTTCTTGCTCTTCTCGCAGGTTTTCTGACCTCGTTGTCTCCCTGCGTTTATCCCTTGATTCCCATAACACTTAGCATCATAGGCACACGCACCTATGAAAGCCGTCTACATGGATTTCTCACCGCCAGCTCTTACGTACTCGGCATGAGCACAACCTATACTGCTCTAGGCGCTCTTTTCGCGTCGTTAGGAATGCTTATTGGGTCGTTTATGCAAAGCGAAGCTTTTCTTATTATATTTGGTCTCATATTTTTGTTCATGGCATTGGCAATGCTTGGCGTTTTTGAAATCGCCCTGCCGCCGGGACTTTTAAAGCGTCTTAGTCGCATCGGTGGACACGGATTCAAAGGGGCTTTTCTCATGGGCCTCGTTGCAGGCATTATTGCTGCGCCCTGCACTGGTCCAGTTCTAGGCGCTATACTCGCCGTAATCGCTCACGATCAAAACTTAAATTTTGGTATTTTTCTCATGGCAAGCTTCTCTTTGGGCTTAGGATTGCCGTTTTTAGCACTCGGGACTTTTTCCAGCACCCTTGCTCATTTACCTAAGTCTGGACCGTGGATGGAAATTATTAAATATCTGCTCGGCGCTCTTTTGCTTAGTATGAGCATATATTTTCTCGCGCAAGTTTTATCGCCGCTGCATGAAATGCTTCTTAGGCTTGCTTATATTCCTCATCTCTTAATTTTTCTTGTTATAGCCATAGGTGTCCTAATTATTTCTCAGGCTTCACAGAGAAAAATTTGGCGTGCCTTAGGCGCTCTTTTATGCTCCGTAGGATTCGCTACTTTACCTATTGAACAAAAACCACCAACGCAACACGACGAATCTCAGTGGCATATTATCGACGCTCAAAGCCAAAATCCTCAAATTTTTGACCAACTTCTTAACACAGCTCAACAAAGGGGCTTGCCTGTATTAATCGATTTCTACGCCGATTGGTGTATAAGCTGTCGCGAGCTTTCTAACGTTACTTTCGTTGATCCAGCAGTGAGGGCTCGCTTGAAGCAATTTTTTCTTATCAAAATAGACGCGAGTCAAAATTCCAGCCTTTTATCGAGCCTTCACCAAAAATACGGCATAACAGGCCTACCAACGATAGTAATTATCGATCGAGATGGTCAAGAAAAGCCCTCATCACGCATCATGGGTTTTATAAAAGCCAAGCCTTTTTTAAAAGCACTTATGCCCTATTGAGCTAAATCCAGGCCAGGTATTCAAAAGTCCGGATTTTTGTGCCATCTAATCAATGCTAGAGGAACGAGCGTAAAAGTATAAAGAGGCAAGGATGGCAAAGAGTCCCTTAAAAGATAAGGATTTTATTCCCGATGACGCATCCTTAGGTGAGATATTAGGTAACCGTTGGCCGCGTTATCAAGAGACGGTAAAAGCGCTTGAAGAAAGAAAGCTTTATCCCGAGATGTATTGGTATGGCCCTTCAAGCGGATGGGCTCCTCGTTTTTGCATAGGCGAAGTCACCGTATGCGGTATTTATCTTGCCCAAAATCCCCTCATGGGTCTGGTCGGCGTAGGCGATAAAGTAGGGAGCTATTTAGACAAAGACACTAAATTATCTCCTCGCGCTCGCGCACTCTACGAGATGACCCCCAAGAAAGGCCCCTTGCGTTGGATCGAAGCTCAGTTAGCTACACGAGGGGATTTAGAAGCTTTCTTATCCCTCGTTGATGGCAAATTAAGAGCTTTGGCTAAAGAAGGTGTCAAACCTAAAGACGGCCCTCCTCCACCGCGCATAAAAAAACGCGCTCCTGGCCCCACCAAAGCGCCCGGCAAGCCTGGCCGCAAGCCCCTCAAAATCGCTGCCCCAAAAGAGCTGCCAACTCAAATGGGCCCACCAAAGCATTTCACGCTGAGCATGATTATACGCGGCGGCCGTGGTTAATTAATTTACTACCGTCTCAGCGCTTTCTAATCGTCATTGCGAACGAAGTGAAGCAATCCAGAGCCAAATGGCATTATAGCTGGATTGCTTCACTTCTTTCGCATTGACAAATCAGTGTTCAACTAAAAAGCCATAATTTTTCGAGAATTTCTCGCGTAAAATCTAAAACCGACTCACCTAATTATACTACATCGTGAGTATTCAGACTTTTAACATCAGCAATATTCTCAACGCTTTCTTATCGTCATTGCGAACGAAGTGAAGCAATCCAGAGCAAAGTGGCATTATAGCTGGATTGCTTCACTTTGTTCGCAATGACAAATCAGTATTCAACTAAAAAGCACTAATTTTTCAAGATTTTCTCGCGTAAAATCTAAAGCTGACTCAGCTAATTACACTACATCGTGAGTATTCAGGGTGAGTATTCAGACTTTTAACATCAGCAATATTCTCAACGCTTTCTTATCGTCATTGCGAACGAAGTGAAGCAATCCAGAGCAAAGTGGCATTATAGCTGGATTGCTTCACTTTGTTCGCAATGACAAATCAGTGTTCAACTAAAAAGCCATATTTTTCGAGATTTTATCGCGTAAAATCTAAAGCCGACTCACCTAATTACACTACATCGTGAGTATTCAGGGTGAGTATTCAGACTTTTAACATCAGCAATATTCTCAACGCTTTCTTATCGTCATTGCGAACGAAGTGAAGCAATCCAGAGAAAAGTGGCATTATAGCTGGATTGCATCACTTTGTTCGCAATGACAAATCAGTGTTCAACTAAAAAGCCATAATTTTTCGAGATTTTATCGCGTAAAATCTAAAGCCAACTCAGCTAATTACACTACATCGTGAGTATTCAGACTTTTAACATCAGCAATATTGGCACCAAAGATTTCCAGAGCTTTTTTAATTATGGGATGCTCTTCAGCCTGCGCTCGTAAAGCTTCAGCCTGTGCTATTTTCCCAGCCTCATGCGCTTCTGCCACAGTTTTAACGGTCTTAATTTCAGCATGAGGAGCTTTGTCGAGTATAAGTTCAAACTTTAAGTCTGGACCAAATATTTTCGCAAGGGCCGTTACCAAAACTGGATTATTTTTTTGGTTTAAAAGCTTTTCGTAATATAACGATAACTCAAAGTTTAGCTTAAGTATTTTATCGTCACTTACATAAGGCCGAGCATGGCGCAAATAACTCGCGATACCTGGTGCACTCTGAGCGAGATCTTCTACTAATCTCTCAAATTGGGCGCCCAAATTTTTTGGATCTAAAGAAGCAGGCTTTGCTGGCTCTACCGTGGGCTTATTCACCGTAGGCTTATTCACCATGGGCTTAACAACAGCTGGCAGAGAGGGCGCCTGCGGTGGCTGGGCTTTAGGCAAAGGGCGATTGTGTACCAAAGCTTCGAGTTTTTGCAAACAGAAATTTATTGTTGCAGCATCGCTCATAGCAGGTCTTAAAGCGACACGTAAAACAAAGAGCTCCAAAGCTAAGAGAGGCTTTCGCGCTTGAAAAACTTGCGTCATGCTATCTAAAGCCATGGCAAAAAGTCTTTTTAAGTCGGCTGGATCAAAATTTTTGGCCTCTTGAAAATCTTCAAGCATAAGACCGGGCACTATACTTTGAGCTTTAGTCACATCATCTAAATGCGCACAAAGAGAAAGAGCACGAAAACGCTCGGTTAAAGAATCCATCATGTGGCATATATCGAGGCCTTGATTATAAACTTCATGAATTATTTTTAGAGCCGGCTCTACGTGGCCCGTGATTATTGCCGAGCTTAGATCGCGTATAGCTTGATGACCAACAACCCCAAGCGCTGAAGAGACATCGAGCGCTGAATAATTTTCACGTTTTTGCGCTATTACCTGCTCAGCCATACTGAGAGCATCGCGCATTCCACCATCGGCAAGTTGCGCTATTAACAAGAGGCCATTTTCTTCGAAACTCAAACCCTCTTGGCCCATAATAGTCTTGAGTGTCATAAAAATACTATCAACGCTCATGCGTTTTAAATCATAACGCTGGCATCGCGATAAGATCGTCTTGGGAATTTTGTGAACTTCAGTTGTCGCGAACATGAAAATAACATGAGGAGGCGGCTCTTCAACGATTTTTAATAAAGCGTTAAAAGCACTCGTCGACAACATGTGCACTTCGTCAATAATATATATTTTGTATTTGGCTGATGTCGGCTGATAACGCGCGCTATCTCTGAGCTCACGCACATCATCAACGCCTGTATGAGATGCACCGTCGATTTCTATAACATCGAGAGAAGAAAAAGTATCGACAGCCAAGCACTGAACACAAGCTCCACACGGCTCTGCTTCTTGACGATCTACGCATACTAAAGCCTTAGCAACAATACGCGCGATAGTCGTCTTACCTATACCGCGACCGCCGGTAAAGAGCAGGGCATGGGCCATACGATTTTTTTGTAAAGCTGCTTTGAGTGTTGCTACGATCACATCTTGACCCACCACCTGATCAAATAATTGTGGTCGGTATTTTCTTGCTAATACGAGGTGATTCATTGTGCTCATCCTAAAAAAATGCTGTGCACCCCTACTCGCTTTCTACCGTTGCTCCCTTCCGGGCCTGGCGGGGTTTGAAAGAAAATAAGTCGCACAGCACTGGCGGAGAGGGGGGGATTCGAACCCCCGATGCCCGTTAAGACATACACGATTTCCAATCGTGCGCCTTCAGCCACTCGGCCACCTCTCCAAAAACGCTTCCCTAAGGTTCACGTGGCGGACAGCGAGGGATTCGAACCCCCGAGACCCTTGCGAGCCCACCTGATTTCGAATCAGGCGCCTTCAGCCACTCGGCCAGCTGTCCTATTCAAGAATCTCACCACCTGCTCAAAAAAAAACCTATTTAGCAATCCCCGCCTTCATATTCCTCTGCTTTATTATTCCCAAAGCCCCATAAGAGCGCTAATATGCTGTGTTTAAAATTACCCGCACAAAAGCACCGCGACGGGCTATGCCTGGCATTTCGTAGGTTTTTTCTTGGGTTGGAGGCAAAACAAAGTTTTCTGGCCTACTTTCGGTCAAAAGCTCCCCTTGAGCGCTTTTAATTTCCAGGCGAATCTGAACAAGCGCGGTATTACCGGTGCGATTCTTCAAGGTCACGCGCACTTTGCCGCCATCACGCTCTTCCATCGCAATTGCTACAACCTCAACTTCAGAACAGACTTCACCTTGCGAACAATAAACTTCGTGACCACCAACACGCGTATCACTGGAACCTGCTATGCCGCGGGCTAGGCCTGTTTGGGCTCTTTTCATCGGTGTACATGAACTTAAGATCAACAAAAAACTTATAACTACCAAATTTTTCATATAATTCTCCTAGCGGTACATCACGCCTGTTTTACCTTGTTTTTTTGTTTCGTAGGCTTTCATCCATACTACCGTATCGTCTTTGCCTACAAGCTTAAAGCTATAGAGTAAATAATCACTCACACCCATGCTTGAGCCTTTTGACAAAGAGGTGATGCGAGCACTCAAAAAATGATCGGCGCCGGCTGGATTTTCCGTATATTGGATCTTCGTGCCCATAGAAAACTCCACCAAATCAGTTAATAAGCGGTCTTTTATGACATTGGGGTTAATCGGAAATCGTGTTTGGTTGTCTATAGTCGTAAGCGCGATACGCACGCGTTGCATATTTTCAGGCCATGCGAGATTAGAAATCTCGCGCGCCATGCGCTCGGCCATAGATCGAATATCTGCCGAAGAAGTCCCCGTGCCCCCCAGCGTATCTTCTTGGGAAGGATCTAAAATAGTCGTTCTTTTAGGCTGTTTAGTTACTGACGCACAGTTCATAAAAATAAGGGCCATAAACAAAGATAGGCCGCTTAAGAGTATTTTTTGGTTCATAGGCTCTCCAGACGCTGAATTTTCCTGATTTTTTCATTTTAGTGGTCTCTCTTCTAATTGGGAAGAGCATCCAAATATTATCTGATGCCCGCTCGCCAAGATAAATTAAAACAGCCATAAGAGCTCATATTAAGTTATTGTCCGGGAGAATAAATGCGTAACGATGGCCGTACTAACGAACAGCTTCGACCCTTAAAATTTGAAATGGCGTATGTAAAACACCATCCTGGCTCCGTATTAGTCAGCGCGGGCGACACCAAAGTTTTGGTTGTTGTCACCAGCGAAAATCGTGTGCCTTATCACCGAATGGACGTTGGAGGATGGCTTTCTGCTGAATACAATATGTTGCCAGGAGCCACCAATCAGCGAAACCCACGTGCCATAACCAAACTTAAAAACGACGGCCGTAGCGTAGAAATTTCTCGTCTAATTGGGCGCGCTATACGTCAAAGTATTAACTTAAATACGCTTGGCCAACGTACACTTGTTATAGATTGCGATGTCCTTCAAGCCGATGCAGGCACGCGCTGTGCTGCTATCACGGGTGCTTATATGGCCACTTGTGCTCACATAGCTTCTCTAATTAAGAGTGGCCAACTTAAAATGCTGATGCTCGAAGATATTATTACGCGTCCTATTGCTGCAGTTTCTTTGGGTATAGTAAAAGACCAAGTTTTATTGGATCTTAATTATCAAGAAGATCTCATAGCCGAAACCGACTGCAATGTTGTGGGTTCTACCAACGGTCAAATTATTGAACTTCAATGCACTGCAGAGCAAAAACCCATGAGCAAAGCACAGATCGATCAAATATACGATATGAGCCAAAATGCTCTCAAAGAAATTATGGAACTGCAAAGAAAAGAGTTGCTCAGGCAATCAGGCATAATTATTCATCATTAAGATTAAAAATTAAGATTAAAAATTAAGATTTTAAATAAGGCATGGAAAAACTAAAACCGGCATCGAGCAAGGCTTGTGGCTTTGCTCGACATGAAGCAAGCATGAGTTCGCCCTGCTCCCCAAGAGCTTTTATTATCCAAGCTGGTATATGAAATCTAATTTTACTTTTTAAGGCATGAGCGAGAAACTGAGAAAAATCTGCGTTGGTTATACTCTTAGGGCAAACAACGTTGATCGGTCCTGCTATTTTTGGATTTTCCAGCGCAAATATGATGGCGCGCACAACGTCTTTTATGTCGACCAGGGCCATAAATTGCTCTTGAGAGCCTATTATTGCCCCAAGTCCTAAAGAAAAAATTCTCTCGAGGCCCAAAAAACTCCCGTGATCTTTGTCTAAAATCATTCCAAAACGCGTATTGACCACCCGAATCCCGGCTTTGCTTGCGCGCTTTGTTTCTTCTTCCCATGCCTCACAAAGTTCAGCTAAAAAACCCATCCCGCGTGTACTTTTTTCATCAAGCTTTTCGTTTTTGCGATCACCATAAAAACCCACAGCTGAAGCACATACAAAAACTTTGGGTCCCCTGGGCATGAGCTCCACAAGAGACTGAGCTATAAGTCTGGTTGAGCTTATGCGGCTTTCCCAGAGTTCTTTTTTAAAATATTTTGTCCAAAGACCCGACATAATATTCTTGCCAGCCAAGTGAACAACAGCGGTGCATTGAGCTAGAGCGTCTTTATCGATTTCTTGATTTTTATAATCATAATAAATTTCATGCTGAGCCGTGTTTTTTTTTCTTACCAGGGGCCATACTTCATAGTCGCGCGCTCGAAGAGCTAAAGCGAGATGAGAACCGACAAATCCTTGCGCACCACTCAGTGCTATTATGCCACGACTCACAAAATCTCCTGTTTAATTTTTATTTATAATATATAAAAAAATGCCCATTACGGGCACCTGTGAATAACAAATATTTTTTTAGGCAGCCATGGCTTGTCGATCAGGGGCGTTTTTGCGATATGCAGCCAAATCGCGATTACCCTTGCCGTATAATTCGATAGGCAGCTTGATAACCCCTTCTTTTACGGCATAATCGAAGAGTTGATCTTGTAAAAGTCTTCGACCGCGAAAAAGCCGACTCATCACAGTACCTATGGGTATATCAACACGGCGGGCTATTTCTTTATAAGAATAACCGTAGATGTCGCTTAAAACGACAACGAGTCTAAAATCTATGGGTACTTTTTCCAGAGCGCCTAAAACCTCGTCGCTTAAAAAGCGATCAGCCAAGTCACTCTCTGGGGTATGGCCCGATCCAAAATGTTCGGTTGAATCTGCTTGTTTGAGATGGGGTGTTCTAAACTCAGTATCGAGGATTTCTCTTTCTTTAACTTTACGACGATATTTGTTAATAAACGTGTTGGTAAGAATACGAAAAAGCCAAGCTTTACAGTTAGTTCCTACTTCAAACTGAGCAAAAGATCGAAATGCTTTGAGATAAGTCTCTTGGACCAAATCTTCGGCTTCGGAAGAAGAACGAGTAAGCCTTAGAGCGGCGCCAAAGAGCGTGTGTATGTGGGGCATAACCTCTTGTTCAAAAGGAGTTTCGTCAAAATACTTGGCATCACAACCAGCGATTAACGCAGTTCGAGCCATATTTTACACCTCGGTCTAAAGGTTTTCTTATCGACGGCTAGTTGTGTAACCAACGGTCATTTTTTTTTATTTCTCGACGAAGTATTAAATATTTTTTTTATACAGCCGAGCTAGAAAGCTCTTCTGCTACGAACTCAGTTTTTTTTTCAGCGACTTTATTAAAAGCTGTGCGAAAAATAGAGTTCTTGCTTGCGTCTATCTCATAAAGCAAACCGCGCATCTTTGGCTCGGCGCGTTCCATGAAACGAGCTGCTAAATGCAAACGCTCGTTTTTTAAATCTTCGTCGCTTATTTTGAGTGCCTGTTTAACTAAAGCCCGAGCCATCCATAGCTTTGAAGCAACAAGACAAAAACGCTCAGCATGCAAAAGTCCAAAAGAAAAATCTTTTTTAGGATCCCAAGCACTTAAAAAAGCTTCTTTCCATTCGGTAAGAGGCCGTTCTTTGAGATCACCAAATTTATCAGCGACCATGCGGGTCATGATCGTCTGCATGGTTGAATAATAAAGCGATTCAAGGCGCGCAAGCTGTTTTTCTACTGGGCTTTTAGCACTCAGCGTTTGGACTTTTGCTTGAGCCATTTTAGCGACAAATTCTCCGGGATTGCGCATAGCATGTTGCATATGATCTTTGAGAACCATGAGCGCTTGAATCTGACTTGTGCCCTCATAAATTGGCAAAATCAAAGCATCGCGCATGAGTTTTTCAGCGCCATACTCTTTCATATAACCAACACCACCCATTATTTGCATGTTCATACGCGCAAAACGCACGGCATTTTCAGAAGCACAGTATTTTACGAAAGGCGTAGCTAAACGAGCAAGTTTTTTGTGTTTATTATAACTATATTCGCGTTCTTTATCGTCTTCTTTATGACGCGCTTTATCCAAACGCATCATTGATTTTAGACGATTAGCCATTTCTTCATGAAAACCGGCGTTGTAAGCCAAAGCTCTTAAAGCCTTGTTTTCTAGATACATTTCGTCGAGATAATCAGCTATCATTTCGTGATCAGCGATCTTCTTGCCCATGGTCACACGTTCTTCGGCAAAGTTTTTAGCCATACGATAGGCTTTTTCGCAAAGCCCCAGGCCTTCATAGCCTACCAAAAGGCGCGCATCGTTCATCACGAGCAACATATTTCTAAAACCATGGCCACGTTGGCCAACGAGTTCAGCCCGAGAATTATCATAGTTAAGCGTAACGGTAACTGACGAATGCTGACCCATTTTTTTCTCTTGGCCACCAATAGTAAAATTTCGCACGCGTTGGTTATCTATTTCTATGTGGGCAGGGACATAAAAAAGCGACAAGCCCTTAAGACCAGGGTGAGTCTTGATGTTCTCGGAGCGCGCTAAGACCAAGTGGTGCTCGCCATGACCACAGGTTATCCAAATTTTTTGGCCATTGAGATACCAGAAGCCATCTTTGTGGCGTTGAGCCGTTGTCCGAATTTGCCCCAGATCGGAGCCAGCCTCTGGTTCGGTTAGACACATGGCGCCGCATGTTTTACCTGATGCAAGATCTTTCATCGCTTGATCATAACGCGTGCTCATAATTCTTTTCTTTTCGGCAGTATAATCGCCATGCTCCAAGGCAAAAAACTGAAACGCCAAGCCTATGCCGGAAAAAAAGCCGTAATAAGTCATAACAGAAACATCAGCACGCGCGATCATTTCGCTGACAGCATTAGAAATCATCCAGGGCAAATTATAGCCACCTACATGGCGGCTAAAAGGCAAGGCCATTGCGCCCATATCAGATAGGCCTTTGATAAACTCGCGCATGATCGGTGCGTCTATCATTTCGCCATTAACCAAAGTCGGATGCTGTTCGTCTAATAAATGTGCCTTGGGATCGATTTGCTCTGCTATAAATTCGCCCAGTGACTGCAAAAATTCATGATATAAAACTTTTGCTTCCGCTACGTTTCGGGGCGCTTCGGGGTCACTTAGATCGGTCTCAACCAGGGGAAAGAGTTCATCCCAATCCTGATGCTCCATATGAAAACGTAAATCTTCGTTATCCAAATAGAAATTCTTAGCCATGACAGCTCCCTGGATTTTCTTATGAGCTCAACAATAAGTTTAAAGCTTTTATTCAGCGATCAATCCCATACTAATTTGTCTAGGTTATATCTTAATGCAAGCGAGGAGGTAGCCGCAAAAAACTAGATGCTAAAAAACTCAATAATTTGTTGGCGCCGAGCATCTGCATCATGCATACCGAGTCTAATTAATTCAGAAGCAAATTCATGATCAAAAAGCAGATAACTTAAAAGATCAGTAGCCTGACCAACACCGATATCACCGAGGCGCTGCAATAAAGGCCCCACAAAAGAGCCTGCGCGGGCTGCAATAGAGCCACGTTGCAAATGCCTGCTCGCGATCTCGGCTATATCAACGCTTGGCCTCACTTCAAGCGTATCTATCTCACGATAAGGCGCACCGCGGGCTTTAGTCATGAGAAAATTTAAATGCTCAGCATACTGTGCGCCAAACTTCTCAACCCCTTCGGTTAAAATATCGTTGTAGCGTCTGAGGCGTTTTAAATCATATTCGGTCTTATCGACTAAAAGCGCATTTAATATTTTACCAAGCAAATATGCTGCCGAAGGAAAAGTATCGATACGCTGAGAAAGGTCGTTACTGGGATGCCATGCGCCCATATCTTCGCTTTTTAAACCGACAACAAACAGACGATCAGCACCAAGACGCAATGCTGGCGAAATAGGCGTATTGAGCTTAATGCTGCCATCACTGTAAATATCGCCATCGATAGAGACAGCTGGAAATACCCACGGAATAGCAGCCGAAGCTAAAGCATGGCTTGGACCTATTTCTACAGCTTTGGCTTCTACATGCGGATCGGTACTCCACGGTGGCAGCCCGCCGCCTTCGCGCTCTACAAAAACATGGGTACGCCCCGTACGTATATGTGTTGCGTTGACCGCCAATGCTTTAAAAAATCCTTCTTCCAGATTCTTATGCAAGCGCCGCCATTTTATCTCGTTATGAACCATGAATTCCATAGGTGAAGTATTAAACAGTCCACCAAGACGCCCTGGCCCCAATACATCATCAAGCTCGCCACGCCCACGAGAGCCCAGTAAAAATCGGGGTAAGTTAAAAATTTCGCGCATACCCAGCCGATAAACGCGATCAATTTGCAAGCTTTGCCACATGCTCACAAGTCCAAGCCCCTGACTCTCTACAGCATGACTTGTGGCGGCTAAATAGCAGCAATTTATAGCTCCCACCGAGCTGCCGCACAATATTTCAAAACGCACATGAGGCTTGATACGTGCTGGCAATTCATCTCGTATATAGCGAATAACGCCTGCTTCATATGCACCGCGAGCGCCTCCACCTGATAGCACCAAAGCAGTTAAAGGGGCTTTATTATACCAGCGCATAGTGGTCCTTTGTTTTTCATATATCGCTAAGAGCGCTCAAAATAATTATTTTGGATTTCGCCAAACAAACGGCCAACATGAGAATTCTTCACCTGATCACAAGCTTGCAAAAAATCCTGGTCATCAAACTGATAAGCCTGCTCCATAATTTCACTAACACGCTTAAGTTCACGTTTATCTTCTTTACTTAAAGACATCAAAGATGCAACGTAAATTTGATTGCGCAAAAATATGCATTCTATAATTTTGTCTTCTTTGAGAGAGCCATAGATAATATGTCTTATTTTTTTGTTATTTTCTATTCGTTGTATTACTTCTTGAGGATTTTGCACTCCCACATAATTTTTTCGAGGATTAAAATATGCTCGTCCAGCGTCTTTAAGACTCATGCAATTACTTAAAAAAACTACACACGCTGCTATGAAAATTTTTGCACTCATAATCATAACTCCATGCTAAATCGCCATCCACGCTGATTCATACATAAGATGAATAAAGCGCGAATCCGCGGCTGGGTTAGAAGCACGACCTATTAGCCAAATAGTACCCGTAAAAACAACGGTTACTCCAGCAACGGCCCAAATAGCAAAAGCGGGAGCATAACAAGCCTCACCTTCACCACGTCTGTTGCAGTCGTTGATAATATTGGCTCCTATTTGGAAGAGAAAAAAAGCCGACCAAGCTCCTACAGTCGATAAATTTTCAGTAGCAGCCCTAAATTGCGCTCGCCCTTTGAGCACTTCATCGAATCTGCGCCCTAGGGCTTTGCGCGCTTTATTCGATAAAGCTAAGAGCTCAGCGCTTGGTAAGGCTTCTACATGCTGTGCGCTCTTAAGCGCATGAGGACCGCAGAGTACTGCTGAAAATCCTCCCTGTTGTGTACGATGAAAGCCGCACGCTATGTTGGTAGGTATAACTTTTTGTCTTATAGCAGCATGAAGATTGGCCGTCTTACTGGGTTTTATGACCGCAATTTCATCGTAGGAGCCTTTGCGCTCGAGCGTAGGTCCCATGCCAGTAAAATTTAAGATTAATTTGTCTAAACGTGCGCTGGCGAGAATTTTTGCGCTTAAGCTCTCTGAGCTCTTCACCGCTGCTTGTATTTCACGATTAAGACTATGATCATGAATAAGAAGCTGCTTTATATGAGCACCGATATTTTGCACATCATGGGCTACTTTATTAAAAGCCAGCTCAGCCAGATGCTTGACGCCTTCTTTATTATTGAGGCCGTATACATGGGCGAGTTCTTTAATAACAGGCGCTAATCTTTCTTTGTATTCATCTTCGAAGTTACTATCAAGCGCGCTGGTAAAAATTTCGGCGTTTTTAACGGCGTCATCAATGAGACTCGTTATATCTGCTTGATTGGGCGCAGAAATCAAGCTGTGATAAATACTTATTTCGAAAATCATATAAGCCAGGCGATTAGAAATGGCCATCGGCCGCAAATCTACTTCGGCTATTTTTATAAGCGCTTTTACGAGCGGTTCCTGCAAAGTTAAAAAACGCACCGATTTTTTTACACCGTCGGCGGCTCTTTCGATTTCTTGTGGATCACTGCCCTTGCGCTGGTGCAAACACCAGTACATGAGGGCATAAACATAGGGGGAGTCTGTTCCAAAAGGCAATTTTTGAAAGCGCGCATCCAAAAATTCGGCGTTGCGCAGATAAGAAATCGCCAGATCGTAGTTCCCCTGGGCCATCAAAAATACCGCCAACATCGTAACAGTAAACACGCGTTCATGAGGGCGACCTCTAAAATCTTTGTCTTCGTCTATAGAAAAAGCTTTAGAAAAATTAACGGGATCTCTAAGATCATCGAAAGTTCCCGCAGCGTTGGCTAAGAGTTCGCTTATTTCTTTTTGAACCGTGGGTTTTTGAAGCTGGGCTGTGCGCATGAGCGCAAAAGCTTGAAGCAGATCAGCAAAAACGGCATCTTTGGGTGAAGAAGTCTTAATTTTTTCAAGTATATTTTTCTCTAAAGGCACCCCCGCCAACAACGGAGCATATTCATGGCGCCTAATCGTAGCGTCGGTTGTACAACCAGCAAAAATAAGCTGACCAAATACAAAAATAAGAAAAATATGAGCGTATTTCTTAGTCACCCAGGCCCCCCTCAAAATTATAATCGGTTAATAGTATCTTCGAAAAGAGATAAAACGATTTTACTCAGCATGGAAGGACTTGAACCATGATGCATGACTCTAAAAGCCAATAAGCGACCATCTTTGCCTATGACACGACCGACCATAATAGGCCCCTGAGGACCCTGACTCTTATAGATAGACATGAGGTAATCAACTGTTGGCCCTAGATGCTTAAACCATAGAATATTTTTCTTGTCTTTCATGGCTTGCTCTTCTGCGTGAGCAATACTTAAAGCGTCATTCATAGATATTTCATGGATTTTCACGCCCATATCTAAGAGTGTATTTAAAGACTCGTTGAGCGCTACGGCTTCCTCGCCATCCAAAGGCGTCAGCGCAAAAGGCAACTCTTTACTCTCAACGTGGACACTTTCTAGATGAGTTTGATAGGAATAACCGCGCACGACAGTGGCTGCGCCATAGGGACTTGCTTTGGGTAGACGATAAAAGCCGTGAATAATAGCAAAAGATGGACTATGAACTTTTTTATAGCGCTGGGTCAAACCGTGTTTGAAACTTGCATCAAAACCTACCAAGCTACGACTTTGGTCACTTGGGGGAATTTGTCGAGGACCTTTGTCTGTGATAGGCCTGATCTGAAAAGGGTCAGGTTTGCAGGCATTAAAAAAAACAAGAGCGAAAGCTATGGCTAGTATTTTCAGCATATATCCTCCCTAAAGTCCCCAAGCAGGCTACTTCGGTTATTGCCGAAAATAAAGCACCAGTTCAGAATTGCTTATAAGTTAAACTAAATAAAAGGGGTCTCATGAGCGGTGAAAATATTTGGCGTTACTGCGGCAGCTGCAAAAAGCCTATAAATTTAAAGCAAAATTATTATGCCTGCAGTGTTTCTACCTGCAAAAAAACTGCCTACTGTTCAATTTCGTGTTTTGATGAGCATTCACCAATATTTCGCCATAAAGACGCGTGGGCTTTACAAAAACAAGCTCCTTCTGAACCTGAAATCCCATCAGATTCTTCAAGCCGCATCGAAAATACAAGACTGGCGCCAACAAAGGCCCAAACTACTCCTCGAGAAATTTTAATAGTAGCTTCTAAACTCAAAGATTATGTGCGTCTCAAGAGCGGACTCAATACGTCTCAAAACGTCTTAGATCGCCTGTCCGATATGGTACGCATTTTATGTGATCAAGCCATAGAACGTGCGCACAACGATAATCGCAAGACACTCATGGATCGGGATTTTATGTTCTCACATAAAAATTAAATGCGATCACGCAAACGATAAATTACTTCGTGTTCAATTTCTGCTACCTGAGCAACGCCGTAATTATCAGTAGCAGGCAAAAAGCGGAGTTTTTGAATAACTACCAGTGCAGATTTCAGCAAGCAGTCACTGGCGCAGTCTAAAACCTCGGCTTTGGCAACTTGGCCTTGAGAATTAACAAGAAGACGAAAACGAACTTTTCCTTCTATTTTAAGACGCCGCGCTTTAGGAGGATATGAAACATGAACCGTGTGGCCATTAATTAGCAGGGGTTCTTTACGTAGAATTCTATTACTAAAATTATTATTTTCTTCTTTGCTTTCTTCTTCTTTTGCCTCTTGGTTTGTATATGCTTGCAGCTTGGGCCTGTGAGTTCTTAAGTTTTTATTAACTCGTAGAGATTTTGGGGAACTCTTTTTTTTGGGTATTTCAGGTGATCGGGGCAAAATATGTGCTTGTACAGAAGTTTGCGCGCGAGAGGCTTTGGAGGCTTTGGAGGCTTTGATGGATGAGCTTTCAAAAGATCTGGTTACGAGTAAAAAGAGACCAGCATGGGCGAGGCCGGAAAGTATTAAAACTAATAAACTCGAGCTCTGATTACAGCGTAGCCATTTCATAATATAACCATAAGACTTCTCAATTCTTAAAGCCCGGCTAGGCTAGCAAGATATGAAGGACTAGGAAATAAAAGAATGAATATATCAATAGCCGAAAAAAAAATTACGCTCGTCTATAAGCAATCGCGTTTAAGCTATGCTCAAGCAGAACTTAAAAATCTCAGTAATATACATGGCGCTATCATACAAGAACTCACCGAAGCCCATGAAAGCAATCTTCGCTGCATTGATTATATAAAATCTGTCTTAGATAGCATGGGTAAATCTTATGATTTAATTTGTCGTTCAGATATTTCACGCGAAGATCTAGAAGATAAACTGGTAATTTCTATAGGTGGTGACGGAACGGTATTGGAAACGAGTCACTATTGTCTCGATTCTCCAATTTTGGGGGTTAATTCAGATCCTAAATATTCTATTGGTGCTTTATGCATAGCTCATCGAGATAATTTTCGTGATATATTAGAACAAATATATAGTGGCTTTCTAAAGCCCTCTCCTATACAGCGGCTGGCAGTGAGGCACCAAAAAATAGAAAAAGAGATACTCGCACTCAACGACGTACTCTACTGTCACCAAAATCCTGCCGCAATGTCGCGTTTTTCACTGAGTACCAACAAATATCACGAAGCATATCGCGCGAGTGGCATCTGGGTATCAAGCGCTGCTGGCTCAACGGGAGGTATTTTTTCATGTGGCAGTGAAGCTTATCCTATTGAGCATAAAGGGGCACTTTTTCGGGTAAGGGAGCCCTATTGGTCAAGCGCCCAGCCTGCCCTCTTACTCGCTGGTCATCTGGATCAAGGCGAAGAAATTTCTATACGCAGCAATATGACTGACGCCAGAATTTATATAGACGGCCCCCATATCTTCTACGATATACCTTTAGGCGATAGTGTCAGCATTGGCCTTGCCGATCGTCCCCTTTATTTATTCGAAGCTCATATACTTAATACACAAAGAAAAAAATTAATTTTACCCCGATTATCTTTTAGGAAACTCTTACAAGACGGAGAAGAGCGTGCTTAAAATTTCTCAACCAGCCCCTAACTTCTCGCTGCTAGGAGATGACGGCCACATACATAATCTAAGAGATTTTCTAAAAAATCCCTTGGTAATATTTTTTTACCCCAAAGATCTGACCCCCGGCTGCACCAAAGTGGCATGTGATTTTAGCGAAAACTTTGAGGAGTTTCGCAAACTTAATACAGCTATCATAGGCATATCGAGAGACTCTTTGGCTTCCCATATGCGCTTTAAAAGCAAGCATTCTTTGCGCCCTTTATTGCTCTCTGATCCCGATCTGGCAGTCCATAAGATATATGGCGCCTGGGGAGAAAAAGTGCTCTACGGCAAAGTCTCTACGGGTGTAATAAGAAGTACTTTTTTGATCGACGAAAATGGCTTGATTATCAAGGCTTGGCACAGAGTGAGGGTCAAAAACCACGTAAAAGCTGTACTTGATACGCTGCTTAAACGCCCAGATATTATGCTTAATCAAAAGAAAAATGCCGAGGGCGGGACTCGAACCCGCACGGGATAACCCGGGCGATTTTAAGTCGCCTGCGTCTACCTATTCCGCCACCACGGCATGAAGCTTTTATACTCGTTCAAAACAAAAAGGCAAGATATTGGGTGCCCTACCACAGGGGTTTTCTCGTTTTGATTTGCCAGGTAGGCTATTCTTGAGGTTAATAGGAGTTGATTCACATGAAAGCCACACCTGGGGAAAAAATACTGTCGAGTTTAAAAACTGCTATCGGCAATGAGACCAGGCCGATGACACTCGCGGATGCTTCCACCAAGAGCGGCTGTTCACTTTATGACACCAAAGAAGGGCTTAATTATCTTATCGCTGAATATCGTGGCAATCTAGCGGCTACTTCAGAGGGCGAGCTTTTATATTCTTTTCCCACAGGTTTTACAAAGCCTTGGCAAACTCAAGAAAATCTCGCGCTTACCTGGGGGAAAATAAAAAAGACGACGCTCGGCATACTAAAATTTGTTGTTCGCGCTTGGATAAGCATAGTCATGGTTGCCTATGTTGTTATATTTGCGCTCATATTAATAGCCCTTACTTTCTCTAAGAACTCAGATCGTGATGATGGCCCCAATTTTTCGGGTTCACTCATGATGCATGCGCTCATGAGGCTTATATTTGATTCACTTTTTTGGACTTTTCATCCTTTCTCGCCTTTTAGAATTAGTGACCACGAATATGATTATGCGCGTGGCTATAGAAAAAAGATGCCTTTTTATGAGCGCGTTAATCGCTTCTTTTTTGGTCCTGAGCCTAAGCTTTTTGATAAACAAGAAGCGACACGACTTGCTCTGCAAGAGATCAGAGCGCTGCGCGGGCGTATTGGCGTTTTGGATATCATGCGCGTTACTGGTTTAAGCAAAGACGAAGCTGATCCGTTTATGGCCGAACTGATGATCAACTACGAAGGCGATGTACAAGTATCTGATGAAGGCGGTATTTATTATGAATTTCCGGCCTTACGTAAAAGCTCTCTCAACGAAATAACCAGACCAGCTCCGTCTATTTGGAATACGCGAGAAGTCTTGCCTGAATTTACTGGTAATACAGCAAGCTCTAACACGCTTATTTTTTGTCTCAACGGCTTTAATCTTCTTATGAGCAGCGTGGCTATTGCTAATCAATGGACTATCGAGAAATTTCGTTATATTTTTACGCTCGCAAGCCAAAATATTCCTCTTGAGTTAGTCCCCCCTCCTCCTGAAAGCCATGCTTTGTTGCTGGGCTGGATTCCCTTTATGTTTTCTTTATCGTTATTTTTGATCCCCTTAGGCCGCGCTCTATCACGTCCTCAGCAAAAACGAGAAATCGAAAACAAAAATGGCAAACGAGGCCTTTTGCGCACTATTTTGAGCAAATTGAGGCCAAGCGGTATAAAAGAAGAAGAGCTTAAAAAAGGTTGGGCAGAACAAGCACAAGCTCACCCACTAGAAAAAGAAATCACCCGCGAAATTATTCGCTTGGGGGGAGAATTAGAACTAAACGAAAACGATGCACCAGTCTACCGATTCAAAGCACTGGAAGCAGAAGCAAAAGCACTTATGACCGCTCGACAAAAAGCTTCAAGCGCTGAAGTACAAGTCGGTGATGTCGTGTTTAGCTCAGCCAGATAAGAGGAGCCTCTTGAAAAGAAATGATATCCGGGCCTTGGCAGATGAGGCCTATCAAATTTTAGACGAAAGTGATTGTAATGTCGCAGTGTTAAGAGCTATGCAGGTTCTTGAAAATGCTCCTAAAGACGTTGATTCTTATTTATTACTCGCAGAAGTGGCCGAAGAAAAAGATCGCTTTGATCATGCACTTAATTGGTTAAATCAGGGGCTCGCTCTTAATCTTGATGACGAAGCTTTGCTGCTTAAAAAAGCCGCGATTTTGCTCGATGGATTTGAAGACGTTGATGAGGCATTTCCCATTCTATGCGCCCTTGAACAGCGCTTTTCGGGCAAATCTATACGTGAACTTAAAGACTCATACGATGAAGAGCTCGTGCTCGATGTATATCTTTTGCTGACTGACTGCTATCGCCTCCAGGGTGATTATCAGCAAGCGTTCAATAACGCACTTATTGCTAAAGAAATCGCTGTGGATGATGAGTCAGCTTTATTGGCTATTGCCACGGCTCATTTTGAGTTGGGAGATTATACCAAAGCCTTAAGCCTTGTGGAGCCGATCGATAAACGCCAAGAAATGAGCGACTTTTATTGGCTCAAAGCCCAAATTAAATGCGCCATGGGAGATTTTGCGCAAGCTGATGAGGCTTTTATAAGTGCCAATAAAGTCGATCGAAGCCGCTATCACCGCCCTCTTCGCACGAGCCAAAGCTGTTTTTTTGCGGCTTTTGAGCAAGCAAGTTTGGCCTTGCCGCGTGAAATTCGTGATTTTATGAATACGGCTGCTATTGAAATCAAAGAAATCGTGCCTCTTGAATGGGTCAAAGAAAGCAAAGGTACGCTTTCCCCCCTGGCACTTATCCATGTTCCTACAAGCACCAAAAGTGGCTCTAAGACTATATTTTTGTTTCATAAAAATATAGAAAACCTCGCGCTTAAGAAAAGCGAAGTGCGCGATCTTATAGCCAGTGCTTTGCTGCATGAACTCGGCAAACTCATGCTTTTATAATTTTTCGAGCTCTTTTTGTGCTTTTTGCGCCCAAGGGCTATCGGCTTTTTGCTCTATTATTTGGCTATATATTTGTGCAGCACGCTCATAATCTTTTAAGTCATAATGCATGATGTGAGCTGCTTTAAAGAGCGACTCTGCCGCTTCTTTGGCTTCGGGATAAAGTTCATTGACGCTTAAATAACGCGCAATAGCCGCCTCATGACGATTTCGGCGCTGATAATAAGCAGCTATATGCAGATTAGCTTGAGCCAGTTTAGAAAAAAGCTCCGCGCGCATGAGGGCCGCTTCGTTGATATGGGGTGAATCGGGAAAAGCATACATAAAGCGCTCCACAGCGCTCAAAGCTTCCTTGGTAAAAGATTGATCACGCGAAGAAGAGCTTGGCCAGAGAAAAAAATCACTAGGAATAGCATAGAAGTAGCTCGAGCTCAGCCTAAAAGACGCATAAGCTACTTCTTCATGTCGAGGATGAAGTCGTATGAAAATTTCGTAGGCAGAGGCAGCATCAAGCCATTTTTTTTGGGCATATTTGACATCAGCTATTTTTAAGTCGCTTAAAGCTACATACTGAGAAAAGGGATATTTGCTGCGTACAAACTGAAAGTAAGCAATGGCTTTATCGTACTCTTGTTTTTTAAGCAGATCTTCCCCAGCCTCAAAATTTAACTTGACGCTCTCTAAATAACTTCCCTCATGCTCACGCAAGCTTGTTTTAGTGCTTACACAGGCAGGTAATAAACAAAGAACCGCACCAAAGAATCCAAGAAAATACTTTCTATTCATATGCTCTCGCTTGTTCTTTGAGCCTGATCAACTCTATTTTGATCGCCTCGTTAGTAAATTTTTTAGCAACGTCTATGAAACGCTCAGGATTATCACTGACATAGGCCTCAATAAAGCCTTCTGAAGCTTTTTGTAAATTATGGGCTTCTTTAAGTTCCTGAATAACGCGCATCGCTACTAAATCAGCAGCGTCGATTATATGAGCCCGGGGAGCTAATAGTGTGCGTAACACAGGTATGAGAGCACTAAAATGTGTGCAGCCTATTAAAAGCGCATCCACCGATTTGATCGCTTCAGGTAAAAGGCCGTCGAGTATTATTTTGAGTTCATGAGAACTTAAGACCCCCTCTTCAACCAGACTCACCAAGGGGCCACACGCATGCTCTATGAGTTGGCACTTATTGTGGGGATCTATATAAGCCCATGATCGGCGAAAAGCCCCTGAACTTACCGTAGCTTTAGTAGAAATGAGCCCTAAGCTTGCGTAATTATTACAGGCTATGAGTTTTTTCAGCCCTTCTATGCTGGGCTTCAGCATGCCTATTACAGGAATATCAAGCTCTGAGCTGAGCTCTTCTAAACACCATACCGAAATAGTATGACAGGCTATAACCAACATCTTGGGCTTGGTGAGCGCAACGAGCGTTTTGGCAGCTCTCATACCTAAATATTTGATTAATTCGGGACTTTTGAGTCCATAGGGCAAATGGGCAGTGTCTGCAAAATAACAAATGCGTTCCGCCGGCGCCAATTGGCGTAAGGCGGCCACAACACTTAAGCCGCCAGCTCCGGTATCGAGCACTGCTATAGGCTTTTGGTAGGTTGTCATGGGGCTTTAGCTTTCCTATATATTAAATTAGCGTTATTCATAACATGAGTAATGCCCAAATCCAATAGAACAAGTATGATCGGGTATTTTATGATAACCAGAGATAACGCCCTTGCCCGGGCCTTCACAATGGGGTAAGGCATGGCTTCTCGATTTCTTTTTTAGGAGAATTATTATGGCACGTTGCGCCCTAACCAATAAGAAGCTTATGGGAGGACATAAGGTCTCCCACTCTAATATCAAAACTAAACGCAAACTTTTGCCTAATATTCAAAAGAAGCGCATATTTGATATCGAGACCGGTCGTTTTGTTAAGTTGTCGATCAGCACCCGTGCGCTACGCACACTTAATAAGCTTTCTTTATCCAGCATGGTAAGAAAGCTCATGGCAACTTGGTAAAAAATATTAAACGCCCTTTTTTCTGAGCATTAAGAAAATATCGCGAGCAATACCGGCGCCTATATAAGATCCGATAAGAGCTACCAAGATAAGACTTACCGGATACTTAAGCCCCGCGATGAATAATATAATCGCTAAAGCAAAAAGGGTATAAATACTCTTGCGACCAAATTTTACATTTTTGAAAGTCCAAAACGACACGCTGCTCACCATGAGAAAAGCCAAGATCAGCACCAAAGCAATAACCAAAATATGGCGCGTAACAGGCATGCCTTCGAAAAGCCTAAAATGAGCTACAACTACCGCTACAAGCATACTTGCCGCGATAGGTATAGGTAATCCCATAAAATAATCGCCCGACGTTTCGACGCGGCGCGCGAGAACGTTAAAACGTGCAAGCCTAATAGCGCCACATGCACTAAAACAAATGGCAACTAAGAGGCCTATAGGGCCAATGGGCCATAAAGCCCAGCGATAGACTATGACAGCAGGGGCTACACCAAAACTAATAATATCGGCTAAAGAATCAAATTCCATGCCAAAATCACTTTGAGTCTTAGTCAAGCGTGCCACACGACCATCAAACATATCAAAGAACCCTGCGAAGAATACTGCTATAGCTGCATGATAGAGAGATTCTGGGCTCGTATGCAAAACGGTATATAAAATCGCATACATGCCGCAGAAAATACTCGCAATCGTGAAAGCATTGGGCAAAATAAAGAGTGCACGCTTCAACTTAAAAGTACGGAATCTTTTTAAGACGCCTGAGCGCGCCGAGCCTGGTTTTATATCCAAAATATCCTCATGAGCCTGGCATTAACGGTACATGCCGCATTTTGTGTCATCGCCGTCGATAATATTTTTACAAGAGCATTCTTGTAGAGCCTGCAAGCACATATTAACATCTTTAGCTGCTTTAAAATTTATATGAGATTCTGAGAGCGATAAATTAGCTCTACACCTGCGCCGACCGTCTTCTGTGTCCTCTTCGCAGTCACATTTCTTTTCCGCGAAACTACGGCACGGATCGCATGCAGATAACACGAGCATCAAAGTACCAAGAAGTACCAAGAGCTTGTGACCAGATTTTCGCGAATTTCTTGACATAAAGAAGCAAACCCCAGTTGTTTTAGCGTTAGTTTAGCATTCGTATATATTTTCAACCCTGGCTTATCAATAAGGCGGAATATGATGGACACAAACTTAGAGCTCAAGGCTTTAAAAAAACTCATAAAAAATTCTGGTGCTCATGCACTTTTATTGCGCTCTACTGATAGCTACTTCAACGAATACGTTCCAGAATACCTGAGCCCACGAGCTTTTATTACCAAATTTAATGGTTCTGTGGGGGATGCACTTATTACGATCGACGATGCACACTTGTTTGTAGATGGACGCTATGAGCTGCAAGCGCAAAAACAAGCACTTGATTTTACAACCCAAATTACCCAGAATAACCTGAGCATCGAAAGCTCCTGGCTTAATTTTTTGAATGAAAACTTAAAAAGCGGCCAAACACTGCTTTACGATCCCGCTACACTCGATCTGACGCTTTATGAAAAATTAAGTCTTATATGCGATCGCCTGGGTATAAAACTCGAGCCCAACGCCGCATTGCTTATTTCACAGATTTTTAAGCCTGCAGAATTATCGCATAAAGAGCCCTGCAAAATTTGGTCGGTGCCCCTCGAAATTACTGGTATCTCGACCCAAGAAAAGATCCAACAAATTGGCGTTTTTCTTAAAGAACAAAAATTAGATTGCTTTTTAGTAGTCAAACTTGATGACATCGCCTGGCTTCTGAATATGCGGGGCAACGCTTTTGTTTTTCAGCGAACTTTTCCTGCACTCGCATGCGTCATGCGCGACAAGATTATCCTGGGCCTAAAATCCGGCATAGAATTAGCACCTGAACTTAAAAATTCTCATCTCGAAGTCGTAGAAGAAAGCGTTTTAATTCAAAAACTTAGCCCTAAAAAAAGCGCTCTGATCATCGGTATTGACGAAAATGAGACCTCTAAAGCCCATGAACTCGCCTTGCGCGCACAGGATATTGCGATAAAACGTGTAATCAATCCCATCGCATTACTAAAGGCCATCAAAAATGAACAAGAGCTGCTTCACATGCGCGGCGCGTTTAAAAAAGCGGACCATGTCATTTATAAAGCGCAAAATCTCATCGAACAAAGTTACGAAGAAGGCAAGTCGCTTTCAGAAGGCGAAATTGACGATCTTATTAAAAAACTCTTTGCCGAGTCTCATGCACCAGAACTTAGCTTTCGTCCGATCTGTGCCAGCGGCAAAAATGGTGCGATCATCCACTACGGCACTCCCGATCGTGAAAAAAGAATTGAGCCCGGGTCGCTATTTTTGCTCGACACGGGTGCCTACTACCAAGGTGGTTATGCCACAGACTTAACCAGGACTTTTTTAGTGGGAAAAAAATCAACGCACGCTGAAAAATGGCAAAAAGAAATGTTTACCCTGGTGCTCAAGTCAAGCATCAAAGGGCTTAGTGCTCGGTTTCGCCGCGGCCTTTTGGGCCAACAACTTGATGCTATGGTCCGTGCGCCTCTTTGGCAGGCTGGTCTTGATTATGCTCACGGCACTGGACATGGCGTTGGTATAAACGTGCATGAATTCCCTCCCCGTATTGGACCCACTTCGACTTCGCCCTTACGAGAAGGCCAAGTTTTTTCTATAGAACCTGGTTTATATTTTAATAACTTAGGGGGAGTAAGAATAGAAAATTTGGTCTGTGTCGTGGCTGACCCAGAGCATGAAAAATTTTTACGTATCCTGCCCCTTACTTTTTCTCCCCTAGACCAAAGACTCATCGAAACTTCTATGCTTGATAATTACGAAGAAAAATTTTTAAAATATTATCGCGATCAATGGCATAATTTAAGCCCTATGCCGGATCTCCCCCCCATGCCCGAATTTTCATGGCTCTAATTTTACAAAAATCAGCGCTTATGTTGATTCGTCTTTATCAACGAATTTTAAGCCCCTTGTGGGGTCCTCGCTGTCGTTTTTTTCCTACCTGTTCAAGCTATGCCCATGGTGTCATAACGAACTTTGGTTTTTTTGTTGGAATGTTTTTAGCAATTAGACGTTTGTTGAAATGCCACCCCTTTCATGAGGGGGGATTCGATCCGGTGCCACCATGCAAAGAGAACAACACCTAGAGCCTCAAGAGCGCGAGCGGGTACTTATTACGGGCAATGCTGGGACTTTGGGAAGAGCACTTGTAGCCCAATTACTTAAAGATCCTAGTATAAGATTAATCGGTGTTGATCGTCGACAATATGAGAAAAATCCACCTGGGCTTGAGCATTATGCGCTTGATTTGCGGCGCAAATCAGCTATCGAAGCGCTGCATCGTATTAAACCTCAGAGTATTATTCATCTTGGTGTCATAAGAAATCCGCAGAAACATGCCAATAAACGTGCCAATGCTTATTATTTTAATCTCGAATCGACGACGCAGCTTTTACGCTTGGCGGAAAATCTCCCCATAAGAAAATTTGTTTTTTTATCGACCGCGAATCTCTACGGTCCTTCTGCCAACACGGCTGGTCTCTTAACCGAGGACGCTCAACTTCATGGGGCTAATAAGAGTCCGGAATTTAGAGATTTAGTATCGCTCGACATGATGATGCAGTCATTTTTTTGGAAAAAGCCTGATACACAAACTATTATTTTGCGCCCCTGCCACATAGTTGGCGCCAAACTCAATAATGCACCTTCACGCTATTTGCGCCTCGATACTATTCCAACTATTTTGGGCTTTGATCCCATGATGCAACTTTTACATGTTAACGATTTAATTAGGGCTATAATTTTAAGTCTCAAATCCAATGTCGCTGGCATATTTAACCTAAGTGGCCCCGATGTAGCGCCGTTATCGCGTCTCATAAGAGCCCTACAAAGGCCAAGCCTAGCCCTGCCCGAGCAGCTTTTAAAATTATTTGTAGCAGGTACTTTTTTTTCGCGCCGTTCACCCTTTCCTGCGGCTGAATTAGAACATCTTAAATATTCATGTATTATTAACGACCAACGTGCTCGGGCTGAACTTGGCTTTAAGCCAACAAAAAGCATGATGGCTATAATTAGAGAATTTAAAAAAGCCTACGACAAAGATCAGGCTGAAAAGTTAAGTCGCACTACGCATAGCGCGTAGGATCCTTGGTCATGGCTTCTTCAAAACCTTTTTTACGATAAAAACAAGCCGAACACGTACCGCAGGCCAAATCTTCTACCGGCGCATAGCAGCTATGAGTAAGTTCATAGGGTACTTGCAAAGCAAGACCGGTTTTTATGATCTCAGCTTTACTAAGATTTACCAGCGGCGCATGAATACGTACTGCGCGTCCTTCGCTTGCACGCTTGGTAGCGAGATTCGCCATGGTTTCAAAAGCACTGATATAATTCGGTCGACAATCGGGATAACCGGAGTAATCATGAATATTTGCACCGAAAAATATATCATCTGCATCACTTACTTCGGCAAAGCCCAAAGCCAAAGACAACATAATAGTATTACGAGCAGGCACATAAGTACTCGGCACAGCGTTGGCCAAACTCAGGTCATGAGTTGGGACCGCTATATCATCGGTTAAAGCAGATCCCCCCATGAGGCGTAAATCGAGTTCTAGAATTTTATGCTCAGCAACGTCGAAAAATTTAACTATTCTCTTACTTGCTTGAAGTTCCACATGATTTCTTTGGCCATAAAAAATAGTGAGCGCCATAATATCAAAACCTGCATCGCGCGCCATCGCAAGAACTGTCGTAGAATCGAGTCCACCGGAAAGTAGAATTACTGCTTTTTTCATAGTTGCTCTTAAATAATTAATTCATGTTTAAAAATCTAGAGGGTTTTAATATTAATATAATTTAAATTTATTATTAGTTTTTAAAAGTAGTTCAGAAGCCCCAAGCGCTAAAAGAGATAGTAAAGCTGCAAGAATTACTAAAAATAATGCGGCACTTTCCTGTTCAGGCGTTTGCATATCGGTCCAGATAGCCAAAGCTAAAGTACGCGTTGAGCCCAAAGTATTGCCGGCCACTACTATCGTCGCGCCAAATTCTCCTAAACTGCGAAGAAAAACCAAGATGGCACCGCCCATGAGCGCTCGATAACAAAGGGGTAAAGTAATATGAAAAAATACTTGGCTCTTAGAAGCGCCAACGAGTTCAGCGATTTGACTATGATGCTCGTCTATTTGCTCTAAAGCCAAGCGCACAGCACGAAGACCAATGCCGAGAGAAACCAAAAAAGAAGCAAGCACGGCGCCCCAAAAAGTAAAAGCTATGCGTATGCCTAAATTATGCTCGAGCCAAAATCCTAAAGTTGACTGTGGTGCAAAGAGCACCAGCAAACCATAGCCTAAGGCCACAGGAGGCATGGCCATAGGTACATAAATAAAAAGCTCACATAACTTTGCGAGCTTTGAGCGTGTCGAATTTAACCACAGGCCTAAAAATAACGCGACAAGCATTACTAAAAAGCTCGTTAGTAAAGCCACTTGAAGCGAAGTTTTAAGTACGAGATATATATTAAGGCCCATGAGGCAAACCAAAGTTAAGTTTGGCAAGCTCGCCCTGAAATTCAGCTGAGAAAAGAAAGCTTTTCACAGCATCGGCCTGGGCACTTTTCTGACAACTTAAGTAAAAATACTGCACAGGCTTATGAAGATTCGTATCAATTTCGGCAATCTGATAAAGCGGGCCTAAAGCGCTTATATCGCTTTGAAAAAGTATGGCGTAGGGCGCCATACTTTTTTCAAGCAAAACACGGGCATTGTGAGCGCTGTGAGCCGTGAGCAATTTATCTTTCACGCTATCCCAGAGATTCATAGATCTTAAAGCTTGTTCACTATAACGACCCAATGGCACAAAGCCGGGATCGCCTATTATCAGCTGACGCGGACCTTTTAAGCTCTTAATTATATTTATAAAATTATTATTTCTCAGTGGCTTTGCAGCTGCAAGCACAAGCTTATTCGTCGCCATAACCCGAGGGTAAGTAAATCTATCTGGCTGTTTTCTCATAAGATAATCAAGCCATTGTTGATCAGCTAGAATTAACCCATCACAAGCCACACCGTTGGCTGCTTGTTGTGCGATCAACGAAGAACTTAAAAAGACAAGCTCTAAATCCCATTCAGAGGGCGCAAGCGTTTCTAGAGATTTCTTAAGCGGTAATAAGCTCGATGCCAAAAAAAGCTTAGTAGGTGTTTTAGCTTTAGATTTTAAAGTGCAGTTGGTAATACACAAAGCTAAGAAAATTAAGAGGCTATTTTTTAGCAAGGCCAACGACATAAAACTCCTTGCTCACCGATCGAATGCTCTTGGGTCGCATTTGTTTCACGACTTTGAATTCTTTTTTCATGCGGCCAATAAGCTCAGAAACTTCAGCGCTATTAAATACTTTAATTACAACATGGCCACTGGGCTTTAGCCATGCGAGTGCCAGCTCTAAAGCTTGATCCGCGAGTGCTAAACTGCGAATTTGATCGACATGTTTTATTCCAGTAGTTTTCGGGGCCATATCACTCAAAACCAGATCAAAAAACGCATTCTCACCCATATATTTTTCTATACGAGGGCGTGAAAGCTCAAAGCAATCCCCTTCTATAGTCTTAATATTGGGATGAAAAGAATCTAAGACGGGTGTTAAATCGACGCCTAGAGCGCGCCCTTTAGGCCCAATCTTAGTGGCGACATACTGCAACCAGGAGCCTGGCGAGCAGCCTAAGTCAAGAATCTGGGAATCGGGCTTAATAATTTTCAAAGATTCGTCTATTTCAGAAAGCTTATAAACCGATCGGGCCTTAAAGCCTTGCGCTTTTGCTTTCTCAAAATAATAGTCTCTGGTATTAAAATTAGTCATTGGTTCTTATATAAAACTCTTCTGCTCAAAACACCATGGCCCTTGGGGTCTTCTTGGGGTCTTATGGTTGGCATTAAAAAAAAATCGTTAGAAATCGCCTTCTTCTGCCAAAGTTGTGGTCACAGCGAAAAAAAATGGCATGGACGCTGCCCTGCATGTCTGGCGTGGAACAGCATGGTGGAAGAGCGCATGAGCAGCCTCAGTACTACTTCGTCATCAAGTTTAAGCACACCTACTAAACCTGAGCCAATTACGCTTATTGAAGGCCATGCACATGCGCGACGCCCTACGGGTATTGAAGAGCTCGACCGGGTCTTAGGAGGCGGCCTCGTCAAAGGGGGGGTTACACTCATTGGTGGGGAACCTGGAGCTGGTAAAAGCACTCTCTTACAAATGCTTTCGTCCAAACTGGCTAAAAATAACCAAAAAGTTCTCTATATTTCAGGCGAAGAATCCAAAGAACAAATAAGACTAAGCGCCGAGCGTCTCGATTCTTTGAGTGAAAATCTGTGGTTGCACAGCGATACTAACATAGATCAGGCTCTGAACGCGGCTCATGAATGCCAACCTGATTTTTTGGTCATCGACTCGGTGCAGACCGTATCGAGTGCGGCGTTGGAATCGGCCGCGGGCTCAGTGGCACAAATTCGCGAAGTTTGCGCCAGAGTTGTCCACTTTGCTAAATCCCGTAATATTTCTACTTTTTTAGTAGGCCATGTCACTAAAGATGGCGCTATCGCCGGTCCTCGTTTATTAGAACATATGGTCGATACCGTACTTTATTTTGAACAATCGCGCAGTGACCAGTACAGGCTCTTGCGCGCCCATAAAAACCGTTTTGGTTCCACCAACGAAATAGGCTTATTCGAAATGGGATCTCGAGGTTTAATAGGAATAGAAAATGCTTCGGCTTTCTTTCTCGCTGAACGCCCTCAGGATAAGCCCGGTTCATCAGTTTTTTGCGCCATGGAAGGCACAAGGCCTCTTTTGGTAGAAATTCAAGCCCTCGCCGTAGAAACACTCTTTGGTAATCCTCGGCGCACTTGTGTAGGTATTGATAACGCGCGCTGCTCGGTAATAGCTGCCGTCTTAGAAAAACATACCGGACTCATGCTCTCGCGCATGGATCTATTCGTGAGCGTAGCCGGCGGCATCGATTTAAAAGAACCAGCCCTCGATTTGGCCCTCGCCTTGGCCATCGCTTCAAGCATCAAGAATAAAGCATTGCCTTTTGATCTCGTTTGCTGTGGCGAACTCGGGCTCTCGGGCGAAATTAGAAGTGTTCATCGGCTTAACGATCGCCTTAAAGAAGCGAGCCGCCTCGGCTTCACCAAGGCTCTTGCCCCCCAGGCATCAGCCCAAAATATCAGTGAAAATTTAGGCCTCAAGCTTAAAAGTCCCAAGACTATTCATGAAGCGATCGCTTTATTGCTTAAGAATTAATAAAGCCCCAATTTTTTTCGCAACGTTGGACAGAGCATGCCGAAATCATTATCACCTAGTTAATAAATAAATAAGTAAATAAGTAAATAAATAAGTTAATAAATAAGTTAATAAATAAATAAGTAAATAAATAACAGCGCGTAGCTACATGACCGCCAATAAATAAATAGCTACGCGCTTTAATATAATAATATATTTAACCGCCTATTTTTGTGGCACAAAGCCACAGGTGCCATAGACCAGATCTTTGATTTTTTTCATGACTTCCCGCGGCAAGCGAAAGCCAGCTAAATAGAGGCTATATTTTAATAGGCGCCAAAGCTCGCGGGGCGCATAAAGTAGGCCTGGTGCACTCTTGTGTTTTTCACCTGGATCAAAGCTCAAAGCACCCTCCCAATCGCTCAGGGCTTTATTAATATTATTTTGCTTGTGACCACTTAAATAATTCTCTACAGCGTGGGAAATTTTCTTAAGCCCTTTTCGCCCTATGCCTAAGCCTTGTCGAGAAATTCTCAAAGGAGTGAAAAGTATTTTTTTACTGCGCCTGCGATATTTTTTAAAAAGCTGATCTCGAGGTGAGCCTTCTATGTCGTATTCATAATATTCACCTATTTGGTCTTTTTTAAAGGGCATATATTCAGCGGCTATTTTTTGGCATGGCACGAGTGCTATTACCCAAAATATATGCACTATTTTTAACATAAGCCCTCTTTGCTCGTAAGTTATTCTAAAAAGCTGATAATTTTGGATTTTTAAAATTTCAGGATCCAAGCTTGTTTGCCAAGCTCGCAGTGGTTATCTAGCCGCGCCAAGCGAAGCCAAGCGAGGGTGCCATGACTTCAGAAAAACCGATAAAACCACGAAGCCGTTTGATAAACACGACAATCGGCGAATTTGTGGAAGCAGTTTTTGAGGCTGCCATGGAAGAATATCGTGATGAACTCATAGCCCGCCGTATTACTACCCAGATGCTTTTAAGAAAACTTCGTCACCAACGACGATTACTTGAGCCCGCGAATCTTGAGCACCAGCATAGTGAAAAAAAAGCCTATTTGCGCTCAGAGCTCGACCGTATGAGGGCCGCTAAAAAGGCCTAACATTGCTCTTAAGAGACTCTAATGCTAAGCTGAGTGCCTTATGAAAAACAGCTTAGTTCCCATCAACGATGCTCATATTTTTGCGCTGAAAAACCCCTGGATCCCCGATGCAGCGCTCACGCGCGTGCTTGAAGTTATAGAAATTTTAGGGGGTCAGGGCATATTGGTGGGTGGCTGTGTGCGCGATCACCTGCTTAATATTAAACCCAAAGATATTGATATAGAAGTCTACGGACTCAGCCCCGAAGAACTCGAAGAAGGGTTAAAAAAATATTTTCAAATAATGGCCGTAGGCAAGAGTTTTGGTGTTTTTAAAGTACTTGTTAATATCCAAGATGAATCACGCGTTTTTGATGTCGCACTTCCCCGCCAGGATAATAAAAGTGGCCAAGGGCATCGCGCTTTTGTTGTCAGCCATGACCCTACCATGTCTTTTAGCGATGCGGCAAGCCGCCGCGATTTTACCATCAACGCCATGGGCATTGATAGTAAAAATCAAGTTTTGCTTGATGCTTATAACGGCTTGAACGATTTAAAAAATAATATTCTTCGCCATGTATCTGAAGCTTTTGTGGAAGATCCCCTCAGAGTCTTACGCGCCGCGCAGTTTTGTGCGCGCTTTGGCTTTAGGCTTGCCCCACAGACACTCAGATTATGCCAAATTATTAAAGACGAACTCGCGACTTTGAGTCGTGAAAGAATTTATGAAGAAATCAAAAAGATTTTATTAGCCCCAAAGCCTTCTTTAGGTTTGAGCGTTTTGCGAGAAACAGAAAGTTTAATACTTTTTCCTGAACTCGCGGCACTCATTGGGTGCGTGCAAGACCCACAATGGCATCCAGAGGGAGATGTCTGGATTCACACACTCATGGTCGTCGATGAGGCAGCTTTGCTCGTAAAAGATTTGGAAGAAGAAGAAAAGCTGATAATTATGGCCGGTGCTTTATGCCATGATTTAGGCAAGCCTCTTACGACGGCACTTATCGATGGCCGCATTAAAAGTATCGCCCACGATAGTGAAGGCGTCGCTCCTACGTTAAGTCTGCTTTCGCACATGGGTTTTGCACCTAAATATTTTGATGAAATAACAGCTTTAGTGCGAGAGCATCTAAAGCCCTACCAACTTTATGCCAAAAGCCATGAAGTCTCAGACGGTGCCATAAGGCGCCTCGCTGAACGTGTTAATATTCGTTATTTGCTCAAAGTATCACAGGCAGATTATTTTGGTCGTACCACCCCCGAAGCCTTAAGCGGCATTGATCCTTCAGCCCAATGGCTCGAAGATCGCGTCAATAATTTACTAGGATCCCAGCTTAAAACCAAGCCACTGTTGCTTGGCAGGCACTTGATAAGCCTCGGAGAAAAACCCGGGGCCGCTTTTAAAAAAATCTTAGATGCCGCTTTCGAAGCTCAACTTGACGGTATTTTTGGCACCGAAGAAGAAGCTGTGCTATGGGTAAAAAAATATCTTAAAAAAATATCTTAAAAAATATTTTAAGGAGAAAAAACCATGATAAGAAATACTCTTAAATCAGCTGAACTTATTGTTATTAAAATCGGCTCCAAAGTATTATTAGAAGATAATGGACGCCCGAATTATCCCCGTATAGCTCATCTCGTAGAACAAATCGCTCGATTGCATCAGGCCGGCAAGAAAATAATTTTTGTCTCTTCAGGAGCTATTGGCGCTGGCATGGAGGCCTTGTCTTTAACTAAGCGCCCCACCGACTTGCCTACACTTCAAGCTGCTGCCGCCATCGGCCAAGTACGGCTCATGCGCGCCTATGAAGATCTCTTTGGTAGCTACAACTGTCAAGTTGCACAGGTTTTACTCACACATGACGATCTTAAACATCGTGTCCGTCATGTGAATATCAAGAATACCCTTAATGCTCTTTTATTTCGCCATGTGATTCCGATTATTAACGAAAATGACACGGTATCGGTCGATGAAATTAAATTCGGTGATAACGACGTTTTGGCTTCTTTAGTGGCTATGTTGCTAGAAGCCAAGGCTTTAATTTTGCTTACAACTGCCGAAGGCTTCATGATCAAAAATGAACAAGGCGAATCCGAACGCTTGCCGCATATTTTTAGTATCAACGAAGATGTCTTAAAGCATATAGAAGCTCATAAAGTAGGCCTGTCAGTAGGTGGCATGAAGAGCAAACTTGAAGCTGCTGCAAATATGATCCACGTTGGTGGAATGGCCGTGATCGCTCCCGGCCTTGCTCACGATGTCCTAGGTCAAATTTTCTCTGGCGCTAATATAGGTACCGTTGTTGGTGAACACTGCGTGGAGCAAGCCCAAAAGATGCCTGGTCGAAAACGCTGGATCGCTTTTTATCATCGCCCCCGTGGCTTTGTAAATGTTGATGAAGGCGCGCACGAAGCACTCATGAATAAGGGCAAAAGTCTGCTCGCTGTTGGTATCAGGTCGGTGAGCGGTGATTTTAGCAAAGGCGCAGTAATAGAAATCCGTGATGCTCAAGGCCATGGTTTCGCCAAAGGCATCACCCAGATGACAAGCGAAGATATCGACAAAATCAAGGGCACGTGTTCAGATCATGCAGCTTTAGAAGTGGTCCATCGCGATGATTTGGTTATTTTCAAAGAGAGATAAAAAGCCATGAATAACCTAGAAAATTTAGTAACGAGCATAGCTCAGCAAGCCAAGCGGGCATCTTATAAAATGGCAACATTGGATAATAGTACCAAATCAAAAGCGCTTGAAGCTATAGCTTTAGAACTTGAAAACAATCGTTCGTTGATCAAAGCAGAAAACGCTTTAGATATTAAACAGGCGCAAGAAAAAAAGCTCTCCCCAGCACTTACAGATCGTCTAACCCTCACTGATCAACGCATCAACGACATGATAGCAGGTGTGCGCTCTATTGCTCTCTTACCCGACCCAATCGGAAAGCTTATAACGAGCAAAATTTTACCCAATAAAATAGAATTAAAAAAAATTCGTGTTCCCTTAGGCGTCATCGGTATAATTTTTGAATCGCGCCCTAACGTCGTTGTTGACGTTGCAGCCTTGTGTTTAAAAAGCGGCAATGCAGTTATTTTACGAGGCGGATCTGAGAGCGAGCACAGCAATCGCGTTCTTTTAAGCATAATAAATTCGGGCCTGGAAAAAATAAATTTTACTCCAGACGCTGTTCAGATGTTGCCGATTAAAGATCGCGTGGCGGTGAATTATTTATGTAAACTTGATTCATATATCGATCTCATAATTCCTCGCGGCGGAGAAGGCCTTATTCGCGCTGTTGTAGACGCAGCAACAGTGCCGGTTATTAAGCATTATAAGGGCATCTGCCATGCTTATATTGACGAAAATGCTGATATTACGATGGCGCTTGCCATATGTGAAAACGCTAAATGCCAGCGTCCAAGTGCCTGCAATTCGGTTGAGACTATTTTAGTTCACGAAAATATCGCCGCAGATTTTCTTCCCAAGCTTGAAAAATTATTTAATAAAAATCATGTCGAAATGCGTGGCTGTGAAAGCACCCGTGCGCTCGTCCCTTCTATGAAATTTGCTCACAAAAACGATTGGGAAAGCGAGTATTTGGACTTAATTATCGCTATAAAAATAGTGCACTCTTTAGAAGAAGCCATAAATCATATTAATACACACGGCTCTCATCATTCGGACACTATCATAACCAAGGATCGTGAAGCCCAACGTCGTTTTGTTTTGGAAGTAGATTCGGCAGCAGTCTATGTGAACGCATCGACGCGTTTTACCGATGGCGGTGAATTTGGTCTCGGCGCTGAAATGGGCATTAGTACCGACAAACTTCATGCACGTGGACCCATGGGCATCAACGAACTGACGACTTACAAATGGGTAGGTCTAGGATCGGGCCAGGTCAGGACCTAATATTTTCAAGAGCTCTGCGGGCTTAAGTTTCACTTGACATAATCTAAAAGACGCTCACATTTTTCTCCCTCTTTCCTTGTGAGAGAGGGTTAGGGAGAGGGGGAGATGGCAAAATTATCCGTTATTTAAATAACTGTGGTTATAAAAATGATTATGTTTTGGAATATAAACGCCATTAAAAATACAATTATAGTTCTTACGCCTATTTGCGAGATGCTCAATTCTGCCGGCGATTCCCCTCTCCCCAGCCCTCTCCCACAAGGGGAGCGGGAGAAATTCCAAAATCATCGTGACTATTTTAGACCAAATCTTCTGCGAACTATAATGTTATCGTAATTTGGCGCGAGAGGCTAATTTTTTACACCCCGCAGAACGCTCCCGAGAAACATAAATCAGTCAGAAGATTTTTTGAGTTATAATCTGTTTTCCCCCTCTCCCCTTGTGGGAGAGGGTTGGGGAGAGGGGGAGATGGCAAAATTATCCGTTATTTAAATAACTGTGGTTATAAAAGTGATTATGTTTTGGAATATAAACGCCATTAAAAATACAATTATAGTTCTTACGCCCATTTGCGAGATGCTCAATTCTGTCGGCGATTCCCCTCTCCCCAGCCCTCTCCCACACGGGGAGAGGGAGAAAATCCAAAATCCTCCTGACTATTTTAGACCAAATCT
>Ga0318562_10000030_pt1 | contig 64365 bp, 60 predicted proteins | sample GRESIP066b5f18_FD_203688 | JGI IMG/M metagenome (GOLD analysis project Ga0318562, IMG submission 203688) | Tropical soil microbial communities from Luquillo Experimental Forest, Puerto Rico - GRE.SIPMG.066b5f18 | ecosystem: Environmental > Terrestrial > Soil > Tropical forest > Bulk soil... | reverse complement strand
GGCTGGCATTCCCCCAACCCATGCTACACAAAAAATTTATTGGTTATTAAAAAACAATGGTGACGGCAAATACGATGCTGGGCCGGCACGGGGACCGGCCCCTACACGTTTATCAAATTAGTATAATAATACCGCCCCGAATTTTCGAGGCAATTCACCTATTACAATAATGCATAATGGCACAACATGTAGGGGCCGGTCTATACACGCGAAAGCGCGCAGCCCCCTGAAACATAGAGTAACAAACCAAAAGCGCCGAAGGCCCGACAGAATTATAATCCCATGGGAAAGAAGATTTATACGGCACTTTTGGTTTATGAGGCTCTATTCCCCGGGGCTTCGCGCTTCGCCTGGGGCTCTATTATTTCTCCCGCTTCGCGGATTAAAAGCGAGAATATGCTTTTTATTTAAACTTCATCTTCACTAAAATATTCAGCATAGCTTATCTGATGATCGATAAGTCGCGCGTCTTTGATTTCCAAGACTCTATTGCTGACGGTCAAGGCGAATTCCTGGTCATGGGTGGTAAACAATACAGTTCCCGGAAAGGCGGTGAGGCCGTTGTTAAGGGCTGTAATAGATTCCAGATCTAAGTGATTAGTTGGGCCGTCGAGAACCAATACGTTGGGTCCCAAAAGCATCATTTTGGCAAGCATGCAACGTACGCGCTCGCCACCAGATAATACCTGTGCTGATTTAAGACTTTCTTCGCCCGAGAAAAGCATGCGGCCCAAAAAGGCACGGATAAAGTTTTCGCTCTTATCTTCAGAGAATTCTCTGAGCCAATCTATGAGATTAAGCTCAACGCCATCAAAGTAAGAATTTTGATCTTTGGGTAAATAGGCCTGAGTAGTTGTTACACCCCATCTAAAAGTACCCTCGTCTGGGCTTATTTCGCCCATGAGTATTTGCAAAAGTGTGGTGTTGGCGATTTCGTCATCGCCGACTATCATGACTTTATCGCCTTTTTGGAGCGTAAAAGTTATGTTGTCGAGTATTTTTAGTCCGCCTATAGATTTGCTCAGACCGCGTACTTCCAATAAAATATCGCCGGCTTCACGCTTTTGGCTAAATACTATATGGGGATGTTTTCTCGTCGAAACAGGTAATTCTTCAATAGTAAGTTTTTCGAGCTGCTTTCTGCGTGAAGTAGCTTGGCGAGATTTAGAAGCGTTGGCGCTAAAGCGTCTAATAAAAGCTTCAAGTTCAAGCGCTTTATCTTCTTTCTTCTTATTTTCGTTGGCGCGTAAATCTCGAGCAAGAATACTTGACTGATGCCAGAAATCATAGTTACCAACCCACAAGCTGGCCTTACCAGCATCTATGTCGACCATATGCGTGCAAATTTTATTCAAAAAGTGACGATCGTGGGAGATGACAATTACGGTATTTTCATAATTTAATAAATAATTCTCAAGCCATCTAATCGACTTGGCATCCAAGTGGTTGGTAGGTTCGTCGAGAAGCAAGTTATCAGGTTTGGCAAAGAGCGCTTGGGCGAGCAGAACTTTAATTTTATCGGAATCTTTGAGCTCTTTCATTTTTTTGTTTAAGAAAGCCTCGCCGAGCCCTAAGCCGTTTAACATAGTAGCCGCGTCGGTTTCAGCAGTCCAGCCGCCGAGGCTGGCGAAATCAGATTCAAGCTCAGCTGCACGTGTGCCATCTGCTTCACTAAAATCAGGCTTAGCATAAATCGCATCTTTTTCTTTCATGATAGCAAAGAGACGTTCATGGCCTATAAGAACAGTTTGCAAGACTGTCTCTTCATCATACTGAAAATGATCTTGTTTTAATACCGACAGCGTATGGCCATTGGTTGTGGTTATTTGGCCCTTAGTGGGCTCTATTTCACCACTCAGAATTTTCATGAAAGTAGATTTTCCAGCGCCGTTAGCGCCAATAATGCCGTAGCAATTACCTTCGGTGAATTTTATATTAACGTTATCAAATAATTTACGAGCGCCAAAGCGCAGCTCTACGTCATTAGTGCAAATCATGGGTATATTCCTAAAATTTTATAACTAGGCACTTTGCCTTTGTTGCTTAAAAACTAATTCAGGCTCTTTGAGGCCTTGGATGACATCTTTGGTAATAGTGCAGCTTTCGATCCCGTCTAAAAAAGGCACTGAGTACATGATATCTAACATGGCCTGTTCAACCACTGAGCGCAAACCCCTGGCTCCGCTTTTACGTTCCATGGCTGTTTTAGCCACTTCTTTAAGCGCATCTTCAGTGAAATTAAGCTCTACGCCTTCGAGTGCAAAGAGGCGTTGATATTGCTTAACCAGCGCATTTTTGGGGGCTGATAAAATAGTTACTAAAGCTTCTTCATTGATTTCTTCCAAAGCAGCTATAATTGGAAGACGCCCAACAAATTCAGGTATGAAGCCATAATCGATAATATCTTGAGGCTCGACACTTGAGAGCTTGGCTGTATGAGAAGGCTTTTCTTCGATGTTAGTATTAAAACCTAAAGATTTTTTCCCGTTCTTTTTCGCTAAAATATCTTCGAGCCCTACAAAAGCACCGCCGCAAATAAATAAAATATCTTTGGTATCCAGATGAATAACATGCTCGGGCTGACCAAATTTTTTAGAGCCCCTTGGAGAGACCGCGACAACAGAGCCTTCTATGAGCTTAAGAAGCGACTGTTGAACGCCCTCACCTGAGACATCTCGGTTGGAATTTAAAGTTCCGCCTTTTTTGGCAATTTTGTCGATCTCGTCGAGATAAACTATTCCCTTAGCAGCTTTATTGGCGTTATTGTCAGCTGCTGATAATAAGTTTTGCAGAATACTTTCTGAATCTTCGCCAACATAGCCTGCTTCAGTCAGCGAAGTGGCGTCAACCACACAAAAAGGCACTTCTAAAAGTCGAGCGAGACTTTGGGCCAAAAGCGTCTTGCCCGTGCCGGTAGGGCCGAGGATCAAAATATTGCTCTTTTGGATTCTTATATCGTTTTTGCTCGGGTGAGCATTAGTGCGCTTGTAATGATTATAAACAGCAACAGCGAGCACTTTTTTTGCTTCGTCTTGATTTATGACATATTGATCAAGAAATTCTTTAATAGCATGAGGAGTGGGTAGCTTAATAGTTTCTTCGCGCTCTTTGCACGTTTTGTCGTCTTCAATAATTTTATTACAGAGCTTGACGCATTCATCACACACGTAGACGCTGGGACCTGCTACGAGCTTCTTAACTTCGTTTTGGCTTTTTGTGCAAAAAGAACAGTGAAGAATTACGTTGTTGTATTTTTTGGTCATCAGCCTACCTCCAATGATAAATATATCAGACCATATAAAAAGCAAAATAGGTCTCAGAATATTTATTATCCCTCCCTGCGCGTGTAACTGCCTATATTTATTACTTTTGCCTAAATAAAGGGTTATAAAAAGGAGTTCGGGTTAAAAAATATAATTACTTATATCATAATAGCACATATTTTTAATTATTATAGAGCTCAGTCATATTTGATTATTACGAGTATTAGAGGCTGAATTAGGAGTGTTTTTTATGGCGCTAGTTTTTTTGGGTATGCTCGTAGGTATATGCTCCGGGCTCTTGGGCGTTGGTGGTGGAATTATCTTAGTACCGGTTTTGGTGGGGCTGAAATATCCGCCTATCAACGCGGTAGCTATGAGTGCTTTGGCAGTCTTGCTTATCGCGCTTTCGGGGACCTTTTTTTATTATAATAATAATAATTATGACGCCAAGAGTCTCGCCATCATGGCTGTGCCTTGTGTGATGACCTCACAGCTTGGAGTCATATTATCGAATTACCTAAAGCCCGAATTCTTGATGTTTCTCTTTGGTTCTTTAATTCTAGCAACGCTCGTACTCTTTATGATAAAAACCGCCCGAGCTGTGCATATGCGGGCTGCTAATTCTGGTCTTATTATAGTCGGCAGTGTCGCAGGATTTCTTGCGGGAATGTTTGGCGTGGGGGGAGGGGTCGTTTTAGTTCCCTTGCAAGTATTATTTCTTCACTTTGATCTAAAAACTGCCATTCGTAATAGTTTGGCCATTGTTTTGGTTGCTTCGTGTTTTTCATTTTTTGGGCATGCGCTTTTGGGTAATATAATCTATAAAGATAGCATCGCGGTCGGCCTGGGAGGAATTATAGGGGCGCAGGTAGGAGCGCGCCTTGTGCCTCAGATCAGCGAGACTTTTATGCGCATTATGTTTATGATCGTGCTTTTTATGCTTGCTATTTATGTTTTTTGGCAAGCTTATAATTTTAGCCAATAAAAATATTACTTATGGGTTTATTTTTACAGAAATAAGAGTAACTAAATAATATGCATCGTATATACTTAGACGCCAATGCTTCGTGTCCGCCCATCCCAGAAGCTTTAGATAAGATAGGTCTTACTATGGCTCTTTGGGGCAATCCCTCGTCTTTTCATGAGCATGGACGAGCGCTGAGAGCGTACCTGGACCAGGCGCGCCTAAACTGTGCCCAGGCGCTTAATGCGCAGGCCAAAGAGCTTGTTTTTACTTCAGGTGCTTCAGAAGCCAACCGTTTATTTATCGATGCTTTGGTGCATAAAGCGCAAAAAAATACCCGAGCTTTAAAAGTCATAATTTCGCCCTTTGAGCACCCGTCGCTCCTAAAGCCGGCTCTTTTGGCGCAAGAACTTGGCTATTTTGACTTAAAAATTATGGACGTCGATAAAAACGGTATGCTTTTTTGGGAGAAGTCTAATTTAAGTTCTTGTGATGTGCTTATTTGCTGCCAAGCTCATAATGAAACAGGGATTATCCCCAATCTTGCACAGCTTCTCTTAGAAGTCAGCGACCAAGCCATAGTCATGTGCGATGTGGCCCAAGGCTTTGCTCGGCTTTCGCCGGTGCCTTCTCGCATTGATGCCATGACTTTTTCTGCCCAAAAAATGGGCGCTCTTGCCGGAGCGGGGGGTTTAGTGCTTCGTGGCCTGGCGAAAAGTCTTTCTGCTCCGTGGGCGGGAGGAGGGCAAGAGGGGGGATTTCGCCCAGGTACCGAAGCGTCTCTTTTAATTATAGCGATGGGAGAGGCTGCGCTTTATAGTAATCGCCAGCGTCAAGCGAACCAAGAGACTAAAGTACTGAGAGATATGCTTGAGTCAGCGCTTATAGCTTCAGGTAAAGCCTATATAGTCGGTGAGCACCAAGAGCGCTTGCCTAATACGAGCGCCCTTTGTTTTTTTGGCCACCCGGATCCGGATGCTCTGCGTATTGCGTGCGATATGCAAGCATTGAGTGTCGGTTTTGGCGCCGCATGCTCGGGTCTCGCTCCCGTAGGTAGTTTTGCCTTAAATCGTATGGGTCTTAGCATGCATGAGCAGAAAAGGTGCGTGCGTTTTTCCCTCGCGCCTCACCTAAGCTTAGAAGATATTAATAGTGCTATCTCGCGCATGCGTGAGATATTTTAGCCATAGATTTCGCGCTTATAACGCTTCTTATCGATGCCCAGGTACATAACTGTTTCGTGTACCCATTCCATGAAACGGGGTTTAAGTTCAACGTCGTTAATCTGAGCCTGCTTTTTTTGCCATTTGGTGAGTGCCGGTCCACAGGCGAATATGACAGTCTTGTTAATATCACCGATTAATTTTTCTATATGCTCAGTCGTTGGTCGGCCACTAAAATAATTAGATCCCAGTGAATTAATCTGTGTCTCTTGGCTTAAAAAATAATGGACTTCTAGTTGTTCGCTATAGCGCGCACAAAGCCTCTTAAGTTGCGCGTGAAAAATTATATCATCATGTTTTTTGTTAACAAAAACAAGGGTATGCTTAAAAGGGCTCTTTTTGTACAAGAGCTCGTCTTTTATGATCGAAAGGCTTGGTACAGCTCCTGAGCCTGCCACCAGATGCACGATGTGATCAGTATGCTCGCGCAAATCTTCGGGCATCGTGTAAGCGCCGGTATAACCAGTAAATTCGATTTCTCTGCCCACCAACAGATCGGAAGCCAAAAAAGGTGATAAAAGAGGCGGCAAAGCCAAAGGCTCAGGTGTATAAATCTCAGGCTTTATCGTGATAGAAATATATTTTTCCCCGGGCGCTGAAGTCAAAGAATAAGCTCTTACCAGTTCTTTTTTGCCCTTAACATGTTCAAAATACTTAATTAAATAATTAAGTTCACCAAACTGATGGGGACTTATGCTGATAAACTGACCTGCGGCATAATCTTTATCGTTTTCGCCGACAAAAATATCCAGAGTCCACGTATCGGGAGTCTCTCTCCGCGCATCGATGATGACCCCCCTGATGGGACGAATTTTTTTGTGAGGAGGCAGCATGAGGTCTTTGTTTTGAGCTTTATTCATATATTGTAAAATACCGTTACTTGGAAGCCAGTTAACTTTATCGATTTATTTTTTTCCTCAAAGGGGTATAAGTTACTAGGCCCGCTTTTTATTGACTTTGTTTTATTAACCAACTTTGGTCCCCTGCTATAGGAAATCCCATGGATGCATTCTTTGGTAGTGAAGAGAGCATAAAGTTGGCGCCGCCCTTAAAAGTGTCGCAACTGGTTTCTTTGCTCAAAAACGATATAGAACGCACGCATAAAAATATACGTGTAGTAGGCGAGATCGCGTCGTTTAAGCAATGGCAATCTGGTCACTGTTATTTTGATATTAAAGACGAGCATGCTTTGATCCCGGCCGTTATGTTTAGGCCCCATTTTTCGCGCCTTGCTTTTCAGGTCAAAGACGGCCTCGAAATATTATTTACGGGGCGTGTGAGCGTCTATGCTGCCAATGCTCGACTGCAAATGGTCGTCGAAGATATGGAGCCGCTTGGTCAGGGTGCTTTGGCTTTGGCTTTTTTACAGCTCAAAGAAAAACTTGCAAAAAAGGGTCTTTTTGATCCTGCAGGCAAAAAAAATATTAAGCTCTTAAATAAAAATATTGGCATTGTCACTTCTATGCAAGGCGCCGCTTTGCGAGACATGGTGAGAATAATAAAAAATCGCTGTCCGAGTGCTAATATTATGCTGGCAAGCACGCGTGTGCAGGGCATAGGGGCCAAAGAAGAGATAAAATCTGCTCTGGAGCGTCTGGATAGACTTAATCTTGATGTTATTATTATCGGCCGCGGCGGAGGCTCACTCGAAGATTTATGGGCTTTCAACGAAGAGCTCGTTGCCGAGGCGATATTTGCGGCTCAGACACCGATAATTAGCGCAGTCGGGCATGAGACCGATACAACGATAAGCGACTTTGTCGCTGATGTGCGTGCGGCGACACCGAGTCACGCAGCAATGCTTGCGACGCCTATTTTGCAGGAGATCATCGAAGAGCTCTCTAAGACTAAACAAGCTTTTTACGATCGACAGTTTTTATTACTTAGTAAGAACGCTCTTAGACTTGCCGAGCAAAAAAAGCGCATCAAAGACCCGCGCATCTTATTATTTCGCCATTGGCAACGCGTCGATGATGCTTGTAAGAGAATTACCCAAAATATAGAACGCTTATTTAAAAACCAGCATAATATTCTTAGCCTTGAGCGCCAAAAATTGCATAATCTTGCGCCTTTTCGTCAATTGGCGCTCAAAAGCGAAGCACTTTTATTGGCCAAAACTAGTCTAGATAATAATATCTACAAGCTTTTAAAAGCTAAGCGCTCGTCGTATGAGCAAAAAATAATAAAACTCGAAGCGCTTTCGCCCCTTAAAGTACTCTCACGCGGTTTTGGTGTGGTTAAAAATTTACACGACGGACGGGTTTTGACCACGGTTGCTCAAGTAAAAATAAAAGATTCGGTGTCAATAAGACTTCATGATGGTCTTATTTCGGCACGTGTCACTGATATAAAATACAAGGAGTAGTTATGAGTTTTGAAGCATGCGTGCAAGAGCTTAAAAAGCGTTTGGATATTTTAGAAAAAGGCGAGCTGAGCTTGGAAGAAAGTATGGCCGCTTATGAACAAGGCGTAAATTTGGTGCGCCAAGCCGAGCAGACACTTGCTGCCATGGAGGGCCGTATGGAAGAAATTATGAGTGATGGCAAAAAAGTGACGCTTGATCCACAGCAAGTACTGGCTGAGCATCATGACAAAGCTTAATCTAGCAGAGCTTAAATCGCGATTTGAACGTGAGCTTGCCCGAAGTTTTGAGCGTGAAAAATTTAGCAAGGATCTAAGCCAGGCTCTAACCTATGCTTTAAAGAGCCCAGGCAAGCGTCTAAGGCCGCTGATCGTATTGGCGAGTGCCCTTGCGCAAGATTTAGTACGCGCTGAGCAGGCTCTAAGTTATGCGATGCCGGCCGCTTTGGCGCTCGAATATGTTCATACCTATTCGCTTATTCATGACGATTTGCCTTCAATGGACAATGACGATTATCGCCGAGGCCGGCTGAGTGTTCATCGGCGTTTTAGCGAAGCCTTGGCTATCTTAGCTGGAGATGCACTCCTGGCTGATGCTTTTGGCTTTATTGCACAAGCTAAGAATAATCCAGCTTTATTATGCCTGGAGCTCTCACAAAGCGCGGGGCGCCATAATCTAGTAGGTGGCCAAGTAGAAGATTTGCGAGGCCAAAAGACGCTTTTGTCTACCGAGCGCTGGCTTGAGATCAATGCAAAAAAAACTGCACGTCTTTTTGAAGCAAGCGCAGCCATGGGCTCTCTTAGTGTTGGACAAAAAGATTTAACCCCTATGAGACGCTTTGGTTATAATTTTGGCGTCGCTTTTCAGATCAAAGACGACTTGGATGATAACGCTCGTGTGTGTGATAAGGGACAAGCGCCCTTAAAAGTACTTCTTGAGCACCACGTAGAGCAAGCCCACCAAGCTGCATACATGAGCGCTCATCCGCAGCTTTTAGAAGATTTGTTGGCAATTTTTTAGTTATTTATCGACTTTATTGTGCTGCTCAAAGAAAGACATAAATTCCATGGGAAAGGGAAATATCGTTGTGGTATTATTTTCTGCAGCGATTTCGGCCAAAGTACTCAAATAACGTAGCTGTATAGTAATAGGATTTTGCGCCATAATATGAGCCGCTTCTGATAATTTTTGCGCCGATTCAAACTCTCCCAGCGAGTTAATAATTTTAGAGCGCCGCTCTCTTTCAGCGACCGCTTGGCGTGCCATCGCACGCTTCATTTCTTGGGGCAAATCTATCTGTTTGACCTCCACCAACGTCACTTTTACTCCCCAATTATCAGTATTTTGATCCAAAATGGCCTGTATGCGTGCATTAACTTTATCGCGCTCTATAAGCAGATGATCGAGCTCTTGTTGGCCACAAACAGATCGGAGTGTCGTCTGGGCAAGTTGGCTGGTGGCATACATATATTTTTCAACTTCTAAGACCGAACGTCGTGCATCGACAACTTGAAAGTAAACAACGGCGTTTACTTTTATACTCACGTTATCGCGTGTTATGACGTCTTGTTCGGGTACGTCGTAAGTAAAAGTTCTCAGATCAACTTTGATCATTTTGTCTATTATAGGAATAACATAGGTCAGGCCTGGGCCTCGTAGTTTAAGAAGACAATTGCCCAGCCTAAATAAAACACCGCGCTCGTATTCTTTAAGTATACGAATACCGCTCGCAAGTAAAAGTAGAAAAAATATAACTATTCCCAAAATAACAAGCATCGCTAATCTCCTGAAATTTTTTCGACCACTAATTTGGTACCTTCAACTTTTACTACGCGAACACGCTCGCCGACTTTGATAAAATTACGCGCGCGGGCTTCCCAAAAAGAGCCATAAAGAAGAACCCTGCCATTTTTATTATTATCTATGCTTTCTTTAACAACGGCGTGTGCCCCTACTAATGCATCAACGTTGGAAGTCGGCCCCTGCCGCTGAGCACGTATTAATAAAACGCCTACAACAAGCATTATAGCCAGTAAGCCGATGCTTAAAAGCCATATAAGCCAGCGGCTTACTAAAAACTCTGATCCGGGTACCGAAAATAATATATAGGAGCCACTTATGAGCAGGGCCAAACCACCCAGCGCAAGAAGGCCAAAACTCGCAATAAAAATTTCAGCGATCAAAAAAATTAGAGCTAACAAAATAAGAAGAGCTCCGGACCAGTTAATAGGCAAAATTTGCAGACCAAAAACCAGTGTTAAGCACAACAGACCAAAGAGCCCAGGGATAATTATGCCAGGATTTTTAAATTCGAGAAATAAACATAAAATTCCAAGCATAAGAATTATATAAAGCAAGTTAGGGTCTTCTAATATATTTTTATTTAGATTTGTCTCTGCTCTTAAAAAACTGCATATAAAAATTATAATTATACTAAAAATAGGCGAAATTTTTTTAGGCGTGATCATGTTTGATATCTTATATTTTTTGCTTAATTTAGCTAATTTTTGTCTGACTTGCGAACATAAGAGCGCTGTTCGCAATAGCGATAAGCCTATGTGTAGCTCATTTGCAAGCTTTACATTCTTCTTTGGTAGTCTTTTCAACGCAGTGGCTTAATAAATCAGTCTCAGAAGTGCCGCCTGAGCAATATCCCTTGGCACTACAAACACCTTGGTCTGATTTGCATTGAACGTGGCATAAATCACAGCAATTTTTGGTTTTGGCAACGCCACAGCTTTCCCGATCGGTGAAATAGGGCACCCCTACGCACGCCTGGTCGTTATAGACGGCACAGAAGCCACAAAAACCGCAATGCTTGCAGTTAGGGCAGCCCTCTTGGCAAACTTTGTCGCAGGTTTCGCTAGCGATTTTAAAAACGGAAAAAAAATTCCTATTGGCAAGTTTGCTCAAAGCCCCTTGAACGCAACGCCCTTTCTGCCACTTTTCACAATGGCTTTGATGCTCAGGCGGTACCGGTTCAGCAAAAGCTATTTTTAGAAAAAAAATTCCCATTAAAGCTAAAAGCGTAAAAATTCTCGTCATCGGTGTTCTCCTCATGAATTTGAGATTTTTCACCTAGAATAAACTAATTAGCTTCTTAAATTAAAACCAAGAAAAAAATTATCGCCCGCGACGGGTTATTTTAGCAACGAAATCTCCAGCAGATTGCAAGGCTTGTACCATGATTATGAGAAGTAAAACGGTTATGAGCATAACCGTGCCGTCAAAACGTTGATAACCAAATCTGATAGCCAAATCTCCAAGCCCGCCTCCACCAATGGCACCAGCCATGGCGGAATAACCAACGAGACTGATGAGCGTGAGCGTGAGGGCGTTGATAATACCAGGCAAAGCTTCGGGCCATAAAACGAGTCTTATGAGATTATAATGATTTGCGCCCATAGCTTCGGAAGCCTCAATGAGACCTGGGTGCACTTCTAAGAGCGTCGATTCGACTAAACGCGCCAATAACGGGATAGCAGCTAAAGTCAGTGGTACTATTGCGGCCGTCGTGCCTATGGAAGTGCCCGTAATAAGGCGCGTGAAGGGAATAACGGCGACCATGAGAATAATAAAGGGAATGGAGCGTACGGCGTTAATAATAAGCGCTAATACTTGATAAAAAAAAGATTTTTTATTTTCACGAATTTTTTGATAACGGCCAAACATAAAGAGGGCAAAGCCCAAGGGGATGCCAAAGAGCGCGGCAAAGCCTGCCGATGCCAGGACCATGAAGATAGTTTCCGAGGTTGCTTTGAGCAAAAGATCAAGAGACATAGCCTACGACCTCATATTCTAGATGCTTGTCACTAAAAAAACGCAAGGTTTGTTGTATGGGCTCTTCTTCGCCTCTGAGTTCGGCCAATAAAAATCCAATGGCGTTTTCACCTATAAATTCTATATTTGATTGAACGATGCTTATGTCTATAGAAAATTGACGGCTGGCCATAGAAATTACAGCTTCCCGGGCAAGCTTGCCTCTAAAGACTATTCTGACGACGGGATATTTTTTCACGGCGCTTTGGTCAGATAATTCTTGTTTTAACTCTGCAGGAACGTGCATTTTCAGAGAATTTTCGACGATATTTTTAGCTAACGTAGTTTGAGGATGGGCAAAAAAATCAATGACATCCTGTGCTTCAAGAACTTTGCCGCGATCCATGAGAGCTACACGGTCGCATATAGTCTTAATAACTTCAAGTTCGTGAGTAATAAGTAAAATAGTGAGACCAGTTTTTTCGTTTATTTCTTGCAAAAGCTTAAGAATACTCTGCGTAGTTTGTGGATCCAACGCTGAAGTAGCCTCATCTGAGAGCAGTACATCCGGGTTAGTAGCCAGCGCACGGGCAATGGCCACGCGTTGTTTTTGGCCGCCACTAAGTTCGTGAGGATAACTTGTTTCTTTGCCAGCTAGACCCGTAAGCTCTATGAGGGGTTTTATAATTTGGCTAATTTCATCTTCTTTCTTATTAATAAATTTAAGGGGCAGTGCGATGTTGTCCCACACTGTTTTTGAGCCCAGCAAATTAAAATGCTGAAAGATCATGCCAATGCGCTGACGCGCCGTTCTGAGTTCAGATTCACTGAGCACCGTCAGTTCGCGGCCGGCCACTTTTACTTGACCCTCATTGGGGCGCTCAAGAAGATTAACGCACCTAAGCAAAGAACTTTTACCTGCGCCGCTCTCTCCAATAATCCCGTAGATAGAGCCCTTAGTTACATGAATGCTTACGTTGTCGAGGGCCAGTATTTCTTTGTTTGCAGTGTTATAGCGCTTACTAATATTTATAAGTTCGATCATTGAGATTTTCCTGAGTGCCAACCTGGCAGAACCATGCCGTCGAAAATTTCATCAGCTGCTTTCATGACTTCGTCACTTTGAACCACTTCAAGCAATTTTTTCACCCACGGCGCTTCGGCATCTTCGCTTCTAACGGCGATAATATTAACATAATAAGAATTATTATTTTCCTGAAAGAGCCCCTCTTTTTTGGGATCAAGACCTGCAGTTTTTGAGAAAGTCGTATTAATAATAGCAATATCTACGTCCAAGAGCGCACGAGGCAGTTGCGCGGCTTCCAGTTCTATAATTCTGAGATCCAAGGGGTTTTCGATAATATCTTGTGGCGTGGATAAGAGTTTAGTGGGGTCTTTAAGTTTAATAAGGCCCTGGTTGTCAAGAAGCAACAAGGCTCGGCCTTCGTTAGTGGGGTCATTGGGGATGGCTATTTGAGCTTGAGGCTTCAGCTCTTTAATCGACGAAATTTTCTTAGAATAGGCAGTTAAGGGAAAAATAAAAGTCTTACCTACGGCCTTAAGAGCCAGGTTTCTGCTTGAGACCATGTTATCTAAAAATGGCTCATGCTGAAAAGCATTGGCGTCGATGCTTTTATCGCTCAAGGCTATATTGGGAGTCATATAATCGTTGAAGACAATAATTTCTAAATCTAAATTATGCGATGATTTGGCGACTTCTTTGATTTTTTCCCAGAGCAGATTTTCAGGCCCAGCAATAACGCCGATTTTAATTTTATTTTCATGGGAAGAAGTTTTAGCGCAGCCTTTGCAATTGGAAAAAACGAAAAAGAGCATCGAACTCATCAGCATGCTTAATAATTTACATAAAGTCGATTTCATTAATTTCTCCCGAGGCTCTAATATTCTTACTTATAACCGTAGGGGGTCTTTTTTCAAGCGCTTATATTAAAACATATATTATAATATATAAATAAGCATAAATTATGACTTATATTATATTTTAATAAGACCTAACGAAAGCGCGTTGTTCTGAGGCTTTAACGGGCAAAAGAGCGCTCAAAATATCGTCTTGAAGCTTGGCATATTTGGCTGCAGCACCGGTGAAGCCATTGATAAAAATAGTAAAAGCAAAGCGCTGATGGCGCGGGCCTAAATAATAGCCTGCAAGGCTTGAGACATTGGCGAGCGTTCCGGTTTTGGCGCGGATATTCCCCGCAAGCGGCATAAGCCTCGCACTTAAAGTCCCATCTTGGCCAGCCAGTGGCATGGCAGCTAAGAATTCAGGCCCCATTGAGAAATTATTGGCGGCATAGAGTAAAATTTTGAGCATCTGGTTGGGGGTAATTAAGTTATAGCGCGAGATACCCGAGCCATCGACCGTAATCATGGGATCTTTAATGCCTACTTCTCGAGATAAAAATTCACCGACGAGCTTCAAGCCCCCTGTAAAAGTCGCAGGTTTTTCGCCTGCTTGAGCAGCGATGGCCTTAATTAAGGCGTCGTTGGGTAAATTAAGCGAAATCTTAGTAAAATCTATGAGCGCTTCCGCAAGGGCACGGCTTTGGTGGCTCGCGATTTTAATGGCATCGTAGGGAATTTTTTTGCGTAGGATTTTTCCGGTGAACTTTATGCCTTGGCGTTGGAGCTGCTCTTGCAAAAAAGTCCCAGCAAACAGCCCCGGGTCTTTTATCGCCAGGAGCGAATAAGACGGGGGTGCCTTAGAGGGAATGGTCCCGTCTATAAAAATATGATCACCAAAAGAGAGACCGTCGTTGTTATTAGGTGCCCATGTTTTTTGTTCAGAAATATTTTTTATAGTCAAACTTAAGTTTTTAGATGATTTTTCTGAAGTAGTTTGGGCCCGAGTGCTGACGCTCACATAGGAAGTTTGCGGTCTGACAATAACATGAGCCTGCGTCTGAGCTTTATGAGCAGGAAGGGTTTTTATTTCGAGACGATTATAATTAAGATTTATGCCAGCCAAAGGCGCCGAAAAAGCAAATTTGCGGTCATCCCACATGGTGCCGGGTGTCCAAAGATTATTATCAAACACAAAGTCATCGATATATATATTGCCCTGTATAGTATTTATATTTTGTTGTTTGAGCTCATGAGCAAGTTTTATCAAGTCGTGATCCATGAGACTCGGATCCCCGCTGCCATGAAGATAAAGATTATTAATTAATCCCTGGGTCGTATCAAAGCTCTCAGTGAATAAATTAGTCTCAAAGCGATATGAAGGACCCAAATAATACAGCGCTGCTGCAACCGTAGCGAGCTTAATAGTACTGGCCGGTACAAAATGGCGGTCAGCATTTTGCTCATAGAGTACTTTAGCATTATCAAGAGAAACGATCTTGATGCCAATATTTACGTGGGGGTCTGTGTTATTTATAAGAGCTTGAATTCGCGCAGGGACCGGAAGATCAAAAATTTTTGATTGGTGGTTGGCAAATTTATTGGTCGAGCAACCCACTAAAATTAAAGCAAAAAAAATTATAAAAATCGCTTTCATAGGCAGCCCCTTGTTTTAATTCAACAAACAATGCCTATTAGCGCTGCTTAAAAAAGTGGGGTACTAACTGGTTTGACACGCATAGCTATAATGGCTACAGGCGCTTTGAGGGTTAGGGCTTAGGGTGTAGCTGTGGAAATCAATGCAACGATTTTGGTGCAGATCTTTTTGGTTGTAGCTTTATTATTATGGCTATCACCATCGCTTTTTGCGCCGATAATGCGTCTTTTTGATGAGCGTGAGCGGCGTATTTTTGGCGCCAAGGAAGAATCTGCTCTCATGAATCGCGAAGCTTTAGAAATGTCTCAGGTTTTTGATAAAAAGCTTGAAGAAGCAAGAATTAATGCCCGTCATCTGTTGACGGAACTGAAAGCTGAAGCTGATAGCGAGCAAGCGCAGGCTTTAGCACAGGTGCGCGCTCAGGCTAAAGCTAAGCTTGAACAAGCTGAAAAAGAACTCTTGCATGAAGAAAATCGTGTTAGAGCTGAGCTTTTATTGGCCAAAGATGAGATGGCTGAAGAAATTGTAAAATCATTGATGGCCAAGCCACGGCCTAAAATGGAGAGCCATAGTGAAGCGCTTAGAGTATAAAGCGATCTTTTTTAAGATCATAGCTTTGTTTATATCTGCCGATTGCTTGCAAGCGAGCTCAGGCGGCACACCAGAAATTAATTGGTGGGGCCTAGGCGGGCGCTACAGTGAAGCTCCTGCTATGGGCTGGCTTTTAGTTACTTTTGGAATTTTTGTCTGGGTTATGGCTCGAATTATAAAAAAGCCTCTGGGATTATACTTAGAAAGCCGCTCTCAAGATATTAGAAGAGCTGTTGAAGAAGGGCATAAAGCCAAGCTTGAGTCTGAGCAAAAATTAAAGAGCTATGAAGAAAAACTTAAATCGCTCGACAGCGAGATAGCTAAGATGAAAACGGCCTTTGCTGAACAAGCTGAAGCTGAGCGTATTTTAAAAGCACAAATAACTAAAGAAAGCGGCGCGCGCATACTCAAAGACACTGAAGATACGATTAAAGCTGAGTTCGAACGTAGTAAAAATAGGCTTGCTGAAGAAGTTATTACGAGTGCGCTTCATCAAGCCCAACAACGTATCGTGCAAAATTATTTGCCTGAAGTTGATAGCTATCTTAAGCATTCTTTGATTAACGACATCAAAAACTCTACCAAAGAAGGGCTCAAGCCATGATGAATAATCAGATCATTGCTCGTCGCTATGCCAAGGGCTTGACCTTGTCTTTATCGCGAGAAAATCTTGGGCTTGTAGAAGGCCAGCTTAAAATATTAGTTGATCTCTTGATGGACGATTCGTTGGCTTTTGCTCGTCTTTTCGAAGACCCTAATTTTTCCCTCGCTGAGCGCCGCGATATTATTAATAAAACAGCTGATAAATTTAATCTCAATGAGAATTTACATAAATTTTTGCTACTTCTGGTGAAAAAAGGCCGCATAAGTTTGTTGCCGCACATATACGAAGCATTGACGCATATGATCGATGCTGAGCAGGGGCGTTTGCAGGTGACTATTTTAAGTGCCACCCCAGTTGCTGAGTCTGAGATCCATGAAATTACTCAAAGCCTCCTGCAGGTGAGCGACAAAAAAGAAGTGCGAGCCAAGAATCTAATCGACAAAAATCTATTGGGTGGGATGAGAGTTGAAGTGGATGGTGCTGTATTTGATGCCACACTCAAAGCAAAGCTTTCAGCACTTAAGAGCAAACTTCTTCATGAAATTGGGCAATAAGGTGAGTACATGAGACTAAGAGCCGAAGAAATATCGCAGATAATCAAAGATGAAATCAAAGATTTTGATACCCGTACCAAAGCCATCGAAGTAGGAGTTATTCTTACCGTAGGCGACGGCGTTGCCCGTGTCTTTGGGCTGGAAAATGCCCAATCGGGAGAGCTTGTAGAGTTTCACAATGGCGTAAAAGGCCTGGTTCTTAACTTAGAACAAGACAACGTTGGTGTGGCAGTTATGGGGTCGGACGCAGGTCTCAAAGAAGGAGATCCTGTTAAACGTACTGGCCGTATTGCCGACGTACCTGTTGGCAACGCTTTGCTTGGACGTGTATTAAACGGCCTTGGTGAAGCAATCGATGGCCTTGGGCGCATTGATGCTCAAGAAACCAGACGTATAGAAACTAAAGCTCCTGGTATCATTGCGCGTGAACCGGTATCTGAGCCGATGCAAACTGGTATTAAAGCTATCGACGCCATGATTCCTATTGGTCGTGGACAGCGTGAGTTAATTATTGGCGATCGCGGTACAGGCAAGACTGCTATAGCGCTCGATACTATTATTAATCAGCGTCATACGGGCGTTAAATGCGTCTATGTTGCGATAGGCCAGAAGCAATCCACGGTCGCACAAGTTATGGAACGTCTTCGCCGCTCACAGGCTTTAGAATATACCGTAATTGTGTCTGCGTCGGCGTCAGATCCTGCGGCGCTGCAATTTTTGGCGCCTTATACGGGCTGTGCTATTGCTGAGTATTGGCGCGATCAGGGCGAGCATGCTTTGATTATTTATGACGATTTGTCTAAGCAGGCAGTTGCTTATCGCCAGCTTTCTTTGTTGCTCAGAAGACCGCCTGGCCGAGAAGCTTTTCCTGGCGACGTTTTTTATCTCCACTCTCGTTTGTTGGAGCGTGCGGCAAAAATTACGACCAACAAAGAAGAGCTCAAAGCTTATCCTGAGATAAAAAAAGGCGGCGGTAGCTTGACTGCTTTGCCTATTGTCGAAACACAGGCTGGCGACGTTTCCGCTTATATTCCAACTAACGTGATTTCTATTACCGATGGTCAGATTTTCTTAGAAACCGAACTTTTTTATGCCGGCCAGCGGCCTGCTGTAAACGTCGGTTTGTCCGTTTCGCGTGTGGGCGGGGCGGCTCAGGTTGCGGCTATGAGGCAGCTTGCTGGTTCCATGCGTCTTGACCTTGCTCAGTATAGAAACCTTGCGGCTTTTGCTCAGTTTGGTTCTGACTTAGATAAAGCGACCCTTGAGCAGTTGGCCCGTGGCCGACGTCTCTTTGAGCTCTTAAAGCAAGGCCAATATGAGCCATTGCCGGTGGAAGAGCAAATCATACAAATTTACGCCGTGACTCAAGCACGTGATAAGAGCAGCCGAGCGACATGGGTGAGAAAATACCGTGCTCGTGAAGTAGCGCGTTATGCTCATGAGCTCATAGTCTTCATGCGTAGTGAGCATGCTGATATTTTGCGCGATATTCGCGATAACCCGAAATCAAAAATCGACGACGCTATGCGCCAAAGAATAGACACGGCTCTTAAAGCTTTTGAGCTGTCTTTTGACGGTAAGCTCGCAGAAGCTGATTCCATAGATTAGAGGGGTTAGAAGTGGCATCGTTACGTGAGACCAAAAATCGCATAAAAAGCGTTAAAAATACTGAGAAGATCACGCGGGCCATGAAGATGGTTGCGGCGAGTAAGCTTCGTCGTGCTCAAGAAGCGGTGATTCAACCGAGGCCCTATGCTGCCAAGCTTTCAGAACTCATCGGTGCTTTGGCTTTACGCATAGAAAATTCCACCGGCGAAAGTCATCCCCTGCTCTTAGATCGACCGATCAAAAAAACGGTTGATGTTTTAGCGCTGACATCAGATCGAGGCTTGTGCGGGGCTCTTAACAGCTCTGTTGTGCGTATGACCCAGCGCTTTGTTGTTGATCATGCACAGGATTTTTCTCACATAGCTATCTCTACTATTGGAAAAAAAGGCTTCGAGGGTATTACACGCGCTGGCGTTGAAATTCGCAAGCATTATGAGCCCGTAGCTAAGACTTTCGATATGGCACTGGCTAATACTATTGCCAACGAACTTTGTGCACGTTTTTTAGCACACGAAAGTGATGGCGTTTTTTTGATCTACAACGAGTTTAAATCGGCGATTACTCAGGACGTCATAGTTGAGCAGCTTTTGCCGGTAGTGAGAAAGCCTGTTGCACTTAACGAACAGCCTATAGATTATATTTATGAACCAGCCCAAGCTGAGTTATTAGAAGCTTTGGTTCCTCGGCATTTTGCAACCAGGCTTTATCAGGCATTTCTTGAGTCCTATGCGTCTGAACAGGGCGCGCGTATGACAGCGATGGACAACGCCACCAGAAATGCCAAAGAAATGACTGAGAAGCTGACTTTGCAATATAATCGAGCACGACAAGCTGCTATCACCAAAGAACTCATGGAAATCATCGGCGGTGCTGAAGCGCTCTAAAAGCTTATGGAAGAGAAAAATAAGAAAAAATGGCCAGAAAATCTCCGAGATTGGCAGAAGAGCCAAAGCGAGACCTACCGCACTTATATTAAAACCAGCGCGGTCGGCCTTGAATTTGCTCTGGCTATTGGGATAAGCGCCCTCATCGGTTATTATTTGGATCAGCGCTTTGGCGGCTCACCCTGGGGCTTAATCATAGGAATGCTCATAGGAGTTCTTGCGGGCGTAAAGCGTCTATGGATTTTTAGTAAAGAATATTTAAAAAAGAGTGACTCAGATGACGACCCCACATGAATCATGGCGCCATGATCTAGATAATTATAAGAAGTTGGCACTCAAAGCGTCGTTAGTGCTTTTGGTAATTTTATTAGTTTTAGCGCTCTTTTTGCGCAGTTCTCTCATAGGTGGCATGCTCATTGGCTCAAGTCTGGCTAATATCAACGTCTTTGTTTTAGGCCGCGCTTTTTATGATGTGGTCATAAAAAAAGCGGGCTCTCTCGCCTTAGGAAGCCCCGTAGGCTTTTTCATGATTTTGTGTGGCGTCGGGCTATTCTTGGCGCTTTTTTATCCAGCTTTTTGCTTGGGATTTGCCCTGGGCCTTACGAGCCCCTTGGTTTTGGGGGCTTTTATAGCCTATCGTGCAACGCGACCAAGCAAAATATTTTAGAGGTTCTTTATGTTTGCGAATAAGATATTTTTTTTATGTTTAATTCTCACGGCGTTACTTAACTGCAATTCTTCTCCTGACCCTGATAATCAAAAGAAGCCAGAGAAACCCAAAGTAGAACTCGATAAATTAAGTAACGAGCAATTGGTTAAAATTGGAAGAGATGGTCACGGTCCGGGCACTGGCTTTAGCTATGACCTGAGTGTGCCAGCGCCAGTAAAAGAAGCCGGCCAGTTGGCTGATGGCCTTTATCGTCTGCGGGATACACGGGTAGAGGCGAGCGAGGGATCAATGGGGGGCTCGAAGGCCTATGCAGAAATTTTAGAACGCCAAATGCACGAAAAGAAAGAATATGGTTTTCTAATCGTTTCAGCCCAAGGCCAGCAGGTCGTTGAGTATAGATTTGATAAAAAGTCTATTAATAAAAATATCTTTCAGTCGGATGGAACAGGGGTCTTGACGTCAAGTAGCGACAATAGTTGCCCCAGATTCTATTATATAGATGAGGTCGACGCGGATAAGTATGCCAAAGGCAAGATTAGAATTGCTGAATATTGTGTGCAGCAAGGCCAAGAATTTGAAAAAGCAGGCATCTTAAAGCACGTAGAATTATGGAATTATTGGTATGAACCCTACGAACTTAAAAATTAAGCGCTTAGTTGGCAGCGCGCCCCGCTTGACCGCTTGGGCTAATAACGCCATGAGCTCTAGGTAAAGTCAACGTAAAGGGCATTTTATGGATCATCACTCAAATTGGTTTCATTTCCTGCCTTGGTATTCAGACCTGATGGCCTGGTTTCAGAATAATTTTTCTGAATCAGTCGTATTTAGAAGTGGTCTGCTGCCAAAAGTGCGTATTTTTGAAACCATGCATCATATTTTTGCGGCACTCTTAGTCGTGATAGTCTTAGTTATTTTCTCGTCTCTAGCTAATAGACGCTTAAGAAATACTGAAGAAGCGCTTATTCCGTCGCCTAAGATTACTATTACTAATTTGTTTGAAGTCCTCATGACGGTTTTGATGTCGTTGATGAGTGATATAATAGGCAAAGACTACAAGCGCTACGTGCCTGTGGTGGCTACTTTTGCGCTGTTTATTTTATTTTCTAACTTACTCGGACTCATTCCGGGTTTTGTACCGCCCACGGACAATCTTAATACGACTATAGGCTGTGGCCTGATGGTGTTTTTTTATTTTAATTACCACGGCATCAGAGTTCACGGTGTAAAACATATTACCCATCTTGCTAATCCCTTGGGTGTGTGGTGGGGATGGTTTTTAGCGCCTTTGCTTTTTCCGGTAGAATTAGTCGGTTTGTTTGTACGGCCGCTTAGTTTGGGTATACGTCTTGCGGGTAATATGATCGGCGATCACCAAGTGCTTTTTGCTTTTGCAGCAATCATGCCCTTATTGTTGCCCTTGCCATTTTATGTTCTAGGATTATTGGTTTGTATCATTCAAACAGTGGTTTTTTGTATCTTGACATGTGTGTACATATCGTTACACACCCAAGAAGAAAGCCATTAATTTTTGCGGGAGCAACGAGATGAAACTTATGGTTAAATTTTTTGTAAGCGTCGTGCCAGTATTGTTTTGTGCAGGTGCTTTGTTCGCGAACGATGGTGCGGTGAACCCGAATAGTCATTATGGGCTCTATGCTATCGGTGCGAGCTTAGCTATTGGTTTGGCAGCGCTCGGTGGTGGTATTGGTCAAGGGCGTGCAGCAGCGGCAGCACTCGAGGGTATTGCTCGTAATCCTGGTGCCTCTGGTAAAATATTCGTCCCCATGATTTTGGGTATGGCACTTATCGAATCGTTGGTGTTATTTGGCCTGATCATGGCGTTTATGTTATCTGGAAAGATTGGCTAATTGAGTGAATCGTCCCCGAAAAAAATGGATTCTCGCAGAGTATTGGGCTACTTCGCAGACAGTTGATATAGCCCAAAGTGCTTTTTTAGAGGCCGGTGCCATCGGCATAGAAATGGATGACGGCGTTGGCCCTGAAGGTACTTTGGCCTATGGGCCTGACCGCATTTGTTTACGAGCTTATTTCGAACCTGTTGAGAATTTAAACGAACTGGTCACGGGCTCTTTTGCAGTTTTTTTTGAAAACTGCGGCTTTGACGCCGGTCCTCTTAATTTTTGCGAGTTTTTTGAAGAAGATTGGCAAGGCAACTTTGTTCGATCATGCACAACTTTTGTGGTCGAGCCCAATATTTTTATTGTTCCTTCTTTTGAAATAGACGAATTCAGGCGAAATCCTCGTGGCGATCTATTTATCGAAATGGATCCGGAGAATGCTTTTGGTACGGGACAGCATCAGACTACCAAGCTTTGTTTGAAAAATATTTGCGCGATTTTAACTAACAAAAGCCTGCGCGAGCGAGCGCTTTTACAAGCCATAGACGTTGGTACTGGCTCAGCCATTTTGGCTATCTTGCTTAAGAAATTAGGCCTTGGGCATGTTGTTGGAACTGATACTGACGCGGATGCTGTAGAGACAGCCAGAAAAAATGCACTGCGTAACGGTGTCGTGCTCGATTTACATGTTGTCGAAGAAAATTATTGCTATGACAAAAATAGTTTTGACGTGGTTGTTGCTAATATTTTAGCACCGACTTTAATACACATGGCCGATAATCTTTTTGATACCTGTGTTGATGGCGGGTTTTTATTATTAAGTGGTATTTTAGTTGGCCAGGCTTCTGATGTTATCGAAGCATATGAAAAATTGGGAGCGCGCTTGCTGCGGCAAGAAATTATGGACGACTGGTGTGCCCTGGTATTAAAAAAATAATCCCATCCAAGAGCTATACGAAGAGCCTTAGGGTAAAAATAACTAAGAAGTTCTCGTGCGAAAGGTGGAGTATATGACTACTGAATTTATATCGAGCGAGCCCAAAGATAGTGCGTTAAATTCTCAATGGCCGGCTCAGCAGAGTGCTTGGGCCAAATCTTTCGAAGCTTTTTGTCGGACCGTCTTTAAAATCTACTGCCCTCTCAGCTCTTTTGGTACTCATAATTTACCCAAAGTGCCTTATCTAATTTGTTCCAACCATGCGAGTCATCTTGATAGCGCCATGCTCATGGTGGCAGCTCATGTCTCTTTTCAAAAAATTGGTCTCATAGCGGCAAAAGATTATTTCTTTGATCAGCAAAACCGCATGTTCTTGCGTTATATGATGAATCTCGTGCCTATAGCCCGAGGCGGAGGCTCCAAAGGAGTGAGGGAAAGTATTATTGCATGTCGCTCTTTTCTTAATAGCGGCGGAGAAGTTTTAATAATTTATCCCGAAGGTACTCGTTCACTTAATCATAAAATAGCTCGTTTCAAAGAAGGGGCTGCTATTTTAGCCCATGATTTAAATTTGCCCATGGTGCCTGCACTTGTCGTAGGTTCAGGTGATTCGCTTCCTAAGGGATCTTTTTTTCTTAAGCCCAGAAAATTAACTGTCTCTTTCGGCCAGCCTCTTAAAGTCACTGATTTTCTAGCCCCTCATGAACTTGAAGATCGCAAAGCTGTTTTTAGAGCTTATAGAGACGCGACAGCTGAAATAGAGCGACGCGTACGAGATCTCAATGTTTAAAAATAAAAATATTATTATCACCGGAGCTTCTGCTGGTCTTGGTAAAGCGCTGGCTTATAGTTTTGCTGAATTAGGTGCAAATATATGTTTGGCAGCGCGGCGCGTTGAGCTTCTTCATGCACTCAAGAAAGATATTCAAGAGCGCTATCCCGCCATACAAATTCTCATATTCAAAACCGATGTGAAAAATCAATTAAGCTGCGAGCGTTTACTCAAAGAAGCTGTAAAACAAATGGGGATCCTTGATATTTTTATAGCCAATGCAGGGCAAAGTATGTGGAGTCGCTTTCGCGATATAGCAGACCCCAAAGAAATGCAAGAACTCATGCAGCTTAACTATATGGGTGTGGTTTTTAATGCGTTTTATGCATTGCCTTACTTACGTCAAAGCCATGGTTCTTTCGTAGTTATTTCTTCGATCCAAGGCGTGCTGCCGGTGCCTTTTCATAGTGGCTATGTGGCGTCAAAATATGCTGTCAACGGTTTTATCGATACGTTAAGGCTCGAAGAGCCAGATATTCATTTTTTGCTGGCACTGCCTTCTTGGATAGCGGGCACAGAGCTCAGGGCGCATGCACTCACGGGGGCGGCACAAGAATCCGTTATAGTAAATAAGCATCATAGCAAGAAGATTATGAGTGCAGAATCTTGTGCTCAAAATATAATTCGAGCGCTTAAAGACCGACACGATCAGGTTTATATACCCAAGAAATATCAGTATGTTAGCTTATTAAGGCAGTTTTTTACTAAGTTTATCGATCGCAGGATTTTTGCCCGCGTGAAAAAACAGCTAAGAGCCGAGTAATTTTCTGGCCTCGGTTTTGTCTTGGCTCAAAAGGCGCTATGGTAGTTTTGAGGCCTTAATGGAGAATATTCGTGCTACCTGAACTATTTCGTATTCCTTTTTTGAATCTGCCTGTTCATACCTACGGAGCTCTTTATGTTGTGGCTTTATTGGTAGGTCTATTTGTTGCCCATCGGCAAGCTTTATTGGGCCAAAAATACGTTAACGACGTTACTGACTTTGGTTTTTATGCTTTGCTCGGTGGCCTCATAGGCGCTCGAATTTTATTTATCATAGTTGAATGGCATTATTATTTTGTTGAAGAACCCTTCACGCAAATTCCTCAAATAGGTATTTCGATTCCGACAGTTTTGGCGTTGTGGAAAGGCGGTTTTGTGTTCTGGGGGGGGGCTATAGGCGGTACTATCGCGGTTGTTATTTTTTGCAAAAAACGCGGTGTGCCGGTTTTAGAGTTTGCTGATATTGTCACACCTGGGCTTGCTATTGGCCATGCCATTGGTCGTATAGGTTGTGTTGCTGCAGGCTGTTGCTTTGGGCGGGCGAGCTATCATCTTGATGAAGTTGGCAAAGTCATTGCTGATACACCCTTGGCTCAAGCTTATCCGCCAGGTTCTATAGCTTATGGCTCGCTCTTGAGCCAAGCTTCAGAAGCAACACGCGAGCTTATGAATAGACTTGGCACAACAGTTCCGCTTTTTCCTGTGCAAATAGTTGAGTCAATTGGCGAAGTAATAATTTTCTTAATACTTATGTTAGTTATTCCTATTAAACGCGCTCACGGTCAAATAATTTTATTATATCTTATTCTTTATTCTATTATGCGTTCTTTTACAGAAACTTTTAGAGGCGATACAGCTCGTGGTTTTGTAATCGATAATCTACTCTCAACAAGTCAATTTATCTCACTGCTTATTTCAAGCGTTGCTTTCGTAGCAATAATCGCTTTGAGCTATAAGCACAATAAGAAATTAGAAGCACTCAAATAATAGCTATAAAATAAATCTTATGAAAAATTTAATTATACTGGCAAGCATGGCTTTAATTACCACAACGTTTGGGTGTGGTTCTATGAGCCCACAATACTGCATGGATATAAGCGATCCTACCGAATGTGCTGATAGTATTTTAGGGTGTCATTTTGACCAAACTACCAGACAATGCCTAACCGGTAAGCTTAGAGAAGCACTGTCATGTCAGGATTTAAAAGATCCTGATTCATGTTCAAAGAGCCCTCTTGATTGTCTTTGGAGCGTAGCAGCGCTCAAGTGTCTCGATAATAAAACAGCGATACCAACAACGTGCAGCGAGATTCAAAAGCCTGATATATGTGTGAACTCAGCACTTGGTTGTGAGTGGAAAACCAATAAGCTCGGTATAGAAGTATGCGAAAATGCTCCCCTGGCGATGCCTGTATTACAGCCAATATTCGATTGCGCTTCGATCATCAATGATCAGCATGCATGCGAAAACAGTTCTCTTGGATGCACATGGGATATGAAGAGCAAGCTTTGTGTTTCAGCAAAAATTATTTCGGCACAGTCATGTTTTCAAATTAATGATCCGAAAATTTGCGCTAACTTTACTGCTACTTCATGTCGTTGGGAGAATTTTCCCGTACTTAAGAAAAGTTTTTGTTTGCCTTCTTATATACCTAACGACCCACAACTTGAGTATCAGTGGCATCTCTTAAATACTAATTGGCAACACGAATATGGCATAAACGCTATCGATGCCTGGTCGATTACGCATGGAGATCCAAAGGTTATTATTGGAGTTGTTGATTCAGGTTTTCCGCTTTTTTACCCCGATCTGGGCCCCAAGTGTACGAGCAGAAGTTTTGCGATTAATCAAAATATCAGCATGGTGCAGGGTCCCTATAGGTATAAGGGCTTTCATGGCTTGAGCGTTGCTGCTGCCGGAATGGCATGCTCGGATAATAATATTGCTGGCAGTGGTGTTGATCATAAAGCTTCTTTACGTGTGGCCTCACTTGCGAGTACCGACAAGGGCCAAATGCAAGGTGGAGATATTAACAAGGGTATTAGTTGGTTAGCGAATATAGCCCCCTATAAAAATAACCCGGAGGCCCACATCATAAATCTTTCCCTGGGGGCTTTGGCTGATCTAAGTCAGCCTTTTGGTTATTACGGTGTAATAAAAGAATCTCTCAAGAAAAAAATAATTATCGTAGCGGCATCGGGTAACGAGGCGCAAAACGTTGTGCAGTTTACTAAAAAATTTCCTAAAGTATCTGAACCAGCAAGTATAGCCGGTGTAATTTCTGTGGGTGCTTCAAATATCAAGGGTAACGCCGGAAGTTTTAGTAATTGGGGTCCCTTTGTAGATATTATGGCGCCAGGCGTTAATATCATGGTAAACGTTGCCAATAATCCGACGCCCAAATACCAAAACGGAACTTCTTTTGCATCACCTATTGTAAGCGGCGTTGTAGGCTTGATGAAAGCTGTATATCCAGATCTGACACCGTCGGTAGCCAAGCACATACTGCGTCAGACTGCCAAGCCCTTAAGTTGTAACCAGGTTTGCAGTGCTGAATATGGTGTTCCGAAGACGGCGCTGTGCAAAAGTGATATGTGCCCCGCAGCTCATAATAATAAGTTATGGCGTTCTTTGGGATTGGTAGATGCCTATAAAGCTGTGCAAATGGCACAAAAGGGTATGCCGCAGGATCCGATTATTTATAGCGAAATTAACTGGATCGGCATTGGCGTAAAAGAGCTTCAGGTAAAAGACGGAAAGTTTTTCGTAAGCAATACGGGACCTGTCGATGGCGAAATTACGCTCACGCCTCATCAGGATCCCCATCTTATGCTCATGCCCACCCAAGTCTTAGCCAATAAGCGCGCGCTCATGAAGCTTTCTTATACTGGTAAATTATCCCAACAAAAAAGCATAATAGTATATTTCGATGTTCATGAGCCGATATCCAAACGCTATGTCGATACTTTTGCGCTTGTTGTTGTGATTAAATAATAATAATTTTACCTGAGCTTTGCTTAAGAAAGCTCAGAAACGGGCAACCTCTGATCAGCTATCTGCTTGATCATCAGAAGGCCGCCCAGGCAATAGTGCGCGTATATACTGCTGCGATTCTTTTTTGAGACTAGCAAAAGCTGCATCTTCAATTTGAACAGAACTAGATTTAGCCAAGAAAGCGATGAAGTCCTTGTAGGATCGAGTACTGTCATGTGATTTTTCAAGATAGAGTTTGAGCAACTTAAAGTAGGTCATTTGCTTAAGATTGAGACCGACGTCGCTGAGCATTTCTTCGGGAGGTAAGACCCAAATCCTTAGGTTATCATTATATTCTCCCTTAAAAAGCTGGCCATGGGCTGCAAAAGAAGTCTTTTTAAATATCCAACGCTTATTGTCTGCAGTGAGCGTCCTGAGTTCAACGAATGTAGCCGCATCCCAGATCTTCGCTGCGTAATTTTCATCAATGGTCAATAAGTGGGAGTCGTCGGGGCTATAAGAAATGAGACCGATTTTTCCGGGTAGCGCGTAAACTAGACCCCCGGTTTTGGCATCCCAAATTTCAGCGGTTATATCACTGTCAATAGTTATTAAACGGGACCAACAAGAACTAAAAGAAATACGTTTAATTTCTCTAGGCAATGAGTAAAGCAATTCCTCTGTCTGAATATCCCAGACCCGCGCTCTACCTTTGGCACAAAGCGATAGCACACGAGTGCGTTCTGGGTTAAAAAAAAGCTTTTCAGAATTTCCAGACAACTTTCTAATTAAAGTTGATTTTTTTAGGTTCAAAAGTCTCATGGTTTTTTCTGAATCAACGTATAAAAGAAAGTTGGAATGGCCATTTTCCTGATTCGCGAGAGCGCCCGTTTCCACATCATATACTGAATTAGGATTCGATTCTTTTGAGTAAATATTATATAGTTTAGCGATTGTCGCTATATCATACGTTACGATACCAAATTTAAAAAAGATAAGTAACTTTGAACCATCATGATTCAAGTGTGCTTCTTCTATACGGTCATCAATCTTTATTCCGGGATGCTTTAGGGTATCTTTTGCACAAACCAACGCTCTGAGAGGCATAATTAATTTGCCATTATCGTCTCTTTCCCACCCTGCAAAATCACCTTTACGGCTGTCGTCAGATGACGTTAAGAGCTCAGTTTTATTCGCCATATCTATAATTTTAAAGTGATATTTAGTAGCGATTACGAGCCGAGAACCATCTTTATTGAAGGAAATTGATTCAATTCTTTCATTGAAAGAATCTGATTTATAGCAAAGAGCACCAGTTGTGCCATCAAAAACTTTTACAGCTCTGCCATAGTCAACAATTTCCGCCCTAAGATCGTGAGCATTTTTATCTAAATAATGATCTGATTTAAGGGTGAAGTTAGATTTATGGTCTTTATCAATTACAGTAAAAGCTCCGGTCTCTACATCCCATAACCGGCTTTCAAGCTTTTCACAAATGGTATGTACTTTACCCTCATTGTCAAACCAGGCAGAATGGATGCGTGCGGAGTTAAAGGTTTGTCCTTGCAAAGTGAATAAGGGTTTTTCTTCACCTAAGCGATGAATAGTACTTTGGGCTGAACCGTTCTTAAACGTGAGAAGGCGATCGGCACTAAAAGCATCTTTATTTTGATGCGCGGCGATAATATTTCCAGTATACCCATCGATAACAGAAACCTTCTTATTAAATTTATTTACAATATGGGTGCTGTCTTTGGTAAATGAAAAGGAACCTAAATAATTTTCCATCGAAAAAAGACGGTCGTTGGATTCTGTATCCTCTATCATTTTAAAAACGTCTAATTGAGGGCTATCAAACAATTCAGGATTACCCCATTTCAATAAAAGCTTGCCATTAGGACTACATGAAATAAACTCATCGCAAACAAGGATTGGCTCTTTTTTCGTTAAGCTCCAAACTCGAGTTCCATCTTTATCTCGTCCTTCCATAATTGCGAGCATGGAGTTATCGAGGCTAAAAAAGCATTTTACATATGCATATACCCTTTGAGGTATTGAATCGAGTTTGACGCCTGTAGCTGACTGAAAAATCGTTATCTCTTCCGACCCCAGAACTGCAATGAGTGAGCTATCGGGACTGAAGCATAAAAAGTTACCCCTTATTTTTGCTTCTGGCTCATAGTAAAATAAATGATATTCAGGATGCCACGATTTTTGCCCCCACAGTTCATAGAGGGTCTCTCCTGTAGATGCGTTTAACATCTTGCTGGAACCATTGGGGGAGTATGCTACTAACATACGGCTATCAGGGCTAAATGTTAAAGATTGAAAATACTCTTTGCTTTCAAACTTGAGCAATTGAGTAGCTATTTCGAAAACGGTGATGCTTGTTCCTTTCCAAAGAGCTATCAAAGAGCCATCGGGGCTGATCTTATAGCGTTCTTCGAATGGGAAAGAGATTGCTACGGGTTCAAAATTTGCGGGCCACGAGACTGATGCTAGCTGCGTCATTATAAAAAATACTACGCAAATGCTGTGACTGAGTTTATGCATAATAGTTTAAGAATCCCTGTTTTGTTTCTGATTGATAAAAATCCTTAACGTGTTGTTAGGCAAGAGAATTTTAAAAAATCGTTCTGATGAGTATGATTGATCGATTATTTTTGCAACATATCCAAAAAATGATTTAGATAAGTGTAATCTTTCTTCGTCGACAATAAGCCTCGTTAATTCCGAATTTTTAAAGGATTCGCCCTGATCTTTTAAGCAAAACGAGGGTTAATTTTATAAAAGCCTGCGGTATTCGCTTATATCTTGTTTCCAAACAGCTACACCGCAGAAGCGATCTCCTTCGGGGCAAATAGGCGTGTGGCCACTAGCATATCTGAGCCCACAGGGAGGAAGCAAAAATTGGCCAATAAGAGGGGCGTTAAGCTTTACTGCTTGAACTTCGTCCATTGTGCAGCGCCAAATTTCTTCTTGGGCGTTGTAGCACAGACGCGTAGTCCATTTATGAAGATGATCTAAGAGCGTGCCTGAATCAGTATATCTAATAGGATAGGCGTTGGTAAATATATACTGCAATGATTCAGGTGAAGCGCCATTTTTATAAAGCCATCGGGCATCTTCAAGTGTTTGCATATGTATCTGATCATAAAGTCTCTTAGCTTCTTGAGCCTTGTCATGAGCAAAAAGCTCTGGAGTAATATAATCAGCTTCTTCTAAGTTAATAGTACGACTAAATAAAGCACGACTACCGGGAATCATACGATGTCGTTGAGCTTGACTATCGGCTGCATGAGATATTTTTTTAATAAAACTAAAATGCACCAAATCAAGTACTCTGGTTAACTTACTTAATGAGCCTAAGTTAAGAGATTCGCCCTGATAACTATTATGCTTGGGTGAGAGCAAAAATTTCACGGCTTCTTGGTCGGATAATTTATCTTGGCTTACATAAAGCACCTGTCGAAGAGCTTGGCCAATTATATGCTCGGGGTTAGCAGTAAAAGAGATGAGTTTGGCTGTTTTGTTATTGAGATTTTTGTCAAAATCTTGGGCGTAAGCGTGAGCGTTGTTTGAATCAATACTTGTTAAACTAAGTTTGGTGAAAATTTCATATTCAAGAGTCTTCTCAAGAGAAATAGTATCTTCTATGTTTTTAAAAAAATCAGGATCGATTTTTTTAACTTCGTTGACCATAAGATTAATTATGAGCTTTTGTTCATAGGGGCAATCAAAAGATTGGGCGAGTCTATTATAACGATGCAGGGTTAAGCCTGAAATCGTATGATAAAGATGGGCATGGGTACCTATGGGTAATACATAGCGTGAGACTTCTTGAACACGTTTTTTTATGGCATTTTGCCAACGCGGGTCATCGCGATTTTTACGGCGCCCTCTGTATATCTCAAAATAAAGCTCTTCACAAACAGGCTGTAAAAGCTGATTAAGCTTATGATAGGCTTCGGCTTGTCTGAGTATAGCCTGTCTAAAGCGATTATTTAAGCTTAAAGAACCCAGGTCAGGTTGCATAAAACGTTCGTCTTTCACCGCAACATAACGTTGGCTGACTTGCTCAGAGTTATAAAATGCATGCGCATGAAAAAAACTCCAGAGCGCATGGCGACTCACATGCGCTAAGGCAAATTGGAAATGAGCATGCTGCAAAGTCGTATGATGGCCTGCAGCATAGGTACTATGAGCAATTTTATCCCGTAACGCGCGAGCGTTGTCGTCTTTGCTTACATCGCGATCAAATATAATTTTCGATGAATAGCACGTACGGGCGGTAGCAACAGCATTGTCGAGCGGGGTGCTAAACCACTTAGTAAGCGTTACTGTTGGTAAGTCAGATAATATGCCCTTCATAAATTTTTTTCCCGATAAATTTGATCTCGTTAAGAGTAAAAAAAACTCAATAATCCCGGCTTGATTAAGCTTTAAAGCTAAAAAGCACCTGTGGTTTAAGCATGCGGTTGTTATTTTTGCGGGCGACGATAACCGGGGGAACTAAGATGTGGAAGGTAGGTAAATACACGAACAATAAGTTTAAGCCCAGGGTCATAATTTGTGATCAAGAACCTCGCATTCGTTCAGCTTTGCAGGAGTACTTACAATCGGTAGGCTTTAGTGCCGAGCAGGCTCGCAATGGCTATGAGTGCATTGAACTGGCCTGCCATACCCATCCTGATGTCATATTACTTGACTTAGATTTGCCCCACATGGATGGCCATACGACTATGCAGCACTTACGAGAGATGGGTATAAGTATACCGGTAATTCTTTTTAGTACCGGTGCCCATACGATGCCCTTCGACGACGATTCTGCAATATTGCAAAAGCCCTTTAGGCCTAAAGAAATAGCGGTCGTGCTTGAAGCTCTTTTATTAGAGACCAAGAAAGAAAAACATTTTGTTCCCCGGCGATACAAAATCCAATGAGTGAGAGGGCATAATATGCCCTCTTTTTACCCACCAGCTGCTATCCTCTACCATTGTGCAAGTTCTTTCTCCAGGTCACTTTTTCCCGCGTAGATCTTGGCTGCAACGATATGAAGAACGGGGATAATATCATTCTTTTGCTGCGAATGAGGCAGAAACGTTTTGTCTACGGGTACTACAGAAAGGCTATTTGCTTCTCGAACAACGACAAGAATAGAATTGGGGCAATGACTGAATATTTTTTGGTCAATGTTTTTTCGAGCAGCACCCCAGGCATCAAGGATCAAAAGCGGCCCACCAACACTGTCGCAAGCTGCCCTATTCGTGCATTCAATAAATTCGAGCGGCGGGTTAAAAATTTCGTTTTTAAGAGTCTGAACAACTTCTGTGTAGAACTTGGGGCCTATGGAGGGTCCTTTTTTATAGCAAACTTTCTTTTCAATAACCGGTGCCTTAGTTTTAGGTTTATTGGCATTTAAATTATCATTATTTTTGTCCGTTGTTGAACCGCAAGCATTGAGTATTATTAAGCACGTAATAATAAAAAATTGACTTATATTAACTCTCATTTCTTATATCCTCGTTTGCGACTCGGCCAGCTTTCGCTGGCATTCAAATATTTTAAGCCAGTGCCTCTTCCTGCGCAGATAACTTGAGATCTTTTTTCTTAGTTTTCTCTGGCACTAAAGCAGCTTCCAATACTTCGTCGACGTTTTTGGCAAAGACGAATTTAATTTCCGCACGAACGTTTTTGGGTATATCTTCCAGATCTTTTTGATTGCGAACGGGCATAATTACTTGTTTAACGCCAGCGCGATGAGCGGCCAATACTTTTTCTTTGATCCCACCAACCGGTAATACCAGGCCGCGCAAAGTTACTTCTCCAGTCATGGCAACATTGGCGCGAGCGCGACGGCCGGTAAGCAAAGATATGAGAGCAGTAATGATAGTTACCCCTGCGGAAGGACCGTCTTTAGGTATGGCACCGGCAGGAAAGTGTATGTGAATATCGGTCTTATCAAGAAAATGCTCGCTCACGGTCTGTGCTAGGCCAAAATCAGTGGCTCTGCTACGCACCCATGAAAGCGCTGTCTGTGCTGATTCTTTCATGACTTCACCGAGTTTACCGGTTAGTATTAAAGAGCCTTTGCCACCCATGCGCGTGGCCTCGATAAAGAGCAAGTCGCCACCAGCTGCAGTCCAGGCGAGACCTGTTGCAATGCCTGGTATTGAAGTTCTTTCGGACATTTCGTTGTAGTAGCGCTCGGGACCAAGAATTTTTTCAAGCTGCGCTTGGTCGATAATAATCTTTTTAAAGGGCTTATCTTCGTTTTCTTGTCTCCATTTGGCTACAAGCACTGCTACATAGCGACAGACCGAAGCAACTTCACGCTCAAGATTTCTTACGCCCGCTTCGCGGGTATAGCTATGAGCTAAAAATTGTAAAGTATCATCAGGAAATTCTATATGCTCTTCGGTGATCCCATGAGCTTGAATTTGCTTAGGTACCAGATGTCTTTTGGCGATATTAATCTTTTCTTCATAGGTATAGCCCGGCAGCTCGATAACTTCCATTCGGTCTTTAAGAGCAGCTGGGATAGTCTCGGTTTCGTTGGCTGTCGCTATGAAGAGGACTTTTGACAGATCAAAAGGCGTGTCTAAGTAGTGGTCGCTGAAATTATTATTTTGTTCAGGATCAAGTACTTCGAGAAGGGCCGATGAAGGGTCGCCACGAAAATCATGGCCGATCTTGTCGATTTCATCGAGCAAAAAGACGGGATTATTGGTTCCTGACTTTTTCATGCCCTGAATAATGCGACCGGGTAAAGCGCCAATATAAGTACGACGATGCCCACGGATTTCAGCTTCATCACGCACGCCACCAAGAGACATGCGGTGAAATTTTCGACCAAGCGCTTGAGCAATAGAGCGACCTAAAGAAGTTTTACCAACGCCCGGAGGCCCTAGAAAACAAATAATAGGTCCCTTCATGTCATCTTTTAATTTCCTGACAGCCAGGTATTCGATAATTCTTTTCTTAATTTTTTCCAGGCCATAATGATCCGAATCGAGCATTTTTTTGGCGTTATCTAAATTAAGATTGTCTTTACTTGAACGGGTCCAAGGCAAATCAGCAAGCCAATCAAGATAAGTACGCGCGACAGTATATTCAGCCTGGCTTGGCTGCATATTGCTCATACGCTTTATTTCGCGCTTAGCAGCTTTTTCGGCATCTTCTGGTAAGTTGGCATCTTTGAGGCGTTTTTTAAGTTCTTCAAGGCCATTGCCTTCGTCATCTTTGTCGCCCAACTCTTCACGTATGGCTTTAAGCTGCTGGCGCAGGTAATACTCGCGCTGAGTCTTGCTCATTTCGCCTTTTACTTGAGTATTAATTTTATTGGAGAGTTTGAGGACTTCGAATTGACGGTTTAATAACTCGAGAACTTTTACCAGACGCTTTTTGAGCGCTACAGCTTCGAGAACATCTTGTTTTTCTTCGATCGTGGCGTCTATGTTAGCAGTAATTAAATCTGCCAAATGACCAGGAGCTGTAATTGAATCAAGCAACTGCTTTGCCATTACGGGTATTTCAGGCAAAAGATCTATTACTTCGCGCGCTGTGTTGCGCAAATTAAGTGAAAGTGCCTCAACTTCAACGTCTGTTGTCCCTTCGTCAACCAGAGGGCTGATTTTAGCGGTAAAAAAAGGATCGCTTTGGCTAAATTCGTCAACTTTAAAGCGACAAACACCTTCAACGACTATATTAAAGCCGTCTTTGCCAGCACGTGCAAGTTTGATAATACGCGCGGCCGTACCGACTTTATAAAGATCATCGAGCGCAGGATCATCGATCTCGGGGGCGCGCTGCGTGATGATCCCCAAGAGGCTCTTTTCTTTGGTTGCCTCTTCTATAAGACGTATGGTCTTGGTGCGCCCAATGGTCAGAGGCATGACGGCGCCTGGAAAAAAGACGCTGTTTCGCAATGGTAAAATCGGCAGTTCACTCGGCAAATTGCTAGGAGTGGACGTGTCAGGGTGTGGCTTTTGTCCCGTCACCAGGGCCTCCAAATGGACTTTCATAAGGTGCAGTCCCAGTATAGTTGGAAAGATCCATAAGGCAAGTACAGTTCCGGGCTCTATGGTAAGTGGGGACTTATTAATAGCTTTTTTGCAGCACTGGCACAAAAGCGTGAAATGAACCTGAAGCGTCTGTTATGGTATTGGCCAATATTTTTGCTTCGCCGTAGGGGCTGCTATCTCCAGCATAAATAGTTACATAGGCCTGACTGACCGGTGAAATTTGGTCAGGGCCAAGGATCTTTCCTCTAAGTTTTTGGGTTTCGAGCAGCGTAAACTTAAGTTTTTGGGTCAGAGGAAAATCAAAAGTCTCCCACCCGTGAGCATAATCACTGCCAGGCGGTGGTATAATATGAGCTTCATAACGACCTTCATCGAGAGCCAAGCCTTCACAGGGGCTTTGTTGAGAAGCTTGACATATCTGACCTCGGTTATTAGTCGTTGCAGTGAAAGTAAGGGGTAGATGAGAAAGCATATTTTCGGCTGTGCCCAGACGGGAGAATTCAATTTGGGCCCCGGCAATTATCTTGTTATTTTTATTGCTCACCGTGGCGTTAAGCAGAGCGCGTTTTGGCCATTTGAGGCTCATAGTAAAAATAGGTCCTGAGATATCGACTTTTTCAACAATACGCATACCCCAGGGACTTTCGGGCGGAGGGATTACGGCTATATCGTAGATGCCTTCATAAATTTCTTCTATAATCGTCGGTCCTTGTAGTTCAAGCATCTTTTTTATGTTTACTTCTCCGTTGCCAACACGGCCTTTTAAATAAATAGAGCCCGGCCCAGGAAGCGTAATATGTGCAGTTAATAATTTATCGAGGCGTCCGAGATTTATTTTACCTAAATTAGGCTGCTCCAAGAGCTTATTAATAGCTATATTTTTCTCAAAACGTGGGAGCGCAGATTCTTCATCATGAGGTTCTATAATAACGGTTAGCAAGGCTTCATCGCCTAAAAATAATGGCTTAGAGAGCTCAACTAAAAAATGACCATTTTTCTTTACTCGAGATACTGAAGAAACTAAACGATCACCTTGGATAATTCGCACTTGCCACTGATCTTTTTTAGCCCCATCGAATTTTATTTGTCCCGTAATAAATTGACCAAATTCGTCTAAATTAAAAGCAATATTTTCTTCACTATGAAGCTGCTCTAAATTCCAATAAAAAGGCGGGCGGTCATAAAGTCCACTCGGGTTGAGAACAAAAGTGTAAGAAAGGCCCTTTAGAAGAGCGATATTAAAACTCTGGTCAGAGGAAAGTCTCGTAGAAAGAGCGGGCATGCGAGGAGATAATAAATGAATCGTATTGGTGCGCGGCAAGGCAAGAATATCAGAGAAGCGTGCCATGCTGTCATGGTGCTTTTGGGCGTTATCCCGCTCAAGATATTTCTGTGTGCCTTGAGCCCAGCCTTTTATCGAAATAGTTGGTCGAAGCTTGATGCCAGCTGCCAGATCTCGCGGGTTTAATAAATAAAATACCTGAGCAGAAAGGCCTTGTGCTTCAACTTCAACATGAACTTTTTGCTCTTCTCCTACGTTGAGAAAACTGTCTGCATAATTTGCAGGTGCAAAGAGTTCTAAATCTGTTGACGTACAACTACTTAGTAATACATGCACGAAGAATATAAGCATGAGTTTCAGCATAAAGTCCACCTTAGTATATAAATCTTAGCATGGGTCGTTAATAAACTTAATAATCCAGTAGGCGTTATCAGCATGTTTCTTTTCGCTGAACTTATTGCTTTCGATATAGCGGCTTTCTGCGATAGTATAAGGCACGTCTAAGACATCGAATTCAAGAATATGGGGACGGTTAAAAAAATCGAGAGGCATTTTACTGCCGTAATGGGAAAATAAAAACTGCTCATCTATACGTAGACTAATTACAGCTGAAGCTCGATTTTCTGGCTCAATTTGAGCTTCAGGAGCTAAAAGCTGATTATCCAAAAACCACGTATAATATAAAGTATCTTTTGTGTTATAATCTTCGATTGGCGGTATCATAAAAGCCTGGCCTTTACAGTTTTTACCGACATTGAGACTTTCTATTAAACGCGATGGATGAGGGTTTATATATTTTGTATTAATAATTGGTGGTAGATTTGTCGTAATACTTTGCATATATTCGTCATCAAGTCCCATGTAATCTACGCAGGAGCTAAAAAACAGCATGCAAAAAATCACAGCGCTTAGATTTATCATAGGCTTCTCGTGTCTTTTTTCTTGGCTTCGAGATGACGAAAAATAGTGCGAGGATCAACACCAAGTTCGCTGGCGGCTTTAGTGCGGTTATGGGCATTTCTTTCAAGGGATTCGTTAATATAGCGATCGCGATATCGGTCTAGGGCCTGTGCGAGTGGGATAACACCTGCTTGCGTATCGGCTTTTATATCAAGATCACAGGCTTTAATACGATTGTGATCACACATAACTATTGCTCTGCGCATGCGATTTTCTAACTGCCGTACATTGCCGGGCCAATGATAATTAAGAAGCGCGTTTTGTGCTTCTTCTTCAAGACCAATAATTTCTTTGCCATAAATCTTCGCATATTTTTGTAAGAAGAAATTAGCGATTACCAGCACATCATTGCCGCGGTCTTTAAGTGGTGGAGCCGTAATTTGTACGATACTAAGACGATAATACAGATCTTCTCTAAATTTATGCTCTTTTACACAGGTTATTAAATCTTTATTAGTAGCAGCGATAATTCTTGTATTAATACTTTCGCTTTTATTATCACCAACTTTGGTAATACAGCGATCGTGCAGCGCCCTTAATAATTTAACCTGCACATGCATGGGCATTTCACCTATTTCATCTAAAAATAAGGTCCCATCGTGAGCTGCTTGAAATTTACCCGCTCGACTATGGGTAGCACCACTAAAAGCTCCGCGCACATGGCCAAAAAGCTCGCTTTCGAGCAAATTTTCGGGAATAGCTCCACAGTTGATTATAACAAAGGGCCCGCCATGGCGTTGGGAGCGTTGATGTAACTCACGCGCAATAAGTTCTTTGCCGGTACCTGTTTCACCGGTTATGAGTACGCTGACGTCCGTTTGGGCTACCTTTTCGACCTGGGTAAAAACTTCCTGCATACCCAAACATCCGCCAATAATTCCGCCAAATTTGGTGAGCTCAAGGCTGTCTTGCAGGCTTTTGGTGCGTTTCTTAAGCGCGTTAATATGCAGAGCATTTTGTACTAAGAGTGCTGCTTGGCTTGAATAAATAGTCATGAGTTCGAGACTGGCTTTATCAAAAGCATTTACCAAAGAATTATTTCCCACATAGATAGCTCCAAAAGTATAGGCTTGATAAATAAGTGGTACACACATAACAGAGCTGAGCCTATAATTAATGACCGAATGCGAAGAAGAAAATTCATGATCATGTAAAGCATCGCTTACTATCACAGGCTCTTTTTTTTCGATTACTTTTTTTATGATGGAATCACTCATGGGCCCTGTTTGATCAAAAACATAGTTTGGATTATTGGATTCTTGAACTTTGACGCCCAAATGTCCATCTTCGATAAGAACCAAAAAACCATGTTCAGCACCTGTTAGCTGCGTAATCTCTTTGAGAAGGCGTTTGAGAAGTTTTTCTATATCTTTTTCCTGCGCAATGCGCTCAGAAAAATCAAGCAATCGTCGATAAGCCGCTACTTGGGTCTCAGCAACTGAGACAGAGCCAACTTTTTCTATTTCTTCATGTTCTTTAAAAATCAACGTCATGTTAGCCAAAGAAAAGCTTAGATCATGAGTAAGTATATATTTTCTGGTCGGGGTGTCGTTGACGAAAGCGCAGGGCAGATCAGGGGGAATTATAAGCGTGCATGTGTTGCTGCTAAAACTAATATAAGCGGCAATGGGAGCAAGATTTGTGCCTGCCAGTTGAATATCTGCTTCTGGTCCCGATCCGAGGCTCGAGAGCCTTTTAAAAAGAACGAAGCTTTGGTTAGTGCCGCTTACGATAAGATGGGCCATTACTATGTTCCTTTGGAAAAACCGATCATTGCATCAATTATAGACACAGCGAGTGTGGTGAGCAAAGTTGAGAGCGCAACATATTGGGTTATTTGAGCGGTTTGAAATTTTTTTTTGTCATCTTGAGAAGCTAAACGGGGATAAAAAGTCTTTTCTAAATAGCTTTGCTTCCACCAAAAAGCACCTATATTAGTAATAAGACTCGCAGCTTGAATAGATAAGTAAATATTTCCCTTAAGAGAAGATCCAAGAGAAAAATGATTAATGCCAAAAGGCAAAAACGTCGTATAAAAAGAAGGTTTGGATTTTATATTATTTATATTTATATAATCAGGGGTTTCTATTAAATTAGGCTTTTGATTTTTAAGAAGAGCCAGTTGCTGGTTTTTTTCCCAAATAATTTTTGATTCATGCTCAGCAAGCTCGACAACACGTTTGGGGGTATCAAAAGGGTCGAATTTATAATCAGGATTAATAAATAAAAGCTCTCTAATTACTTCCCGCGCTTGTTCTAATAAGTTTGATTCAGTATAAGCAATAGTTCTAATTTTTAGGGCATCCAACATATCTTCGCTTGAGTCCAGATCTTTTCTGACATCGAGATTGGCTATTGCTTGGAGTGCTTTGGTATATTTTCCCTGATTAAAATAAGATTGGCTTTGAGCGAGACTCTCTTGTGCGCTTGGTTGAGCGATGCTCTGTAACGAGAAAAAACTTATAATTAAAAAGCAAAAATTCATAAGTGCTGATCTCCCGATTTAAGAACCTGAGGCACTAAAGTAACGTTAATTTCTTGTGTTTGGCCAGCAATGAATGTGGTCGGTATTAAAACTGGCTTGAAGCCATCACGTTGGACTATAATTTCGGTTTTAATGCTATGAGTTTTATCTGGCATAGCTACAACGATAGGCCGCTTTAAACTCTTGGCGCTTGATCCCTTGAATATTCCATTAACGGCCACATTGGCTTCTGGCTCACAGTGAATTCGCAAAAAAGCAGGTTTAGTTCTATTCATGATTATAGACAGCTCGAGCGGGGCTTTGGTGGCTTTTATATGCACAATTTTTTCAACCGTAGCAGCATAAGGATGGACAAACTTAAGACGATGAACACCTGGATCTAGATTTATTTTATAATATTTAACATCGTTAACGACATTTTTTCCATCTACTATGATCGAAGCAAAGGGCCATATACTAAGAACAAGTTCTTGCAGAATTACAGGTTTTTGTACGTGAATAGCTTGGGCAGTTTTTATGCTTTCGGGTGTAGGTGTAGGTGCAGGCGGTAAATCTTCCAAGCTCGACGGCTCTGATTCATATTCTTTGAGTTCTAGAGGCAGGGAGGGGAGAGGAGAAATTATATTAACTTCTGCGGCTTCTTTTTTATTATAAATAAAAAATATACTGAGTGAAAGTGTCATGAAGCCGAGCAGTACGATCGCATATGCATAAAATTTAAAAAAATTAAATTTTATAGTTTTAGTTTTTGCAGTCCGGACTATAGGTTCCAACCGGCATTCTAGAGCCAAAGCCTGGGCATGGAGATTATTTTGCTTATAAATAATCGCTTGATTTTTAATATTCGTGAGGAGCATTTTTTTGAAGCCTTCAAGCTCTTCTTCGGGTTTGTGTAAGAGCGCTGTAAGCTTATTAAGATCAAAAGAGAGTCCCATGTGAACCAATGCGTTTTCGATATTATTGGCCATTTCACCTGCGTTTTTATAGCGCTCTTGGGGATTTTTATGCATGCCTTGCTCAATAATTAAAGCCAAGCTATCGCTAATAAAATTGGTTAAATGCTGAATTTTCTGCGCCGGTTTGTCGACTATAGCTTTGAGCAGGGCATGGGGCGAGTCACCTTTGAAGGGCAAATGGCCGCTTAAGAGCCAAAAAAATACCGTGCTTAAAGAATAAATATCTGAAGCTGGCGTTGCTGCCTCGCCTTTAATTACTTCAGGGGCTACGTGAGCTAAAGAACCAAGAAGAGTTCCTGCCTGTGTAAGGCTCTCATCACTGCCTATGCTCGCGATGCCAAAATCCATAAGTTTAAGCTGGCCATCGTTAGTTATCATGATATTTTCGGGCTTAATATCTCGGTGAATAATACCCCGGCTATGGGCGTGCTCTAACGCTTTGGCCACTTGAGCTATGATCATGGCTCCTAGTTCGGGTAATTCGATAAAATTTAGATGTTGGGCCTTTTCACTGAGCGTACCTCCGCTTAAGAGTTCAGTTACGAGGTAAAGCTGATCACCTGAAGAGACGTCGTAGATTTGCAAAATATTGGGATGAGTGAGCCGGGCAACCGCTTGAGCTTCTCTTAAAAAGCGCGTTTTATATTCAGCAGTTTGTGCCAAAAAGGGATGCAAAAGTTTAAGAGCAACTGATCTTTTAAGTCGCTCGTCAAAGGCCTCATAAACAACGCTCATGCCACCTTGGCCAATCTTTCGTATGATACGATAGTGGCAATTTTTGCCCAGATTTGGCAGGGGATTGGATGATGGAGCTTGAGTGTTCATGGGTAAGCGTCCTTTACAATTTTGGTCGGCGCACTATTAAGGCCGAATCATACCTTGAGGCACCATTCGGAGGGCTTATGAGCGGGTCAATGACTTCGCTGTTCGATGCTTCTGTCAAGCGGTATAACCAGCGGCCCGCCATCCAGTATTTTTGTATCAAATCTGGCACCTGGGTTACCAAAAATTGGCAAGAGTTATCAGTTAGTGTAGCCAAGTTAGCAAATGCTTTAGTAAAGCGTGGGGTTAAAGCCCAAGATCGTGTTGCCTTATTGAGCCAGACACGACCAGAGTGGGTTATTGCTGATATCGCCATCATGAAAGCTGCCTCTATCGTCGTGCCGATCTATCATTCAAGCCTCAGCGATCAAGTAGCCTATATTCTTGCTGATGCGGATGCTCATATTATACTGGTAGAAAACGAAGAGCAGTTAAATAAAGTTCGCCTTGTGCAAAAGAACGGTCAAAAATTATCGTTAGTTATTATTTTTGACGTAATTAGCGGGGCTCTTTTTGACAACGAAATTTATCTTGCTGATTTCGTAGCTGGCCAGGAAGAAAGCTTTTCTTCTGCGCCTGTAAATTCCCGCGATATACTATCACTTGTTTATACTTCAGGTACTACGGGTGAGCCCAAAGGGGCTATGATATCTCACGATAATTTACTTTATGAAGCAGAAGTAATCGACAAACTGGGTATTTTATCCGACGAAGATGTGCAGCTTTTATTTTTACCTCTCGCGCATATTTTTGCACGCGTGCTTGAGGCTTCCTGGATTAGGACTGGCCATCTTTTGGCTTTCGCACAAAGTGTTGATAAACTCATCGATAACATGGCGGTAATTAAGCCGACTTTTATGGCTGGGGTTCCCCGTGTTTACGAAAAAGTTCGCGCTAAAACTATTGACACGGCTTTGAGCAGCACAGGTTTGAAGCGAGCAATCGCTCAGTGGGCCTTTTCCCTTGTTGACCGTATGGGCAGCAAAAATTCCCCGAGCTCTTTATCTGTTGCTTTAGCCAAAAAATTGGTTTTTGCAAAAATTGGCAAAAAGCTTGAAGAGCGCTTCGGTGGTCGCTTGCGATTTTTGGTTTCAGGAGGAGCACAGCTGGCACCCGAGGTCGCTAATTTTTTTCAGCTTTGCGGTATTACGCTGTGCGAAGGGTATGGTCTCACAGAAACTTCAGCAGCTACGTGCTTGAATTTGCCGTGGGCTTGGAGAGCAAATAGCGTAGGGCGGGCTTTGCCTGGCATGCAGTTGCGCTTAGGAGAAGATAAAGAAATTCTCGTGCGTGGTCGGGGTGTTTTTATGGGTTTTTGGGGTAAGCCCGAAAAAACCCAAGAAGTGCTCGATCCTGATGGCTGGTTTCATACGGGTGATATTGGAGAAATCGATGCTGACGGTTTTGTGAGAATTATTGATCGAAAGAAAGATATTATTGTGACTTCTCAGGGCAAAAATATTTCTCCACAGCGTGTCGAGAATCTTATTAAATCCAAAAGCAGCGTAATTGCCCATGTGGTAATTATTGGCGAAAGAAAGCCTTATATAGTTGCTTTAATAGCCCTTGAGCCCCTGCAGGCCCGGGCTTTAATAGCCTCAGCAAACACGATAGATACAAGTACAAGTATGGCAAGTTTTGCAACTCATCCTCTTGTTTATCAAGAAGTTAAAAATGCTATCAACTCAGCAAATAGTTCGCTTGCGAGCTTTGAGCAGATCAAACGTTTTCATATACTTGATCAAGAATTTATTGTAGGAAATCAGCTAACGCCTACGCTTAAAGTTAAACGCAAAGCCTGTTCTCAAATCTATGCTAAAGAAATAGCGGCCCTCTATGCTTAACCTCTATTTTTGGAAATCTTATGAAAAGCTCGTCTAAAAATGGCTTTTGGCGCTTGATTGCCCGACATCGATTCGTGTGGCTTTTAGGTGTTCTTATACTCGGTGTTGGAGCAGACCAAGCATCTAAAATTTGGGCCCAAAGAACGCTGGCTGAGCCTTATGAAATAGAAGAGCATGTTGAAATCGACCAAGAGATGGCGGTCGTAAAAAAACAGGTTTTCTATCCGGTTAAAACCATCGAAGTTATGCCGAATTTTTTTAATTTAATATATAAAGAAAACCCCGCTGCTGCTTTTAGTCTTACGAGTTCTATTCCTGCTTGGATACGCCGGCCGCTCTTAATCGGCGCGAGTATACTCGCGACGTTATTCTTTATTTTTTGGTATTTTCGTATGAGAAGCCACGATGGTTTCTTACTCGCATCTTTTAGCTTTATTTTAGCTGGTGCTCTAGGCAATCTCGCCGATCGTATGCGCTTGGGCTATGTAATAGATTTTCTTGATGTCTACGCAGGGGCTTTAGGCTACCCTCAGTGGCATTGGCCGACTTTTAATATAGCCGATAGCCTCATAGTCATAGGCGCCCTCGGAGTTATCTACAGGACTTTGAGGCCTTGTACTAACGAAGAGTAAGCTCTAAACAAATATTTTCTTGTTTAGGACTTAATAAAGTGCAGCAAATCTTTATTGATTTCGTCTTTATGGGTCGAGCACATACCGTGGGGAGCGCCTGGATAGACTTTGAGCTGGGCGTTCTTGATAATTTTTGCTGATTGAGCACCTGCGTCTTTAAAGGGAACAATTTGGTCATCATCACCGTGCATGACGAGGGTGGGGATATCGAATTTTTTCAAGTCGTCGCTAAAATCGGTCTCGGAAAAAGCTTTTATACAGTCGTATACGCCCTTGAAGCCCGCTTGCATGCCCATGAGCCAAAAACTATCTCTGAGGCCTTGAGAGACTCGGGAAGTGGCTCTATTGGCGCCATAAAATGGCTCGCTCAAATCTTTGAAAAATTGGGAGCGATCGTTAAGGGTCTTTGCGCGTAAATCGTCAAAAACGCTGAGAGGCAGACCCCCGGGATTAGCGTTAGTTTTGAGCATGAGCGGGGGGACAGCGCTGATAAGTACAGCTTTGGCGATGCGTTTGGTACCATGACGGCCGATGTAGCGGGCTACTTCGCCACCTCCGGTAGAATGGCCCACTAAGATTGCTTGATGAAGATCAAGGGCGTCAATTAATTTGGCCAAATCATCGGCGTAAGTATTCATATCGTTACCATGCCAGGGCTGACTCGAACGGCCATGTCCACGACGATCATGAGCAATGGTGCGATAATTATGAGAAGACAAGAAAAACATTTGATCTTCAAAAGCATCCGACGAAAGGGGCCAGCCATGGCTAAAAACTATGGGCTGTCCTTTGCCCCAGTCTTTATAATAAAGATTAACAGCCTGGCCGTTTTCACTTCCTACTGACATGAAGCTCATAAAAATCCCCTCGTGCTTAATATCAAGCTTATTTAAACTCCAATAATATATCAATATTTTCTTCTGTCAGTTTGCCATTGTTATCAGAACAAGCAGAACCTTCGCCTTCATAAGATCTTAAAATTGGAGCGTTGCGCCATTGGCAGGTGTGTACGATATTTTGGGCTGAGACGTTAAAATCGCCCACAAATTTTATATTCTTAAACTTGAGCTCTTGAAGTTTATCAGCAAAGTCTTCTATTTTTTTGCATAGTATTGCAAGCTTTTTTGTAAGCGCTTCTTCAGCTTGTTCCTGAGTAAGACCTGTTTTTTCAGCCGGGTCGAGAAATACTTGAGAGCCAAATATATGAATGCTGACGATACAGGTTTTATTTTCAAAATCACAATAAGCTTGTGCGCGCAAATCTTTGGAGGCAAGCTGGGCTTTTAGGGCGCTGCTTGGGCTTACTACCAAAGCAACATCAGGGGATCTTAATTCGCCGGGATAATTTTCAGGAGCGATAAATACCAAGGGTTTTAGTTCGTCACTCAAGATTTTGAGCAGACTAGGCCCTCTGCTTGTATAGCTTTCAGGAATTTCTTGGAGGGCCATCGCTTTAAGTTCATAGAGTTTAAATAATAACTTAATTTTCTGAGCCAGGGCCCGTAAACGTTGTTCGTAATGCTTATTAGGTAGTTGAGTGAGCCTATCAACTTCACTCTTTTCACCCTCGAGTACGGCGTGACCCCGGCTATCTACCAAAGTCCCATCTTCAGGGCCAAGTATATTTGCATGATTAAGATCAGATTTGGTGATAAATTTATGATTAAAAAAACCAGGTGAATTTTTATCTATAAATATACGTGTCGATCGAGCAGGAGAGGCTATATTCCAGGTAGCAATGTTTTTGTAAATTACCGGCGCATGATCTGAAATAGACTGGTTTAAGCCATAGGTACAGTCAGTAAAAATGCCAGGTTTCTTAAGGGCCTTTCCATCGAAGACGAGCGGCGAAGCGTTGGTATCAGTGCTTTTATTCCACAACCCACAACCCCAAGGATAGAGCATAAAAAAAATAGAACTTATAAATATTATTTTTTGTTTCATGTGCTCTGATTATCCGTTTAGTGCCAAAATATAGGCTATTTTTATAGTAACATAATTTTATTACTTATATAATTTCATAGAGATTTGAGAAGATCCGTGAGCGCTTTGAGACTTGCTTTGAGGCTTAAGCCAGGTCCTAGAACAGGTTTAAAAATATCGCCAATGTCATGAATACGTTGGGGCATCGTTTCGATATTAAAATCTCGAGGGTCAAAACCAGCTCTAATTTCTTCCCAACTAAGCGGGGCAGAGACAGGGGCTCGTAAAGAAGGGCGCAGACAATAAACCGATGCGGTAGTCTGATGGCGCGAGTTTCTTAGATAATCTATATATATACGCTTTTGTCTATGGGCAGGGCGGTGATCGAGAGAGATGAGATGGGGAAGCTGCTGCTGAGCCATTATTCCAATGGTCTGGCAGAGTTTTTGGCTTTGATTAAAATTTATGCCGCGCCCAAGCGGCACAAAAATATGAAGGCCACGTTTTCCTGAAGTTTTGCAGTAATTTTTTATATTAAGATTATTAAGTATATTATTAATAATCAAAGCAACTTGTATAACGCTCTTGAGAGCCAGATCTTCTGGATCCAAATCGATGATCATATAATCAGGATTTTCTAAATTATTAATTCGAGAATTAAAGGGATTAAGCTCGATACAACCGAGATTGGCTACATAAAGCAAAGATTCAAGATTTTGAACGAGCAGATAATCAACCGATCGTTCTTTATGTTTGACGCTTATAGTCTCTATCCATGAGGGCAGATGTTTTATATCAACGTTTTTTTGGAAAAAATTTTCATGATCGATACCGTTGGGGTGGCGATTAAGAACCATGGGACGATTTTTTAGATAAGGCAAAATAGTCGGTGCTATAGATTCATAATAATTTATGACATCGCCCTTAGTATAGCCGTCTTGTGGCCAATAGATTTTATCGAGATTAGTGAGGCTCAACTTATGAGCGTTTTTGTTCATATTCGTAGCTCACATCTATAGCTTTCTTGTCAGGACGTAGACCTTTAAAAACGGGATGGCGCATAAAGCCATCGTGAGTGTATTCGCTAAAAGACACTTCGCAAACAAGCGTTGGCTTAACAAAAGTAGCAGGCTCGCTGGTTTTGGGTGTCTCTTTAAAGGGACATTTTTTTTGCACGAGTTTATGAAGCTTTAAAGCGAGCTCTTTGAGCATGTCGTCACTAAATCCTGTGCCAACGAGACCTGCATAAATTAATTGCTTATGCTCATAGATGCCTAAAATTAGAGCGCCAAACTTTTCTCGAGAATTACGCGGCTTGGTAAAGCCACAAATAATAGCTTCTTGTGAATTTTTATTCTTAATTTTTAGCCAAGACTTACTTCTGTGCATCTCATAAACGCTTGAGCTGTTCTTGGCGACGATGCCCTCCAGACCGAGTTTCTGTGTTTCTTTAAATAATTTCTTGCCGTATTTTTCTATATGATCGCTATAGCGTAGTTGACTCTTATGAGCGGGGGCTAAAAGTTGCTCGAGCATGGCTTTTCTCTCTAAGAGCGGCAAATTTCTTAGATCATGGCCATCAAGATAAAGCAGATCAAAAATATAATAAAATAAGTTAGAATCATGAGTTTGTTGGTAGTTTTGCAGGAGTTGAAACTGCGAACGGCCCTTTTTATCTAACACTACTATTTCGCCATCTAAGATAACATCGTGATTAATATATTCTTGTAAATTATTAATAATATTAGTAAATTTGTTATTAAGTAATTTATTGTTGCGAGAAAGAAGACTTATTTTATTGTTTTTAATATAAGAAAGAGCGCGAAAACCATCAAATTTTATCTCAAAAACCCACGCGGGATCGTCGAAGGGTTCTGAGATCAAAGTCGCCAGCATGGGGCTAAGATGGGTAGGCATTTTTTCATAGTCGAGCGTGGGGGGAGGATTTTTTATGAGCCAGAGCCATGATTCTTTAGCGCCGGGCAGGGAGGTTTTAAGAAGTGTATAATACCCGTGTAATTTGTGGCCCTGGAGCTCAAACGATAAATGCCCCTTTTTTAAACCTGCTCTGACAAGATTTTCCGCCTGCTCACGTGTCGAAGCTCCAGGTATTTTATAAGTACCATGATCCCATATTTCTACTGTCCCTGCGCCATAATGCCCCGCAGGAATAGTTCCAAAAAAGTCTTTATAGTCATAAGGATGATCTTCGACCATAATGGCCAAACGCTTTTCCTGTGACGACAAGGGCGGTCCCTTAGGAACCGCCCAACTTTTGAGGACACCGTCAAGTTCAAGCCGTAGATCATAATGTAAATGACGTGCGCTATGTTTTTGGATAACAAATATAAGTTCTTTGTTATTTTCTTTGTCTACAGCGATATGCGCTTGAGGCTCAGGGCTTATTTTTAGTTTTCGCTTATTTTTATATTCCGAGAGTTGAGGCGCACTCATGAAGGCTCCAGTCTTAACGATCTTTTTTGATAAGCCCGCAACCGATACGATTACCCGAGTCTCCAGCAGGTTGACTTGTTAGATCATCGACGCCACCGTGAAGAACAATACTTCTGCCAATAATATCCTGCCAGTTTGTATGAGCGCCATGCTCGCTGGTAGGTATTCCTAGATTAAGTATACCGATGCCTTTATTACTAATCACAATATTGCCCAAATCACCCATATGATACTTGTGAGGGTCAGCGCTGCCATGCTTATGAAGACTTGGGTTATAATGGGGACCAGCAGAAGATGCATCTTGAGCACTGCAATTACCTTTTTCATGAATATGAATGCCGTGAAGGCCGGGCATAAGATGTTGAGCAATGACGAGTACCTGAATACCGTCTTTGCTTTTGGCAAACCAGGCTTTTCCTGTGGTATGAGAACCTGATTTGGGCTCTATGACAGCGCTTGCAAAAATTTCTCCAAGCAGCAGCTCGCGGGCATCATAGTCAGAAATATTAATATTTTCAAAATGGGTGTGCGTAGAAATGCTTCGACAGCCGGTGAAGAGAAGAAGAGCAAGGCAGAGAATTGCATAGTTTTGATGCATGAGAAATTCCTCCCTAAAGTTTGTTCGCTTATGATATTCTTCTTACAAGTTGCTAACAAATATTTTGCCGTCTTAAATATGCTCCCGCAAGGCTTAGGTGAAATATTAGACTTAGAAGAAGAAAAAACAAAGATCCTGAATAGCCAGCTAAAAGCCCAATATGAATAATTAAGCCTGCCAAGCTCATGACGAGAAGTCTAGAATTAAGTTTTTGTTCAAGACAGAGCGGAAAATTTAAAAAAGCTATTAAAACAAGCCCTATAAAAAAGAGTCCGTGGTTTTTAAGATTTTGTAAAATAAGCGCCCAGTTGGCGTTAAGTAAGAGCCCGAAAATTAAAAAAGCACCTAAAGCACAGAGCATAACTGCCGCGGCACCAAAATCCTTGGCCTTTTTAATTAATTCTGAATGCTCCCGCGTGAAATTATCGCCGTATTTTTCCAGTGCACTATTAATTAATTCGAGTGCTAGAATAATAAAAACTAATACTAAAAAAATAATCTGCGTTAAGAATTCAAATATAATTAAGAAATTAGCTAAAAATACTAAAAGCGCACAAAGCCAAAGAATACGAAAATTTCTTTCGGTTCTTAAAGCTTCGATGAGCCCTTGGAATGCATACACAAAGCTTTTTAGAAAATCGCTCACGAAGGGACGCCTTTTTCGGCATGATAACTGGAGCGCACTAAGGGACCGCTTTCTACATGAGTAAAACCGATATTTTTTGCAAATATTTTAAGTTCATGAAAAAGCTCCAAAGGCGCATAACGGCTCACGGGATGATGCCACGCGCTAGGACGCAAATATTGGCCAATAGTCAACTGATCAACGTTGTGGGCACGTAAATCGCTGATAGCTTCTTGTACTTCATGATCCTCTTCGCCTAGTCCCAGCATGATGCCGCTTTTGGTTATAATGAGAGGATTATGCTTTTTGGCGGTAGCGAGAAGCTTTAGTGAACGGTCATATTGAGCTCCCGAGCGAATTTTTGGTGTAAGCCTGCGCACCGTTTCAAGATTATGATTAAAAATCGTTGGCGTTAGATTAGTTACAAGAGCAAGGCTTTCTTCGTTACCCAAAAAATCAGGTACCAAGATTTCGATAGATACATGAGGGGCTTTTTCTTGAAGGGCACTAATGCAGCGTGCAAATTGTGAAGCTCCACCATCGGGTAAATCATCGCGCGCAACCGAAGTAATTACAACATGCTTAAGATCCATAGCCAAGGCACTTTTTACCAAACGCTCAGGTTCATCTAGATCAACAACAGAAGGGCGTAGCTTGGACTGTACTTTACAAAAACGGCAAGCTCGTGTGCATTGATTGCCCAAGATCATAAAAGTTGCTGTACCTAAATCCCAACACTCGCCCATATTGGGGCAGGCTGCTGAAAAACATACGGTATTAAGGCGCTGTTCGTTTATGAGGCGCTTAATTTTAGCGACGCGCTCTCCAGTAGGCGCTTTGACGCGCAGCCATGCTGGTTTACTAAGACATGTTGACATCTAGGGGGCCGCGTTCCATGTTTCAAGCGTGTTTTTAAGATCACGCATAAACATATCAGCAGTAGCGCCGTCTATAAGTCGGTGATCAAAAGACAAACTCAAAAGACCTATACGTCTGATGGCAATGACATCGGTACCGTCAATTTCTAGAACTATGGGCTGTTTTTTAATCTGGCCAACCCCCAAAATAGCAACCTGGGGCTGATTTATAATCGGCGTCCCAATAAGTGCGCCATAATTACCGGGATTAGTGATAGTAAAAGTTCCGCCCGAAAGTTCATCGGGTTTAATTTTACGAGCGCGCACACGCGAGCTTAAATCAGCAATAGCATGAGCAAGGCCGCGTAAATTTTGCATATCGGCATGTTTGATCACGGGTACCATGAGCCCTGGTTCTGGGTTCTCCAGAGCCACAGCGATGCCAAGATTAATATCTTTTTTAAACGTGATCGCGTCTTTGGTGAGCGAAGCGTTTATATACGGGTGGCGCTTAAGCACTTGGCAAACAGCTGCCGCCAGAAAAGCTGTATAGGTGAGTGATACCTGTTCGTCTTGTTGAAACTTTTCTTTAAAATTCGTTCTAATTTTGTCGATCGCGGTGTAATCGATCTCAAAAAAAGTCGTAACATGGGCGCTTGTGTTTTTTGACGCAAGCATATTTTCCATGATAACCCGACGCATAGTAGATATTGGCTTAATAACATCACGATCGTTAGAAGTTATATGATGGTGTTCGGGTGGATGTTCTTTGGGGATTTTGGTGCGTTGGCTTAAATATGCCAAAATATCGTTTTTACTAATGCGCCCCCCCCGACCAGTGCCACTGATCCCAGAAAGTTCGCTTTCACTCAAGCCGTTTTCAGTGGCAATCTTACGTACAAGCGGCGAGAAAAAATGGGCCATATTATTTTCAGCGGGACTCTCAACAGGCTGAGCAGGCTCAGAAAGCTTAGAAAGCATAGGAGTAGGAGTAGGAGTAGGAGTAGTAGGAGGCATAGATGAAAGAGGCTCACGAGATGGCTGAGCGCGGGGGGCAGGTTCTTCAGGAGCACTTGTGTTGGTTGTTACGCTTGCAGATTCGTTTGCGGTACCGACTTGTCCTAAAACTGTTCCAACAGCCACAGTTTGGCCAGGACCTACATTGATTTTAAGCAAGATACCGGCGCTGGGCGAAGGAATTTCGGCTTCGACTTTGTCTGTTGAAATAAGCAAAATATTTTCATCTTTTTTGACCTCGTCCCCGGGCTCTTTGAGCCATTTAACGATAGTTCCCTCAGCTATAGATTCACCAAGTTGAGGCATGATAATATTTTCAGCCATGAATAAGCCCCTTACAGCAAAGTTCTAAAGAAAAAGCTTCTGCAATATTCTTAGATATTTCTTTCACAATAACTAAATAGTCAGGCATCTCAAGGTGTTCTTTTAAAAAGGCCTCTTGAACGGTCGCGATGCCTCGATCTTTGAGCCCACAGGGTATTATATGCTTAACAAAAGGCTGAGCGTTAATAGTTAAATTTAAAGCAAAGCCATGCTTGGTAACGCCATTTTTTACGCCAATGCCGATGGCACAGAGCTTTTTTGCTACTAATTTTTGGCGGTCGACAGATTTGATCCAAATACCCGTGAAGCCGGGAATTTTTTGGGGTTTTTTTAAACCAAGCGTATGCAAAGATTTGAGCAGTGCATTTTCGAGCCCACGCACATAGCTTTCTAGGCTTAGCTCGGGACTTTTTTGCATACTAATAAGCGGATAGCCGACCAGCTGTCCTGGGCCATGAAAAGTAACGTCACCACCTCGATCAGCGATACAAAGATCAATGCCATCGTTTTTGATGGCTTGTACCGAAGTCAAAAGACTGCGTTCTTGATGCTGACGCGTCAGGGTAATTACGTGCTTGTGCTCAAGAAGCATAAGTGTTTCTTCATGAGAATCTTGTGAGATTTTATCGTGTAAATCATGCATGATTTGCAGATATTCTTCGTAAGGCTTCTCAAATCCATAAAAGCAGGCTGAAAGCGTGCGCTTATGAGCATTAGCCATGAACCTGACGACCTACGGCATTGAGTGCAGCTTCATAGATAGCTTCGTATAAAGTCGGATGGGCATGTACTGTCTCAGCTATATCGTCGATGGTCGCTTCTATTTGCATAGCGAAAGCAGGCTCTGCCAAGAGTTCAGTAGCCTGAGGACCGATAATATGAACACCTAGTATTTCGCCATAGTGAGCATCGCTAATAAATTTCACAAAACCACGATTTTTTTGCAAAATACCGGCCTTGGCGTTGCGTTTGAAATCAAATTTGCTCACTTTTATTTTATAACCCTTCTTTTGCGCTTGCTCTTCGGTCAAGCCAGCCCATGCCATGGGAGGCTCTGAATAAACGCAGCTCGGCGTATGGTCATAATTCATAGGCGTTGGCTTTAAGCCGGCTATGTTTTCGACGGCGATCAGGCCTTCCTTGGATGCGACATGGGCGAGCCATGGTGTGTTGACGCAATCGCCAATAGCATAAATATTTTTCTCGGCACTTCTCATGAGAGCATCAACAACAACAAAACCGCGATCAAGCGTAACCTGAGTATTTTCCAGGCCTATTTTATCAGTAAGTGGCACACGACCAATGCTGACTAAAACATAGTCGCTCTCGATTTGTATAGTATTATTGTCGCCAGCAGTAAAAGTTACCTGGGCACGCTGATTTCGAGCGCTTACTTTTTGTACTTGAGCGTTGAGATGAAACACGACGCCTTGTTTTTCCAGCTGAGCTTTAAGCTCGTTGCTTGATTCCGGATCGGCAGTGGCTACTATGCGCGGCAGCGTTTCTATGACTGTTACTTTGGTGCCAAAGCGCGCGAAAATAGAAGCAAACTCTATACCGATAACTCCCCCGCCTATAATTACGAGTGAGCCAGGAATATGTTTTAAATTAAGAATAGAATCAGAGTTTAATATTTGCGAAGAACTCTCAGTATGAGCTAAGTCACGTGGCTTTGAGCCGACGGCGATAAGAATATTTTGCGCTGCAAGTTGAATATTTTTCTTATCAGGAGTTTCTATTTCTACAAGTTTGTTATTAATTAAGCGGCCAAAACCGTGGTAGACGTCAACGCCTTTGGTCTTCATAAGATGAGCGACACCGCCGGCATTCATATTAACAATACGATCTTTGTATTTTTGTACGTCGCCCCAATCAACTTCAACGCCCGAGCTTTTAATGCCTATATGAGCCCCATGCTTGACTTCGTCGTAAGTATCAGCGGCATGTAAGAGCGCTTTGGTAGGAATGCATCCGCGATGCAAACAGGTGCCACCCAAAACCGGATCTTTTTCAACCAAAGCTGTGGCCAAGCCCAAAGCCGCTGCCCGAGCAGCAGCTACGTAACCCCCAGGGCCTGAGCCAATTACTACTAGGTCATATTGCTTCGACATCGTATCTCCCCAAGGGTCAGATCAGATAAAAGCTATTTAAGTTTTACTTCTTTGAAAGTAGCGCGTTGACGAGCTTTGGGATCATATTTGCTGAGTTCAAGTTTCTCTTTGGTTACTTGTTTATTCTTTACGGTCACATAGAAATAGCCAGTGCCTAATGTAGATTCAAGTTTGATGAGTTCTCGTTTGCCTTTTTTAGCCATATTTAACCTCAATTAATACAGTTCGCCTGCTTTATGTCTTGTTGTCTTAACTTAAGCAAGCCAGAATTAGCAAAATTATTGGTAAATGCGGTGCCAAACAACTTCATAAATTAAAGCGGGGATGCTGAGCGTAAAAGTAGGAATCTTCGGATCGTTGGCTACCAAGATAAGCTGGTCTTTATTTAATAACGCTTTTCTCAATACTTGGCGCTGCTCAGTGAGTTTAACGATCACTATTTTTTGGTGTGCCCGCTTAGGGTCATGAGAGATATCAAGCCCGAAAACATAATCACCCAGGCGAAATTGAGGCTCCATGCTGGTGTCTTGTATATGAAGAAGGATCAGATTTTCCAGGGTCGCTTGAGTAGGAGGACAGATTTGCGCAAGGGGCGGCTGTGCTATGCTCGCATCATCAAAAGGACGGGCGGGCTCGCCAATGCCATCGATAAGCCATTCTGCAGTGCAGGCTATACCTTCTCGGGCTAAGGCCTCGATAAATTTTTCAACGTTTTTACCTTTAGATACATGAAGGCCATTTTCCCATGATTGCATAGTGTAGCGATTAATTTCATGGCGTTCACAAAACGATTTGCGATTGAGGTCAGGTACAAGAGAGCGAGCGCTGCGAAAACGCGCGCCTATATTTTTGGCTTCCGGGCCAGATTTTTGGGTCATAGCTGCCCTCATGACTAAAATTTCTCTTACGTGTTAGGTGCCTAAAATAGGCGGAAAAAAGCAAAAAAAGCAACCAAAAATATTTTTATGAATAGTTTCTTGACGAAAACTATTCTTTTCTATATTTACCTGCGCAGCGAGAGCAACCGGTGTTGATCGTAGATCAGCGCCGCTCGCGCCCCCCGTGAAGAAGTTGTGAGTGAGTGACAGGTGAAGTTTAATTTATTAATTTAAATAATTAATATACTATATCAACAAATAAGTTGAAATAATTAAATATCAATCAAGTAATTATCGTTTTCGCCTGTCTATTCTCTCTTTTTGCCAAATTTTCCCCAAGCATGTTTGTCTCTCTCTAGCTCAAGAATTGAAAAAAAATAGGGCATATATTTTTAAGAATGGTTTGTTGACGAGAACTACTCTTTTCTATGGTCGTAAAAGCGATCTTATTATCCCAAATTCAGCTCCCGAGCAGAAAAATCCCTCTTAGAATAAAAAAAATATTTTTAGCGATAGTTTCTTGACGAAAACTATTCTTTTCTATAGTTATATTTTTACTGAGATCGAGATAGCGTTGAAAGTGATCTCAGAGCCGCTTCTAAACCCGTGAAGTTAGAAATGGTTGTTCGGTATAGGTGATTTTTTAAGAGTAAGAATTTTGAATAGAGCGTCTTAATAAATATATAATTTGAATGCTGTTACTTAATTAATTGTCTAAAAGTTGTTATTGCAATCCAGCCAAGGTTCGCCTTGGCTTATTTTTTTAGTTAGTTTTAAAAATAAAAAATATTTTTAATAATTTATTGACGAAAACTATTCTTCTCTATAATTAGCTGGTTAGCGCGATCAAATAGTCCCGTGAAGTTATTAATATTATTATTATAAATAATATATATAATATGTGTTTAAATTATAATTTTTGCAAATATATAAAGCCAAGGCACGCCTTGGCTTTTTTGTCAATGCTTGCCCCTGTTTAGCTCACGGTACATGTGCTAGTCACAATCGGGATAGGATTATAGTTTTAACTCTAGGAATTTCTATGTCTAAACCTGCCATACCGAGCTTTTATTTTCCTACCACGGTCCTCATGATCGATGACAACGTAGAATTTTTAAAGAGTATTGCCATCGGATTGCCTGCAGAGGCTGCAACGTATAATTTTTTTAGCGATCCGCAAAGAGCTTTACAGCTTATAAACGACAAATATCAGGGCAATGAAATTGCCGATGGGTTGGTAAATCTCATTGATGAAGAAGAATTTGAGCACCGTACGCTCGATGTAAACGTCCGCGATATTTATCGTATTATGTATAACAAGGCGCGCTTTCAGCAAATATCGACTGTCGTGGTCGATTATCATATGCCAGGTATGGACGGGATTGAATTTTGTAAATCTATTAAAAATTCCAATATTCAAAAAATTCTTTTGACGAGCATCGTCGATGAAAGCAAGGCTATTGAAGTTCTTAACGAAGGCCTAATTCATACTTTTATTAGGAAGCAATCTCCCAACGTCATGCAATTAATGAGCCAAGCTCTCACACAAGCGCAGCATCGATACTTTCTCAATTTATCCCATATTATTCAGCAGGTAGTGACTAAATCACCTGAGGAAAGTGCCCTTGGCGATCCTTCTTTTATCGATCTCTTTCATAAGATAGCTCAAAATTTTAAAGCAGTAGAATATTATCTTACCGAGTTCTTAGGAAGCTTCGTATTTCTCGATGCTGATGGCAATCATTATGGCTTGTTTACACGCATAAAAGAGCAAATTGATTTTTATTGTGAATCGAAAGAAGCAGACCAGGCGCCGACTGAAATTATTGAAGCTCTACGCTCGGGGGCGCAAATTCTCTGTCATCACAACGAAAATAACTTATCTTTGCCTGACGGCCGCGTATGGGAGCAGTATTTGTTCGAAGCGCAAAAAATTAGCGGCAAGAGCGATTACTACTGTGCCTATGCGCCTGGGATGTTTGATGTTCGCACACGTAACGTCATGTCTTTTAACGATTATTCTTCGCCCGTAGGTGCTCTCAATGAATAGGGGAGTGGCCTAAGATTCAAATGGTGGGCCCGGAAGGAATCGAACCTTCAACCTCCGGATTAAGAGTCCATTGCTCTGCCAATTGAGCTACGAGCCCCCAGACGCTTAGCCACATGCGGTACTCGTATTAATTTGTCAATAGCTTGGGGTATTGCAATTACCCACATATCTGTACAGTATTTCGTTTCTAGTCCGCTGGCAATCGCATTGTGAATGACTATTTAGGAGAAAAAATGCAACAAAAACAAGGACTCTTGGCAACCAAGGTCGGAATGACTCAGCTCTTTCTTGAAGACGGCGTCTGTGTGCCCGTTACTGTTCTTCATATTAAAGACAACCGCGTTATGCAAAAACGTACCGCAGAAATCGACGGCTACGATGCAGTTCAGTTTGCTTACGGCGATGTGCGGGAAAAAAATCTTAATAAACCTCAAAAAGGCCTTTTCGCTAAAAAGAACGTAGAACCAAAGCGACATCTTCGTGAGTTCAGAATGGACAAATCCATGGTTGAGACTTTTACCGAAGGTGAATCAGCATCGCTAGCCTGGCTTAAAGAAGCTGGATCACTTGATGTGTCTAGCATATGCAAAGGTAAAGGTTTTGCCGGTGTTATGAAGCGTCATAACTTTGGTGGTTTTAATCGTACTCACGGTACCCACGAATCTTTCCGTGGTGGTGGTTCCATCGGTATGTGCGAATGGCCAGGTCGTGTTATGAAGGGTCAGAAAATGGCCGGTCAAATGGGTAACGACCGTGTGACTATTAAAAACGTTCGCATTGTTAAATTTAACGAAGAAGATAGAATCTTGTGTCTGCGTGGCGGCGTGCCAGGAGGCAAGGGTGCTCTTATCGAGCTCAGACTATCTAATCGTAAGGCGAAAGTTATTCATGGTATTTCTGGACCTAAAGAAGAAAAAGCCTTGAAGAATCCGATGAAGGCCTCGAAAGCTGGTGCGAAATCCGGTTCGAAGAAGAAATAATAATTTCTTGCAGGCTTAATTATCATGGCAAGCCGCTCATTGGCTTGCCATTTTGTTGTTGTGTTAGGATAAAAATAATATAAAAAAAGGAGCTGTCTTATGTCGGACGCCATCGATCAAATTAGTGTTAACTGGGAAGAAGAAGGTGAGCTCAGAGTTCAAGAACTCAAACGTCATGTACTGACCAAAGGTGCTTGGGCGACAGTCATGTTTTTATATAGAGATTTTGATAAAAAAACTAACGAATTTAGGCCGCCAAAAATTACTATTAGGCGTTATCGTAAACGCAACGATCAGTATGTCTATCAATCTAAATTTAATATCTCTTCTGAAGCCCAAGCTAAAGAAATTGCGAGGATCATCGAAGAATGGTATGCGCCCGAAAGCACTAAGTTAGCTTAGTTGTTAGTTGGTTGTTAGTTGATGGTAAACAATGATCGAATTAAAAAAATTGTCGCATGGCTTTTTGCGCAAAAGCCTCTTTTCCAACGTCTCGTTGCGTCTTTTAAGCAACGAACGTTATGGTATTGTAGGCGCAAATGGCTGCGGCAAATCTACTTTACTTAAAATTATATCAGGCGAAATTGAACCTGATGATGGCGAAGTAGAGATCGAAGCCCTAGCGCGCTATTTTCGTATTGGCCAAGATTTTTATTTAAGCGACGACGAAAAAATTATAGATACAGCCATGATGGGCAATGCGCCTGTTTATCAGGCAGTAAAGCTTCAAGAAGAGCTCTTAAGCTCCGCTCATCCCGACCCACAAAAACTCGCTGAGCTCGAAGAAATTATGAGCCGCCATGATGGCTATCGTCTTAAAGCACGCTCGCAAACTATTCTTGAGGGCCTGGGTATTCCCAGTGAGAAGCATGAAGGCACGCTTAAGACTTTATCAGGGGGCTATCAATGGCGCGTTTATTTAGCTCAAGCGCTCATTAAGAATCCTGATATACTCATGCTCGATGAGCCGACTAACCACCTTGATATAGTCTCGATTCGCTGGCTCGAGTTATTTTTGCAAAGCTACAAAGGCATGGTTCTTGTCGTTTCTCATGATCAGCGTTTTTTGGAACAAGTATGTACCAAGATTCTGGATGTCGATTTTGATACTATTACAGAATATACTGGCAACTACTCAGCTTTCGATAAAGCGCGGCGCTTATTCTTGCTACAAAAAGAGAAAGAAATTCTTGCTCAACAAAAAGAAGTTGCGCGCAAACAAGAGTTTGTCGATCGTTTTAGGGCCAAGGCGACTAAAGCCCGTCAAGCTCAGAGTCGTTTAAAGCAGCTTGAAAAAATAATAATAGAAGAGCCTTTGAGAACTTCACGTGTTCATCCGCACCTACGCTTTGATATGCCTGAAACGGGTTCTAAAGAAGTTTTAGAAGTAAAAAATCTCACTAAAGCTTTTGGCGACAAAGTTATTATAAATAATTTTAGCCTCAGTGCAAAACGTGGGGACAAAATAGCCATTATTGGTCCCAATGGCTCGGGTAAATCAACGCTTATTAAAGCGCTTGCTCAGGAGTTTTCCGAGTGCAATAAATATATAAAATGGGGTCATGCTGTTACTTTGGGATATTTTGCTCAGGATTGCGGCAAAAAAATCAAAGCTTCTGATATAAGCGTCCTTGAATGGCTCTGGCAATTTTGTGCCGATAAACCCCAAAGTTATGTACAGGGCTTGCTCGGTCGCGTTCTTTTCACGGGAGAAGATGCTAAAAAAGCGACCAAAGAACTCAGTGGTGGTGAACTGAGCAGACTTTATCTTGCTTATCTCATGATGCAAAAGCCCAACGTTTTGCTTTTGGATGAACCGACTAATCACTTGGATCTTGAATCTATAGAAAGTCTAACAAATGCTTTGAATAATTTTAGTGGCACCGTGCTTGCGGTCTCTCACGATCGGGCTTTTATAGACCAAATATTCCAACGTATTATAGAAATTACCCCCACAGGCACTCAAGATTTTTTGGGGAGCTATAGCGAGTTTGTCGAGCATAGAGAACGAGATTTCTTAGACGCCAAGCAAGAAAATGCTGCGTCAAAAAGTATTATTAGACAACCAATAAATACCACTAAAATTTCCTATGAAGATCAAAAAGCACGCAAGGCTTACGCTCAAAAGCTTAAAAAGCAGTTAGATAAAATTATGCTCGACGTTGAAGAAACAGAAGAGCATATTAGGCGTATTGAAGAGCAGTTTTTGGATACCAATTTTTACATCGAAACTTCGCGTGAACGCGTAACGCAATTAGACGCAGAAAAAAACGGCTTGCATACGAAGCTTCAAGTCTTAATTCAAGATTGGGAACGTGCAGAGAAAGATCTGCAAAATATATCAGAAGAGTCGTGAGACAAAATAAAAGCTTTTCTTTCGTATCTTTCGTGAATATGCGAAATAATTTTAGCAATTATGCTGCTTAGCATAAGATCCAGTGTCGTTTTTATCATCCAAAATATCTACAGGAGAGAGAGATGACAATAAGCGCTCTGGACATGATGAGCAAAGAAGCCAAAGATTTTGCCACCAAACACCATGGACATTTTATCGGCGGTGAATGGTGCGAATCTAAAAATCCTCAAACTTTTGAAGTCTTTGATCCAGCGTGTGCTCAAGCTTTTACCACCGTGAGTATTGCGCAAAAAGGCGAAGTAGACAGTGCTGTATGGGCTGCACGCCAGGCTTTTGAAAGAAGCGAATGGGCTTTTATGCAGCCTGCAGAAAGAGCGAAACTCTTATGGAATCTCGCCGATCTTATAGACAAAAATAGTGAGATTTTGGCCCAACTTGAATCTTTAGACAATGGCAAACCACTGAGTGTAGCGCGCGCTGGTGATGTCGCCATGTCGGCGAATCAATTTAGGTATTTCGCTGGTTGGGTTGGCAAAAACTCAGGTAATACACTTAATTTATCGGTGCCTTTTGCTAAGAAAAATCTTTTTCATGCTTATACCCTACGCGAGCCAGTGGGAGTTGTTGCTCAGATTATTCCCTGGAACTTCCCGCTCTTAATGGCTGCTTGGAAGCTCGCGCCAGCTTTAGCCACTGGCTGTAGCGTCATATTAAAGCCAGCTGAGCAGACTCCTCTTAGTGCGACTTACTTGGCAGGTCTTATTAAAGAAGCGGGCTTTCCCAGTGGCGTTGTCAATATTCTCAATGGCGATGGATCAACAGGGGCTTTGTTATCAGCACACCCGGATATAGACAAAGTAGCTTTTACCGGCTCTACCGAAGTAGGTAAACTTATTGTACAAGCCGCAAGCGCTAATCTTAAAAAAGTATCTTTAGAACTCGGTGGAAAATCTCCCAATATTATTTTTGACGATGCAGATATCGATCAGGCAATAGTCGGGGCTGCCAATGGCATATTTTTTAATCATGGCCAATGCTGCTGTGCAGGTTCTCGTCTTTATATCCAGGAAAAAATATTCGACCGTGTATTAGACGGTATAAAAAAAATCGCTGAAAAAATTCGCCTTGGTGTTGGAATGGACAAAGAGACTATGATGGGGCCTTTGGTTTCGCAAGAACAGTTTGATCGCGTTACTGGCTATATTAAAAGTGGCCTGAGCGAAGGAGCTAAAGCTCTTTGCGGTGCTAAGCCCCACAACGGTGTGGGCTATTTTGTCGAGCCGACTATTCTTGCCTATACCAAAAAATCAATGGCAGTTGTGAGAGAAGAAATTTTTGGCCCTGTCGTTTGTGCCATGTCTTTTAAGAGTGAAGAAGAAGTGGTGGCAGATGCTAATGATTCTATCTATGGCCTTGCGGCAGGATTATGGACCAAAGATGTGGCCAAAGCCCATCGAGTTAGTAAGAAACTCAAAACCGGTACCGTGTGGGTAAATTGTTATAACATCTTTGACCCAGCGCTGCCCTTTGGCGGCTTTAAACAATCAGGTTGGGGGCGCGAAATGGGGGCTGAGGCACTTTCGCTTTATACCGAAACCAAATCTGTTTGCGTTGATCTTGGCTTAATAAACCCAAAAACCTAAAGCTCCCGCCAAAGTTTTTAATAACTCATGCGCCATATTTTTGTTTAAATTTTGTGGCACGTCGGTACTTCGGTGATAATGCGGGTAGTTCTCATAATCTTTTTCGATAACTAAAGCCGCATTAAAGCCATTGTTAATAAAAGGCTCATGATCAGAACCCCAGTAATTAAAAGTGCTCGAAATACGGGCTGTACTATATTTTTGGGCTGAAGCAGTTAAGAGCGCTATAAGTTCTTCGTTGGCGCTACTTGTTTCGATGAGTATATCTAATATGTCATCCTGGCTAAATGCGATCATGTCCATGATGAGCACCCCGCGAACTTTATGTTTATCGTGAGCATCCACAATATTTTTTACATGCTGGATACTGCCAAAAAGCCCGGCTTCTTCGCCAGAAAAAGCCACAAATCTAACCGTAGCCTTGGGCGGGTTCTCTCTGAGCGCCCGCGCGAGCGCAAAAAGTCCTGCCGTTCCAGAAGCATTATCTTCAGCGCCGGGTGCGGCTCTATAGGGCTTTTCTGAGATAGAATCATAATGAGCACCGACAATATATATTTCTTCTGGTTTTTCAGAGCCAATTATTTCGCCTATAATATTATGGCCTTTGATATTATTAATATTTATCTCTTCAAGCCTTGTTTGAAGACCTATTTCGTTAAATATACCTGTAATAAAATCGCGCGCTCGAATTATTTCTTCTCCCTTGTAATATCGATTAAAAGCCGCCAGCTGCTCGACTTCTAAAAACCACTGGTTTTTATCTATGAGCGAGACAGCTTTGCTCGTTTCTTCATTAAAAATATAATTACCAGCAAAAGATGGCTTGAAGATTATAAAAGCGACGAGAATAAAAATCGATTTTTTCATGATCGTACTCCGTTTGAGTAATCATAAACGGTCTTCATGTTCTCATGTGGTATTTTAAATATAAATATAAGCTCTAAATACTTGTTAAAGCACATTTCTTAGTTCTTGCAAAACGTGCAGGAACTGTTAGACCTGCCTGGTCTATTAAACAAATCTTTTGAGGGTCCATAATATGCTTCAAGCTATGAGAAAATTTCTTCTGCTTTTGTGCTCTTTATTTGTCTTTTCTGCTTGTGATAATAACAACTCACCAGACAATAAGTTATATCAAGTAAAAAAAACAGGACTCGATAAAGGCTTGATCTATGCTTTGAGCACCAACGACGAAGCAGACTTCGTTGATATTCTTGGACAAGCTTATGATGGAAAAAGCGACGAGGAAATAAGAAAAATTCTGAGCTCAAAAGAAGAAAAATCTGGCAAGACGGTTGGACACTTCATAGTGAGAGCCGATAAATTTGATGTTGAAATTCTTCGAGAAATTTGTGCAAGAGTACCTGAAAATTGCACTGCACAAGATGTTAATAAACAGACTTCGCTCGATGTTTTGGTTCAAACCCCAAAAAATTTGAATGTTGATAGTGTTTCTGTATATCTCGATAACCAAGTGCCCCTGCCAACTATCATGACCGCACTTGCAGGAGCCTCAGAATCTGCCTCACGCAACGATGTTCTTATTCATTTCATGCAGGATCCAAGTGTTCTTACCGATGAGGTATTAACAGAATTGACGGCCGACAATTTTGCTCGTTTTAGCCGCGATTTCCTTGAAAGACTTCGTAGATTCGCAAACGCTGCAGAAAACATTGTGGCCTTGCGTGTAAGGGATGAGTTCAACAACAAGTTTGCTCATCTACAACAGCGAGAAGATGTAATAAATTTGGATCACAATTACATGACTACTGTTACAGGCAAAGACGCTCAGGGCCATGAAGTTATAAGCGATCCATATTTATTGCTTGGAAAAAATCCCGATAAGATTTTTAAGTTTTCACTTCGAGGCGTTTTGATCGGCAAAAATCCGCCTTATTACATACGTTCCGCTTTTGTTGAAGAAGCGCGAGCTGGGTTTGTTAACTACAATGCTTTTGTAGCCCGTCTTGATCTAATGGCTCAGGAAGCTTTGCTGGCCAAAAATGCAGTAATTCCAGAAGACCATCAAGCAGCCGTGCTAAAAGCTGCGAAAGATACTTTCGAAGCAGCACGAAAAGCGCAGAAAAAAATAACTGCCGATAAAGCCGCTGCCGATAAAGCTGCTGCCGATAAAGCCGCTGCCGATAAAGCTGCTGCCGATAAAGCCGCTGCCGATAAAGC
>Ga0318562_10000027_pt1 | contig 64872 bp, 104 predicted proteins | sample GRESIP066b5f18_FD_203688 | JGI IMG/M metagenome (GOLD analysis project Ga0318562, IMG submission 203688) | Tropical soil microbial communities from Luquillo Experimental Forest, Puerto Rico - GRE.SIPMG.066b5f18 | ecosystem: Environmental > Terrestrial > Soil > Tropical forest > Bulk soil... | reverse complement strand
CGCAAAGAAATGTCGTTTGAAAATAGCAAAAGGATTTCCCCGCGATGGAAGTGAGACCTTCTGCGGTCGCAGTGAACCTTTCCAACATGCCTAGAAATGTGCGGGGGGAGGGTGCAAAAATTATGGCACCGCGCTTCGCTGACCGGCCCGCAGGGCGAAAAAAGCTAAACGATGGTACGCAGATGCGTTCGCGCTTTCGCAACTAAAACTAAATCGGAAAAAGATGGCACAACGTGGACGCAAGACAGATTTGAAGCGATTGTCGCAAGTTGCCGAGTTGGAGCAAGTTGCACCGCATTTGAAGAAAGGTGGCAAGAGGTTCTATGCGGATAAGCCGTGGTTGGCCGAGTATAAGGTTAAGTCACGTGCGGATAGAAACATCAAATGGTGCGAAGATCATTTGAAAATTCCGGAGGGTGCGCACGTTGGCCAGAATTTGAAGCTGCCGGAATTCATGAAAGAAGACTTTCGCCAGATATACGACAACAAGCATGGCACTCGGCGGGCGATCATCAGCAGAGGCCGCAAGAACGCCAAGACCACGGAAGCGGCCATGTTGGTTCTTCTGCATCTGTGCGGCCCTGAAGCGAAGACAAATCAGAATTCGCAGATATATTCTGATGCGACGAGCCGGGATCAAGCGGCGCTGATATTCAATTTGGCGTGCAAGATGATCCGGCAGGACGTTCGGCTGTTTCAGAACATCACCATCAAGGAAGCTGGCAAGATATTAATATGTTCGACGCTAGGTACAAGCTATCGAGCTCTCAGTGCGGAAGCGACAACGGCCTTTGGCTTGTCGCCGAGCCTGATCATCCATGACGAGCTAGGGCAGGTTCGTGGGCCGCGATCGACACTCTATGAAGCGTTGGAAACGGCAACTGCCGCCCAAGCCAATCCGCTTTCCATTATCATTAGCACGCAAGCGCCGAATGACAGTGATCTGCTTTCGATGTTGATCGATGACGCGTTGGCCGGTCACGACAAGCGAACCGTGCTACGATTGGACTTCGCCGACAAGAGCTTTGATGATCCGTTTTCGGAAGCCGCGATCCGAGCTGCCAATCCCGGCCTCAACATTTTCATGAACAAGCGTGAAGTGTTGGCGATGGCGGAAGATGCGAGGCGCATGCCGGCACGTCAAGCCGAGTACGAAAACCTTGTGCTAAATCGCCGAGTGGAGATGAACAACCCATTCGTTAGCGCGGTGGCTTGGAAGGCGTGCGGCGAGCCCGTGGGCGATCTGCGTGGCATTGACGTGTACGGAGGCTTGGACCTTTCGGCAGTACAGGACTTGACGGCGCTAATTCTCATGGGTCGCAGGGGCCGCTCTTGGCATGTACTGCCGACTTTTTGGTTGCCGGAGGAAGGTCTAGCGGAGAAGGCGCAGCGTGATCGTGTGCCATATGATCTATGGAAACGCGAAGGCCATCTAGAGACGACGCCCGGCAATTCGATCAGTTACGAATATGTGGCAACACGATTGTTTGCTTTGTTCGGACGCTATCGCATCAAGAAAATCGGCTTCGACCGTTGGGGCATGAAGTATCTGCGTCCGTGGTTGCTGAAGGCCGGCTTTACCGAACAGCAGGTTGATGACGTGTTCGTTGAAGTCGGCCAAGGCACATTCAGCATGACACCGGCCTTGCGAGATATGGAGCAATCCATAGTCGAGAGAGAAATCAGCCATGGCAACCATCCGGTGCTGGCGATGTGTGCTTCTTGTGCGATTGTTGAAGGTGCGGACAACGCGCGCAAGCTCAGTAAGCACAAGAGCTCCGGCCGCATCGACGGAATGGTGGCGTTGGCGGAAGCGTTTGCGGTTGCGCCGCTAGCTCCGAAGCAAATCGATGTCGAGGCGATGATAGGATAAATGCAATGAGGATCGTCATCAGCAGCGGTCATGGCAAGTACGTTCGCGGTGCGAGCGGCATCATCGATGAAGTGGACGAAGCTCGCAAGGTTGTCGAGCAAGTCGCGAGCTGGCTGAGGCTAGCCGGGCATCATGTGGTGACGTACCACGATGATGTCAGTACCACGCAGGGTGAGAACCTTGATCGCATCGTGGACTTTCACAATTCCGAGACGCGCGACTTGGACGTGAGCGTGCATTTCAATGCCTATACTCCGACGGATGGCGAGCGTGGTTGCGAGGTTTTGTATCTGACGCAGGAAGCGTTGGCCTACAAGTTGTCCGAAGTGATTTCGACCGCCGGCGAATTCATCAACCGCGGTGCGCACAAGCGAACGGACTTGGCCTTTCTAAACGGGACATCGGCGCCGGCCGTGCTATTGGAAATCTGTTTCGTCGATGCGGCTGGCGATTGCGAGAAGTACAATTTGCATTTCGAAGAAATCTGCCGAAAACTCGGCAGTGCAGCATCGGAGCCGTTCGAGGTTTCCTTTTCCGGAAAGTGCAGTCACTTCGGCGGGCCTGCTGACATGGGCGTGGACGCAGATGAAGGTTTGGCGTTCCTTTATGAAGTGGAGGATGCACCGCATCTGTTTCTTGAGGAGCAGCCGTCGGGAACGACGGGATTAGCGCGGCGGCTTGATCCGGCAACGTTCTATGTCGCGTGCCGTTGGGACTATGACGTGACATCGAAAGAGATGCTGCGGGATCAATCGTTGCTTGCACTTGTTCGAGCAAAGAAGACCGGGCGCAAATTCTATGCGTGGCCGGCCGATTGGGGACCGCATGAAGATACGGACCGCGTGGCGGACATCTCGCCCGGCCTGATGGAAGCTCTAGCCATAACCACGGATGACGAAATCGAGGTTGTCTATCCGGCCTAACGGAGAATGACATGCGCAACGAGCCTGTACACAGTTTCAAGAAAGATGCACCGCTTCAACTGCCGCCCGGCAATCTGTTTCTCAGGCTGTTGACGGCTCGCACCATCGCCACATATGCGCGATGCAGCGTGGCGGATGTCGCCGAAAGGATGTGGCCAAATGATCGCATCTTGTCTGCATTGATCGCAACGAGAGGCGTTCCGGCAACCGCCATGACGAACGTATCCGGATGGGCTGCCGAGCTGGCGCACAAGATAGTCTATGATCTTGTCGAAGCATTGGGAGCCGCATCGTCGGCCATTGATGTGATGCAGGAAGGTGTGCTGCTGGATTGGGACGGAGCCGGGCAGATCAGCGTGCCGGCCTTTACAGCCAGCGCCAACAACTCCGGTTTCGTACAGGAAGGCCAGCCAATCCCGGTGCGTCAATTGGCGAACACGGCAGCGCCGATCAGCCCTTTCAAGGTGGCATCAATTGCGGTGCTGACGCGGGAGATGATGGAGAGCAGCAACGCGGAGCGTTTGATTAGTGATGCCATCGTGCGATCAAGTGGCCTCGCCATCGATGCGGTTTTCTTTTCCGCAGCCGCCGCCACGGCCGCAGCCCCAGCAGGTATTCGAAACGGGATCGCGGCAACTGCAGCGAGCACGAGCACCGATCTTGGATTTAATGCGGTGTTCGAAGATGTGGCGGCATTGATGAATGGAGTTGGCACTGTTGGCGGCAGGGGACCGTTTGCCCTCGTTATGGGTGCGGGTCATGGTGTTACCATTCAAGGCCGCTTCTCCGGCGCCAAAGATCAATTTTCGGTTCATTGGTCCAGCGCCGTTGGCAGTGACATGATTGCGATTGCGCCGAAGGCAATTGCTGCGGCGGTCAGTCCGGAGCCTGACATTGAAGTGACGAATGCGGCGACGCTCGTCATGGATACGGCGCCGGGAGCCGCCGGAACGACTGGCACCGGTGAGAAAGCCATGTGGCAGACGGATAGTCTTGCGATCAAAATCCGTTGGCCGGTGTCATGGGTTGTTCGCAATACGGCTGGCGTGGCATGGCTCACTCCGGCTTGGAAGTGATGTCATGCGAGAAGCGCTCGGTCCATTCGTAGATCAAGCTTTGCCGGAGATGGAGCCGATCATCTGTTGCGAAGAAACGCCATATGGTTGGCGAGGGATAACATCGCACGGAGAGATTTACGAAGTTCGCGGCAGCAACGGTCACAAGATTGAAATTCCGACCGAGCCGCTGATCATGCATCAAAACGGTAAGCCGGTTGGCAAGCGTCTCATAACTAACGAGCTCAAAGTCAATATCGACGATTATCTGTTGCACTTCAATCGTGTGGTCAGTCATTATCAGAACAACCGATTGCAGGAGGCATTGGACGAATGCAGACAGACATTGATGTGCGCTCCGACATTGCGGGCGAAATTCAATCAAAGCATGATCAAGCTGGCGATGGGGGATTGGCGTGGCGGTCTTCAAGAATATTGGGATTGCGAGCAACACAAGCCGTTCATGCGTCCACAAGCTGCGGAAGCTATAAGTGCCGGGCTTCGGCCTTGGAAGGGCGAGCCCCTGAATGGAAAGCGTTTGTTGTTGCTACATGCTCACGGTTTCGGCGATACGATCCAGATGTTGCGCTATGTGCCGCGATTAAAGAAAACCTTGATGGTGATGCCGGAGCCGATGCAGCGACTATCCGAGCAAGTTGGGCTTGTGTTAGACCAAATTGTTGACACGGATTATTTCTGTCCGATTTTGCATCTGCTGTACGTTCTCAACGTGACGCCGGCCAAGGTTCTCGGCGGCATGTATCTCCGGGCTCTCAATAGCAAGCCGTCGCAAAATTGGTCGGAGGTTATCGGTAACGAGAAAAAGCGACGGATCGGGATTGCGTGGAGTGTTGGCAAACCGAGCCCCGGTGATTATCCGCGGGAAATCGATTTGCTCGAATTGGTTTTGCGTCTTCGCACGGAAGGCGTCGAGCTGCATTCGGTACAGATACAAGGCGGAGCGGAAGCTCAACGCCTCGGCGTCAAGGTTCACCATTTCAAAGATTTTGCCGATTGCGCATCTCTGATGATGCATATGGATGAAATCATCAGTGTTGATACCGCAGCTCTGCATCTCGCCGGCGCTATCGGTCATCCGAAGGTGACGGGACTGCTATCGTATTGGCATAGCTGGCGATGGGTTGCGCCTTGGTACAACAACGTAAAGATTATCACGCAGCAATCGCACGGGGATTGGCAGAGTGCGCTGACGCAAATATGAGAACAGTTCGGATCGTCTCCGATTTGATCAAGGGACCATTCAGCAATTATCTCGGAGCTCACGAAGTTTCGATACTGGTGCACCTTGTTAGAAGCGTGTCACCTAAAATCATGATCGAATTCGGTTGCCATTATGGCGTGACAGCGCGCCGATTGCTCGATAACGTTTCGACGTTGGAAAAGTATATCGGCATCGATGTTCCGGCTGATCATGTGACGGCGTTGAAGTGCCAGCAAACCGAAGTCCCGATTTGTGCCGGCAGTATCGGCGCGACCGATGATCGTTTCTATCTGCTCATGGCTTCATCGATTGGGTTGACGGCCGACGCTCTAGAGCCGTGCGATGCCATATTCATCGATGGTGATCATAGCGAGGAAGCCGTGCGGCACGAGAGCTGGCTCGCACGTTCATTGGTCCGACCCGGCGGCATTATATGCTGGCACGATTACGGCAATCCAACCGTTGAAGTGACGCAAGTTTTAGATGAGCTCTATTCAGAGGGTTGGCCAATCGCGAGCGTTGAGCATTCTTGGCTCGCATTCATGAGGGTATAGTCATGACCAAGCGCAAGGACATCGATCCAGACGACTATGACGACTATGACGAATTCATGGATGATTGCTTGGGCGAAATGGACGACATAGATGCCTGCCAAATCCTTTGGGATGAAAAAGGTGCCAAAGGCATCATGCGCAAGACGCACAGCGGCGGCTCTGATGGAATGGAATTCGTTCTGAGCGACGAAACACCTGACCGTATGGACGATGTGATTTTGTCCGATGGCTGGGACTTGAAGCATTTCAAGAAAAATCCGATCGCGCTGTTTGCGCATCGTTCTGATTTCCCAATCGGCAAGTGGAGTAATCTGCGGATTGAGGACAAGCAGCTCCGCGGGCACCTTGAGCTCGCGCCAGTTGGCACATCACATCGCATTGACGAAATTATCAGGCTCGTCGATGCCGGTGTGCTCAAGGCTGTTTCGGTTGGCTTCCGGCCGACCGAATATGAAGAGCGTGAAGGGACGGATTGGGGATACACTTACGTCAAGAGCGAATTGGTGGAGTGTAGCCTAGTTACCGTTCCTGCAAATCCCAACGCCTTGGCTGTTGCCAAGTCGTTGAACATTTCTCGCGAGACAATCGACATGATCTTTGCCGGGCAAGGCAATAAAGATCGTGCGCGAAAGCGGCGCGAGTTTAACGGCGGGCAAGCCAAGCAGGTACATATCAGGACAAAGGGACATACCATGTCCACTCTCGGCCAGCGCATCGCGGACCTGCAAACGCAGCTCACCGCCAAGCGTGACACTCTGCAAGACCATCTCGAAAAGGTGGATGATACCAATGTCAGCAATGCTGATCTTGAAGTGACGAACAAGCTCAATGAAGACATTCGTCAGCTTGAGCGCACCCATGACATGCTTGTTGAAAGCGAAAAGAACCTCAAGGGCACCGTTGGGCCGGTGCCTGTCAATCGCTCCGTGGTGACGATTGAAACCAAGGAGACGAAAGGCGGACCGGGAGCACCGGCCGTTATTCTTCACCGCACCAAAGACAGCGTTGACATCATTGATCTGTTCGTCAAGGCAGCGACGCTGGCTTATGCGGCGAAGACATGGGGCCGTTCGTTCGATCAGACGCGCGAGAAAATCGGCACCATGCATCCGGAGTACAACAGCGAGGAAGCGCGGTTCATTCAGGACATCGTGCTTCGTGCTGCTTCGGCTCCGGCGATGACGACCGTGCCCGGATGGGCGCAGGAGCTCGCACACACTACGTATGCGGCTCTGATGCCTCTACTGATGCCGCAAGCGATCCTCACTCGCCTTGCTGCGAAAGGTTTGGCTTTGACGTTCGGTCAGGCCGGCCGCATTGTCATTCCCAATCGTCAGCGGACGCCGAGCCTAGCCGGATCGTTCGTCGGTGAAGGTTTGGCAATCCCTGTTCGGCAGGGTGCGTTCACTTCGCAGACGCTCACTCCGAAGAAAATGGCAGTGATCACGACTTGGACGCGCGAAATGGATGAACACTCCATCCCGGCAATCGAGGGTCTGCTGCGTGAAGCCATCCAGCAGGATACGAGCGTTGCGGTCGATACCGTGTTGATCGACAACAATGCGGCGACGACCATTCGTCCGGCTGGTCTGCTCAACGGCATCACCGTGACAACGGCGACAGCCGGCGGTGGCATTGCAGCGTTCATTGGCGATATGACGGCGTTGATTGGTGCACTGACCGTTGGAACCTATGGCAACATTCGTTCACCGGTTTGGATGGCCAATCCGTCCGACATGCTCCGTGCATCACTGCTCCAAGCGGCCAATACGGGTATCTTCCCGTTCCGCGAGGAAATTGCCAACGGAACGCTCAACGGCATTCCGATCATCGACAGCGCGACCGTGCCGACGAAACAGCTCATGATCGTTGATGCGGCGGACTTCGTGGTTGCCGGTGGCGAGGCGCCGCGGATGGAAATGAGCGATCAGGCCACGTTGCACATGGAAGACACCAATCCGCAGGATTTGGTGATTTCTCCCAGCACCGTTGCCGCGCCGCAGAAATCTTTGTGGCAGACAGACAGTCTCGCGCTTCGCATGGTCATGCCCATGAATTGGGTACAGCGGCGCGCCGGCACGATTGCGTACACCACTTCCGTTACTTGGTAGGTAGCGGCAGGCAATTCAAAGGAGAAAGTTAAATGGCAAGTGCAACGAAGTATGCCGACGATCCGGCAACCGAGAATGCCAAGAAAGCGCTTGAGGCGGAAAAGAAAGTCTCAGACGTGTCAAAGGCGGAATACGCCAAGCGCATGAAGGGCAAGCCAACTCCGACGCAGGAAGAAAACGATTTGGCGATGCTCGGCGCTCACATCCTCACGCATGAGGATGATGGCAGTGAGCCTGATCCGCACGGGCAGACAACGCCGGGCGACAATGGCGGCAAGTCTCCGCAGCCATACGCGGGGACACGTCACGAAGCGACCAAGCCGGCACACGGCAGACACAGTAGCGAGTAAACTATGCGACAGATGATCGCCAATGGTCTGCGTTATCTCTTGAAGCAAACGGAAGGAAGCTTCCGGCCCGGTCCGTACTGGCTACCGATTACTGGTGGCTGGCTTCCTGACGGGGCAGACATCAATTGGTGGCAGGAGGGTTATAATCCCTACTATACATCAACGATGCAATCGGCGATGGTCGAAGCGTGTATCTCTGCATACGCTCAAACCATTGCGATGTGCCCCGGAGCTCATTGGCGAACGAATAGCAAAGGCGGGCGAGACAGAATTAAAAACTCTGCTCTCGCCCGCATCATGCATTATCCAAACGATTATCAGACGATCAGCGATCTTGTGATGAACCTGACGCGGCATCTGTACACATACGGAAATTGCTACGCACTGGCTCTTCGCAATGATCGTTATGAAATTTCCGAGCTGCACATAATGAACCCGGAGACTAGCCGGCCGCAATTGTCGGAGACGGGTGAAATCTTCTATTGGCTGTTCGGCAATGACATCATCTACAAGCGTTTCGGTCCGGAATATCTCGTTGTGCCGATGCGTGACGTGTTGCACATTCGCTTGAATTTGAAGCGGCGTTATCCAATCCCGCTATTCGGTGAAAGTCCGGTTGTCGCGGCCTATGGCGACATCGCGGCTTCGCAGTCCATCGTTTCGCATAACCAAGCGTTCTATATGAACCAAGCGCGGCCTTCTGCCGTGTTGTCAACCGATCTTGTGCTTGACAAGGATCAAGTGCAGCATCTTCGCGACCGATGGAACGAGCAGGTTAAGGGCTGGCAACAGGGCGGTACACCAATTCTCACGGCAGGTTTGAAAGTGCAGCCTTGGGCGCAGGGCGGCAAAGATGCCGAGATGGCGGACATGTTGAAGCTGACCAACGAGCATATTGCGTTGGCCTTCCGTGTCCCGATGCAAATTCTTGGGATCGGCGGGACACCATACAGCTCAACCGAATTGTTGATGCAGAGTTGGATTGCGTCGGGTCTTGGCTTTGCTCTCAATCACATTGAAGAAGCGTTCGGGCTTCTGTTCGGTTTGAAAGGACAGCCGGAAGAATATCTTGAATTTGATACGAGCGCGTTGCTTCGCTCGGCATTCAAGGAGCGGATTGAAGCTCTTAGCCGTGGCGTGATTAGCGGTGTGTACGCGCCGAATGAAGCTCGCAACATTGAAGGGCTAGACAGTGTGCCATTTGGTGACGAGCCGAGAGTGCAGCAACAAGTCGTGCCATTGAGTGCTGCGGGAAAGATGCCAGTTGCACCGGCTGCTCCTCCTGCTCCGCCTGTTGAGCCCGCACCTGAGAAGGCAATTCACTATGACATTCACCGGGAAGTCCGCAACCTCACTGCCCTCGCCGCAAGAGTGCGAAGCGAGCGAATTCGTTCTTGATGCATGGCGAATTATTCTTGCTCAAACGCTCGATGCGAAAGAAGCAGAGTGGGACGCGCACTGCCGTTTGATGCAAGCCAATTACGAAGCGATGCAAGCCAAGTCCGAGGCGGTTATTGCAGGGCTTCAAGCTCGCGTTGCCGAATTGGATGGCACGATAAAGGGGATGGTGGCAATTCGACTAGGGGAATTGAAAGATGGAGAAAGGGGACCACAAGGTGAGCGCGGTGAGCGTGGGGAAACGGGTGATAGTGGTGAAGACGGGGAGGATGGTATTGACGGGCTCTGCGGTGATCGTGGTGCGAAAGGGGAAACTGGCGAGCCGGGACCGCAGGGACTTCCCGGTATTCAAGGCATCGCAGGAGAACGTGGCGAGCGTGGAGAACCGGGAGAGCGGGGCGAGGCCGGTCCGCAGGGCAGCCAAGGCCTAGAAGGAATGCCGGGCGAGCAAGGTGTGCCCGGCGAGAAAGGGGAGCGAGGGGAGAAAGGCGAAAAAGGTGAGCAAGGTGAAAAAGGCACGCAAGGGGAAAGAGGCGAGCAAGGCGAAAAAGGTTCGTCGGGCGAGCAAGGTGTTCACGGCCGCGATGGCGAGCGAGGCGAAAAGGGCGAACCCGGTCCAGCCGGAAAAGATGGCAAGGAGGGTGCGCCGGGGCGGCTGAAAGAAGTCCAAACCTTTGTCAATGGCACAGTCCATTACACTGGCGAAGTTGTGACGCATAACGGCAGCAGCTATCAAGCTCGATGCGATACGGCGAAAGCCCCTCCGCATGATGATTGGGCTTGTATAGCTGCTGGCGGTCGCCATGCAGTCAGTCCGCAAATCAAAGGCACGTATGACGAGCAGAAAACTTACGGTTATCTTGAAATTGTTGCTTTGAACGGTTCGAGCTTCATTGCGAAGATCGATGAACCGGGACCATGCCCCGGCGATGGTTGGCAGTTGATTGCATCAGCAGGTAAACCGGGGAAGCCGGGCATGAAAGGTGATCGTGGTGAAGCGGGGCCAAAGGGCGAGAAAGGTGAAGCGGGGCTGCCTGCCGTTCATATTGTTGGCTGGCGGATTGATCGCAAGCGGTATCATATTTATCCGGTCATGAGCGATAGCCGCGAAGGCAAGCCGATTGAGATGCGCGAGTTGTTCGTGCAATACAATGAGGAGAGCTGAGCGTGGTTGACATCATCGTCAAGGTGCTTACGCCCGCCGATACATACGACTTGCTTTCGTTGGACGAGCTGAAAACCGGGCTTGGTATTCAGCTGACGGACACAACGCAAGATGCTCAGTTGCAGCAATTGATCACGACTTATTCCGACGTGATCGCGACAACATGCAATCGTGTGTTCGCAAAAGAGACGGTTCAAGAGACGGTGCGGGAATTGCAGCCCGATCGATATTTTCTGACGCACTATCCGCTTTCGGACGAAACGGATGTCGAGAGCGTTGAAACTCCGCGCGGGACCGTGGTTGACCCATCAACTTATGAAATCGAATTGGGCAGCGGCAAGGTTGAGCTCGTTACAAGCGGGCAGAGTGAGCCAATCGTGTTCACCTATACAGGGGGATACGCTCTTCCGGATGAAGCTCCGCCAGCTCTCAAGCAAGCTTGCATCTTGGCTATTCGTCAGGAGCGCATGTTGGCGAATTGGTTCAACTATGGCGGCATCCGTGCGTTGACGCACAAGGAAAGTCGCGTCGTCTATTATGATCCTATGATGATGCTCAAGTCGCTAGGCATGGGTGGCGTGGCTACTGTCAACAACAATCTGCTCATGCACTATGTCAGGATACAAGTCTGATGGTTGACTATACGGTTGACACCGGCGAGCTGATGGAATGGGCAAAGAAGATGGAAGAAAAGGGCGCAGACTTCGGCGCCGAAGTGATGAAGGAAGTCAAGCACCATCACGAGCGTCAGCGCAAACAAGGCATGCGGAAGTTTTCCAAGATCAGACGCGCCAGATCAGGCGTGAAGCGATTTGCAATTAAGAAAGCCCCGGATAAAGCGCAATTGATTTCGAAAAACGCCGGTTCTGCTTTCTCCGATGTCTTCAAGGAGCAATAGCAATGGGCGTTGATTATTCGACCGCGGTCTATTTGATGAATTATAACATGTGGGCGCGGCCGGTGACGTTCTATCCAGTTTCGAGCCAGCCGGGAGTGCCGAGCTATAATGGTCGCGGCATCTTTGGCACGGTTGCAATCGATATCATTGCCATGGATGGTTCGGACGTTTCCGAGCAACGGACGATCTTGGATATTCTGGAAGCCGAGTTTTCGATTTTGCCGACGCAACAGGATCGTTTGTTCATTCCTGATGATGTCGGCGCGATGAAGTCGCAAGGATGGTGGGAAGTCAATGCAACCGAAACCAATGGCGGCGGTGAAACGACACTGACGCTACGACGATGGACATTGCCTAAGCCATGACCAATCCTGCTCAAAGCGCCGCCGCTCAACTTCGCATTCACGGAAAAATTCCTCACGTTCGGACCGTCCAAAGATCGATTGCGTTCCAAGTCCGCGACAACGCTTTGGCGAAGATACAGGCATTGACATTCTTTCAAGGCTTCACGTTCAAGCGTAGCCACGTCTTGAAGGTGATGCCCAATATGATGCCATATTGTAGCGTTTATTTTCTCAATGAGCAGTTGGGGCCGGATGGAGATTACGACGCTGGCGAAGTCCGCTTTCAATCCGTCGTGCGTCTTGGCTTCAGCGTGATGTTGATCAACAACGATCCGGACAAGTTGGAAGACCGATTAGATGACGCTTATCAATATATCATGGATGGCCTCTTGCGTGATCCGACTTTCATTCGCACGAAAGCGTTTGATCCGCGCATCCAACCGCAAAACGGTTATGTCATTCAGGGCTTCACACGCGGCAGCCGCTCGCACTTCTATGGTGTGACAGGCTTACAGAACAATGAGACACCTTATGGCGAGCTGCGGCTTGAATTGTTCTGCAGTTTAGGTGCAATCGAATACGAGCCGTATGTGGAGAACATGCTTGAAGTGGTTCACGTCGAAACCGTGCATCCGCCCGGCGACACGGACAATCAGCATATCTTCTCCGTGTACGATGTGGACATGATAGGAGATGACAGCAATGGTTAGAGTGATCTGCAAGAATGAGGAATATGCAAAAGTCCTCAAGCATCCATTGACGAAAGTCGGCTTCGCCGACACAAGCACATCAGTCAATTGGCCTGATGATGCTTTCACGAAGCGACGCATCAAGGACGGTGATGTTGTCGTGGAAGACAGCAAGAAAGCGACACATCAAAGGCACCATCGTCACGATGAAAGTGCCTCGTAACCAATGGAGATGAGCAATGCCTATCTCGTTTAACAACATACCTTCCAATTGGCGGCAACCGCTATATTGGGTCGAAATCGACAGCTCAATGGCTGGTCAGCCGATCTATGCGCTGCCGGCATTGCTCGTCGGTCAGATGCTTTCTACTGGTACAGCTACGGCGGATGTTCCGGTGCCGTGTCAATCACCTTCGCTAGCCGATAGTCTGTTCGGTCAAGGTTCGCATCTTGCAGCCGTGGCCAGAGCATTCTTCAAGGTGAATGCCTCGCAAGAGTGCTGGTGCCTTCCGGTGGCTGATCCGACAGGATCGCAAGCGACAGGTACGATCACGGTGGCGACGCCTCCGACGCAAGCCGGTATCCTCGATTTGTACATCGGCGGCAAGCACATACAGGTTTTCGTCGCGGCCGACGATACGATTGATGATGTGGCGATCAACATCAACGCCGGCATCAATGCCAATGTCAGCGGTGATCTTTGCGTGACATCGACGGTCACGGCTGCGGCGGTGACAGTCAAAGCAAAATTCAAGGGCATCGTTGGCGACGACATCACGATGCTTGATACCTATTACAACGGACCGGGTGGTGAGCAATTGCCGCAGGGTTTGACGTTGACCTACAGCGGCGCGACGTTGACTGGCGGTGCCGGCACTCCGCTGTTCGACAACGCGATTGCAAACATGGGTGAGATGGCAGCCGAATTCGTTTGCCTCCCGTTTACCGACAGCACTACGTTGCTCGCTTGGGAGACAGAATTCGGCTTCACCGATAGCGGTCGCTGGGGCTGGATGCGCCAGCTCTTCGGTTCGATATGGTCGGCCAAGCGTGACACATACGCCAACCTGCTCACGTTCGGCGCCTCACGGAATTGTCCGCAAACATCCATTCTTTCCATCGAGCAGGCTTCGCCGTCCCCGGTATGGGAATGGGCCGCGGCGTATACGGGGAAAGCAGCCCGTGGCTTCACTGATGACCCGGCCCGCCCTCTCCAAACCCTCCAATTGACGGGCATCCTCCCGGCTCCCCTGCATCAGCGATTTATCATGTCCGAGCTCAATTCGTTGGCGCTGACGGGCATGGGAACACAGCGGACGGTGGCCGGCAATACTCCGATGATTTCGCGGGAAACGACAACCTATCAGCTCAACAGCTATGGCTTCGAAGATATCGCCTATACCGATGCGACGACGCTGGCGACGTTGGCGAAGCTTCTGCGAAATCAGCGCGCGGCGGTCACGAACAAATGGCCGCGGCACAAGATTGCCGACGATGGGACGTTGTTTGGTCCCGGTCAGGCCATCGTCACTCCGAAATCAATCGCTGCGGAATTGGTGGCGCAATATCGCATCGATGAATTCAACGGCTTGGTTGAAGACGTGGACACCTTCGTCAACAACCTGATCGTTGAGCGAGATAGCACTGATCCAACAAGGGTCAATGTGCTGTATCCGCCAAACCTGATTTCGGGTTTGAGGATGTTCGCTGTGCTTGCGCAATTCCGGTTGATGTCAGATGAGATGGTTGGCATCAATAGCACAGCAGCCGCCCAGCAAATTGCTTTGGCATAACAATAGGAGGGTAAATTGGCGCAACGAATTGCCGGCACCGCGTGGTTAAAAGTGGATGGTGGCATCTATCCACTTCGCGGCAACTTCACTGTAAGCCCGTCGTCATTGGAACGAGCAGGTATATCGGGTCAAGACTACGTGCATGGTTTCAGCGAGATGCCACGTGTGCCATTCATCGAAGGTGACATTTCGACTATTCCAACGCTGAGTTGGACAGCAATGGAAGGGATCGTTAATAGCACCGTGACAGCGGAGCTAGCGAACGGCAAGACATACGTGCTGCGCGAAGCGTGGACACGTTCGGCTTTCGAATTGAATACGCGGGAAGGTCAAGGCCGTGTCAGGTTCGAAGGTGTCAGCTGCGACGAAATTTGATCGCGGCTAAATCGGGAGGGTAAGTCATGGTTGAGAAGCTTAACGGCGCTGCCGTTAACGTGGCCAAAGTCACTTTGACAAAGCCGGTGATCGCGAACGGCGAGGAGACTTTGGAATTGCATTTTCGCGAACCGACTGGTGCCGACATTGCTCATTGTGGTAATCCCGTCGAAGTCGATTTTTCGCAAGACCCGCCAAAGATCACTTATGACGCGAAAGCCATGTCAGCGATGTTGGCACGGTTGGCTGTTGTGCCGCCTTCAACGATCAACAGTTTGACTGCGAAGGATTGGGAGACGGCGGCTCTCATGGTGACGGGTTTTTTTCTGCCGGACCTATCGAAGATATCATTCTCGATTGCTACCGGTTAGCTTTCGAATACAAGATCGATCCGGACGTTTTCCTAGCCAAGCCTGTCAGCGTGGTTATTCGTCATTTGCTGATGACGGATCGCCTGCAGCAACTTAGAGCTCCGCCCGACAATGGTTGATCAGCGAACCGAATTCGAGATAGCTCTAAAGGATAGCATTACTCCACAACTGCAAAATATTGGAAAGCAGTTGAAGGAGATGAACAAGCTGGCCAAGGAAGCCGGCGAAGCTCATTCGGGTACTGTTGACAAAATACGCAAGTCAAACGAGGGAATGACGGCATCTGCTCGCGAAGGGCTTCGCCATTTCAAGGAGGTTGGCGAAACTATTCTCGATTTTGGTAAGGACTTGCTTGGCGTTGGTGGCGTTGTCGAAACGATCAAACAAATCGGCGATGGCATCAATGAATTTGCTACAAGTACAACGCAGCTGAAATTCTTCGGCGAGAATGTCAATCTTGCGACCGAAGAAATTGAGAGCATGCGTGATGCCATGGACGCGATGGGCATCAAAACCGAGCAAGCCGACAAGTATATCAGCGGATTGACTGGTAAGCTTCAACAGCTGCAAACATTCCGTGAGAGCAGTCCGCTATATCAAGACCTTGCCAAGATGGGACCGGCGGGTGAGAAGGAAGCTCGGCAGTTACTGGCGAAGGTCAACGCCGGCGATTATACAGCGGCTATCGAAGAGATACTGCAGTTTTATCAAAAGCAAACTCCGCGAGCTCAAGCTTATCTTTCGGAAGTGTTCGGTTGGCCGCAAGCGTTGCTTGCGCATTTTGAGGAATTTCAAAAGGAAATTAACGCGAGGCTTGGCGAGCGTTATCAGGCAAACGAAGCTGCTTCACAACAATACATGATCAACAAGGTTCTTTTCTTTCGTCGTATGGAAAATGAATGGAATATATTTGCCGATCACGCTTTGACGGACATCAACAAGTTTTGGGGCGACGTGAATGCGCAGACTAAAGGTAGCCACGCATTCAGCGATTGGATGAATGCCGAATGGGATTTGGTGACGAAGACGATTGCACAGGACATCAAGGATTTCGAGGCACTGAAATCCTTGTATGAGAAGGCGAAAGAATTGTTGCAGAAGGCGAGTAATACCAAGATGCCATCGGCGTGGGATTGGCTTGGCTGGGGGACGCCGGCAGAAGCTCAAGAGCATCAACAAGAGAAGCAAGACAATACAAAGGCCGGCAACAAGGCGTTGCAGGATATCGACCGCATACTAAAGGACATGTATGGAGGCTTGACGGCTGACCCTACTGGCGGGTTTGGTGGCGCGCATGGTGGTGCGTTACAGGCGGGCGGTGGTGGCTTCCGTCCCGGCCGCGCTGGCCGAGCTCAAGGCGAGGCGACCACAACAACGGATGCGGACGGCACCAAGACGACAACTGCGCCGGATGGCAGTAAGACAATAACAAAGCCTGATGGCACTGTGACAACAACACCGCCGGCGCCAGACAGCGAACAAGGCAGAGCGGAGGGAATGCCGTCTCCGCAAGTTGATGTCAGTGGCAAACAAGCCGTAGCAGGAGGAGCAGCGCCGGCTGGTAGCAGTTATAACTATTTCCAGCGTCACGGGCATCCAATGCCATTCGAAGCATCGGAATTGAAATCAATTCAAACGCCTTACGGTCCGGTGACGGCCAATCCTCAAGCTCTCGCCGATATCAAGGGATTGACGGACGAGCTGAAAAAAGCCGGCGCACCGATCAAAAAGCTTGGTTCGTATAATCCACGGCCAAAGCGGTGGGGCGGTGGTTATTCATCTCATGGCATGGGCGCCGCTTGGGATATTGATGACGCTGAAAGTCTTTCACCGGCAATGCAAAGATGGATCAGGGAAAATCCCGAGAAGTGGGCGCAGGCAAAAGAGCGTTGGAATATCGGGCAGCCATTGCCGGAGAAGGATGCGCCGCATCTGGAATGGCGCGGACCGCATGGCAGTAAATTGATTGATGATCCAAGTGACGCGAATGCCGCGCGTAAGCGAGTTGATGACAAGGCTTCCAAATCGATTTGGGATCAACCATCCGTTGATCTTAGAGTGCAATTCAAAAACGTTCCTCCGGGCGTCAAGACAGATGCCGATGCTGATGGGCCATTGATCAATCAAGTGACAGTTGATCATAGCAAGGCCGTTCCGAAACAGGCGACGCAATAATGCCGACGCGCGAAGAATTGGAAATCATGTTGCGTGATAGCATTACTCCGGGTTTACGGAGTATTGCTCGCGAGCTTCGTGCACTTAATCAAACGGCCAAGGAAAGCGGTAGTGAGAGTGCCGGCAATATTGAAAAATTTGGGAAGTCATTCGGCGGTGTAGAAGCCAGCTCGAACCAAGCCTTGCGCAGCATGACTGCGATGGGAAGTTATGTCATAGGCTTTGGTAAGTCCGTCATGGGGATCGGCGGAACGGTTGAGAGCATCAAGAAATTGTCGGAAGGCATTAACGAGTTTGCCGAAAGCCGACAACAACTGACGATGTTTTCGCAGGATACCAAATTTGCCGCCGGCGACATTTCACAGATGCGCCAAGCCATGAAAATGATGGGTATCGAGACGAAGCAAGCTGATGCTTATATGGCCGGGTTTTCCGGTAAGTTGAAAGAGCTGCAAACTTTTCATCAAGGTAGCCAGTTGTTTCAAGATTTGGAGAAGATGGGCGGCAAGGGCGTCGAGCTAGGTAATAAATTGATAGCTGATGTGGACGCGGAGGATTACAAAAAGGCAGTGAATGATGTTTTCGATTTTTATGAGAAACAGACACCGCGAGCACAAGCGTATCTGCAACAGATGTTCGGCATTCCTGCCGCCGTGTTCGACAATCTGCGAGAATATCAGAAGCTAACGGAAGAAACCTTTGAAGGCGACGAAGCCAAAGCCAAACAATTCATGGTTAATAAAACCATCTTCTTTGCACGGATGGATAGTGAGTGGAAGCGGTTTGCAGATCACGCCTTGATAAGCATCAACAAGGTAACGACCAAGCTTGAGGAAGACACAAAGGACAAGCATTTTCTAAGCGATGCTGCAATCGAGGGATGGGACAAATTTTCGAAGATGATTGCGCAGGACAAATCGGACATTGATGGCATTATCAGTTTGATGAATAGCGTCAGCGGATTTTTCAAGAGTGGCGACGACGCTAAGAAAGACGATAAGAGTTGGGGCGAAAAAACTCACGATTGGATGCAGGAGCATATGCCTTGGGCGTCTGATCAGGCTATCAGGGAAAAAATATTTGGCAAAAAAGACAGAGAAGCCAAGCCGGGCGAGAAAGAGGGGGCGACGTTCGAAGAGCGTTTCGGGGCCATGGATGAATTGAAGACGCAGAAGGAAAATACGAAATTGCTCGAAAGCATCAGGGATACATTGGACAAGGCGACAGGAGGCTCCGGCGGTGTTCCCGGCTCGCAAGCTGCGGAATATGGGATGGGCATTCGGAGGCCTGGCGGAGCGATGCAAGCGGGCGGTGGCGGTTTTCGTCCGCGTAGTGGCGTTCGTGGTGCTAAAGACCCGAGCTATAGCTACGCCGGCGGCGAGACACCGGATTTATCTAATCTCAAAGGCGGCGAATATTTGAGAGCGCAACGTTCGCCGATGTATAAAGAGCTTGAGGAGCATCCAGAGCTCAAAGAGCGTTTGGCAGCTCTTACTTCAAAAGAAGATAAAGATTATCCGACACAAGTTGTTGAAAGCCTGATGAACCGCACGGCCTATGTCAACGAGGAGCGCAAGAAAAAAGGTCTGCCACCATTGTCTTTGCGCGATATGATCAGGCCAGATAGTCCGGTCAGCTTCTATGGTCCGGAACGTCGTCATGAAGTTGAAGCAGCAATTGAGCGTCTGCGTAGTCATCCGGCAGAAATGAAAAAATATATGGATGCCATCGACAACGCGCGCGAGAGTAATACGTTAAAGGGTTATACCGATCAGGGCACCATTGGCGATCCGAATTATATCAAGGGCGGTCCCGGCATTACGATGCCAAACAGTGAACGCTTTAACGATTGGGGCGGCGGCCCCGGTGAACAGGCCGGCGCAAGATCATGGCGCGAACGTCAACAGAGAGCCGTGCTAGAAGGTGCTCGCGATCGTGTTGACAAGTCACAGAGCAGTAATGTCACGGCACCAAAAGGTTCAGCCAACGTTTCAGTTGATTTTGGTACGAAGCCAGATGGCACTGCGACGGACGCTGCTTCAAGAGCTCTCGCCGGCGGACCGTTCAAGGATTTGAAAATAAATCGTGAGCCGCAATCATCCAAGGCCGGCGATCCCGCAGATAATAATTCGAATTCGCGTTGGTACTTTCAATAATGGTTGGCCTCGCTACCGAGCAAGCAGTGCTGACGATCAACGGTCAGGACTTCCGTGATTGGGAAACCGTCATGGTGCGTCATGCAGCGCGGGAGAGCCCGCCTTATCGTTTTCGCTTTACCTGCTCAGAAGCCGTTCCAATGTCAAAGAATTGGGGCGTGTTGCAGATCAGGCCCGGAGATAGTTGCACGATCACGCTAGCCGGACAACTGGCATTTACCGGGCGAGTGTCAACCCGGCAGGTTTATTATGACAAGCAGCGCCACTATGTCGAGATACAAGGCGCGTCGGTTACCGAGATTGCTTCTGCGAGCCCGGTGACGAAGACAATGGAAATGAAGGATGTCAATTTTTCGCAGATTGCACAGCAGTTATTGAAGCCATTTGGAATGCAGCTGATCAATGAAGGTGGTCAACCGCCGCAATTGAAGTTTCCGCGGGTTTCGTTGATGCATGGATTGAGTGTGTTTGATCATCTGGATTTGTATTCGCGAGCCGTTGGTGCATCGTTTACCAGCAACCCGCAAGGTCAATTTGTGGCCTTGTGGGGACCGAGCGGCGGCTCTGATACGGTTGTCGAGGGCCGTGATATCCTGATCGGACGTGAGATAATTTATAATCAGAGCATGGAAAGCACGGCTCCTCAAGCATCGCAACAAACTGGCAATGATCAGAAATGGGGGGCCAAGGTTGCGTCGGTCCCGTTTCTGTCAAAGCAAATGCTCAATCTGGCGAACACCTATCAACCGTTCACGATGTTGTCCGAGTTGCCAACTGCCGAGAAAGATCATATGCAAGGGCGGTCCGATACCGAGCATAACATGATGAAGGAAGATCAGATCACGGTGTTTGCAACCGTGTACGGATGGCTTCGTCCTAGTGGCGGGCTATGGCAGAGAAATCAAACTGTGCATGTCACTTCGCCGATGTTGATCATGGATGATGATCTAACGGCAAAATCGGTGACGTTCACGCAGGACAATCAGGAAGGCACACGCACGACGTTGGAGCTGTGCAATCCTTTGGGTATGGGCGGTGACATTCCGCAGGCACAATAATGGCAAACGAACGAACCACACTTTCGATGCAAGCGAACCATCATCGTCTAGGATCATCGCGTGCGACGGTCCGCGAATTCGACGACAACCATTTGATGCAGCAAGTCAAGTATGCAGATGTTTTGCATTCGGAGACGCCTAGTGATTTTGAACGTTGGCAACCTGTTGGCCTCACTTCGACGCCTCTCAAGCAGGATCAGGATCAATCGGACAATCAACAATCAAAACAGGGTCAGGGCGAGCAGCAGGGCGGTGCGTCGGACGATGGTGATTGGAACCATAATCAGCCGCAGGGTGCGGCATCTGAAGCACTTATGCTTTATCTTAATGGTCAGCGAAGCCATCCGATTGGCATGTGCGATGATCGCCGTGTGCGTCCGTATCAAGTGCCAGAAGGTGCAACGGCGCTATACGCCGCAACGGGGACGGGGCAACTGTTTTACCATAACGATGATGGATCGCATATCGTTGTGACGAATAATCCAAAGTATGACAATAGCGGCGGAGGCGGAGGCGGAGGCGGAGGCGGAGGCGGTGCCGGTGGCATGATGGTGAAGAAGCGTGATCTTTCCATCTCGGCGAGAGCAACCGGAAGCAGCGGCGGTCAACAGCAGAAAGAACGCTATGCGAGTATGCGGCACGTCAATAAGAAGCCGCAGGATCGCAATCCGGGAGGCAACGGACAAGGCGGATCGAACGGCAGTAGTAGCAGCCAGCAGTATCAGCACGAAGGCGAGAGCATCAACACCGAAGTCAGATGCACGAGCAGCCGTATCGAATTTCGTATCGGCGAGAATGTTGTCGGCTATTACGACACGAACGGCTCGAAATGGTCATTCACCGGGGAAATGCATTTAGGTGACGATAATGCTTCTGATCCGGTTTACGGTGTCAACGGTGCCGTTGGACAGACAACAAAGATGACGGGACCGGGGGCTGTGCTTGTCACTGCTCCTAATCCGGGGCCGCCGACATCGATGGATGGTAATCCGCTATTAGACGCTATTCGTCGCATAGGCGAGCTGGAAAGACGGATCGCCGAGTTGGAGGCTCGCACAATATGAGCTGGATTGGCAACATCCACAATCCTTGGCGTGACTTGTTGAAGCAGCAAGCATCATTCAAGGGCGTTATATTTCATATCGAGACTGGTGCGCGCATGAGTGGCCGGCGCACCGTGGTACATGAGTATCCGAAACGCGACGATCCATATTCGGAAGATATGGGCCGACAGGCGCGGCGGTTTCATTTTCAAGGTTATCTGATTTATAGCACTGCACAGGAGCGGCTATACGATTACGTTTCACAACGTATTGCGTTGTACAACGCGCTTGAGAGTGATGATGCCGGTCCGCTCGTTCATCCGGTATTCTGCCCCGGTGGAATACAGGCGATGTGCGAACGTTATACGATGATTGAAAATCGTACACGCGGCGGCTTTACAGAATTTGAAATGCAATTCGTGGAGCTCGGAACGGCTGGCAATTCAATGTCGTTCGTCAACACTGCTTCGCAAGTCGCCCAACAATCGAACGCGGTGGATAATTCGACGACCGACATGGCGAACAATGCGCCGACCGATAGCGTTTGGTCCGGTCAGGCTCCGGCCTTCCGGTCATACGGCCAACCGGGAGTGCCTTCATCGTGAGCATTTCCAGCGAGCAAGAGCAGCTCAATGAAATCATCAATAATATCTGCAAGTATATTTTGCAGATGGTTTCGGCGAAGGGCGCACAAGCTGCACAATTGCGTCTTCAAGTCGGTCAAGTCCAATCGAATGGTTTGGCGTATCTGCAAAACAAGACGTTCGGCACGATGCTTTACAATTGTTTCGTGACAGCGCGGACGCTTCCGATCACGGCTGATCTAGTGGCGATGGTCCGTGAGCAGATCAGTCAGGAAGCTCCGACCGGTCCGATTGCGACACTCGTTGTTGAAACAGCAATCCTGTATTGCCTGACAACGGAATGCATCTTCATAACGCAGATGACATTCGCATCGCGGAATGATGTGCAGTTGATGATGACGCGAATGACGAACGCTTTCAATGCCGCACGTGATCAGGCCGCTGATCGAATGGATAGTGCGACCTATCAAAACCTGACTTACCTTGCGGGCTCGATCATCAATCATCTAAATCAAACTGCGTTGACATTGCCGCGGCTTGTTCAATTCAGTTTCCAAACGAGCTATCCGGCGTTGACGATGGCAAATCTGATTTATCAGGATACATCACGCTGGGAGCAATTGGTTAGTGAGAATGACACGGTGCATCCGCTGTTCATGCAGCGGCAAATTGTCGGACTTAGCGCATGACGGACATCCGGATTATTGAAGTTGTAAACCTCGAAGCAATGACGATGGATTGGCTGCTGCTTCCGAATGGTCAACTCGATACTAGCGAAGAGCTGGCGACAGCGGTCAGTGTGGCCTTGGGCACCAACATGCTCGCTGACATCGACGAAAAGCTTCCTGATCCGGATAGCACGGATCGCATGGGATGGTGGGGCGATTATCAGGCGCAGGAGATATGGGGAGGCTGGCCAATCGGTTGCAAAAATTGGCTGCTATCTCGCGCCAAGATCACGGATCAAGCGTCGGAGGAAGGCGGCACACTGCAGCGAGCTTACAACTATTGTGTTCAATGTATGCAGCCATTCGTTGATAATCAAGTCTGCACGTCATTCGAGGTTAGCGTTTGGCGTCGTGACTTATATAGCATTTATGTCTTGATAACGATCTATCGCGGCAACAAAGAAGATATAGCACTTCGCTATCAAATCTTGTGGGATCAAATGTAATGCCTTGGACAACTCCGCCGCTACGCACTGTGCGCGAGATGGTGCGAAACGATGTGACAGCCGCTTTGTCCGGTGCTGTGTTGATTGCCAATTCCGTTCTCCGCGTCATGTCAGATGTAATGGCGGGATTGGCGCATCTTGTGCTACGCTATATCGATTGGCTTTCTTTGCAGCTATTACCGGATACCGCAGAAAAGGAATGGCTAGACCGACACGGCAATATCTGGCTGGTCAACGCGGATGGTACGACAGGACGAAAGGCTGCAACTTACGCTTTCGGCACAGCAACGGCGACGGGACAACAAGGCTTCGACATACCATCCGGCACGATCCTAAACGGGCTTGGCATTGACTATCAAACGACAGCCGACGTTGTGATGGGCGCCGGTCCGACTACTATTCCCCTGCAATGTCTCACGGCAGGTTCAATCGGCAATTTGGATGAAGGTACGCAAATCGGTTTCTCAACTCCGATTGCAGGCATCGATAGCAATGCCACGATTATCGAGATGTCCAACGGTGCGGATACCGAAACAGATGACGAGCTGCGAGCGCGTATTCTATTTCGTATTCGCAATCCTCCGATGGGCGGATCACAGGCGGACTATATTGCTTGGGCTTTGTCTGTGCCCGGTGTGACACGAGCATGGGCGGCGCCGGAGATGGGACCGGGTACGATGACGGTTCGCTTTATGATGGATGATTTGCGAGCCGGGAATTCACCGCCGGGAATGCCAACGACAGCTGATGCCGTGATGGTGCATGATTACATCGATCCGCTTCGACCGGTGACGGTCAAGGATTTTTTTGTGCAACCTCCGGTGCCGCTCTATTACAATATCACGATTAGCAATCTTGATCAGGATACATCAGACGTGCGAGCCCGCATCTTGCAATCGATACAAGCAATGGAATTCGAGAAATCAGGCCCCGGTCAAACCATGTATCGCACATGGGTTGAAGAAGCGATTGCGAATGCTGTTGGTGTCAATTATTTTGAGCTCACGTATACTACAACGACAATGCCTGATCCGGGTTATATGCCATTCATAGGGACGATCACATATGCCTAGCAAGGCGATAGTCCCTCGCAGCAGTGTTGTCGCCTCGCCTGTTCCTCCGGTTGTCATTGCACCGGATAGGCACATCAGAAGATATTGCGACGATTACGTGCATGGCTTTGCCGATCTTCTCCCGCGCGGATTGGCTTGGCCGCGTTGGCGTGAAACCGTGTTGATGTCTGTTGTTCATGGCCTCTCTTGTATTTGGGAATTCGTTGACGGCCGAGCCGCTGACTTGCTGGAAATCGAGAGCGATCCGCGGACGACAACGGAGCTGCTTCCGGATTGGGAAAGAAATTGGGGCTTGCCTGATCCATGTATGCAAGACCCTCAAACAATAGAAGCGAGACGTATCGCTCTTGTCCAGCGCATGACATTGCAGGGCGGTCAGTCCCGGCAATTCCTGATCAACATTGCTGGGCAGATTGGCTACACTATTACGGGCATCACGGAATATCGGCCGTTCATGGTTGGCCTTGATGGCTGCGGTGATTGCCGGACGATTGGTGCCGGCATTCCTCCGCCGATGCATAACGCTTGGGGACAGCTGATCCTCGATACAACTGGCAATCCGATTACGAACGGCGAAACATCCGAGTATCCCAATTATGGCTTGGGACCGATTGAAAATCGCTACTACTTCACGGTGCATGTCACCGGTGCAAGCTTGAGTTGGTTTCGTTGTAGCTCCGGACAATGCGGCGTTGATCCACATCTGCGTATCGGCATTGCCAACGATCTTGAATGTTTGATCAACCGTTACAAACCTGCTCACACTATCGCGCTGTTTGATTATGCCGGAGTTATGCCCGGTGATCCGATGGCCGGGACACCTTGAGAGGAAATCATGCTATACAATCAGCCTTACGGGATGCCTCCGGAAACTACTTGGGGGGATACGCCATACATTAACGGCGATCCGAGCGTTGGCCGTGCAGGTTCAATTCCGCCGGCTGCATCGATTGAATATCCGCAGCGTGAGATCGTCAACCTGATCATGGATGCCGGGTTGGTTACTCCGAGCAACAGTGATTTGCATCAGCTTTCCAAGAGCATTCAAAGCACTTTGCTTTATTCGGATGATGATGCGGGTACGACGAACCAATATCAAGTTACGCAGACACCAGCGCCGACCGCATACTTCAAGTACATGACGGTTGTGGCGAAGATTGGCAACACGAACACAGGCGCATCAACTCTCAACGTCAACGCTCTTGGAGCGAAGCCTATTCGGCATCCTGCCGACAACAGCGAGTTGTCGGCTGGTGAGTTGAGGGTGAATGCCATTGCCTGTTTCGTTTATGATGGATCGTATTTCCATCTTGTTTGGTCTTCGTCGGGTCAAGTGCAAGCCGGCGGTCCGATCTATCTCATTGCCAATCGCACTTTTTATGTCAACGGCAGCACAGGAGATGATACGAATTACGATGGAAGCGCGGCAACGTTTTCATCTCCCAATCACGGCCCGTTCAAAACGTTGCAGCGAGCGGCGAACGAAGTCATCAGATACAATATGAACGGCTTTAATCTATCGATAAGCGTGGCGGTGGCATCTGGATATTCGAATACGGTGAGCCCGTTGTTTAGGGTGCCCGGCGGCGCTGGCACACTTATCTTGAGCGGCTCGGGTGGCAGTCCGGTTGTCAATGGCAGCAGTTGTTCGGCTATTCAAGTCGAAGGCCCCGGTTCATTCAACGTCTCTAATTTCAAGTTCACTAGCAGCGGGGCCAATGTCGCCGATCCATGTTGCGGAATTTTCACGGCTTACGGCTACTGCGGAATGCAGAACATTGAGTTCGGGGCCTGCTCCGGTCCGCATATGGATGTCAGCCGTTCTAGCTCGATGACGATGAGCGGCAATCTCACGCTTTCCGGTAGCTCATCCGGAAATGCCTACGCGACTTCCGGACACATCAATTGCTTTTTCTCGGCGACCATCGAAACAGCGCCGGCGATTTCCGCACTTTATCTCAGTGCGACGGCAGCGATCAACGTTGGTACTTACATTTGGTCAACCCAACTGGGTGTGATCGACTATACTTGGACGAGCTATAGCGGTTTCGGCAACGTTTCCGGCGTTCGCTATTCCGCTACGTTGAACGGTGTTATCAATACCGGAGGTGGCGGCGTCAACTATTATCCGGGCACGATTGCCGGATCAATTTCGAACGGAGGACAGTATGCCTGATGCAGATGCACCTATCCCGCAGGAAATCCTTGACGCATTGGATGCCACGCAAAAGATCAAGTACAGGCGACGTTATAATATCCATGATTGGTATTGGCTCGCTGATGATGGTCGCGTGTTCACCAGCGCGCGGCGTCTTACGGTTGACGAAAGCGATGCCAGCTATCAAGCGTTTATTGGCGGCGCGATGGCAACTCCATGGCCTCGCGACGATGCCGGTAATCAGACTGATGCCGCGTTGCAGCAAGTGTTCGACATGGCAAATTTTCAACCGCCGCTAAACATCAAAGTCAGCAGCGAAAAGAAGACGAAGAAATAAGCCATGGCTATTTGTACGATCACGGTTGAGAACGACGCGGACTTTATCCGCGGCTTTCAATATCTGACGCAAAACCCTGATGGTACGACAGGGGCGCCAATCGACTTGACCGGCAATATGTTGCGGATGGGTCTTCGGCATCATGCCGAAGATGTCGAGGAAGATTTGCTGCTCACAACAGAGAACGGCGCATTTACGATTACTGATGCGCCGAATGGCAAGTTTACATTGTGGATCACGAACGAGCAGATATTGGAAAATTTGCAGCTCGTGACTTATGATCATTCGTTGATCCGCATCACGCCAAGCGGCTTGCAGTTGCGAATTTGGTCCGGCACTTTGACGGTGACAGCAGGGCCGAGCAGATGACTGATAGCGTACTTGTCGAGCAAGACTTTGACATAACCATCACGCAGGACGAGCCTGACGTGATGGTTATCGAAGATGATCTTGTTACGATTGTCGGAGTGCCAGAGCAGGGACCGCCGGGACCGGCCGGCACTCCCGGTGCTCCGGGCACTCCCGGCAATACCGTGATGTATGGAGCCGGTCCGCCCAACTCGGCAATGGGCCGCGACGGTGATTGGTACATCGATACGAATACGCACAACATGTACGGCCCGAAATCGTCGGGCGCATGGCCGGTCACTTATACATCGTTGATTGGTCCGCAGGGACCGGCCGGTGTGAATGGCAATACGATCCTTTACGGCTCCGGAGCTCCGGCGAATACGCTTGGTGTTGACGGCAATTTCTATATCGACACTTCCGCGCACATGCTGTACGGCCCGAAGGCCGGAGGCGTTTGGCCGGCCGGCACTTCGCTGATTGGTCCGCAGGGACCGCAAGGCATTCCCGGCACACCGGGCGCCAACGGTCAACGCGGCTCGCTGTGGTATGAAGGCGCCGGCGCTCCGGGCACCATCTCCGGTGTGCTGGCAAACGACAACTATTTGAACACCACGAACGGAGACGTTTACAATTACTCCGGCTCTTCATGGGGCTCGCCTGTTGGCAACATCCGCGGCCCAATCGGTTTGACCGGCCCAGCAGGTTCAACAACGGTCACCATCAGTTCAACTGCGCCGGCCTCGCCGGTTGACAATCAAATCTGGTGGAACAGCACCAACGGTCAATTCTATGTCCGCTATAATGATGGCACATCAACGCAGTGGGTTGCTGCAACTCCGCTGATCGATACAACAGCGTTGGTGCAGAAGGCCGGCGACACGATGACCGGTCCGCTGGTGTTGCCGGCCGATCCGACTTCGGCTTTGCAAGCGGCAACGAAGCAATACGTCGATACGAAAGCAAACACTGATTATATGATTGTGGAAAGTCATGCAGCGAATGCCGTGACATACGCAATCAAGACCTTGGCAGGCGCTGATCCATCTTCGACAACGCCGATCAATATTCAATTCCGCAATGGCAATAATGGTTTTGTCACAAGAGCGATCACCGGTCCGCTATCGATCACGGTGCCAGCCGGAGCGACGCTAGGACAGGTTTCTAACAACTACGCTTTCCGCATTTGGCTTGCATTCATCGATGATGCCGGCACAGTTCGTCTAGGTGTCTATACTTCTTCTCTTGTCAGCGGTGGCACTTACGCGACGTTGTCGCACACGGAAGATAATTTTTACACGGGCACGGCAATATCTTCTTCTGCAACTGCCGCTTACACGATGTACACGGCAGTTGCGGTGACGACAAATAGAAACTTCAAATGGGCTGGCTACTTCAATTACGAAAGCGGCTTGGCCGCCGTTGGCAATTGGGCCGTTTCTCCCGACAAGATCGAGGTGCGACAGCGCGGCACACCGTTGCCCGGAGCTCGGCTAAATCATTATTACAATTCTACTCAAGTGACGAGCAGCGTCAGCACGACAACAGCGACTTTGATTGGTACGGCTCTCGCTTGGACGATGGCATCCGGTGCCAATCTCATCAAGTACAGGGTGGAGGGTTACATCTACCTGCGTGCGGCAGTCGCCAATGAACAGGGTACGGTGAAACTGACGCGCAACGGCGCTGCCGGCATCATCAATAGCAGCGGGCCGAATCTCTATCAGGCCGCCACCACAGATGCGATTAGTTCGTTTGCCGCGGAAGTCTATGACAAACCCGGCAACATGACATCAAACACGTATCAACCGCTGGCGACGAATTTCAACACTGGCAGCGGCCTCGTGCAATATTCAATATGGTCGAATATCCTTGAGGAGATCATGGCCTGATGGCTGCTCTCGATTTCCCAAATTCGCCAAGCGTAGGCCAGCTTTTCCCGAGCCCGGCAATTGCTGGCGTTCCGCAGTACAAATGGGATGGCACTGTTTGGACGATGGCGTCAGCCTTTACCAATTTCGTGCCATCCGGCACAGTGATGCTGTTCTATCAGGCCACGGCGCCGCTTGGTTGGACGCAAGTGACAACACAGAACGACAAGGCGCTGCGCGTCGTATCGGGGACAGGCGGAGTTTCGGGCGGCACAAATCCGTTTTCAACCGTGCAGGCTCAAACCGTTGTCGGCAATCATACGTTGGTCGCTTCCGAAGAAGCCAACTTGAATGTCAGCGTCAGCGGCACTGTGACGGTTTATCCCGGTGGCTCCGGCACGTTCGTGCATGATTACTTCGGCCCGTCCGGACAATATACCAGCTGGAACAACGCGACTGGCACAACCGGAGAATGGGACGTGGCTGGCACGTCTTCCGGTTATGGCATTGGCGTAGACAGTGCCGCCAACACTTTGACCGGTGCGACGAGCAGCGGCGGCGGTGGCGCTCACAACCATCCGATCACGATGCAAGTGCAATACATAGATGTCATCATCGCGAGCATGAACTGATGCTAATTCCTCATGCCAATCCCGGTCCGGTTTGTCCTCTCCACAAGGTTGACGTGAGCGAGGTTTGCCACAGGTGTCCGTGGTTCACTAGGGTGCGGGGCAAAGACCCGCAGAGCGAGGAGATGATTGACGATTGGCGATGCGCGGTCGCTCTATTGCCTACGCTGCTAGTCGAGAATGCGCAGATGACACGACAGGGCAACGCCACGATGGAAACATTCCGCAATGGAGTGGTTGCCGGGATCATCCAAGCCGTTGACAGTGCGGAGAGAAGGATCAGCGATGCGCGTATCAATCCACGTTGAAACCGATACGGTCTACAAGGATCGCATTGCCTATCAATCCGATTGCTCGGCGTTGTTGAAAGACAACATCAGGGCTTTGCAATGGTACGATGACCATGGCGAAATCGAATACATCAATCACGTCAAGCCAAACGAGGTGATCGACACTATCGCACCATTCGAGAAGATCATTGACGCGGCGAAGCCATTCCCGGAGCCCGAGCCGTTGACGCCACAACAACACCTTGCTGCGCACGAAGCATTCTTGGCTCGTCATCCGGCTTATGCGAAGATGTTGGAGCAGGAGCGGGAGCGAATGCGGCAGGAGCTGCAAAAGAGTACGGCGTTACATGTTGCAAATCAAAAGAAGAAAGGCAAGAAATGAAATTCGCCGTTGTCTGCTCCGGCCCGATCTATGTTCGTCCGCGGCATTGGATGGTTGACGTGCTGCTTGAGCATTACGATCCGGATTACAACAAGGGCGAGGGCCACGCGATCTTCACCTATGACATCACGAAGGCGAAACTATTCGACACGCTGGAGCAAGCGGTTGCCTATGTCGAGCGGCCTTCGATCCATTGGACGGAAAGCGGGATGATCAATCGGCCGATACATTGCTTCCAGATTGCCTATCGTCCGATTAACATCGATGATGAAAAACGTGCAATGAAGAATATGATTTTCACCACGAAGACATCAGCACGAGCGAACACGCCGGAAAGTCAACGGCTGTTCAAACAGGATTTCTATTTCAACGAGACTGAAATAAGAGGAGCACCGAAGTACTGATGGGGACAATGGGGTGGATGGCATCTGAAACCATTCACGGAGCTGAGTAATGAAAGCGTATTTAGTCGCTAGTGCGATTGGTTGTGCGTGTGCAGCTTATCCGGTTGTGCGCACCTACATTCCAAACGCCATTCCGATCTATGGACGCATTGTGCCGCCGGCCTATGACGATCCGACGAAGTTTGGCGGCGAAACGAATTGGGGAATTGATCACGCTGTTAATCCAATGAACAGCGGCCCTCAATACGTTCTGGTACCAGCTCCGGCACCGGCATTTCATCCGGCCGTCTATCGTCCGCGGCCTCGGCGAGAGTACATCGAGCGTCGCACAATCGAGCGGCGCGTGGTCATCATGAAGGCCAAGCCCAAGCAGGTTCATGCCGCCGAGAAACAATGATCACGTTCTCACAATTGCTGCTAGTCCTGCGCCTTGTCGTTCTTCACGGACCGACGGGGCAGCAGGAAATTGATATCAATCCGTCCGAGATTAGTTCGCTTCGCGAACCTCGCGAGGGTTCGGATGGTCATTTTCCGAGAGGCACGAATTGCCTGATCACGATGACGAACGGCAAGATCAATGCCGTTCGCGAAGACTGTGCGACGGTTCGTTTGATGATTGAGCAAGCCGGAGGCGATCCGAAATGAAAAACAAAAACCCCAGCCTTTTGGCCGGGGTCTTTGGTTGGTTCGGCTAGTTTGGTTTTCCTTGCGGAGCGGGTCTGAAGCTTTCCGTCGGGCGACCCAAATTCCGACCTCCAACGTATGAGATATTATCACAACTAGAGCGTGTGTCAAGAGGCAACCCGAAATGAGATGTCTGATTTTGCTGGCCCTGCTGACGGCGCCGGCGCAAGCCCATGATCCTAGTCGGCCGGAGCTCAACAAGTGGTTTGACAGTCTGCGCAGCGACAAGGGGCCGTGCTGCTCGTTCACGGAGGGCGCCGCGATCTTGGCGGACGATTGGGAAAGCAGGGGCGGGCATTATCGTGTCCGTCTAGACGGGCGGGACGGAGGGGAGCCCGTTTGGATTGATGTGCCTGACGATGCCGTGGTCAAGCAGCCCAATTGGTCGGGCCGGGCTTGGGTTTGGACTTACTGGCTAAACGGCGCGATCGCTATCCGTTGTTTCATGCCGGGCACTATGATGTAGAAAAGTCACGGCAAATCTAAATGTGACGGTTCCGTGGTGAAACTAGGGAATGCTGGTGACGACCGTGTTATGTGGATCGATGGGGTGAGGCTCCACACAATGAGGGAAAAGCGATGGGCGCGGGACCGTGGACGGCATACAATTCTGCCAAACGTTACTTGATGAATGGCGGCATCGATCTAGATGACGACAGCTTTATGATGGCGTTGTTTCAGAACGGAAGCAACGCGCTTGACTTGACCATGACGACATTCGAGGAATTGACGGGGGAAGTTGCCGGCGCAAATGGCTATACGCAAGGTGGAATGGCGTTGCAGCACGTCATATGGGACGTGGGCGACACTCCAAGCGAGATGCGCTTTTCGGCTGATGCGCTGTTGTGGACAGCATCGGGAGGGGCAATCAGTAATGTACAGTACGCAGTGATCTGGAAAAACAGTGGCACGCCTTCAACGGATTATCTGTTGTTCGTGGCAGCGTTAGATGAAAATGCGCCGTTCGATGTTCCGGACGGCGATCCGTTGTCGGTTCAGTTTGGCGGGGGAGGTATCTTCGAGCTCAACTAACGGGAGACAACGATGCCGCGATTTCAGATCGGGGATCGCGTGAAGCTCACAGATGCAGTTGCAAAAACTTTCGGCCATACTACCAGCGGCAAACATCTCATGACAAAGGCGTTATGGCATAAGCGACGCGGGACCGTTGTTGCTTACGCCATAACCATGGACGACGTGTCCGTGAAATGGGATGACCGCGTGACGCCGGATCATTGGCCGGCAAAGGCGCTTGAGCTTATTCCCTCCAACTAAAGGAGGCTTCCATGCAGACAAAAGAGCGGGCGGAGTTGACCGCGGAAATACAGAGTGTGCTTGATCGCTGGCAGGAAACTCATGGCGGCGATAGTTGTGCGATACACGCGCTCGATGCTCTCGGATACATGGCCGGGACGATCTTCGCGCAGGCTCCGGATCAGGAATGCAAAGCCTACGGACGCCAGCAATTCATGATCGCGATTGACGAAGGCTTGAGCCAGATGAAGCTCGTGCCGGCATCAGAGTTGAATTAGTCGCTCGGGCGTTGACAGGTACGCTCATGTTGCGACGGGGACCGGGCAGAAAAGCAGCCTTGCTGCCCGGTCCCTTTCTTATAGGCTTCCCCAAAGCCAGTACGTCGTCGTGGAGGTACGTGCTGCGGGGAGGATTGAGAGGGACGAGCGGCGGTTTCCTCCCGGCCGCGTGTCCCTCTCATTTTTTTGCGTTGTGGATTTGGATCGTCAGCAGGGTTTTTAGCAGCAACGGATTTTTTGCTGCGCGCCGGATTTCCGCGTCAGTCAACCTGCGAGGGCGCAGGTTTTGATCGAACGCCATTACGTGCGCGCACTTCTGGCAGACGATGATGTTGCCGGCTTTCACCGGTTCGTCGTGATCAATCGGCGAAGCTCTGACGATTGGCTCACCACATGATACGCAGGAAGCTTTCGGCATCATTTGACTGCTTCCAAGATAATGTTCACGCGGCCGCCTCTTCATGCAAGCACCTTTGTCAGTCCGATGAAAGCCAGAATGCCGAGACAACCGACGAACAGCCAAAGCTTGTTGTCGTCCCGCATCTCGCGCTCAAATGTTCGAAAGGCTCTCGGCACTCCGTACAGAATGCCGACGATGCCTAGCGTGATCCAAATCGTGCTCATAGGCTTCCCCCGAATTGTTCTTTCAATCTGTCGCGGATGGCCTGCTCGGTGAATTGACCATGGCTCGGCCATTGCCATATCACTTCACCATTGATTGCCGAATACGGGCGATTGATTTCCCGTCGCTGGATCGCGGCTTCAACCTCCTCGCCGCTTCGATAGAATTGCACCGGTGGCTTTGTTGCCGGATACGAAACCGTTTCGCCCATGTGATCGGCGGCAAACAGGATGGCACCGCCTTCATAGAGCGAAGAGCCAATCGAGAAATAGTGTCCATGCTCCGGAGGAACGTAGAGCCCGAATTCATAGACGATGATATTGTATGTGATGCCGGTGTCGGGATCGCGAGCCAGAGTTCCGAAATCAACCTTTCCGCCAACTAGTCCGACGAGCGGATAGGCGTCATTTGTTTCGAAGACTTCGGTAAAGTCAACGAGCATTCGTTTCGGATCAATCACCACAATCCTTTTCTTCGGTTTGACTTGTGTAGGCATCTGTATTTCCTTCGTATCTTGCACGGTGAAACTTGGCGATGTCGCCCGGATGTAAAAAGACGGGGCGCGGGACCAACAGCCGACGAGCTATTGCTTCGCACGCGCCCCTGTCCATGGCGCAACCTAGTTTTGTTGCTTCCTCGAATATTGCATCAGTTGTTTCTCTGATGCGGTTATCCATCTCCGTCATGATCGTCATATTGTTCGCTATCCTCGTAATCGAACAAGCCGCAATCGAGTAGCTTCACGGCCATTTCGCTGAAGGACACTTTGGCTTTCTTCGCCCGCTTGGCGATCTTGTCATAGATCGGAGTTGGGATGTTGACCGCTATTTTATGATGTGGTTTGCCGATACGTCTAGGCTTCGTCCTCGGCAGTGCGTTCGGTGACACGTAAGGCTTCGCGGCTATCAGCTTCTCCGACATTGATGCTCCATGCTTTGCTATATGCAGTTTCGGTTTGGTTCAGCGTTGGTGTCCGACGCTGCTTAAGCGTCGGCAATTCTTCGAGGTAGGCCAGATAAGTATCGAGCTGTGCAATCTGCTCGTTGATCAATCGGATTTCTTCCTGCACTACTTGACTGATTTGATGGTCAGCCAATCTGTGACTGCAACGTGGCAGCCGGCGACGGTTCATAGTCTCAATCCCTTTCTTCGTAATTCACTGCGTAATGATGGCAGATGTCGTGTTGTCGCAATATCACCAATATGGAGCGGGATGCTTTCATCCCGCCCTTTGATCTTGAAATGGATTGACGAGCGCTCAACGCGCACGTCTTCTCCTCCTGCTTTTCTGATTGTTCGGATCGTCTCACGCAGGATTTTACGCATTCCTAGCTCGCGGTTTGATTTAGCTTCTCTGTCAGCTCACCGCACTTCTCGCGAACCAATTGTGTCATCAATGCGGCATCTTCCAGTCGTTTGAAGATCGCCTTGCCTTCATCGCGATAACGCTTGGCAAGTCCCTTCACGTCTTCGATCACTTGATGAATGTTCTGCGTTTCGGCTTCCATTCGCTTTTGGAGCTCTAACAGCTCCTTGCCCATGATTTCGATTTCTTTTGCCGTTGCTTCGTAATCACGCACGAGAGCCTCCGCTGTTAGCTTGCCAACGGGGGGAACGTTTTCCTGATGCTCCACGTAATCCGGCATCGGCGGCAGCGCAGCCGCAACCGGAAGTGTTCTTTCCCTGACAACCTGCCCAGTCAATTCAGCCATGCCAGTTTCAACGTCGTCACGGTGAATGTCCTCCAACGAGCGCAGGTTATTTTTTGGCAAGCGTGTTACGTTTCGATCATCGATATGCATCGTCTTTCCTTTTGTGCGTGTGGTTAGGATAGCTCTTTGGCTATTACTCTTTCCCAAAACTCCATCCATTGCTTAGAAGAGATGGATGCCGGGCGAGGAATGTACTGCGAGCAGATCACGACGTGATCATACCCGCAGGCGATACTTGGTTTACCAACCACATCGCCGCTTGTGCGCGTGTATGTTTCCGCGATTTTTTCTTTCATTGGATGGCTCCCCAATTGATACCGGTCCCGCCATCGGCTTTCAGCGGCACCAGCAGTTGAACACAAGTTTCCATGATATGCTTTAGCTCATTCAACGCCTCCTGCGTGGTTGGTGTTACGGGATCGCTTCCGTCCAGCTCGTCATGAACCGTCAGATGCGGAGCTCCCAGAATGCCGTCATCGAAGATGCCGGCTTCCCAAGCATCGACCATGGCGGTTTTCATGATGTCGGCTGCGTCGCCCTGCAGCCGGGAATTCAGCGCCTTGTGAGTGAATGCGCGTTGCGCACCGGGGACACGATGGGGGAAGTATACTCCGTTTCTTTCCCACATGTTGAACCGCCGCCGGCGTCCTGACAACGTGACGATTTCGCCATGCTGCATCGCGGCTTGCATCGCAGCATCGCGAAGCCTGCTCGTGAACGGAACGCGCCGCAGATATTCGCGATACATCTTCGCCGCAACTTCGTTGGTTACGCCAAGCGAGATGGCGAGAGCCGGAATGCCAAGCCCATAGATGATGCCGAAATTGATGTTCTTAGCCGACGATCGCGGCAACCCGGTGATCGCCGCGACAACGGCGTGATAGTCCGTTGTCGGGTCATTCTGATATTGATCAATGACTGCCTGAGCTCCATATAGCTTGAGCCTTGCCGCATGATGGATCGCCAGCCGGAATTCGATTTGCGACCAATCGAATTTCCACCATCGTTGCCCAAGCTCGGCAAGGAAGATGGAGCGGATCAGCGGCCCCAGCTCCTTGTCGCGTATCGGGATGTTCTGCAGATTGGGATTTGAACTAGAGAAGCGACCCGACACGGTGCCGCCTTCATCGGATCGCAGTGGATGGAATGTCGTATGTATGCGACCATTGATGTTGCCTTCAAGAATGTATCCCTTGATAAATGTACCCTTGAATTTGTCGAGCTTGCGAGCTTCAACGATCAACTGCCCGGCCGGATGGTTGCACGCTGCGAGCCAATCCTTGCGAAATGATGGCTTGTTGGTCTTATCCGTCATCGGGTAATCGACATTCATCGCATCGAATATCTTGGCAAGACTTTCCGCGGCCCATATGTCCGCGTCGTGTCCGGTCAATCGTTTGAGCTCGGCGAGCACAGCGACTTGTCGCTCTGCCAATTTGGCATAGCTCTGCTCGGCCTTGTCCAGATCAACCGGGACACCACGCTTCCACATCGCCAGCAACAACGGGAACAGCCGCGTCTCAAGCATGAAGACGGACCAAAGATTTTGCTTCTCCAATTCGGCCTTCTGCAATTCGAATACGCGCAGCGGCAGATCAATGTCGCTTTCAGCATACGGTCCGACAACGACAGGCGGAGCGCGATAGATGTTTCCTTTCATGTTCGATTGATTGCCGAAAGCCCGGATCATCCAAGACAACATTTCGTTTTCGCGCTTGCCCTCGCCGAGATGATCCTGCGAGATGCTTTCCAGCGAATACGTCAGCTTGGTTTCATCTAGCAACGGCTCGGCCACTTGCACGTCATAGTAAGGACCGGTGACTTCAATTCCCTCCGCATCGAAGTAGGCCAGATCATAGAAGATGTTTGCACCGACCTTCGGCACCGGACGTTTGAGCTCTCGCTTGAGCCAGCCAAAGACCCTATCGATTGGCAGGTTTTCCCCCATTTCGTGACGCACCGGATAATAGCGGCGAAAACCTGCTTCGGTGCCGACGCCAACGCCGCAGATATAACAGTCAGGGCGATTGGCGCCGCAGCCTCTTGTTCGCAGCTCAACGTCTTTGGTTTCAACGTCGATGCTGATCATGCCTTGGCCTTCCAGCGAAGGGTAATCCGTTGGAAGCGTCCAACCGGTATCGGGGATTGGTGGCAAAGGGCGTGGGCCGCTATAGTTGCGTCCAAGATATTCAGACGTGTCTTCCCAAAACATCCCTATAGCGTCGCCACGCATGTCAGTTGCTCCGGAGCTGATTTCCGCGATCAAGGAATTCCCTCATGCCGGCAACAGTCTTTTCGAAAAACTTCTGTTGCACCTTGCCATTGTAATTCAGAATGGCATTGCAACAAAGCCAGATGCCGCACGATGACATTTCGCCCGGCGAGAGTTTACGTTTCTCTACAAAGTCTTTTAGCTCCGTCATCAGATCAACGTGGCGTTGACGCAGCTCTTCGCCTTCCAACAAAGTTTTCGTCATGTCATCACCTCATTGTTGACCAATCGTAGAATAGCCAGTATGCCACCCATGACAAGAAATCGTCAGACTTCTTGGTTATCTTCGTGATGTGGCGCAGCCATGTTTTTTCAATGGGATGTGGCATGGTCAAAACCTTTCATGTCCGATTGTTTCATCCATCACGCGCCACATCGAGCGCATGTATTTGGGAAACCGCGACAGAAAGTCTTCGCGACTTTTTAGCATGGCCGGTCCAAACATTGCGGCAATCGAGCGTGCACACGCCAGTACGATGACCATTCGTGAATAGCCGGCGAAAGTCTTATTGAGCTCTCTTGTCAGCAAGCTGACTTGTTTGTTTAGTTCATCTTCATACGCGTCCCAATCATGTTCGTCCCAATCATGTTCGGTCATCGTCGGGCTGCCTTTCTCAGAGCGTCGTATTGTTTGGCGGTGAGAAAATCTTTTGTTTCCCACCATTGGTGAATGCTATGCAAAAACTCTCGGAACGAACCATTAGCATTTTCGAACGCATCTTCGAACATGCTATTGATTTCATTAGCATCATCGTATCGCTGGCCCTCCTTGCCGGCTTGCTCGAATGGGTTGGATTGTTTTCGGCGCTGTGATGGCGGGACGCGATACGATTGATCGGGTTTGATGTCGGCGAGGAATTCCTGCCACGTCATATTTGCCGACAGCAAAATAGCATTGGCTTTGCGAATGGCGTTGAGGCATTCGCCGTCGTGTTGGCTCATGGTCATGCCCATGAGCTTGATCATCATGATGCGATCAAGTGGCATTCTTATCCTCCGCCGGCAAATGCAGCAGTGATGCAATAACCATCATCATTTGACTTTCGTCGGCGAGCACTTCCGTATTGGCTCCCTGCTTGGCGATTTTTGCTTCGATGAATGCAACAGCCAGATTGTTTTTCTCGCCGCCAAGTGCAAGCGCGATATCTCGATATTGTCCTAGCGTTGTCATTAGCCATCCCTCGCTGTTGGGTATCCACGCGGCCGGCTCAATTGCAGATCGTAATGCTTTTGCGTTGCGGCCCGGCTGATTTGTATTTGATCCGATAGCCGATCAATCGCCCAGACGATCCGCTCAACGGTGAGGATCAATTTTTGCGTGTCCGTCTTCTTGCGTTTGGTTTTCTTCATGGTCAATCAAGCTCCATGATCTTGTGAAGTTGTACGCCGGCAATGACGTTGTACTTGATTGCCAGCGCGGCGACGGCTCGGTGATTTTCGGCATTCTTGTCCGGATCGTATTCATCCATCGGCGAGAGATAGACCGGAGCTCCCTTGCGAGGCGGGGCGACTTGCCGCGGCTTCGTATCGGGCTGGCTCGAAATCGTCGGCAGGTACGAGCCCGGTGTTACGCCTGATTGGCTGATGACGTATTTGAAGGCGCAAGCGTGATCATACACAAAGGAGTTGATCGCCGGCGTCTTCGGAGAACAGACAATTTCCGCGACACGCTCAATGCCTTTGATCCAAAGCGTGCCCGCGGTTTCGATCTGGATCAGCATCCGCATTTGTCGCAACATCTGACACAGCGGCAGAATGTTCTGCCGCATCGGTTCGCCTCCGGTGATGACGACAAGTCGCGCTGCTCCTCGCACATCCATGATCATCTGCGCTATGTCAACAACGCTGACATCCGGATCGTCATGGTTCTCGAATTCAGTATCGCAGAACCAACAGCGCAGGTTACATCCGTGCAGCCGGAGAAACACGGCGGCTTTTCCGGTGTGCGGTCCCTCGCCCTGTATCGTCAGAAAGGGACTGCCCTTGACGATGCGCAAAATCTGGCCGTCACTTCTCATTTTCGATTGCACACTGTTTTTGCCAAACATCTAAGCCTTTCTCCCCACTACTAGACCGCAGATTGATTTTCCTTTCCAAGGCGCCGGCTTTGGCCAGACATCAGGCGACCAACTGTCAGCCGCCTTTATTGCCGGCACCAAATATTCGGCGCCCCAAATCGAACACTCTACACCATCCGGAACGCGGCACACTATATCGGCGACAATCTCTGCTTGCTTGAACCGGGAAACGATCTTGTCGCCATAGATCAAGATCGTATCTTCCGCCAGCCCGGCCACATCAACGAACGCCTGACGAAACTCCGGCGTGATCTTCGTTGTCGTCTTCGTGCCGGCAACCTCACGGATCATCGCCGCGGCTTTCTCGGGGAATTGTCCGATCACGAGCACGCTTCGCATCCATGCTTCATTGTCCCATTGGAAGGCCACATAGTTTTCCGACCAAGCCCAGTTTCGAAGTCCCTCCTTTCTGGCCAGTACGAAGTCAACGGCCCACACCGGCAGCAGGGCCATCAAGTCCAAACCCTTGCACGCTCCTCCGGCGAGTGCAATGTTGTTGGTCGCATACGCCCAACCCTTTTCAAGAGCAACACACGTCGCCCATCCCTGCGTGGCGTTGTCCGATACGAACGGGCGAAGCTGATCCAGCAGGTTTATTAAATCTGCCGGGATGGGTTGCCAAACAGCTTCGCTCGCATCGGGATATGACCAACGATCAAGCGGCAGAGTGTTGATCGTCCCATTGAACCTGCCGCTACGTAACTGCACCGCCTTGTCCATTGGCTTGATCGTGATATCGCCCGGCAACCGTTCCAGCACCTTTTCGAATTCCTCGCCCGGTACAAGAAAGTCGCAACCTGTCTCGCACGGATGGCCGGCAGTTAGCCGGCCATTTGTTGCTTTGATTTCGCTGTTGTCCATCTTGTAAAAGGTCTTGTCTTCGACCAGCGAACGCGCTGAAATGGCGCCTTTGATCCATTTCAATGCATCTTTCATTTGCGTGTTTCCCAATTTATTGTTTTCTTGGCTTCAATCACGGCGTTGACGCGATTGGCCGCAGCGACGACCATATCATAGGCGGCTGATTGTGGTTGCAGCCAGCCCATCGCTGCAAAGCCGCGTGCGAGCACGCATTCAAGCGTAGGCTCGGCTGGATCAAGTTTGGTTGAGCCGATCTTTAGATAAAGCTCGGTCTTGTCGTCTAGCATCATTTGCGCTCCTGTTGTCGATTAGAATAAAGTCTCTTGTACTCTCGCAAATCTGTTGGTTCGCTGCTCTGCCATGCGAATGAAATAGTCCATGTTCATCACGCGGCGAAGGCCAAGGGATTTGCCGATGGCCTCCGGTGTATAACGGAGCTCGGTGCCATGTTCATCCTTGAAGTCCCGACGCAAGCCGGGATCGGCGACCCATCGTCGTTCAATTTCCAACTGCTCCAACCTCGCGCGGACCATCTCCTGCTCGTCGGCTTTCAACGTTGTGAAGTGCCAGCCACTCAGATCATAGCGCGACGATGAATGTTCCGAGAAGTTGACTTTGAAATGCCGTGGCTCGCCTTTTTCCTGCGGAAAGTCCATGAACACGAAACCAAAGCCTGCAGCGATCAGCCATGACGTACTGTCAACGGAGAACCACGGATAGCGATACATCAGCTCTTCCGTCGTCAAGCCAAAGCCGTGCACTTTGAGCTTTGGCGTGCCGTCCGGATTGGTCAGATATTTCATCCATACATGATCCAGCCATTGACGAAGTACTGGCGTCGTTTCCGGCACCATACCGCCGAGAAATAAATATTCGTATCCTTCATCCATGTAGCGTTTAAGCCAATCATCATGATCACGTACATGATGAACAGGACAGACAATGCCAGTGCCAATTTTACTTTCTAGATATTTTTGATTGGCATATGTCTTCTCCTCGCAATCGGTGCCGATCACGTCAACATTTGATGCAACGTGGTATAGGTCGCCGCAGTCCCGTAGGAAGTGCGCATAGTCGTCAAGATCGATCTTCGCATTTACGGTGAAGGCGGAGAACGCGCCACTATCGAGAAACACGTTGCGATTGTGTTCGCGGATGTCGCGCGCCATGATCTTGTCCATATAGTGAAAGCTTTCCAGCATCCACGGATAGACGAAGTTGCGATAGGTGATGCGCTGGATTGTCGAAGCCGACATGGTTTGGGCGCGGATGGTTTGATAGAATGAAGCCATATAGACACGCATCAACGCCTCCGGCTTTTTGCTTTATAGTCAGCAACGATACGGTCCCAATTCTTCGGGGGCTCAACTCCCAAGGTCTTCGGACTTCGCTCGCAACCAACGCAAATCGGTTGATCGTCGCTATTCATGGCGAAACAAACGGGACCATCACGACGCACGCAAGGCGTGAACGGTGATTTGGCGTATGGACAAGTTGCTCTCATGCGTGACCCTCGCTCTCGGCCTCGGCGAACACTCGCGTGTGCCATTTATAGGAAGTTTCAATAGTCTGGCGGTTCAATCTGTACAGCTCTTCGTCCGGCGCCTTCTCGCACAATGCGCATACAGCGCCAATGACGTTGTTAAGAATTTCAAGTTGCATCGCGGTTGTTATTTCAATCGGAAACTCCTGCAATATCGAGAAGACAATTTCCGACATGACGCGAAGCAACGCGCGCTCGTTATGCAGATCATCAAGGTTGATTTGAACATGATAGCCATTAATCATCGATCTTTCTCCGCCATGGCACATGATTGAAGGAATTCCATTCGCGCTTGACCGTGCCCGGTCAATAGTGCTCCTCGCATTGCGCTGGTTGTCGTCAGAGTACCGTGCATTTTGACACCGCGTGTTTCCATACAAGCGTGCGTCGCCCTGATCAGGACGCCGACGCCAATCGGTTGAAGGTGCTCAACCAGCGCATCGGCAATCTGCACGGTACATCGCTCCTGCAATTGGAGACGGCGGCCGAAGCATTCGACCAAGCGAGCCAGCTTTGAGATGCCGCATATTCGCTCCTTTGGAATATATCCGACATGAGCGATGCCGCGGACCGGAGCCAGATGATGCTCGCAGAAACTGTTGAAAGGGATGTTGTGCTCAATCACCATTTCATCGAAGCCATTTGCTTGATCAACGGTTGTCAGTATCTCGGCAGGGTCCATGTCATAGCCGGCGAACCATTCCCGGCAGGACATCAGGAAGCGTCGCGGCGTTTCCTTCAGGCCCTCCCGGTTAGGATCGTCGCCCATGATCTTGATCAACGATGCAATGATGATCTTGTGGTTTTCAGTAGTCGTTGACATTGCGCAGCTCCAAGCACGCTTCGCTGAGTGATCCGCAAATCTTGTGGCAGTGAGCCACCAGCCACGGATTGAGCAGCCGACGGATCAATGGTCGCGGTGTCCAGCCAATCACCGGGATATTTATTCGCTTTGCATAAGCCAGCTCCATCGCCGTTCCCCAAGACGGCTTATTGACATACGCAACGATGGCTTGGCTTTCCTGTATCAGCATGTAATCCCGCTTCACCAATTCGTCCGGCGTCAATTCCCATGCCTTCTGCATATCAAGCGGATTGACGGCTTCCCAGCCTTCCGGCATCAATTTCGCCGCGCGCCGGCGCCACGACATAGGATCAATCTCGCGGAATATTGCTCCCGCTAGGTACGCTCGTTTCATTAGTGGCATCAGCGCCTCCCGTGTAGATGGCTGAATTGGCTCCGTGCTCGGCGACTTCGACGCTCCGCAGTCTGACGCGCGGAACGTATTTGTTGATGACAAGCCAACCATGTGCCATGATGTAGACTTGTTTGGCGAATGCCTCGCAACCTGTTGCTGCGACAACACGGATACGAGCAAGCCCTCGCCGGTTGAGCTCCATGAAAAAATCCAGCTCCGGATCGTCCTGCGCAACAAGCATGGTGTGATCAAACATCTGCTCAAGCGCAATCTTGACATCCTTCAAGCTGCCGAAATCGACAACCCAATTCAGCTCGTCCAAGGCGTCGGCCTCGAATTCAAGCCGGACCGCGAGCGAGTAACCGTGCAGGTATTTGCAGTGCGATTGCGCCCGGTGTTGTCGGAAGCAGGCGGAGAACCCGACTGCGTGCCCGTAGGTCTTTGTGCTGACGTACATGAACCCTCCTTTGCCGCCCTTGGCTTGACCGTACAGTATGGGGAACCGGGAGCCCGGGTATTCCTGACCCTGCCCCGGCAAACCCTATCCTAGACCCTCCTAAAAGGGTCAGGGAACCGGTGTTTCCCGGTCATTAGGAGGTTGCCCAGCGCCCTCCCTCAACCGGTCATAGTTGGGCGATCCGGGGAGGGGCATTAGACCCTCTCGCCATGCCCGCACGACTAGAGGGTCAGGAACCATCGCCTCCAAAAACCCTTGAGCCCGGAGCGTGCTCGCATGGTCTTTCGATGTCGGCGGATAGCCGCCATCGTAGGCCGTATGCGAATAGGCCAGCGCCTCCATACAGCCGGGAAGACGTGTCGCCAGCCCAATCGTTTCGGCTTTCGACATGAACATCAGCGGCGCATAAATCTGGAATGAATTGGTTTCGTTGCCAAGCGCGAGGTTGATCGATTTCACCTGTGAATAGATGAAATCGTCCCGGCAGTCCGGATAGTTGGCGTTATCCATTTCGCAAACTCCGGTGACGAGCGACTGCGCTCCGAGAGCGATGGCGCGATTGGCTGCGATGGTGATGAACAGGGCGTTGCGCATCGGCACGAATGTCCTTTCGATCCGGCTGCCGATGACTTCGTTCATTTCGTTATAGTCTTTGTACGTTTCGAGACTGTCAAGATCGTTGGTGACGAGCGGAGATGTTCCATGCAATACCGGTCCCAGCGGAATTACTTCGTGCGAGGCTATTGCTGCCATTTTCGCTATGATTGTAGCTGCTTCGATTTCGCGACGATGCAGCTGCTGATAATCGAACGTCACTGCGGCGACATGTTTGGCGCCGTGGAATTGCTGGATCGCCCAATAAAGGCATGTCGTACTGTCCTGCCCTCCGGAAAGAATTACGACGGTTCGAATACTCATGCCATTTTCATTGGTCATTTGCTGGCTTCCTTTCATCGTTGAGTGGTGGTTGTTTGTTTTAGTAGTCATGTGGATTAATCCTTCGGAACACGGATGGCATAAACTTGACTTCCGCCCAATGATAGCGGGCTAGGCGGTATCTGACGATTGCCTCATTTGTGTTGCACTGTGGCGAGGCTAGCTCCAATGGATTATGTCGGCCTATTTTATGGAAGCAAAACCAAACTAAGCCCCGCTGCGGATGAACCACCCACCATCTATCCTTGATATGCTCGATAAGGCCGGGAGGAGGTACGACGGCTTCCTCGAATGGTTGAAAGATCAGGCGGCTATCATTCTCTCCAATTGATTTCTTCCCATTCATTTTTGATCGTCCTTTTTATGTTTTTTGGATTGTGCGGAGATTGATGGATTGATGGAGATTGATGGAGATTGATGGAGGTTGATGGATGTTATAAGAAGTTAAAACCTGTCCGCCGTGGCGGGCAGGGTAACTGTTGATGGGCGAGCAGTCTTGCCCGAAAAAAACTAGGCTGCTCGTTCCTCCCAATTTTCCATGGCGCGTTTCATCTTGCGCAGAGCGAAACCGAAGTTGTCGGCACATTCCAACAAATCGGCTTTTCTTCGGCGCTTCGTTTCATGTGTAGCCATGGCCACCATTTGCGATACCGCGGTTTCCGCTTTGGCACATAACTCACGCATTGAGCCATAGGCACCAAAGTCGAATTCGTCGCGGTGATTGTCTGATACTTCGAAAGTCCCATCTTCCTGTTTGGGAACGACGAAGATCAAACCGTCACCGTTCGGACCACGCTTGCACGGCGATATCGTAAAGTCCAATTCGCCCGTCTTGGCTCTGCGTCTTATATCGCCAATGACGTTGCTGATGTACCTATACGACATATCGTCTACGAACCTCAACGCACGTTGAAGATCATGCCGTGCCTGATCGATTGTGCAACCGTACTCATATTGATTAAGCACGTCGTACAATCCTTGAGCATTCCTATCACGGATCAACAATTGTTCGGATACCTCCTTTCTAGGCAACAACTGACAAGTGCGAAGACTTCTTGTCGGTTGAAGACTGGATGTCCTGCGCGAGTTTCCGCCATGCCTCCGCGGCTTCCATCGCCACTTCATGCAACAGAGCGGCTTGGTTCTCGCTCAGATATCCGATGCGGTCGCCAAGCTCTTTACGAGCTCCCTTCGCTAGTCCCTTGGCTTCTGCGGCCTTGACTTTGAGACTGGCTACCAGCACCGAAACGCTAAGCACCGTTTCGTCCGTCGGTGCCTTGACTTGTCCGCGCGGCATTGGCCTGGTTTCCCTAGCACGTTGCTGCGCATCCTTCTTGTGCTTCTCAGCACTATCACGATCACGCTGGGCTTCTTCGCGTTCGTGATCATTCTTCGCTGCACGTTGACGAGCTGCGGCACGATCAAATTCCTTGGAGGCTCGTGTCACGTCTCGTTTGGCTTCTTCGTGTTCATGCTTTCGCACTCGAAATTCTTCCTGCCGGAAGAATACCGTCATATGTTGCACAAACTTTGAAGTAACAGCAGCGCCTTCCTTCTTGGCCGCCTTCACGATGGCGTCCAAGTTATCCGGGTCTTCTGCTGCCAGATGTGCTTTGACGGAAACAATCGGTTTGTTGTGCTCTCCGTCATAGCGTCGCGATCTAGGGAATTGTTGTGCAACAAAACGAAGATCGTTCAGCCATGATGTCGAGTAATCCAAACCGCAGAGGTTCTGAAAATCTTCGGACAACGCCTTGATGCCGCGTCGTCCTACCAATTTGCCATCACTCTCTGCGAGCACGGCTTCCGCCAAGCTCCACATGTTCACGTCAATCTTTTTTCCCTCGCGCATACAGCGGGGAAAAATTGTGTCAGACATTTTCACTCCTTTTGGTGGTGAGGTAAATTGATACTAGTCGTGAAATTCTCGAGAATTTTTCCTGTGTCCTGTTCATGTCTCCTTTTCTGGTAGTAGCTTCTTTGGCTTGATATCTCGCGGCAATACGCGAGATAGCATTCGCTTGTATTGGTCTTCAATCAGCATTCGCAAAACCACATCAATGCTTCTGTTTATGCCATTGAGCGTCAATATCAGGGTCTTCAATATCACTTCACGTGCTCCCATGAAAAGGGGAGGCACAGAGCCTCCCCCTAGTTAGTCGATTTGATCCGCCAAGCAGGCTTCAAGGAAACGAGCCTTAAATGGCACTTCTAGTTTGTCTGCTATTAGCTCGGCGAAATCCTGCCGATGCTCTTTAGGCACGTACAACGTCAAGCCGAGATTGATAGCTGTGATCAAGGCTTTGCGGTCTTTCTTCGTCAGCATTATTTCACATGCTCCCATTGGTCGCGGATGACACGAAGCCGATTGCCTCGGTTCAAGTCCCAAGGCGGTATCGGAACGCGCGGTTGATAAATCGGGATGCCTTGGGGCGTTGCGCGTTCTGTGTAAGTGTAACGATCTTTGTACACTTTGGTCAGCCCTTGCAGCCCCATTTCCGGCATCTGATCTAGGTTGATCCGTGTCGAGCCCATGCTGAGCGTGAGCCAGAACACGATGATTGCCAGCGTGTATGATCGTAAGATCATGTCACACTGCTTTTTTCTTTTGTGATTTTTCCTTCGCACGAAGAGCTTCCATGCGCTTGCGTTCCTTCTTATTCCACGCAATCGCCAGCTTCAGCTCTTCGTCCCAATTGATATTGCGGCGAACCTTTTTCCAACCACGTTCGTAGCCTGCACAAGTGCCGATTGACGAAGCAGTGGAGTTGTGTGGCCTGCGAGTTTCACCGTGAAAAAGGCTATAGACGGTCGAATAGGAGAGGTTTGCCAGAACGGCAACCTTGGCCAATTGATCGAACAAACCTTCATCTTGCAACAGCGTTCGCAGCTCGTCAATCACCGGGTCTTTGTCGATGAACCGATAAGTGCGAAAGATTTTATGGACGGCCATCGCTACTTGGCTCCCTTCTTGCTGCGCTGATATTCACGGTCACGGCCTTTCTTCGTCAGCACGTAACCGTCTTCACGGCTTTCAATCAATCCCTCTTGTTTGGCAGCGTGCAAGAGAGAAGACACCGACGCCGGCGAACGTTTGGCTTGCTCGAACAGCTTGCGCAGAGCGATGGTTCGCACCGGTCCCTTGTGTTTGTACATGGCCCCTAGCAGGTATTCGCTACCGCGCATCTCGAAAGTATTTTTGGGTTTTCCTTTGTTGCCGTTCTCCTTCTTGTCGTGGCCGTTCGGTTTGGAGCCTTCAGCGTGATAAGTCAGACTGATGACGCCGGGATGCGTGTCGAGCATTCGATAGACTTTGCCAAAGGCAATCTCTTCGACGGACACGGTGATGATCATGGGTTTAGGCATGCGTGAATGTCCTTCTTTTGACGCGCAGACTGATCTTGCGCTTACAACAACTGACTTGCAGACTGCCGACGCTACAGCCGACCATGGCCGCGATTGTCTCGCGATCATGGCCGGCTGCGACCATCGCCTTAATTCGCTCGCACACTTCATCAGTGAATTTGGACGAGCCAATTCTGCGTTGCCTTGGCGGTGATGGTGTTTCGATTTCCGGTTCTGGCTCTGATGGCTCTTCAGATGGCTCTTCAACAAATCCGTTGAGAGCATTTCTTCGCTTCACCAATTCCATTCGCTCCTTGACAGTACGGAGCAGCAACAGGTTGCATTCCTTGATCCGGAATTCAACCTGCTGCCTTTCTGCGTGTCTCAGAGCGCTAGCACCGGGCTGGCTCTGAGCGATCATGACCCGTCGCCTTTCGCTTCCGGCTTGACCTTGTACTGCTCGGCACCGGTGCCCGGCACGATGGTGATCGTGATGTTATTGGCATTCGGGCTCTGCGGTGTGACGATGGGGCCGTTTTGTTGCACCGTGTTGTTCGTCGGAGCCGGAGCCGGAGCCGGAGCGACGGGGACGAAGGCGGGCACCGGAACGACAGGGACAACCGGGACCGGGACCGGAGCGACAACAACCGGAGGCGGCGGAGCAACCGGACGATTAAGCCGGCAAGCCGTTCCTAGATGCAATTCGAGCCGATTGCCTTGCGAACGATTATACAGCCATTCCTCATAGTAGCCTTCGCCGGTGGCAGCATTCAAACGGACTTCGCCAACCATGTAGAGCGAACGGTTGCGATTGAGCGAACCTGCCCAACGCATTTGATTTGGATTGCTCCAATCCTCCCATGCGTACTGCGACATGCGAGCGGCGACCAAGCCGTTATAGTGGTGATGGAAGACGGACCACAAATGTTGCGAGGGATCGTAATTCACTTCCACGCTGACGACAGGATTGGGATCGTTGGGCTCGTCGCCCAAGAATACCCGCGGAGCACCGCACACCAAGCCAGCGTTGGCGGTCGATGCTAGGCCGAGTGTCATCACAGCGGCCGTTATCAGGCTAGAAAATTTCACGTTGGTATCTCCTTCATTTGGGTTATGGAGCAGGCAGCTCCTTTGGACGGTGACACGCAGTCACCGTCCCGTAGGAAATGCTTATTCCTGATTTGTCGAGCCGACGTTCTCCGTTGGCCCAAGTGCTTCATTCAGGGGCCGCGGCTTGTTGCTCGTCAATACGTCAATCGCAATCCATAGATCGCGAATTGATCTGGCATCTTCCAAATCGTCTTCGTCCAAATCTTCCGAACCCTTCAAGAGTTCGCGCAGATCATCATCGGTCATATCCTTTGTGATGCGTCGCGGATAGGCTTCTTCCGCGTTCTCGCCCCACATCGTTGCGATGCCGATTACATGATCAATTGCTTCGTCTCGCGTCATCGTTCTGTCCTTTCATTTGGTTGGTCCCGAAATGAAATCATCTTGATACGCGGAAACCATTCGGGATTTGATTTCGCGTCTGCCTGTGCGGTTACTACAACGTTGGCGGCAACCGCAGGGTCTTCGAACCTAGCACCATCGTCGGCCATCTCGGACCATTGCTTGTGAGCGACGAACCAAAAGGTGCCGTGTTCATCTTTCAACTGGATACGCCAGTGCATTTTGTCCTCCGATTGAGGTGCGGAGCGAACGGAGTTGGAGACGCCAAATAGCCTCCTCCGTCGCTCCGCTGGCCGGTGTTGTTCTGTCTCACGGACACCGCCGGCTGGTCCGCGTCGCGGTCTATCGCATCGATGGGGCTTCGTCTTCGATACGCCCTGCCGCGCTAGGGGATCACGAATTCATTTTGTCCAAACCGTGCCGCGTTTGTCGTCTTGGCGCTTGTGAGCCTTCTGCCGGCCCATCTGCGTGCGAACGGTTGACTTCATACTGGCAGCATCACGGTCCGGAAATTGCTTGGTCAGTTCTTTCATCATTTCGTCCATGCTCGCACCGCCCTTGGCACTGATCATGTCCGTCACGACTGAGATGACGCCCGGTCCCTGTTTCCTCGGCGGTGGAGCCCGCTTCTTCTTGCCGGATACTTTTTCCGGTTTGGCCTTCCCGTCGGTCTTTGCCTTCCCCTTCGATGCCGACGCCGGAGCAGCTTCCTCTTTTTCGGGAGGGGGCAAGGGATTGTCCCGGCCTTCCTCCCAATCCCAGCGCATGCCGTCCGCAGCATCATGAACAATGATCTTTTTGACAGTGCCTTTGGCGCACCGGTGATAGCAGTGAGCCATCTTCGCATAGAGTTGTACTTGCTCCGTCCCGGCTGGCACGGAGGTAACACCGCGTTGGATGATCGCCCCGCTGGCATCGTAAGGGACGATCTTCCATTTCATGCTATTAGCCATATCGTATTCCCCTTTATGTTGTGCTCGTTCAAGGTGAGCTTTCGTCACTTCGTATTCTGCTTCCGTCATCCCCATTGGCACATGAAACGGTTTGGGCTTCGTGTGCGTCGTGTGAGATGACGGAAGAACGTTTGCAGATGACTTGGCGATATCCCCCGGTTGTCGCCGGAGAAAATCGGGGATGTCCAAGTCATCCGGATTTGGTCTAGGTCGCTTCATGATCCTCCTTTAGCTGCACTTCGATGGGATGGGGACCGCGACGCTCTGATTGGTGGATCGTGAACGGCTCCCGGTTTCTCTTGGCCTTGTCGGCCAGAGATTTGACGACAGACACCACGGAGCTGCGAGCATGATATGGCACTGCTCCCTTCCGTTGTCTGTAATACAAATCAGCCAGATCAACCGTTGTGATCGGCTGTTTTCTTCGGCGGAGAATTTGAAGCATCAGAGCCTCTCCCGCCGAATATTTGATCTTCTTTTGTTGTATCATGTGGTGCATGGAGCTCCTCGAAATGAACCCGGTATCTGCTTTCAAGCCAGTGCGGAATGATCCAGCAAGGGAAGTCCTGACCCTCGCTGTAATGGGCAGCGATCCTATGGTTACCATCGATGAAGCAAAAGATGGCTCCGGTGTGATGTTCGATTGCCATACACGGCTCGCGCATAGCCTTCTCGCATTTCTTGATGGCATCGACCTTGGCGAAATCGATGTTCTGATCATCCTCATGCGAAGGTTGTGGCAGGTCTTGATACCGGATGATCTCCGGCGGACCGAACAAACCTGCTCGGGCATCACGCAGGGCTCGCGTTACGTTCCAAGAAATTTCATGACCGGTGATCCGGGCATCGAGCGTGAAAATGTTGTCAGTCACGTCAACGCCGGAGATGATCAAGGTGCGTGCGGGTAGCGTCATAGTGTTGTTGTCTTTCGGGTTTGTTGAAAACGGAAATGGACCGGAGGATTGCTCCCCCGGTCCGTTGTTCTAGCATTCGACAGATATCGAACCGGCGATGTGATCCACTTCGATCACAACGAGCTGCTGTGATGATCCTTCCTGCATCGCAGCGGCTATCTCATTGATCAGTTTTCCGGCTTCGAAGTTGGTCAAAGTCAGACGTGAAAACGTCGTGACTTCGGCAGTCTTCACTACATTGGACATGGACATCCTTTCAAGACCGGGGGCCGATCCCGGTCACAGTGTACACGATTTGAGAAAAAGAAAAAGGGAATAATGTCGGGGACCGGCCACGGACGCATCACCATACCGGACTGGTCCCCTATGAAAGGTCAGAGATTGTTACCGTTGGGGCGACGGCTCTTTCCAACCCTTCAATTCCGCCATCTTCGTCGCGAGCGTCCAGAGCGCGCGGTTCAATCGCACGTCCTGATCAATGCCCTTGACTTCGCGGGTTGACATTCGCCGGCGCTGGCCTTGCTCAGTCCGACGAACGCCATTCAATCCGCCGCGCAGCGCATTCTCTTGGATCACGTTGAAGTTGGTCCAGAGGTTGTTTTCTTGATCGTCGCGGCGACGCACGTGCAAAAATTGATCCGCAGTGATGGGCGTATCAACCTTCCCCTCGGCATCCGCAAACCGGGCAACCCGTGCCGCTTCTGCGAATGCGACCTTTTCATCGCGGTCGAGCTGTATTTGCTGCCAATCCTTCGGAGCAGCCAGAGCCAGCTTGGCGTTTTCGACCACGGTATAGGTGCCTTCAATGACGTTGTTGATCACGTCCTTGCCAGTGTGCCGCACCTTGACACTATCGACCGTGCCGAGATTGGCAACGAGTGAGTTGAGACAACGGATGCGGAAGAGCCCGGCGAACAGATCATAGACCGCTGATCCGTCGTTGGCATTCTTCAACAACATTTCGCAGACGGTATCACCAACCTGATACGCCTTCTGCACGCCCAAGCGGCGAAGACGCAAAAGATGTTTGGTGAAATCTCGCTTGTCTTCGATACGAGCGAGCGACTGCTTGGCACCGACAACTTCAAAGCCCTCCTTACGCAGAGCCCGAAGAATTTCAATTGTCGGGATCGGCGCAAAGCGTTCGGAACGGCTGTGATGCGCCGTTGTGGCAAACACGGACGGTGCTACTTTGCGGATTTCCTCCTCGGTCATTCCGCGGTTGATGTCGAAACGAGCAGCGGCACCGTAAGTCTGATTGAAGGCGTCTATCATGATTGGGTTTCCTTGTTGTGAGTTGAGTGAGTGAGTGATGGGAGAGAAGCAAACTGCCGCGATTAAGCGGCAGCATGCCTACGAGCGGCGAAGTTGCCCTTGTTATGCTTCATCAGCCAGAGCTGCTTGGCCGCCGTCGCCGGGTTGATCTTGGCCTTGATCGCCGCCTCCTTCGCAGCAATGTGGTCGCCCTTGTGCTTGACGAACAGCGCATAGAGCTTCTCGCGGATCGAACCCTTCTCGGGCTTGACGTAGCGAACCGTGGTGCCGCCATTATTCTTGGCCTTGGCCGTCTTCTTTGCCGTCTTCTTGGCGGCAGTCTTCACGGTCTTGGCCTTCTTAACAGTCTTGGACTTGGTAGCCATAGTTTTAACTTCCTTTCTTAGATTGGCACGTCCCATCGGGATCGTGAAAGCGAGTTGTCGCTTCGTTGGACGGTGACATGCACCGTCCCGGCGAAACGTCAAGCGGCTTGTTGAAACAATGTGCCGAGAGCCCCGCGTTGCTGCAGGTATGAACCGCAGGCGAAGTGCACACGGTCGCCAAGCTCAGGGTACATGATCGAAGTGAAGTAGAGAGCAAACAGTTTGTAGAGCTCGCCGCCCACGACAATCACTTTGCCGTATTGGCGAACCAACTCGGCAAACTTCTCCATTTGCTTTTCATCGTTGAGAATGTGGAGCAAACGATCTTCGTCCATCAGCCGGTCATACGGCATGATCTCAGTCCCCGGCTCAAGCAAACCATGTTCCGCGGACAATACTGCGATATGAGAGGAAGGCCAATGTTTTTTAACCTGCTGCCATATCGGGCCGTCGTACACTTCGGCAAACGGCATTGGCTTTGTCGTTTGCTTCTTCACTTGACTGCATGACATGACGATCAGCGGTCGCTCGTTCATAGACACTTAAGTCCCCCATCGGGTTAGAGTTATTTTGATTTGATGCCCGGCCAAATGGCTTGTAGCTGCTCCCGCAATTCCGGCGGAAGCTCCTCCCATTGTTTCGTTTGCCAGCCAAGAGCCCGGCCGATAGCGTATAAGGCACGAATGCGACCGCGATGGGTCAAGTGCGTGTCCCAATATTCCTGAGCCGTCATTGTTTACCTCGCTTGTGGTACGCAACCCAAGGCGATCAATTGCTTGGTGTAATAGTCGTCTGTATCGAGATTGAAGCGTTTGATTTCCTTGTTGTGATGGTAGCAAACCCATTCCTGCTCGGGTTCGTAATGGGTTTCCGGTTTGTGGACGCCCTTGGTTGATGCACCGGCGAAGATGAACAACACAAGGGCGAGCAGTGCAAGACGTTTCACAGTAAGCCTACCTTTCCAATGCACTCCGGACCGTAGCCAGAGGCCACGCTCTCAGGGACAGTCAACTTGTGGGCACATCGTCCGCAACGACCCTCATGCCAGATTTCCATAGCCGACATGTCACCGCCCTGCGACAGACGTTTGAAAGCCCAAGCGAACGCCTTGGCTGATGGTGCGTCTTCGCCGATCTTGGCTTTCGCTCCACCATGAAAGTAGACGCCGCGCTTGATGTAGCCGAGATAACGATAAGAATTTTCGTTGTCTTGACCGGTCAATACCTGCACGAAGCGCATCTGGCTATTCACGTCGCGTGCTGCGTTGGTGCCTTCGTTACCTTCCTTGTGCGGTGCCTGAATTCGGAACGTGAACCGGACACCGGTCTTGATTGATTGAAACGTCACCGTCGAATTGCCAGCCATGATGAAAGCCAGCGACTTGTCAGCCGCCAGCTTCGCACGTTGAAATTTGTCGTTGCTCGTTTCTTCGCAGGCAGGACGTGCATCCGGAAAGATGTCGTCCAAGCGGTCATTGTAAAACTTTTGCATTGTTCTATACCTTGACGCCGTGCTCTTGCAAAAGTCTTGCATAGGCGATCAGCGCATTCTCAAGATTTGCGGCATCCACTATGCGATACTGCGAATTGGAATTATAACCAAGCAGATCGCCAAGGATATGGTGAGCAATCGCTCGCTCCGCAGATTGCGGCGCAGGCAGAGTGGCGAACGTCGCTGCCCATTGCTCAATGGTTTGATTGTGATCACGCTTAGACTTAGACATGATGTGATTTCCCCTTTTCAGACTAGATACGCGGTGATGAAGAAAGCAGCGACGAGCAGGATGATCGTCGCATAGAGAGCGTATCACTCATTTACGACCGCCCTTCCGATACGCTTCAAGCTCGGCCTTGCGGATAGCGATGATGATTTGCTTCATAGACATGGTTTGATTTCCGGTTGATGATGAACGCCAATCGTCCATCCCTCTGCGCGCCCATCATCTATGGCAATGAGGCGCAGGGAGCTGGAAACGATGATCGCAGCATCGGCTCTCGATATCCCGTGCGATCTTCACGCAGTGCGTTGGATATGTGGAGAGGTTGTTGCGAACGTTCGGTTGCGGCGGTTTGATTGTGAGTGGTGTTGATCTTGTTTCTGCCGTCTCTGACTTCGGCGAACAAGATTGAGAAAGATTTGTGAGGGACATTCCGCGGACACTCTGCTATCGGACTACCTACTGCGGTCACGATGGACATTCGGGGGACGATAGAGAGCCGGTGTTGAGTACGACTAGGCGCGCACCGGGCAACGGATCATGGCTCCGTCTTTCTCGTTTCTTCTCGAAACTCCGATCTCTCAGAGCCCCTTTACTTACCCTCTCCTGCGTGCAAGCCGTTGGTGCGGTCACTGCGTCGGCGGTTTAGGCGGGTATCCGTTTTATGTCTCTTGGACGATACCAGTCCCGTGAGGGCCAATCCGACCCATCCACAATATATAAAAGAATAAGGGGAAATACAAGCCCTAAAATACAGGGGATTTTCCCCTTTTCTTTCTGATTATCCGAAGCGATGGCATGTCTGCTGTTACGATTATTTGCGAAAACATGTCAGTACGATTTCCCCGAAAATGAATTTGCGGGGACTTGAAATTTTTATGACGAAGAGTAACGTCGTCGTCCGCCCCTCCGTGCGCTTCTAGCTCGCACGACGTTGGCGAGGCTCCATGATCGGAGCAGATAGAGAACCTAGCGGGGACCAACCCGCTCCGCACGAACCTCAATCACACGCAAGGGAAATTCGTTTCTCTAAATCATTGGTCTGTTGTCGGTCCGCTGGCTCTTCGCGTCGGAGCCGGCGACGGGACACGTGTGCTCTTTGCGTCGCACGCCAGCCGTTTGCGGGATCAGTCAACGGGGCAACTCCGAGCGGGAGCCAATAATAACGGAGGGATCATGCCCGGCGAAGACGCCAGCGAACATCGTGTGCAATCCGCTTTGGTTGCGACGCTGCGACATCGATTGCGAGCCAACGTTGTTTGCATGGCCATCCCCAATGGTGGCGCACGCCATCCCATTATCGGACGACAATTGAAAGCGGAGGGTCTATTGCCGGGCTCGCCCGATTTGGTCTTTGCGCTCGAACGTGCCAAAGTGTTCTGGCTTGAAATGAAGAAAGCCAATGAACGCAATCACCGCGACGGCGGATTGTCCGACGAACAGGTTGGCTTGCACTACAAGATGAAAAAGAACGGACATGACATCCGCATCGCCTATTCGGTTGATGAAGCGTTGGAGCTGCTCGAAGAGCGAGGGTTGCTGCGATGAAACGATGGCCAATCATTCGACACATCCGCTATTTCATTTTGAAGTATCGCGTCGAGCGACACTATGACATGTGGCTGCAACTCGGCTATATGCCGGTTCATTCGCAGGCCGATTACGATTTACTGGATGCCATATGGAGAGGCGAACAATAGAGACAGCGGCCATTCCTCCGCAGCGCGAGCTTACTCCTTCTCTCGCAATGTGAAGATCGGTCGCTCAGAGGTTCTGCGGGCTTCCGCGGATTAAATGGCCGAGACAAGCGACGCCAGCCTCTCAACATGGAGCAAACTAATGTGCCAGATAATCCATTCGAAGCCGAAGGCGAACGAGCGACAAAACATGCCCGCCGCAAGATGGAGCCCAAGCAGGTTAAACCGCCGATGGTGTTGTCACCACTTGAGCGGAAGCTGAAGGATCAAGGCGACCAATTGAAACGCTTCCGGCTTTGGAAGCGACAGATAAAGGAGGGTTTGACAACAGGCGATTACGCACCGGAAATAATCATGCTGCTCCGTTACCTGCGCAAGTTACCTGCTCCGGATGAATTGCTTCGGCTGGTCGCTTCCTCGCAATGGTTGATCGATGGCAGCGCCAACATGCGAATGTCGGTGCTCGAATATATCGATGCGGCAATCATCCGGTGGCGCATTCGGCACGGCTTGTCACCGTTCGACGATGGACTGCCAGACGAACCGGATACGCCGTTCGTGGCGATCCGCAGACTACTGACGAAACACGGCGACACGTATCAGATCAAACGGGAGGGTATCGATTATGAATATCTTTGAGCTGCACGAACGCATGACCGAGCATCTATTCCGTCCCTATACAAGCCGCGATGAGCGCTTTCTTGCACTGGCTCTGTGCGGTGAAGCCGGCGAGCTCGCCAACCTGATCAAGAAACGTTGGCGTGATGGTGTGGACTTGTCGGACCAATGCCGCGAGGAGATTGCCGACTGCCGGGTTTATCTCGAATTGCTCGCCAAGTGTTTTGGCATCGAGGGCGAGCTGCTTGACGAAGCCGTTGAAGCAAAACTTAGCAAGGTTGCGGAGAGGCAAAATGAAAAAGAAAAATTGGCGGCAGCACAATACAGAGAAGAAAAAGCAACGCGACAACCGCCATGCCATGACTGACTACCGGACTTCGATGATGCAAGAGGAGATTGACGATTATGCGAAAGGTCAAAATCCTGCAAACCTCGGAAGACACTGGGCCGCTTTCCATCAACGGAAAAGTGCTGACCTACAAAGGCAAGCAGCTCAGAGCCAGTGCCCTAAAGCCCGGAAGCGTCGTCACCTTCAATCCGGTGACCGGCGAAATCCATAAGATCACGATACGCGCCGAGCATCGTCGCCATGGATAGGAGGAACAGCCCATGCCGGAAATCGACAACGACAGGCTTAGAGAGCTTGTGTTTTCCAGTTTAGACAACGCAAGAGACAACGGCTATTTCAACGAGGGAGAATACCTGCACAAAGCCACCATCTCGGAAATCGCGTTGGACATGTCGGGGATGTCCGACGATTGCTGCGAATACGCCGCCGACACGTTGATGCCGTATATTCAAGCTTGGATGGATCGAAACCCATGCCAGAACCAACAATGAAGACCGAGCTAAGTGCTGAAGATCAATGCCAGTACGACAATCCGATGACGTTCTGCAAAATCTGCGGCACGTACATGAATTGCAAGTACGATGATGAAGGGCCGTGGAAACTGCGGCCAACGGAGAATGAAAATGCGAAGAACACGAAAGGAGATATCGGCCGATCTGAAATTCATCCGTGAATGCGAGATTAGCGGGCAGCCGCTCAGCCCTCGCTCTCGCAAACTGATCGATATGAACCGAGCCAAACTCACGCAAGAACTGAAACAACTCGAAAGGGTGCCACGCAATGCTAAAAGAGATTTTCGCAGAGTACGCCAAGACGCTGGAAGTTGAATGGGACTATGACCGGACGCAAACCGTCGGCGCTTCGGAAATAGGCCAGTGCGCTCGCAAGACGTTCTGGCTAAAGAATGAAGGCACCGAGCGTGGCGTTGAACGCGATGCGGATCATGAAGAAAATTGGGGAGCCCGCATTCGTGGCACGCTGATGGAACGGCACTTCTGGGCTCCGGCAATGCAACTGCGGTTCGGCGACAACATCCTGTTTTCCGGACATGCGCAGAAAACCCTGTTCAGCGGCTATCTATCGGCGACGCCCGATGCGTTGATCATCAAGCAAAAGCCGGACGTGTTGAAATATCTCGGCATCGACAACATAGGCGAGCAGGGCGTTTTGCTCGCAGAAGGCAAGACCATCGATCCACGAACGAACATCAGCGAAGCCAAGATCGAAAACTACATGCAAACCGTCGCACAAATGGGCTTGGTTCGCGAGTGTACGGAGTACAAGCCAAATTATGATCTGCTCACGTACACGGATGCATCGTTCTGGAGCGAGATAACCGAGTTTGCCATTCCGTTCGATCAAAAGCTGTATGATGAAGCCAAGCGACGCGCGGCAATCATCATCCACGCCAAGAATGGCAATGAGCTGCGGCCGGAAGGCTGGATCGCCGGTGGCAAGGAATGTTCGTTCTGTCCATTCGTCGGCGCCTGTGGCGTCGAGCGAATGGCGGTGCCGCCTAACAATGTCAGAGCCACACCGCAATTCATCGCCGAGATAACGGACTATGCTCGCGAGGCCAACGCAATCAGCGTGCAGATTGAACGGCTGGAAGCGCAATTCAATGATCGCCAAAACGTCATCAAGGAGCGGCTCAAGGACAAGGGCGTGCGCAGAATTGAAGGCGTGGTGAACTGGTACAGGGTTTCCGGACGGCCGTATTACGCAATCGGACCGATGAAGGAGCAGCTAACGGCACTGGGCATCGACATCGAGCAGTTTGAACATATCAGCAAAGACAGCGACCGCTTGGTGATCACGGCCACATTGCCCGCGGAGGCGTACAAACCGGCGTTGATGGAGCCCGGCAACAAGAAGAGGAGAAAGAAGCAGAAAGCAAAGACGGTAAAGACCAAAGCGAAAATCCACGGCAGGAAGCCTGCCGTGACAAAGAGAGCGAAAACTGCGAAGCGAAAAGGAAAACGATCATGAGTGAAATGCAATCAACGTCACAGAAACTGCCTGCTGCTCAGCATCCCAATCCGTTCGAGGAGGAAGGCCGCCGAGCTCCGCAACGCAACATCGTTGGCCAGCTTCTCAAGTTCACGAAGTTTGGCACGTTCGCGGCGGGACAGGATAACGTCGAGCTGCCGATGGGCACGCGCTTCATCGTCAACACGGATCAGCTGCTCAAGGGTTGGATCAAATGGGAAAACAACAAACCCGTCGAGCAGCTCATGGGTCTGATCGTGGAGGGCTTCGTTACTCCGAAGCGCGACACGCTGGGATGCGGCTACAAGCCCGGCGACACGGAAGCGGAGGCCGACACGTCCGAATGGATTTTGGACGAGCAGTCAGGCCGCATGCGTGATCCATGGATGTTCACCTATTACATGGTGATGCGTGAGCTCGATAAGGACGACAAGCCACTCGATAACGACGATGGCTTGTACACGTATACGACAGGATCGAAAGGCGGTGTCGATGCGGTTGCCGCATTCTGCAATGCTTTCGGCAAGTGGTTCAGGTTGAAGCCGGATGATTTCCCGGTGATCAGGCTGGGCTGGGATCACTACGAACATTCGAACCCGCGGTTCGGTTGGATCAAGACGCCGCAGTTCATCACCGGCTTCATCACGTCCGAAGATGTCAAGATGAAGAGGCGGCATAGACTATGGCAGCCGAATGAGCCAACCGGCTGGATGCCCAAGTCAATGTTTGGCACGATTGGCGAAGGCAAGTTGCAGGAAGACATCCCGTTCTAGGAGGTGCGTGAACTGCCCGGCGGAGTGCTATGGACACTTGAGCTCCGCCGGGACTTTTTAGCGAAGCGAGAAGAGAAAAGGAGAGTGCAATGCCGACGATGACTGTACCTGACTGGATATGGAATGAAGCAATCGAACGTTTGAGTTGCGAAAACCCGGCGCCGCGACTTCGCGATATGTTGACCGAAGCGTGGGCAAAGCGATACGGCGGAAACGGATCGAACGAGCCGACAAAAGAAGTTGCAAAGGTGGCCAAGCAATCCAACTTTGCGGATCGTGAAGACAAAGGCCGGATCATACTGGCTACACAACACAGTATATGTTGCGTGTGCGGTGTGCTTATCGAGAATGGCGATGAATTTTGCTGGTTCACCGATAGGGAAGGCTTTTTCGGTCAAGCCGGCCTCAAGCGGGCAGAGTGCCTAAGCCATCATCGCAAGGAATAGTCCATGTCAAGCGTCGGACATAAAATCTATGTGTCGTTTCTCAAGGGAGCATCGGCATCCAAGATTTATCCGGATGATCTGACGCTTGACGAATTGGCAGAAAAAATCCGGACAACCAAGGCTTCAGCCAAGGATCGCCTGCCGTGGCTGAAGCTGGCTTCGTTCGGCAACAAGAAAACCGCCAATGGTTCGCTTCGTCATGACGCCAACGTGCATGGGATATACGGCATCGAGCTGGATTACGATGACGAAAAGCTATCGTTCTTTGATGGCTACATGAAATTGAAACAGCTTGACATAGCCTGCCTGATCTACACGTCGCCGAGCCATACGAAGGACAAACCGCGCTGGCGCATACTGGCGCCGACATCCGAAGAGCTGAAACCGGAAATGCGTATCCGGTTGGTGGCGCGGTTGAACGGCAGGCTTGATGGTATATTGGGCAAACATCCCGAGAGCTTCACGCTCTCGCAATCATTCTATTATGGCTCGGTCAACGGCAATCCTGATCATCGCGTCGAAGTCCTGCACGGCGAGTTTATCGATAGACGCAAGGATTTCGAGGAATTCGAACAAGGCGGAATGCCACCACGAGCCGAGCCGGAAGATAATCCATTCATCAATGAAGGCAGTCAAGATGACGACGCGGAAGATGATGGACGCAACTATAAAGGCAAATTTGATCGTCAGTTGGAGATGGTCGGCGACGATGGCAGTAAAGGGCAGGCTGGCTTTAATAAACCGTTATCGGAGGCCGCAGCAACCTATGTCGGGCTGTTTGAAAACTTTCCGTTTGATCGTGAGAAGCTCAAGGCGATCTTTAGAGCTGTCATTGATGCTGCGCCGGAGAAACCGGGCCGCGCCTCATCCCCGCAGAACAAGGAGCGTTACAAGTCGGACAAATATCTGGATGGTATCATCAAGAGCGCCGGGAGAAAGTTTGATCATAGAGAGCGAAGCGTGCTCGATTTCGTCGCTGATCTAGGCGGCGGCAATTTCATCTATGATCCAACCGGTGAGCCGTGGTCAGCCAAATCGGTAGACGACCGATTGCGCTGGGTGCCAGTATTGCGGAAGGATGGACGTATTTCGTACAAGCAAAATGGCAAGGCACGGATGATACGACCAACAACATGGCTGCGTAAGAACCGGAAAGCCGAGCAACGATCATGGATGCCCGGTCAACCGAAAATCATCAAGAGCACATTGATCACGCAGGAAGGCGTGTTAGAAAAACTGGCGGGACACGATTGTTTCAATTTCTACACTGCACCGGTGATACCTGCCGGGGACGCCAAGAAAGCCGAAATGTGGGTTGATCACGTCCGCAAACTTTTTCCGGATGAAAGCCCGATGATGCTGGATTGGTTCGCACATCGTTATATTGCGCCTGGCGAGAAAATCAATTTTGCTCTGATGATCGGCGGCATTCAGGGATTGGGCAAGGATACGATCATCACACCGGCAGGTTTGGGATTGGGAGCCAAGAATTTCAAGACGGTTTCAGCGGTCGATATCTGCGAAGATAAATTCGACGCCTACAAGCAATCAGTGCTGTTGCTGATCAATGAAATCCACGATCTAGGCGACAGCAACAAATACAAGTTTTATCAGCGTGTGAAGCCGTTGTGTGCAGCTCCGCCGATGTCGCTGACGCTGAATGAAAAGAACGTGAAGAAATATTATGTTCCGAATATTTGTGGTGTGGCCATGACGACAAATCATCGCGAGGCGATATTCCTGTCACCGGATGATCGGCGCACGTTCGTCTGTTGGTCAACGTTGCAACTATCGGATTTTCCCGACAATTATTTCCCGCTGATGTGGGATTGGCTGGATCACGGTGGAATGCATGATGTTTGGGCCTATCTTCGTCAACGTGATATCAGCGCATTCAAACCAAAGGCGCCGCCATGGAAGACCGATGCGCATAAGGAGATCGTCAGCGCCTCGCGTAATCTGGAAGCCGAAGAGCTCGGTGAAATCATCGATGGTCTAGCAACGGACGCGGTGACATTGGAAATGGTCATCCGAGCCGCGTCTGCCGATTTCAGCGAATGGTTGGCTGACCGCAAGAATGGTGTGAAGATCGGGCATCGCTTCAACGATGCAGGCTTCTCCGGCGAAGCCAATCCACATCACAAGCGTGGCCTTTGGAAGATCAACGGCGAGAGCGTTCGAATTTGGGTACGCGATAGTATCGGTTCGAACCAGCCGAGCCACGAGCGAAAGCGACTGCGACAGATCATTGCGCAGAACCTAGTGGACAATGAAAACCGCGGCGATCAACCGAATAGGTCAAACGTCCATCCCTTTTCGCGACCGCACTGACAACATCGTCCCCTGCCCCGGAGACGATAAAACCTGCAGTGTCGATTTCGGGGGGATCGTCCCCATCGTCCCCGGCACTTCTTTCGTAAAATCAAACACTAAGAAGAGACCCGGGGACGATAGGGGACGATTATACTATTGATGGAAAAATATAGTCGTAGATTTTTTTGAAGGGTCTAGGTGGTAAAAGTTGAAGGTATAGGAGATCGTCCCCGTCATCTCCGTCGTCCCCGGGTTTGACCGTGGTTCCGCGTGGTGTATGGTTCAGCTCCAAACGTGGGAGCCGGACCGTGGCAGACGTTTGGGGAGTGGCGGTGAGCCAACCACAACGACACAGATTGGCGACCGAGCAGCTCAGGGCATCGAGCGTAGAATATTTTTTGCCGATGCGCGAGAATGTCACCGTGTCACGCGGCCGTCATCATCGTTTGCTCGTCCCTTACTTCGGCAGATACATCTTCATCGCAGTGTGCGAGGCGTGGGAAAAGATTTTAGACCTGCGAGGCGTTGCGGGAATTTTGCTCAATCCTGAAACGTTGCGCCCATGGCAGGTTGATCGTTCGGAATTGGAGGCCGTGCGAGCAATGTGCAATGAGCGAGGGATCGTCAAGGAGACGGTGGCAGTGCAAACATGCGGCCTGCGTTATGGTGATAGCGTTTATGTTGATCACGGTCCGTTGGCAAATATTCGCGGCTCGTATGACGGCAAAATTGGCAGACATCGTGAAGCGGCGTTGTTTGTGATGTTCGGGCGAGAGCAACGGGTTATCTTCGAAGTCGGCGAGTTGAGAGCGGCGCAAGGCTTGTAAGCTTCCGCAGATGCGGCCTAGCATGCGTTTTGGTGAAGTAGCTTCACTGCAAGGGACAAATACGCTCGGAGGATACGCCATGGCACTGTGGATCAAAAGCGTTTTCCTTTTTGGCAACGCTGCTGTTTATGCGTGGTTGGCTGGATTTGTGGCAGCAGCGGAGCTGATGAATGGCAGCGTCGATCTTGTATACGACAAGCGAAGTCCGGGTGACGGTGACGGCCGCAGATTACTCATATACGGGAATTTTAGCCGGGATCGCAATCAAGCGTAGCGGATTGGTCCGCTACATTGTCGAGGATGACAATGGAAGGCTCTTCATTCACAACGCAAAACAACTTGGAGTGCAGGAAGGCTGGCTGCCGCAATGAAAGTCCATTGCGTGATCTGGCTCGCCAGCTTCGCAACGTGGCAAAAGCCCATCTTGCATATTCTCAAGTCGTCGAGGTGATGCAGGTTTTGGATGCGCATATAAACGCCTTGGCTTATATCGAGGAGCTACATCGCGAGGAGACGCAATCATGATCATCACGGCAGCCGGGTTGATCCATCTTGTGATTTACATCATCGTTGTCGGCATCATCATTTGGCTGCTGTTGTATCTGATTGACCACGTGCCATTGCCGGAGCCGTTCAATCGCGTGGCTCGCGTGGTGATCTTGGTTGTCGGTGTTCTATGCCTGATCTTGATCCTGCTGAATTTCGTTGGAGCTTTAGCGAGTGGCATCGGATAGCGATCTTCATCGTTGGTACTGCACAGCGGGTTGGCGGAAGCGTCGCGCACATCAGTTGAAAATCGAGCCGCTGTGCAGGATGTGTACGAAGGAAGGCAAGATAGAGCCCGCGAAAATCGTTGACCACGTTGAACGGCATAACGGTAATTACACAAAGTTTGTCATGGGCAAGTTACAATCGTTGTGTAGTGATCATCACGACAAGACGAAGCAGCAAATCGAGGTTCGCGGTTTTTCCAATGAAATCGGCGCTGATGGATTTCCAGTAGACGAGCGGCATCCGTTTTATGGTCAACCAACTCGAAATAAGTTTCGGCAGCCCTTTGCGCATAGTGGTCGCAAAAGAAGAGCCGCCAGCTCTGATATCGATTTTGAAGATTAGTGCAAATGGTGTGATGATAACCAC
>Ga0318562_10000026_pt1 | contig 65659 bp, 57 predicted proteins | sample GRESIP066b5f18_FD_203688 | JGI IMG/M metagenome (GOLD analysis project Ga0318562, IMG submission 203688) | Tropical soil microbial communities from Luquillo Experimental Forest, Puerto Rico - GRE.SIPMG.066b5f18 | ecosystem: Environmental > Terrestrial > Soil > Tropical forest > Bulk soil... | reverse complement strand
AGGTAATTCTTTATCGTCGTTAATAATAGTAACTTCTGTGTTGTTGCCAGAGGGGATATAGGAAGCGACTAGGTTTCCACTAATATCTCGTATTTGCAGCTCTAAATAGCCATATTTAGAAGTATAATCAGCGATCTCATAAATAATTTCGGTGGCAAATAGACTTTTCCATGCACGGGAGTCATCTAAATATTTAAAATTATCGATTGCATAGCACAGAGATTTGTTAGTTTTATTAATAATTTTTACTTTGATAGGACTGTATTTCTTATCAGCATGAGAAGCGAGGTGAAATAAAGAAAATAATAGGCATAATATTTTTTTTAATGACATTGTGTTCTTCCTGTGCGATTGCAATTGCAATTACGATGGCACTGTTTATTCTCATCTGAGATAAAATCAATAGCAGTGACTCGCTATTCACGAAGGATTATTACGAGTTGCACTCATAACTATATAAAAATTCTGGGCATATTAAATAAGAATTTATTTCTAAGACGCAACGGATTAGATCGCGTAACCGATTTCTTATACAAGATAGCTGTTTGAAATCGGGGTTCACAATGAAAAGGCTTCTCCTCATTTTTTCTATGCTTTTCCTGATGAGTAACTGGGTGCATGCCCTTGGAAAAGTGGTTATTATATTGGGGCAGCCGGGAGCAGGTAAGGGTACTCAAAGTCAGATGCTCGGCAAAATACTCCAATGGCCCGTTTTTGGAGCCTCAAATATTTTACGCGCTGAAACCCTCATGAAAACACCACTTAGTATTCTCTATGATGATTATATTTCTCATGATAAGAGAACGCGCGATATTTTTCGTACTGGTCTTATGATGCAAAATATTGCAGCTCAAAGCCATCAGGAAGGCATAATTCTCGAAGGCTGGCCTAATACTTCAACTTCACTTAATACTCTTTTATTAAGCCAAATACCGCGAGAAAATTTAATCGTATTAGAACTCGTGGTTTCCGGTGATGAACTCTTAAAGCGTATTATTAATCGCAAACAGTGTCCAAAATGTGGTGCTTCTTATAGTCAAATTTTGAAAGAAATTGAAGAAAATATCTGCGATAACTGTAACGAAACGTTGATTATTCGCAAGCATGATAACGAGAAAGAATATATAGATCGCTTAAAAAGATTTAATATTAAGCAGAATAGATTTCGTGAGGCCTATGACGAACACAAAATAGAAATAATTAAAATTGACGCCGAAGGTAGCCCTGAAGAAGTCTATAATCGGATAATAAAAAGCCAACTAAAAAGCTAAATTTTTTAAGATACACCTAAGTATAAAAATAATATAAACGAGCAGACCTGCAAAATTAGCATCGTGAGTTCGGCATGATGAAATTTGAGCAGGCTCGTTTGGTAAATTTAAATTAGTAAGCATAGTATTATTTTTAGAAATCAAAGAAATTTTTGCCGCTGAATCCTGCGTCGAAAAGGGCACATAATGAATACCTGGTTTTACAAAAGCTTGTTGGGCCAAGATCTCGTCACCTGGGCTCACAATCTTAATATTAACTGGTAGCTCTTCAGCTCTTAAGTCTAATTTCAACTTATATGAATTTTTTCCTGTTTTTATAATATTTGTGTGTTTACCTTTTTTCGAAGCTTCGACGGTGAGCTCAGCACTATCACTTGATCCAACAAGATCACGCGCAAATACGCGAAGTTTATTAGTGCCGTGCGTGCTATATTCAGAAACTTGATCTAATTCATGACAAATTAATTTGCTCGTTGCTGGTGCCGAGCAAAGCGATAGGCGTAATAAGTTATTTATATCGCTGTCAAAAAAACGCACGTTTAAATTATTTGATGAATCAATAGAGGCTGATTTAATAAAATTTTTATGGCTTTTTTTGTGTGTAAAAAATATACTAGAATATTTTGTAGTCCTCGCGTCGCAATTATTTAGTAAATCAAGAAAGATGTCTGAGTCAGCTATGCAGGATTTTTCAGGAAGACCTGGCGTTGCATATATGCCTGGTACTAATTGGCATGGCTCACTTAGCCATAAATTATGATCAGTACGATAAAACGACGAAGCTTGATTAAATAACGCTGATGTTAAATTAAGACATGCGGTACTTTCTTCATTGAGGCTTATGCAGATTTTAATTTTTTTAGCTTTATTTATATGAAATTCTTTTAAAGCTATTTGAGTTATTTCTTTATTTAGACAAGCGCTTAAAGCGAGGTCTTTTTGGCGCGCTATAATAAGCCTATCATCAAAAAATATCGGAGCATCAAATATTGTTTCGATTATAAGCGGCCTTTGAGTATTTTCTTGGATTTCAATTTTGATTTTATTTATAATAAGCGCTTTCTTCGAGATATTGTGAAGTTCCAGCCACTGATTTTTAAAATCACGAGGAGAGCCTGTGCTGAGAAAGATTTCGCTTACGTAAAAATTCCCGGCGCTCAAAGACTTTACAACGACAAAAAGAAAGAGAAGGGTGCTTTTCATGGCCTAACCATATGAGTTTGATTATCCACGTAATAATATAAAAAAAATGCCGAATTATTATCGGCACTTTACCCGATATTATATGAATATTAGCGCTTATTAGCAGGTAAGCTACGTTGTTTTTGAATATAAGCTTTTATATATCGTGCGCTTGGTTTGTTTAAAATAGCTTGTTCAATGGCATCGAGTGCTTCATGTAACTGTGTTTTGGGCTTTTTGAGTTTTTCAACGATCTTAGCAAGTAACATGCATAGATCGCTTCTTCTTTTTAGTTCTTCAAAATCGTCAAGTTTATTAAAAAGAAGGGCCAAGTTATTTGCTGAAAGGCCAAAGCCGATGATCTCAGGATAAGCCGATATAAGCTTCCAAAAATTTTCTGTTTCAAGAGATGCGATCATCTGATCTTCGCGCAAATATGCCAATGCCCATGCGAGGCATTGCTTGATATTATGCTCCAATATGAGGCCGGTTTCTTTGCGTGATAACTGTTTCCATAATAGATCTAATTTGCTTTTAGGAGCACTAAGCACATAGCCTGCTACTCTTTCTTCATCGTCATTTTGATCGTCGATACTGGTTTGCGCAGAAGCATTATGAAATTTTAGGGAAGCATGCTGTATCTCAGTATTTTGAGCTTCGTTTTGGTAATTCTTGTTGCTTTCAAGACCCGTACTTAATACTGCTTTGGCATTATGTATACGTTTTTCGTTGAGCGTATTAAGCAGCGAATCATAAGTTCTTTTGGATGCTCCTGTGTAACTCGCGACTTTATTTTTTAGTATTTTGAGTAGTATTTCCCGTGGATTATTTTTTATGCCTTTTGTAATAGCCTCAAAAAATTGTTCAAAACTCTTAATATCCTTGGGATCTAACTTTCGACACACGTGAGAAAGTATAACCAGAGGCTCACCCGTGGCTGCTGGTAGAGGGTCGTATTTATAGGGGGTAACGACAAGCTCAAAGAGCTTTTCGATGCTGGCTATGGGCATTTGTAAAGCAAAATCAGGAGCGGCTAAGAGTGGACTCCAAAAAATAGGATCTCTAAAATTATTAGTAATAATTTTTGCTATTTCGTCTGGATTTATCGACGCAAATAAATGAGTGTTGGTGTCACGCTTTTCTTCGAAAGTCTTTTGAGCATCGAATTGACGTTTTTCGCCGGCTGCTTTGAGTGTAGTCTTTAGTGCATCTATGCGTGGACTATTATTCTTTAACGCAAAGACACGAAGCTTTTTGTCTATGCTATCGCTTACCTGAGAACTAGAGCGCGCGCCAAATACCACCGCTTCCAGTTTATCAAGAAGCTCATGATCGTGAGGATCTAATTCGTCTATGAAAGCACTAATTATTTTTTCTACCTCAGTTATGTGTATTCTCAGTGTGTTTTTTTGCAGGGTCTTTACTAACATATTGAGCGCGTCGGGTGCGAGCTTCGGAGCGAGTTCCTTTTTGAGGTCACTCAGTAAGCTCGTCCATACCCATTCTTGCTGTAGCAATAATTCGAGATCTGCTATGTCAAGCGCCAAAAATTTCTTAATCCCTTCTTCTTTTTGCCGCTCCCTCACGGTCTTAGCTTTGATTGCTGCTAGATCGCTCTTGAGTTCACGCCAATATGCTAGTTTTTCTTCTTCTAAGTTTTTTGTTGCCGCAGGTGAGCGCTGAGGCAGAGCGATGTTTAAGCTATTTTTGAGTTTAGTAATTTTACTTCTGAGCTCTTCAGAATAGTTTTGCTGCTCATGAAGTTTTTCCAGTAATTTTTGACATTGATTTATATATTTATCAACGCAAAGTGCTTGAAAAGCTGTTTTATTTTCAGGCTTATTTTTGGTGTCGAGAAAATCTATAATACCTGCTTCGCCCCTATACATAAGCAATTTTTCTATAGAGCTAAAATTATTAAGAAGTGCGAGTTTGTATAATAACGTATTATTATTATATATTAAATCGAGCTGGTATCCGTGCTTGATAAATAAGCTAAGATATTCAGTGCTCTTAAGAGAGCCAAGATGCATCGCGCTTATTTTTTCTTTATTTTCCTGTTTAACTAAGAGGGGGTATTTAGTTATGATTTTATCAACTAAATCAGCGTTATCTTCTGTGTTTGTCAAATAATGTAAAACAGTAGTGCCGTCAGAAGCTTGTATGCTCATATCTTCGTTGTTTTTAAGGGCTTGCTCAACAAGTTCTCTATAGTGTTTTTTCTGAGCTGTTTGTAAGCGCTTGAGTAGGCTCTGTTCTTGTAAAAGCTCGGTGGGGCTCTCATTTTTGCAACCGGTTAAGATAAAAAGGCCGACGCTAAAAATAAAAAAAATATTAATCATGTCAAAACACCTAATTAGCAGCAATAATAGTCAGTCTGCTTTCGCATATTGTGCTCGACCCTACAATAAGCAATAGAAAATCGCGAGAAATCAGCCAGCAAGGCAAGATTTGGCCTTAGGGTGTTTGACAAAGTGCTCCAAATGTTAAATAGAGCAGATGGATAAGAAACATTTTTTCCCAATAGTTTAAACCCGAGTACTGCACCAGTGCCCGGTCAGCTGTTGGCTTGTTGGAAAATTTCAATATGAGAGATGAAGGAAGTGCCCCAAGCACCGAAAAAGAAAGGTCTTTTGAAGAGCTTCTTGAGCAGGAATTTGCTCGAGATGAGGTAAAAGAAGGCGAGATTATCTCGGCTCATGTTTTATCGGTCAATAAAGACTTTGTTTTGGTTGACGTTGGCTATAAATCAGAAGGTCTAATTCCGGTCAGCGAATTCCCCATGATCAACGGTGAGCCTCAAATCAAAGTTGGCGACAAAGTTGAAGTATTGGTAGAAACTCGTGAGAACGAGTACGGCCACATGGTTTTGAGCAAAGAGAAAGCCGATCGCCTCAAAGTTTGGGATGAGATCAGTGCAGCCTGTGAGCGTGATGAAGTAGTAGAAGGTACTATTATTGGGCGCGTTAAGGGTGGTCTGCAGGTTGATATAGGTGTCAGAGCTTTCTTGCCTGGCAGCCAAGTAGATTTAAGGCCTATTAGAAACCTTGAGAAACTAATTGGTGAGCGCTTTAAATTTAGCGTTATTAAGTTTAACAAAAAGCGCGGCAACATAGTTTTGAGCCGTCGTGCGCTTCTCGAAAAAGATCGCGAAGAAAAACGTAAAGTCACGCTTCAGCATCTTAAAGAAGGCGCTGTCATGGAAGGTGTGGTTAAAAACCTTACCGACTATGGTGCTTTCGTTGATCTTGGTGGTGTTGACGGTCTTTTGCATGTTACCGATATGAGCTGGGGACGTGTGCAAAACCCATCAGGCATGTTTGAAGTTGGCCAAACTGTCAAAGTTGTTGTGCTTAAATACGACGAAGCTAACGAACGTGTGTCTTTGGGCATGAAACAAACCCAAGAAGATCCATGGCAAATGGCTCAAAAAGACTTCCCTGTTGGTGCTCGTGTCAAAGGCAAGGTTGTTTCTCTCACTGACTACGGTGCTTTTATTGAGCTTAAGCCGGGTGTTGAGGGTCTGATCCACGTCTCTGAAATGTCCTGGACCAAGCGTGTTAAGCATCCATCTAAGATCGTTAATATCGGCGATGAGATCGAAGCATTAGTTTTGGATATTGATCAAGAAAACAAGCGCATTTCACTTGGTATGAAACAAGTTGAGCCTAATCCATGGACTCTTCTTGAAGAAAAATATCCGGTGGGTACGGTTATTCGTGGTCAAGTACGTAATATTACTGACTTTGGTATTTTCATCGGCATTGAAGAAGGTATCGATGGTTTGGTTCACATCAGCGATTTGTCGTGGACACAGCGTGTGAAGCATCCTTCTGATATGTATCAAAAGAATGATGAAGTCGAAGCGGTCGTGTTAAATATCGACGTACCTAACGAACGTTTCTCTTTGGGTATCAAGCAGCTTCATGAAGATCCGTGGGGACGTATTCCTCAGGTATATCCGCGCGGTGCTCGTGTAACCGGTACGGTGAGCAAAGTCACTGACTTTGGTGCTTTCATCGAAATCGAGCCTGGTATTGACGGTCTATGCCACGTTTCTGAATTCAGCGAAGAACATATTGAAGATCCTCGTTCTTTCTTGAAGCCAGGCGAAAAAGTAGACGTGATGATCATCGATAACGACAAAGAAGAGCGCAAGATTGGTTTGTCTATTAAGGCTATTAAGAAAGCAGAGAAGGGCATGGATTATCGTGCTTATTTGGCTGAACAAAATAGTGGTAGTGGCAGCAAAAAATCTGGAAGCCAACAAAAAGGCAGCTCGCAAAGCATGGGTACCTTGGGAGATGCTCTCAAAGGTAAATTTCCATCATCATCCAACGATGAGTGATAAGCTTTGCTAGGTTAAAAATTAGCGCGTAGCACCTACGCGCTTTTTTTTTAGACTGCTATGCTGTTATGAGGGAGCATGAGAATAAATGACTGAATTAGTAGGTGCCCTTAATATAGAGCGCCAAGATAAAAAAAATATAACTATGGCAGCCCTTATTCAGGGCGTCTTTACACTGATTTCACGTATTGCCGGTATGGTGCGTGATGTGATGATTTCTCATATTTTCGGTGCTAATCTTATTACCGATGCTTTTAACATAGCTTTTACTATTCCCAACGTCTTGAGGCGCTTTTCTGGAGAAGGCGGTTTTGCGGTTGTCTTTGTGCCTGTCTATTTTTCGACGCTGAAAAACGGTCAAGAACAAGAAGCAAAGCAGTTTTATCGCGATGCTTTTGGTCTATTACTAATTACGTTGATAATAATAACTGGCCTTGGCATGTTATTTTCTTCAAGCCTTGTGGGTATGTTTGCTGCAGGCTTTAGTAATAACCCTGAACAATTTGAACTTACTACGTTGATGACGAGGGGACTTTTTCCCTATGTATTCATGGTGAGCTTAGTTGCGCTCTTTGGTTCTTATCTTCAGTGTTATCGACGTTTTGCCGCAATGGCAGCAGCACCTATCATGCTCAACATGGGCATGATTATTTCTATGCTTTTTGGGGGCGCTTATTTTTCGGTGCCTATTCTTGTTTTAGTAGTAGGTGTTTTGGTCGGTGGTTTTTTGCAAATATTACTCATGGCGTGGGCGCTCAAGCGTGAAAATCTTTGGGCCTGGCCGAGCTTCAAATTAAACACACCTGCTATGAGACGCATGCTTAAACTTTTAGGGCCAGCGCTTTTTGGTGTTTTGGTTTATCAATTAAATATAGTAATCCTTCGTCAACTCGCAAGCTTCTTGGGTGAAGGCCAAATAAGTTATTATTATAACGCCGATCGTCTTACTCAGTTTGCGACAGGCATATTTGGCGTCTCAATTGCGACGGCTGCATTGCCAGAGCTAAGCCGGGGGATCGCACAATTTGGTGAAAATGCATTTTTTAATACGCTGAGATTTACGCTGAGCATCACAAGTTTTGTTATTACCCCTTGTGCCGTAGGTTTGAGTGTTTTTGCTAAACCCATAATATCTGTGCTCTATGTCCATGGAGCTTTTGGGCTTGATGATGCGCTCATGACGGCTAAGACGTTGATGGCTTTTGCGCCAAGTCTTATTCCTTTTAGTTTGTCACGCCCCATAATCCAAGCTTTTTATGCTCAAAATAATACGCGAATGCCGGTTGTCGTTGGCGTCGTAACAGTCTTGGTTAATCTTGCTTTAGGCCTTTTTCTTGTGCGTTATGAAGTTGTTGGTTTAGCTTTGACTTTAAGTATTTCGAGCTGTGTCCAATATTTCTTGCTTTTAATACTTTTTAGGCGCACATGTGCCAGCCAATTTGAGCCTCGCTTGCTTAAATCTTTTTTGGGTCATCTTATTGTGGCTCTAGGTGCGTGCTGTGTCGGACTCGTGTTTCAGCAATTGGGAGATTGGGAGCTTGGTTTTAGTATTAAAAATACTTTGGTTTTGGGTTTTACTGCTGGCGCTGCAGGTTTGACCTATTTGTCGCTTTCTTGGTTTTGCAACTTTCCAGAAGCCCGAAAACTCGTCGAAGGATTAAAGCTACGCTTATTTAACCGTTAGAATTAGAGGCCTTATGAGCAAGAAAGACTTAGAGAAAAAACTTTCGCCCTTGCAATATAAAGTCACTCAAGAAGATGGCACTGAGCCTCCTTTTGAGAACGAATATTGGGATAACAAAGAAGAGGGTATCTACGTAGACATCGTTTCGGGTGAGCCCTTATTTTGCTCTTTGCATAAATATGACTCAAAGACCGGATGGCCCTCTTTTTATCAAGCTCTTGAGCCAGGTCATATTATCGAAAAGAAAGATTATACTCTTCTTTCTCCCCGTATAGAAATACGTTCCAAAAAAGCCAATTCTCATCTAGGTCATGTATTTAACGACGGCCCAGCTCCTACTTATACTCGTTATTGTATGAACTCTGCTGCGCTTAAATTTATACCCAAAAATAAACTAGAGGCCGAAGGCTATGGTCAGTATTTGTCTCTTTTTGATCAAGCACATAAGCTCCAAGTAGCCTATTTTGCTGGTGGGTGTTTTTGGTGTATTGAAGCAGATTTTTTAAAAATAAAGGGAGTAATTAGCGTCGAATCGGGCTATTTGGGCGGTAAGACGGCAGCGCCTACTTATGAGCAGGTATGCGCAGGTCATACAGGTCATGCAGAGGCTGTTATGCTGCGCTTTGATTCAAGTATAATAAGTTACGATAGTCTTTTAAAAATTTTTTGGCTGAGCATAGACCCGACGGTTAACGATCGACAATTTAGTGACGTCGGTTCTCAATATCGCCCGGCTCTATTCTACCTAGACGAGGCACAGCATCAAGCTATATTAAAGTCTCTAGACTGGCTTAAACAAAATTTCCCCCATATCAAGCCCCTGGTAGAAATTACTCATGCTTCAAAATTTTATAGGGCCGAAGAATATCACCAAAACTATGCTGATAAAAATCCGCTGCGTTATAAGTCTTATCGTATAGGGTGTGGACGCGATCGGCTTTTAGAAGAGCTTTATGGTCCCAAACGAAAAGAACTCTTAGCGGGTTTGCTTGTCTAGATTATTTTGTAAGTCTCTTTGTTTTTTATCATAGATGCCCGTGGCCATTAAGAGCAATGCACAAAGAACACCAAACAAAAAACCAAAGCCATGGGCTAAATAACTTGTTGTTGGGCTATAGGTCGTCGGTAATAATAAGAGCATCGAAACACCCAAGACACGAAAGATTTTCATGCGAAAGCTATAACGCACTTCATATCTGAGATAAAAAGTGATCCAAAGACCAACGAGGCCATAGACAACGCCTGAAGCTCCTATGAGGCGTATGTGATCAGGATAATAATAAAGCGTCGCATAATTCGCCAAAGCCCCAACAACAAAAGCAGCTAGTGGAAAAGCTAAAAACCCAAAATAGCTATGTAAAAGCCATCCGAATACAAAAAAGAGCGGCATATTAGATAAGAGATGCTTGATGTCCGAATGCGTGAATAACGCGCTGAAAAGACGCCAGTATTCATGATGCTCAAAGATAGTATTTTTGCTTGCCCATAGTAAATTATTATAACTTTGAGAAAACCAGAATATTAAACTAAATATTATGCATAGAGAAATAAAAACAATAACAATAAGAATATCTTTTGCTTTCGGATGTTCATATAAAATACCTTGAGGAGCAGGAGCTTCTTCTTCTTCTTTTTCATATTCGATTACTTCTAGATTTTCTCTGGAATTTTCTTCACGTGATTCTTCTTCGTGTGTAATCACTCAGCCCTCTGTTGGTTTTATTAGGTTGCATATGCCTATTATATGATCAGATCGCCTCATAAAACCAACTCCCCCTAGTCGATTAGGAAAGGGCATCATAGTTTGCCGTGGGGAAATTTTCCCCTTGCTGAAAAAGCGGAGGTCTCGCAATGAGAGTGTCGAAACTGGTTACATGGATCGGTATTTGGTTTGCTTTTTGCAACGTTGTTTGGGCGATGGATCAGTCTTTTTTAATAAAATCACAAGATTCGATAGAGCATGAGTACTTGGAAGTTGTCGATGAATGGGAAAAAGATAGCTCGAGACCATTTTTTTATTATATTTCTAAAAAACCTTCTTACCGCTGGCCCCCTTTGGTTTCGCAAAGCTTCAAAGACGAAGCAGCGAGGGTCACGACTGCTGACTTACTTTTTGCTATCAACCACCGCCATCTGGCAAAAAAAGACGAGAAGCACAAAAGCCTTTTTGAGCTGGCAATAATTGATCGTTTGCTTCACAAAAAACTCGAAAACCAAAACGCTATGATACTTTTACTCACTAAGCCGAGTATTAAAAAAGAAATAAACTGGTGGACGAGCGAGAAAGCCGAGGTGACACTTCTCGCAGCTTGTATAGAAGATGGGCACCTCGATGTTTTAAAAGCTCTACTCGATGCGTGGCCTAAAAATACTCCAAACCCATTTGATAATACGGCACTTAATGTCGTTACCCGGGTTAAAGATCCGCAGAAGCAAGGCTTACTATGGAGCGGATATAGTGATAAAACTCAAAGCTATACTATAGTCCAATGGCTCGTACGTCTTGAGGCGTATTATTTGAAGGGGAGCTACGCGAAACAAAACTATAGAGATGCAGCGACGTTGATAGTAAACTTCGTGCAAGCGCGTGGATATAATTACGAAGAATTAGCTGTGTTCAAACCGTTCTTACCAGATATAAATTTTATAGAGAGTAAGAAAGAAGATACTTCAAGTCTCGAGACTCAACACGTAATTCAACAAGAAAGAGCCATCGAAGTAGAAGCTGTAGAGAGCAAAGAAGAAGCACCAAAGAGCGAGATCTTACACGAAGATCAAATTTTAGATGGTGAAGATAATTCTGAAGAAGCTCCATGGCTTGAAAGAATTTTTGAAAATATGGCCCATTTTTTAAATTAATATTTTTGCGCTTTTACTAAAGTCACAACGCTGGAAAACTCGTCAACTATGAGTTTTCCAGATTTAGATCTAAGTTGGAATGTATTAAATTAAAGAGATGTTTTAAGTGCCGCGATAAGTAATTTTTCAAAAGAGGCTCAAGATGAGCTATCATGTTGTTGTCTTTGCTTTATTATGTTCGTTTTCGGCTCGAGCAGAATTAATTATGATCCGTACTATTAACGGTGTTAATTTGGTGCTCAAAGAAAGTATTTTAGAAGGCCCTGACAGCTATCTTAAAAGTTTATTAATTAATGAAGAAATTATGGGGACCTCCTCGCAGCCAGATGGTTCTTTTTTTGTAAACGTCGATAATGAATCCATGAAATACGTGCTCAGCTATATTCGCCATGGGAAAGTTTCATGGAGAAAGATTCATTCTTCGTTAGTTTTAAAAAATGATTTCAATTTTCTTTTGCCGGGAGTTTTACCAGCGCCTCAAGTCAAGCCTAAAGAGATTTGGGAATGCGCGGCTTGGTGTGACTATGAGCGTGAAAAAGGTACTGAGTATATGAGTACGAGTAATTACTCTCTCACGAAGTCTTGGAAAAATTTAATCGATCTGTGCAAACAAAAGGGCGCTCAAACCTATCTCCTCATTCAGCCAATTTATAAGCAGCACGAATATATACATGCTTTAGCGTCCATGAAAGATGCATGCGTTTTAAAGCGACAGCAATAAAAATCTCTAATTCGTAACGCTCTTATTATATGCCCATTAGGCAAATTTAATTTTTCCAAGTAAGAAATATCATCGACAAATTAAGTATTTAGGAATATTCACAATGAGTCTTCGTGTTATTTTTTTTTCTATTTCGTTTATGTTCTTTTTTACTACTTCGCTTCAGGCAACTCATATATCAAGTACTGGTGATAGAGTGTACCCAGAATTTGATAGAAAAATGGTCGATCAGGTGCCTACGCATATTGTGCAGGCCTACTGGAGCTTAGAGCGATTTGGTGTTCCTCAAGATATTCGCAGACACATGATGGAGATATATTTTGCTGCGTTTATTTTTGAGCCCTATAAACAGGCAAAGCATTCTTACGGATATGCCGAATTACTTGAGTATTTTATAAAAGAACCCATAGACCCGAGAAATATTGTGTCGCAACTAAAATACCTCAGTACGCTGTATGATGCTGATATAATTATTTTATTACTACGCGATTGCTGCCGGATTACAGAGTTAAAAATTGAGAGTATCGCGAGAGAGGGCCGGACACTGTTGCATATGGCTTTTGATGAATTGGCAGTTGCTAAAATTTTACTCAAGGCCAGCGATGATCCAAATAAACTTGTTCAGATGCAAGACAATGAAGGCAGGACAGTGTTATTTACGGTCGCTTTTTTAGCTGACATTGAGATGGGAGAACTTCTTTTTTCAGCAACGTCGTGCTCTCGCGATTTGCTTAATAAGACTGATAAACAAGGTCTGACAGCATTAGAAGCGGCATCAAAATGCCCTATCCCTTGGGAATCGGATTTTTTAAAGTTTGCCCGGTTAATTAAGCATAAGTTTTTCCCAAAGCCCATTGGTGAGCGGCCTCTCGGGGAGAACCAAAAATCCTAAGCGTTTAATATTTTCTAGAAAATTTTGTCGTTCAGATGGGGGTATCCATGCGATAGCCAGATCACCGCCACCAGCTCCGCTTGGTTTAGCACTACCACCAAGGGAGAGGGCGAGTTCATGAATTGCGCGGTGCTCAGGGCTAATTATATTAAGCTTGCAAAGTTGGGAAAGTTTTTTAAGCAGTGCGTAGAGATTCGTAATCCATAAAATACTTTGTTTGGCAGAAGAAGAAGCTCTTAATTGTGCGCAAAAATAATTTGATTGATCGACAAATTCAGTAAAAAAAGCAGGTTCTTGCCGGGCCATGCGTAGTACATGTGCGACAAAAGTGCGAGTATTTTGAGGTCTTCTTGTATCTATCCACAAATATTCTGGCCACCAGTGAAGCTCGACAGGGTTTATATGCGGGCCGGCTGGGGTGTTAAAAAATTCTATGACAGATTCATAGACGGCCGCTGCGATATCTGCACCTGAGCCCAGTTTTCCTGAAAAATTCTTATGAGCGTCGAGAGCCATCTTGAGCAAAGTTTGGCGATTATCTTGATCATGCTGGGATAAAAATAACTTGCACAGCGCAGTAACGCCGGCCGCAGAAGAGCCTAGACCAAGTTTATTTTTACTATGAGTGTTATAAAAAGCGCTGGTATCAAGATAATAAGCGCCAGGCTTAGGGGTAAATCCTAAGTTTTGAGCAGATTTTTTAGTCGCTAAAAATAACTTATCGCTCGTGTTGCTTGGACAGGATTTGTTGGTGTGTGCGAAGAAGGCCCAGTGATGAGAAGCTTTGAATTGTGCGATGGCCTGGTAGCTATTACATGCTGCTACGAGACTTTTTCCGCCAAAGAGAACGCTATATTCGCCAGCGATCATAAGTTTGCCTGGTGCACAGCTTATCAACTTATTACCTGCGCGCCTGAGCCTGGGTAACTTATGAAAATCTCTTCACAAAGAGCGCTTTGTAAAAGCGTGTCTTTTATTAAATTTATATGTAAATCTTCACATAAGATTTTAATATTAGGCCCAGCATCCATGGTGAAATAGGCAATGGGGCCGTAAGTTTCGCGTAATTTTATAATTATACTCATAAGAGCGAGTGTTGAAGGCAAGAAATAATTAATGGCTGGTTTTGAAGCCCACATAGAAGCATGCATCTTGAGTGTCGAATGCTCCATAATTGCCCCAAGTTGAGAAAAAGAGCCGTCTTCTAGGGCTTTTTTAGCGTACTTAAAATCATCGGGTGCGCTTTTTAGCCAGCTTGAATAATAGGGAGATGTTTCTTGAGTTAAAATCATAGCTTCGCGCGAGGAAATAGCTTTAGGCTGGGCGCTTACTATGCCGACGATCATGGCTAATTTTAAAGAAGGATCGAGCTTAATTTCAAAAGCATAAGCATCTTCGTCGCTTATTAATCCGCCATGAAGCCCGACAAAGCCTCCCAACATGCTGCGTGCTGCAGAAGCGCTGCCTATGCGCGCAAGTTTGCTCAGCTCTTGGGGGCTTAAATTAAATTCGTAAAAATTATCTAAAGCTTTTATAAGCGCCGCAAAAAAAGCTGCAGACGAAGCAAGACCTGCTTGGTAGGGTACGTTTGAGGTGGTGCTTATATCTAGATAGCCATCATAGGGAATTCGTGCTCGGATAATTTCGAGAAAGCTCGAAAGTCTTAAGAGCGCTTTTTCTTGGGCAGCTAGATTTTCTTGCTTAAGACTATGCTTATTATCAAGAGCAGGAGCGAGTACTACTGACGTTCCGATATTATCGAAAGTCATAGAAAGAGAAGGGACCGCTGGAATATTAAAGCTCAGATCCGACTTTCCCCAATATTTGACTAAGGCAATATTGGCATTGGCATAAGCCCTTGTTATTTTCACGATATACTCAAAGGATTGGAGGTGCCGACCGGAATCGAACCGGTGTTCGCGGTTTTGCAGACCGATCCCTAACCACTCGGGCACGGCACCATTGATAAGGCTCGTATTACATTATATTTTTTAGGGGTCAATAAGCTTTATGCAAATTAAGCTTGGGCCCCTCCCTGAACATGCGTAAATGCATAGGGCGCTATACCCATGAATTCATAAGACGATTGCCAGCGGTCTTCTGGTGGAACATCAAATATTAATTTTTTAGAAAAAGGTGAGTGAAGCCAAGATCCTCGAGAAAGTTCTCGCCATAATTGACCCTTACTCCATGAAGCATAACCGAGCAGTAAGTCAAATCGTCCTGGCAGCCGTCCTGATGCAGCTTCTTCTAATAATTTTCGTGCAGGTGAAATAGATAAATTTTTGGTGAGCATAAATCCGGGAGCCAAAGGTTTGCTTCGAGCATGTTCATAAATAATAAAGCCCGAGTTTTTTTCTACCGGACCGCCAAATAATACAGGCTTGTCTGTATGAATGGGATCATGATCTTCATCATCATCCATGAGGTCTTTAATAGTAATCCCAATGGGACGATTGAGAATAAAACCTAAAGACCCTTCTTTTTGGTGACCCGCCAAAATAATTACCGATTCGTTAAAAGGTTGCTCCGTCATTGAAGGAGGTGCAATAAGTAAAGAAGGGGTCATGGTACTGGCCATTGAGGCATACTCCGATTAGATAGTAGCGAGCGAGCCTATCATAGGCATCAAAACGAGACCGGCAAGGGACTAACTAAAACGCGTTGATAGTTGTACAGGTCTTGAGAGCACATGGAGTGAATATGCCTAAGACTCGAACCAAGAGCGACAAAGTTAACGTCTCGGATTGGATGAAGAAAACGCTTTTTGCAGCGATCGAACAGGCTGATCGAACAAAGAAAGATATTAGTACTTTGGTTGCTAAAGAAGTAAGGGTTTTTTTAGATAGTATTGAAGTGGCTGAATTGCTTAAAAAAGTAATAGCCGGGCAATCGATAGAAATATCGGCAAAAATTAAGTTCGTCGATGATAAAAAAGCTGATAAAAAAACGGCCCCTAAGGCCGCTTTTAGAGCTAAAAAAAGCGCATAAGATTAGCCCTTATGGATTTTAATAGTCTTAATAATGACATCAGTAAGTGGCTTATCCTGGGGGCCTGTTGGTTGTGATGCGATCTTGCTGATAATTCCTAATGACTCAGCATCGTTTACTTCGCCAAAAACAGAATGCCTATTATCAAGATGCGGTGTTGGGCCTTCGGTTATAAAAAATTGCGATCCGTTAGAATTGGGACCTGAGTTTGCCATGGAAAGAATGCCTTTCTTGCTATGTCTCAAAGAAGGATGAAACTCGTCTTTGAATCTATAGCCAGGACCACCCATACCGGTACCGGTAGGATCGCCTCCTTGGATCATGAAGCCTTTGATAACTCTATGAAAAATGGTTCCGTCATAGAGAGGCTTGCTGCTTTTTTCTTGAGTAGAAGGATGAACCCATTCTCTATTGCCCGTAGCGAGATCAACAAAGTTAGCGCTCGTATTTGGTGCTTGTTCCCAAAAAAGCTCGGCTTTAATAGTGCCCTGGTTAGTTTCGATTTCGGCTACTAATTTGTCGCCTGCTCTAAGAGCATATTTTTCTGCAAGCTTATCTTTTGCGGTGTTAGTTTCCATTGGTTTTTCTTTTTCTCCTTGTGGTTCGAGCGAGCTCTCTTTGCTATTTGTCGTAGGTGGCACTGCATTTGGGCTTTGGCCCTTGCAGCTTTTAGTACAGGCGCTGCCCATGGTTAGTAGAGCGGCCATTAATACCAAGAATATTTTTGCCTTCATGACTTTATTCTCCCTAGTTGCCTGCGCAAACTCGTATTGCTAGGTGTTAGCATAAAATAGTGGAATTAAAACTCGCTTATGCGTTGGTGAAGAATTTTTATGACACAGACTTTTCAAGATATGATTCTGAAATTAGAACGCTACTGGGCTGATTATGGCTGCGTCATAGCTCAACCGTGTGATGTAGAAGTCGGTGCTGGAACGCTTAATAAACATACTTTTTTGCGGGTTTTGGGAGATAAGCCGTGGAACGTTGCGTATGTAGAGCCAAGTCGACGTCCTGCAGATGGCCGTTATGGTGAAAACCCTAATCGTATGCAGCATTTTTATCAATATCAGGTAATTTTGAAGCCTTGTCCGAAAAATCCTCAAGAGCTTTATTTAAATTCTCTCAGAGCTATAGGTTTTGAGCCCGAAAAATACGATATGCGCTTTGTTGAGGACGATTGGGAGCATCCAGCGTTGGGATCGGCAGGTTTGGGCTGGGAAGTATGGGCCTTAGGCATGGAAGTAACCCAATTTACTTATTTTCAACAAAACGGGGGACTAGAACTTAAGACTCCCTGCGTTGAGCTCACCTACGGTCTTGAGCGCCTGGCTATGTATTTGCAAAACGTCGAGAACGTTTTTGATCTTATATGGGCGCAATTACCCAATGGCGACAAAGTAACTTATGGCGATGTTCATAAGCGTGACGAGTTTGAATGGTCTCACCATAATTTTCATTATGCTGATATCGAGATGAACGCACGGCATTTTGAAGATTATTATAAGCAAGCTGAAGTTCTTCTCGCTGCAAACTTAGCAATTCCTGCTTATGATTATGTTCTTAAATGCAGTCATGCTTTTAATTTGTTGGACGCGCGCGGTGCTATAAGCCCGACTGAACGAGCGCATTATATTGGTCGCATTCGCGCTATGGCTAAGAGCTGTGCGCTTAAATACGTGGAATAACTATGGCCCAATTGCTTTTTGAGATCGGCGTTGAAGAACTGCCAGCTTTGTCTATCGAGCCCGCAATGGAATTTATGGCTTCTTTTATGAAAGAGGCTTTAGAAAAAGCGCGCTTAAGTTATAAAAATCTCGAAGTTTACGGGACACCTCGTAGACTTGTTCTCATGGCTGAAAATATTTCGAGCCATCAAGAAGACACGAGCGAAGAGATATTAGGCCCCAATATCTCGCTTGCTTTTATGCCAGACGGGTCGCTTTCTAAAGCCGCTTGTGGTTTTATTAAAGCTAAGGGTCTGAGTGAAAGCGATCTGTATCGGCATAAGACCGACAAAGGCGAGGTCATTGCCGCAAAAATAGTTATTCCGGGACGAGCGACCAAAGATTTACTGCCAGCTATCTTGGTAGATCTCATGAGATCTATACCGTTTAAGAAGCGTATGCGTTGGGAGAGCTCTGGCGAAAGTTTTGCGCGGCCGGTGAGAAGACTTTTGTGTATCTTTGATAACAACCTAGTGCCCATAAATTTTGCTGATGTGAGCTCGGGTAATATATCAGCTGGTCATAGATTCCTAGCTCCTGAAGAATTTGTTGTTACGAGTAACGAAAATTATAAAACTGAAATGGCCGCTCGTTTTGTTATGCTAGACCCTAAAGAACGCGAACATATATTTTTGCAAGGAGCGCGCGAAAAGCTTGCCGAGCACAAGGCGTTTTTTCATGATGATCCCGACTTAATGGCAACTGTGCGTAATCTCTTCGAATGGCCCTTTGTTATAGTTGGAAGTTTTGAAGAAAAATATTTGGCTATTCCTAAAGAAATTCTTATCTGCGAGATGAAATCCCACCAAAAAAGCTTTGCTGTGCTTAAGTCTAACGGCGAGCTTTTGCCCTATTTTGTTTGCACGGCTGGTACTAAGCCTTTTGATGAGGAATTTTTTGCTCGGGGTAACGCTCGGGTTTTAAGAGCGCGTTTTGAAGACGGGGCTTATTATTTTGGCGAAGATAAAAAGAAAAGTCTCTTAGAACATGCGCAGGGTTTGAAGAGCTTAGTATTTGAACGTGACTTAGGAAGCTATGCGCAAAAAAGTGAGCGCATAGAAAAAACAGCGCTGTCTTTAGCTCAGGCTTTAAATTTACCTGAGGAGTGTGCTGTAATTAAAAAAGCTGCACCGCTTTTAAAAGCAGACTTAGTGAGTGGCGTTGTCGGGCAGTTTCCTGAGTTGCAAGGCGTGATGGGAAGTATTTATGCCAAACTTGATGGCGAGTCACCTGAAGTTTGCGAGATTATTGAAACTCATTACTGGCCGCGCTTTGCTGAAGATAAGCTTCCGGGTCTCAAAGCTGCTGCTTTATTATCGATCGCTGATAAACTAGATACACTCATAGGAATTATAGCGCTTGAGAAAAAGCCCAAAGGCAATAAAGACCCCTTTGGACTTAGACGCGCTGCGATAGGTATAGTTCGCATGTTGGTGTCTTTTAATTTCAGCATAGATTTGAGTATGTTGGTGAAGCTGGGGCTCGCATCTTATGGTGATACTTTCGCGAGTAAAGCTAAGATTTTAGTGCCTGAAGTCTCAGAATATTTAGTACAGCGAGCTCGAGGAATTTTAATCGACGATTTAGGAAAAGAAAGCGGCGCTCAGGCAGTTAATTTTGCTGATAGCATACTGGCTGTTGGTTCAGAGAATTTACTCGATGCTTTTGCGCGTGCCCATGCGTTATATAGCATGCGCACGAAGAACCCCGATGAATTTGACAGTCTAAGTCAGGCTTTTAAACGCGCAAGTAATATAGTCAAGAAAGCTCAGATTAGTACAAATAATGGGCAAATAGAAAATATTTTAGGTGAGCCTTGTGAGAAGAATTTGCTTGTAGCTGTACGTAAGACTCAAGAAATAATTAAAAAGCAAAGTCCTGAAAAATCTTTGGATCTTCAAAAAAGCTATGCAGAGATTTTTACCCATGTTGCCTTGCTCAAGGCTCCTTTGGATGCTTTTTTTGATAGCGTCATGGTTTTGGTGGAAGATACGAAATTACGCGAAGCTCGCTTAGAGCTCTTAGGCCAAATTAAGCAAATAGCAGATAAGATTGCGGATTTTACCCATCTGTAAAAAATCTTGCATCAGTGCTAGGCTTAAGCTTTCATATTTAATAACGAGCAACCCATGACCAACTTATCGCTTCTCAATCTTCCTCATACGTTTACGCCTGTGAGAACTTTTCAGGGAATTGAAGAGTTTGTGCTGAGCAATGGCCTTAAAGTTTTATTATTCCAAGATGTGTCACAGGCTAATCTGACAGTAAATATTACTTATCTTGTCGGCTCACGTCACGAGGGGCGTGGTGAAGCAGGAATGGCACATTTGCTTGAGCATATGCTTTTTAGGGGAACGCACCAAATACGGGATGTTAAAGCCGCTCTGCAAGATCGAGGAGCTCAGTTCAACGCTACAACGTGGTATGACCGGACGAATTATTATGAAACGCTGACACCCAGCGAAGAAAATTTGGCTTTTGCGCTCAAACTTGAAGCAGATCGGATGGTTAATAGTCTTATTTTAGCTGAAGATTTGGCGTCAGAGATGACCGTTGTGCGTAATGAATTTGAAATGGGGGAAAATAATCCTATTCATGTTTTGCATGACCAAGTGATGTCAGCGGCATATCGTTGGCATAATTATGGCAAATCTACTATTGGTAATCGCTCAGATATAGAGCGTGTTCCTGCTTCGACGTTGAAGAAATTTTACGAATATTATTATCAGCCAGATAACGCAGTTTTAGTTGTATCGGGCCAGTTTGATCGGCAAAAAGCCATTGATCTTATTAATCAATATTTTGCTGTGCTTAAAAAACCCGAGCGCGTTTTGGAGCAAACCTATACTGAAGAGCCACCTCAAGATGGCCCGCGCGAAGTAATTTTAGAGCGCGTTGGTGATATGGCAAGTGTTGGTGTTGCTTATCATATACCGGCAGCAAGCCATCGTGATCATGCGGCTATAAGAATCCTGATCGATGTTCTCACCGACGAACCAGGTGGGATAATTTATAAAGAACTTGTCGCCACAGGTCGTTGTTCTGAGTTATTTGGCATGACCTATGCGCTTTGTGAGCCAGGCATGGCTCTGTGCTTTTTAAGACCTGTGAGCGACGACACTGCTTTGGTGATACGCGATGAACTGCAAGAACTTATAGAATCTCGTGCTTTTAAATCTCTTGATGAAGAGCAAATAAATCGAATCAAGGCACGCCAACTTAAACGCTTTAAGCTCGCTTTATCTAATAGCAAAGACGTGGCGCTTAAATTAAGCGAGGCTATTGCCTGCGGCGACTGGCGTTTATTTTTCTGGAACAAAGAGCAAATTAAAAAAGTAAATTTAGAAGATGTTATAAGAGTGGCTCATACTTATTTGGTTGGCTCTAATCGTACAAGCGGCATTTTTGTGCCTCAAAAAGAAGCGGCGCGTGTCGTAGTAGAAAGAGTGGAATCTGTTGCGGATGTTCTCAAAGATTTGGCCGAAGATAGATCGCTGAAAGCTGGTGAAGCTTTTGTTGCAAGTGCCCAAAATATAGAAAATCTGGTTTTAAGAAAAAATAAATCGGCTCTCTTAAGCAAAAAAACGCGTGGCGAGTTAGTTAACGCATATATGATTATGCGTTATGGTCATGAAAGTGTTCTTAATAATTATAAAGAAGAATTAACGCTTTTGCCGGCGCTTTTATGGCGTGGCAGTGATAAGTATGATTATCAACAAATTCGTGACAAACTCGATGCTTTGATGTCGACTATGGATCTTGGTGGCCATGCCGGTCTTATTACGTCGTCTATTAAGAGCGAGAAAGAAAATATAAAAGGCGCTTGCGAGCTTCTTGCACATATTTTAAAGAGCCCTGCTTTTAAGCCTGAAGAGTTTAGAATTGTAAAACAACGCGAAATTGACGATTGCGAGGAAGTAAAAAGTGATCCGCAGCGCTTGTGCTTGCAAGAACTTGAACGCCTTAAAAATCCATGGCCGCGCGATAGTATTCATTATGTTCAAAGCTATGAAGAAAAAATCGCCGATCTTAAAGCTCTTTCGCTCCCGCGTATTAAAGAAGCTTTTGAAAATCTCGTTGGCTGCCAAAATCTATGTGTAGCTCTTGTGGGTGATACTGACGAGCAGGCGCTCGATTATTTTTCTCATGTTTTTGGCGATTCACCGAATAAGCCAGCTTATGAACGCATAAAACGGCCCTTTATTAATAATCTTGTTCAAGAACAAAGTTTTAATACGCCCGATAAAGAGATGGCAGTTGTTGCGATGGCTGCAAACTTTGCCATGCGTGATGATCACCCTGATTATGCCGCGCTTAAGCTTGCTAATTATATGTTTGGCGAGAATATGAACTCGCGTCTTATGAATCGCATACGCGAGAAAGAGGGCATTTCTTATGGTGCTGGCTCGTGGTTAGAAATCAGCCGTCATGAAGCTACTGCATCTTTTAGTATGTATGCCCTTGCTGCTCCTGCGAGTGTTGGACGCGCTTGTAAAGCCATGAGAGAAGAGTGGGAGCGTTTTGTGAGCGCTGGTGTGGAAGAGAAAGAGCTTAAAAGTGCGCAGGAAAGCATTTGGCTGAGTTTCGAAAACTTACTCGCAAGTGACGGCTATCTTGTCAGTACGCTTGCGCGAGATTTGGAAATTGGTCGTAATTTTAGCTGGCGCGAAAATTTATTTTTGACGATGAAAAAATTAGGCCCTGCGGATATTAAGCGCGCAGTGCAAAAATGGTGGCAAGAAGCCCGTTTTTCACAGGTTATTGCAGGAGACCAGGCGAAAATCCAGATGTAATTTTTTAGGTGCTGGGCAGTTATTTTTTGCCCAGCACCCTTCGTTGCTTTTAATAACGCTATTTAATACAAAAACGCATTATTAAGTTGGATTAAAGTTATTTCCATGGAGTACTTATGTATCTTAAATTTCTTGTTCTGATTTCGTTGTTTTCTTTTTCCCTCTTTTGCATGGATCTACCCCCGGATCCCCCTAGCAAAAATACTTCTAGCTCAACAAATAAGAAGAAAATACTTCGTGTTTTTTCGACTGACAACCGCGCAAAAGAATACAAAAAGTTAAATAAAATCGAAGACACTGGTGATAATAAGGAAGTTAAAAATGAATTAAGTGTAATTAGTGATTACGTAATTACCCAGGAAGTATTTAATATTACCAAAGATAAAAAATATAGAAGAGCTTATAAGAGAATTGCTCGTGATTTAAGAAAGCAGTTTCATGCTGCGATCAGGGAGGGTAATATCGAAGCAATAACAAAATGTTTGAATGACGAGCCAGAACTTGTAAATATTAGTCATAAAGCTCTATATCCTGTAGTTCTCGCTATGTATGCTCAAAAAGACCCTCTCGCCGTGGTAAAGACTTTGCTTTCTTTTAATCCAAGGCTTGATGTACCTAATGTATTTTTCCATAAAAATATTCACGAACCGGAAATTAGATCGTGTGTGGGATTGGCATTGAAAAAGAAATCCTATGATATTGCCGCAGCGATTATTGATAAAAATGGTTTGCTTTTCGTTCACGAACAAGAAGCATATGGGCGGGAGTTTATTACTATTCTGACATCAAAAAAAATATTAAATTAAGTTAATCTTGTGTGAATTTTTCCAAAATTTGGCGATTCTGAATAAAACCCCATGACGTGATAAACTTACGAGGTATGGGGTGGTTTTTAGACTCATGATAATTATATTCGTTTTGAACTCATGGCAAGCTCGTGCTCATGTATATGAAATTAAATTCATGCATGAGATTACGCCCCAAATAGATAGTAATACGTTGGTTGTTTTTGATATCGACAATACTGTTATAGAGCCTACAGGAAACTTGGGAAGCGATCAGTGGTATTATTTTCTCGTTAATAAATTTCAAAATCGCTTTAATTTAAGCGAATATGATGCTCATCGAAAAGCCGAACCCATGTGGAACATGGCTCAGTCTTATATAAAAACTCAGGCTGTCGAAGAAGAAACATCACAGATTATAGCGCGTCTGCAGGAAAATAATATTTATGTTATGGCTCTTACTGCACGATCATCGCATATCGCAGAAATTACGCGGCAGCAATTGCTCGAAAATAACATCGATTTTCAAAAATATGCTCCTGATCTAGACAAAACAAGTTTAGTATTCAGCAAAAATTTGATTTATGAAAAAGGCATTTTGTATCAAGGTGAAGGATATAACAAAGGTAAAACGCTTGTAAGTTTTTTAGAGCATATTAATTTTAAGCCAAAAAACATAGTTTTTATTGACGATAAAGTCAAAAATACTGCGCACGTACATAAAGCTCTAGAAGAGCTGGGTAATATAGGGCATATAGAGTTTAGGTATGCTAATACGGATGACAAAGTAAAAGAGTTTAATAAAAATTTTATTTACTAATGATTTTAACCGAAATTTATAAGTCTTAGGCGCTCTTGCATAACTCATAAAAAATGATTTTTTAGCTCGTGAATTTGATCTCATGATTAGCCGCGCATTTTTTTATTTATAACTAAGTGAAATGGCCATCATCGTGGCGAGCCCGAAGGGCGTGGCGATCCAGTTAAGTTAGCACCTTCTTGGATTATATCTACATAAATGCTGCCATTATATAAACCGTAGGTCGTTTCATTTATTTTCTGCTAAATACTGGATGGCCACGCCCTTCGGGCTCGCCATGACGATGATGGCTATTTTATTTATGCTGCCAAAAAGATGGCGCTTGTAAGTGCAATTATGCAAAAAGTCTACTGATTTATTAGTGTTATTTTGTAATTTAAATATAATTAAGAGCTGGATTGTGCAAGATTTGATGCGTGTTGATGCTTGAGTTTTGGGCTTTTTTGTGATTTTCAATAGAGAAAAATCTCATATAGGGTCAAATATGCAAAATTCTAATCCAATGGCGCCAAAGCATGCACAGCTTTTACCGAAATTAAGCAAAGAGTGTCAGGTAAGCGTTGCTCAGGTAGCAGCTGTTCTTTCTTTATTGCAAGGCTCAAACACGGTGCCCTTTATAGCGCGTTATCGTAAAGAGGTTACGGGTGGCTTAGATGAAGTAGTTATTCGTACTATTGAAGAGCGTTATACTTACGGTGTCGAATTGGAGAACAGGCGCCAGAGTATTTTGGAAAGTATCGAGAGCCAGGGAAAGCTGGACGATGCATTAAGAGAACAAATAGAAAAATGCGAAGGCAAAAACGAGCTTGAAGATTTGTATATGCCTTATAAACCTAAGCGACGCACAAGGGCGATGATTGCTCGAGAAAAAGGACTCGAGCCACTTGCGATGCTTATTTTGGAGCAGCCTCTAGAAGGGGTAATCGAAGAGGAAGCGCAGAAGTATGTTAATAGCGAAAAAGAAGTTGCTGATACCAAAGAAGCTTTGCGCGGAGCGCGGGATATTATTGCCGAGCTTATAGCGCAAAAAGCTGAATGGCGTGCTTTTGCTCGAAATGTTTTTGTTAAACAAGGTCTTATTAAATCCCAAAAACGAGATGATATCACTGAGCCTACTAAATTTGAGCAATATTATGATTTTAGCGAACTTTTAGGTCAGATTCCCTCTCATAGATATTTGGCTATCGCACGAGGGGAGCGCGAGAATATCTTACGGATGAGTTTAGATGTTCCACGCGAGGATCTTCTTGAAGAGGCTCGCCGTTTATGCTTATTAAATCCAAACTCGCCTTATGCACATGAGCTCAATCTGGCTATTGAAGATTCATTCCAGCGCTTACTTTTGCCCAGCGTTGAAAGTGACGTTTGTGTTGAGTTGAAAATAAAATCAGATAAACAGGCCATCGATATTTTTGCTCAGAATTTGCGTACCATTTTGCTCAGTGCGCCTTTGGGAGGCCAGACTGTACTTGGTATTGATCCGGGTTTAAGAACAGGCTGCAAATGTGCTGTAATAGAAAGTACCGGTAAATTTGTTGATCATGCGTTGATTAATCTGGTTGATAATAGGCCTGAGCGCGCAGGCTTAATACTTAAGGCTTTAATCGAAAAACATAAGCCTCAGGCTATTGCTATTGGCAACGGAACAGGTGGACGTGAAACTGAGGCTTTTGTACGCAAGCTCGTTGATAAAAATATAATCGTTGTGTCGGTTAGTGAATCGGGAGCAAGTGTTTATAGTGCTTCTCAAATAGCTCGCGAAGAGTTTCCTGATCTTGATTTGACAGTGAGGGGAGCTATTTCTATTGCCCGTCGCCTGCAAGATCCTTTATCAGAGCTCGTGAAGGTGGAGCCTAAGGCCCTTGGTGTTGGGCAGTATCAACATGATGTCTATCAGCCTCTCTTAGAAAAAAAACTACACGAAGTAGTAGAAAGTTGCGTAAATCAAGTGGGCGTCGATCTAAATACTGCAAGTGCTCCACTTTTATCTTACGTAGCTGGTATAGGCCCTAACGTTGCAAAAAATATTGTTAGATATAGAGAAGAGCAGGGGGTATTTAAAAGTCGGCAGGAACTTAAAAAAGTACCCGGCTTAGGGCCCAAGACTTTTGAGCAAGCGGCAGGTTTTTTGCGCTTACGAGACGTAGAGAATCCGCTTGATTCTTCTGCGGTACATCCGGAGCGCTATGACGTAGTCGAAAAAATTGCACATGACATGAACGTGAGTATTAGTGCGCTTGTGGGAAATCTTGAGCTTGCGAGTACGATTAAAATAAGCAAATATACCGACTCAGAGCTTGGTATAATGACCCTTAAAGATATAGTTGAAGAGATTAAAAAACCTGGCCGTGACCCACGTGCAAGTTTTGAGGGTCCTACTTTTAGAGAAGATATTAACGATATAAAAGATTTGAGCGCCGGTATGATACTCGAGGGGGTTGTTACTAACGTAGCAGCTTTTGGAGCTTTCGTAGATATCGGTGTTCATCAAGATGGTCTGGTGCACATATCTCAGTTGCGCGAGGAATTTGTTAAAGATCCAAGCGATGTAGTTAAAGCCGGTGATCGCCTTAAAGTCGAAGTTATAGCGGTTGATGTCGTTCGTAAGCGCATTACGCTGAGCGCGCGAATTGGCAAAAAAGAACAAAAAAGTTTTAAGAAAGCTCAGGATCAAATTAGTTCATCAAGCAAAACTACGCTTGGGTCTTTGGCGAGTTTTTCTAAAATTAAGCATTTCAAGCACATATAATCTCTCGAAGCAAAGAATAAAAACGAAGCTCACCGATTCGGGTAATACGCCGATCTTCGGTGAGTTTTTTCGTAATTAAGTACTTAAATAGAGAAGCTTTATGAGAGCAAAATTTTGACTTAAGAACGAAGTCGCAAATATATTATATATGATTTAAGATGATAGTCGGTGACGTATATGATGTATTTGCGAGTTCTAATTATATGTTTGCCAATTGTGCTCTTAGCATCGTGTAATAAACTATCAGAATTAGATAAACAAAGATTATTCATGGCGACGCTCGCGGCTGGGGGCACAGGGGGAGGCGAGGACCCAGGTATTATTCCCATTCAGGGCTTGCCAAGTAGGAATTTGCCGGCCGAGGCTGATAAGGGTACGCGAGGCTTTTGTGGTGATGGTATTATCAATGGCGATGAATATTGCGATGGTACCACGCTCTCTGATACGCGTTGTGAAGAATTTAATGGCTTAAGCGGCGATGTGCGTTGTAAGCAAGATTGCAAATTGGATATTTCCAATTGCTTAACGCCCGCTGTTGATAAACATATTGGTGCCCGTGCAGAAACCTGTCGTTGTAATTGCAGCGGCAATAATTGTGATGGTGGTTGTGCGCAACTTGGGGTAGGAATTGGCGTCTCTCGTTGCCAGTTTCGCTGTGAACAAGACTGTGTATGTAACTGTGGTGAGCTTTTGCAGGCTCACATAGAACGTTGTGATTTTGAGTGTAGTTGTCAACTTGATGGCAGCGGTAATCCTCAGTGTATATGTCAGCAGAACCAGTGTGATATAATAGCGAGCACTAAACCAAATATCGGTGTGATAGCAGCACAACGACTCAGATCGCTGCAATAAGTATATTTTGCTGTGCTTGCACAGTGCTTAAGAAGCTGCGATAGTGAGTTTATGCAGACTCACATCGCGTTATTTTTACAAAATCTTGAATATGAACGTCATTTGTCTGAACATACTATTTCAGCGTATCGCTCAGATTTAGAGCATTTTAATCGCTGGGCACGAGTAAAAATTGGCACCGATGATGTTTTAAGCCAATTGAGCCATTATCATCTGCGTGAATATCTGGCTTTTTGTTTTCATCGCTTTAAAAACGTGACTATTGCGCGAAGACTCAGTGCGCTTAGAAGCTTTCTCAACTATCTCGTGCGCGTTCAAGTTATAAGCTCTTCTGTGGCTGATTTAATAGAAAGCCCGAAAGTTACGAAGTCCTTGCCTAAGCCGGTGAGCGTTGATGAAGCTTTTTCTATTTGTAATTTAAAAAATAGCCATGATGCCCTAGGAGTTCGTGATCAACTTCTTTGTGAGCTTTTGTATGCGAGCGGCATTCGCATTGCCGAGTTGGTTGCGCTTAACTTAAGCCATGTTGACCTTGATGCGCGGCTGATTCGCGTAATGGGCAAAGGTAAAAAGGAGCGTATTGTACCTATACATCATATTTGCCAAAAGCTTCTCAAAGATTGGATCACGAATTATCGCTTGGATTTAGTCAAAAATATAGAAGAAGAAGCGCTCTTTATTGGCGAGCGCGGTGAGCGTATTCATGCCCGGGTTATTCGTTTTATGCTCACTAAACGAGGTAAAGACCTGGATATTAATAAAAACCTTCATCCGCACCGCTTACGCCATTCTTATGCCACGCATTTATTAGAGAGTGGGGCTGACTTGCGTAGTATCCAGGAGCTCTTGGGTCATGCGACAATTTCGACGACTGAGCGCTATACCGATGTCGATTTATCTTCTCTTATGCGGCAATACGATCAAGCTCACCCACATGCGAAGAAGAAGTAACTAGCCCTTATCGTAATAAACCAAGCAGCTTATAACATCTTCTCCGGGTTCTTTGCCCACAAAGAAGGTTATAGACTTACTTGCTACTTTTCCGGCTACACTGGGAGCAAGTTTGCATTCAATAGTCTCAAAGCTATCTTCCCCGTCAGCATCTTTTTCATGCAAATATAAGCGGCTTCTTTCGTATTCATATTTCGCACCCGGCCCACCATGAAAAGTCGCGAGCGTTGCCGATTCTTTGACAGCTGTGAATACTTTGAGATATTCCCAAGGTTGAATAGTACTTCCTTCTTGGCTCGTAGCAGCCCGAATTTTTGTATAAATAAGTACCGTTTTTCCAGATTCGTTAAGAAGATTAATATTTAACTGAGTGCGTATATCTTCAGGCAATTTAATAGGCTCCGCTTCAGGAGGAGCTTCTTCTTTCTCGTCAGGTTTTTCTGCATCTGGAATAGTAATTATCACGCTTTGGGCTTCTGAAAAGCTCTTAGTAGGGCTTATGATAAGCGTAATTAAAAAAATTTGTATGCAATAATAAATATATGATTTCATGCCGGATTTTCCCTGTTAAAATAATATATGTAATTTATCATAGTAATTAGTTAATAATAATCAGTAACTAGTATTTAAATTGGATCAGCGCCAAAAATATTTATCCAGAGCTATTCATAAAATACCTCTGAGGTGAAGAATGTTATTGTTATTTATTATTACCTTGCTGGCCTCTCATAGCCAGGCGTACAAGGTCGAAAATTCTGAAGCGTCTTTTCAAAGTTGCATCATACCTGTGGCTCACGATTTCTCCTGGCCCCTCATGTGCAATCAGTCTCCTCAAGAGTTTTTGCGCATACCAGAACGCGTACTTAATTGGGGCAGCGGTGGCTTGGGCGGTAGGCCGTGGCATTTTAGCGATGTATCCTGTAATAATTTTTTCGCCAATTTAGCACGCGCTATAAGCGCCTATAATCCAGATATAATATTAAGCCCTCATGATCTTTTTCATGCTCATATAATAAGCTATGAAAGAAATGCTATGGCTTTGGTGTTTCATGCTAAAGAATATCCTTTTGATTTAGAGAAAGCCAAAAATTATTATCAACTAGTATCGCATAGATTTTATAGTTATGAAGAGTCATATCAGGACAGAAATTTTGTTTATTTTAGCTATGATACTAAATTTGCTAAGAAAAATACTTTATATTTGGTTCGCAATAAAGACGCCTGTCGTCATTGGTTTGATCCAGATGGGGTAAATACTTTGTCGGAAAAGCTTATAACCCAGGATTTGCCTAACCCTCGAAGAATCGGAGATGTTAATATATTTATTCCCGAAAGCTTAATAAATATTGCTTATAACTTTGGTATTCATGAAAATATCTTAAGCGGAAAAAGTGAAGCTCGGCGTCTAGAAGCAAACGAAGACTTTTATGCTTTTTATCAAAGGCTTAGCCAAAGTGGCCAGCCCTTGGTCTATATGTTGACGGGGCTTTAATCTTGACACTTTGCTTTCGTATTGTTACCCAAGGGCGGCAACTTTTTAATGGTTAAAAAAGGAGGTGAGCGGCAATGACCAGAGTATCGATTAGAGAAGGAGAATCCTTTGAGCGGGCGCTAAAACGCTTTAAGAAGCGCGTCGAGCAAGCAGGAGTTCTTAAAGAAGTGCGCAAACGCGAATTCCACGTCAAAAAATCGGTTGAAGAAAAACTCAAGAAGCGCGCAGCTGAAGCACGTTCACGTAAGCGACAAAAGCGTATGGCCCAAAGAGGTTTTAACTAAACTAAGCTTCTTCTTATACTTACCCACATCTTTCGGTGTGGGTTTTTTTTGGTGCAGCATGAGTGTTTATTATTCGCTCGATAATTTTCCTACGCACTTACGAGGCGGTGTCTTTACTATAGGCAACTTTGATGGTGTGCATCGGGGGCATCGTGCGCTCTTAGATACTATCCGAGCTATTAAGCATGAGCGTTTAGCCGGAGTTCTTAGTTTTAGCCCTCATTTTATTGAGCTTCTTCAGCCTGAAAAAAAATTATTTCGCTTAAGCTCAGATGCTTATAAAACCCAGCTTCTCTTAAAATACGGAGCTGATTTTGTGGTTATACAAAAGCTCAGTAAAGAATTTCTCGCGCTCAGCGCTACAAATTTTGTCTCAAAAGTTCTAGAAGCGCAGTTGGGAATTAGTGAACTCGTCATCGGTGATGACTTTCGCTTTGGCAAAAATGCCGAAGGCAACTTAGAGCATCTTAAAAAAGGCGCTTTTAAGTTGCATATTATAAAAACCCACAACGAATCGGATGAACGCTGTTCATCATCAGCGATTAGGAAATATTTAAGCGCTGGTAATATCATCGCTGCACAAAAAATGCTCGGTCGCTATTTTTCTATACGTGGGCCTGTAAGAGCAGGGCAAGGCATTGCTAAAGGCTTAGGATTTGCCACGGCGAATATAATACCTGAATCAGGTTGTGCTCTTGCACGAGGCGTTTACGCTACAGTTACGCGTATAAATAATAAAAATTACTTAAGTGCCACCAACGTTGGTGTGCGCCCAAGTGTGAGTGCTCAGCCAGTATTAACTATTGAGACTCACTGTTTGGACCAAAAACTTGATTGCGTAGGTCTTGAGCTGGAAATATTTTTTCTTAAGTATGTGCGCGAAGAGATTAAGTTTAGTTCGCTCGAAGCTTTAAAAATTCAAGTTCAAAAAGATATAGCGCACATACGAGAACTAATTACAGAGGATTTTCTTGAAAAATTCTCCTCGTTGGATAGGGCAAGTTAATATTTTCTTGCCTAAATTTTTTATGGATCTCTTTTAGTAATTCATGATTTATTAAACTTTGTGCAGCATAATCTCTTACCCGCATTTTTATATTCAGCTCGATGCTTGAGTCTGAGAAAGTTTTAAATCTGATAGATGGCTCATAGTCTGGTACCCCACCAGGGACCGATTGCATTATTTTGCGCGCTATTTCAAGCGTAATTTTTTCAACATGTTCTAAGTCGCTCTTATAATCAACGCCAAAACTGAAGATAAATCCGAGATTTTTGCTGGGTCTGCTATAATTAATCATGGCAACTTTAGAAATGAGACTATTGGGCACTGTCAAAATATTATCCAAGTTCATACGAATTCGTGTTTCGCGCCATGCAATATCATGTACGTAGCCTTCTTCTCCTGTACTTAGCTTTATATAATCTCCGATTTTCATGCGCCCAGCCCAAATAATATAAACACCAGCGAAAATATTAGATAAAGTATCCTGAAGCCCGAGGGCGATGGCAATACCGCCAATCCCCATGGCAGTGAGCATCGGTGCAATAGCCACGCCAAAATGGTTAAGTACAATAAGTAGGCCAATAATAAAAATAGCAGCGTTAGCCATATTCTTAGTTAAAGTCGCAGCAGCAATTGCATGAGCGCCAGTCTGCTTATAGATTTTTATGATATTACTAACGATCGACGAGATAATCAGCGTTCCTACGAGAACTGTCAGGGAAAATAAAATATTATTGGCGATAACTAACTGATACTGTGGTAAATCCCATATGCGTATTATTATATATATATTTATAATAATACTTATATATATGAGTGCTCTGCTAATAGAAGAATTTATTATGCTGCTGTATTTGTGATGCCATATTTTTGATGTTAAGTTATGAAGCACATAGGCACATAAAAATATTGCTGTAATAATACTCGCTGAAAAAATTATTTTTTCGTAAGTGCTCACCTGAACTCCTGTCTTATAGCTGGGTGATAGAGATTACTTTTTGATTAACGAATTCCAAGAGTCCTTCACGCCCTAATTCGTGTCCTAGGCCAGAATTTTTAACACCACCAAAAGGCACTCGTGGATCTGAACAAGGGAGAGCGTTTATAAATACCGAACCAAATTCTAAATTGTTAATTAGGGATTGGGCAGAGCTTTCATCTGCTGTCCATATACTTGCAGCAAGACCAAAGGGCGTAGCGTTGGCGAGTTTAATAGCTTCGTCTTTATGAGAATAAGAATAAACACATGCTACAGGACCAAAGACTTCTTCGGTATATATTCTCATTGAAGAATCGATTCCGGTTATAACAGTCGGCGGATAAAAAGAATCAGCACTTCCTTGGGCTGCTATCACAACGCCACCGCATAAAATTTTTGCGCCTTTGGCTCGAGCGTCATTTACTTGCGCCTCAAGAAGTTGCTGTTGGTTTTTATGTGCCAGGGGACCTATTTGAGTTCTTTCGTCCAGAGGGTTGCCAACTACAAGCTTCTTCATGGCGCATACAAAATAGTCAAGAAATTTATCAAAAATTAAATTAGGTACAATAAAACGCTTTGATGCAACGCAGCTTTGTCCTGTATTTTGACACCGAGCTAACGCCGCGATCGAGGCTATTTTTTCCACAGGTGCATCTTCTAAAACTATAAATGGATCACTTCCTCCAAGTTCGAGCACGATTTTTTTTAAATATTTCCCCGCGAGAGCAGCAACTGCTTGGCCCGCTTTCGTGCTTCCTGTAAGGCTTATACCCCGTATGCGATCGTCGCTTATTATTTCGGGAATTTGCTCATGAGAGGCATGACAAAGTTGCATAAGATTTGCAGGCGCGCCCGCTTCTATAAATAAATCAGCAATTGCGAGCGCGCACCGAGGCGTTATTTCCGAGTGTTTAAGCAAAATTGTATTGCCGCTTAAAAGCGCAGGCGCCGCCATACGAAAAACCTGCCAAAAGGGAAAGTTCCATGGCATGATAGCCAATAAAGGGCCCAACGCTTCATAACGAATAAAAGTTGTAGGGAAGGCACTTTTTCTTGGTGAGTCTTTGAGCATGTCAGGGCCTTCTTCGGCAAAATAAGTACAGGCCCAGGCGCATTTTGTGATTTCTGCTCGGCTTTCAGTAATGGGTTTGCCCATTTCTTGGGTTATGAGTTGTGCGTAAGTATTTTTATTATTTTCAAGCAGCAAAGCCAGCTTAAAAAGAAGATCTGCTCTTTTTTCTAAAGTCGTTTTTTTCCAAATTTTAAAAGCTTGAAAAGAGTTTTCGATAATTTCATGCATGCCCGTCTCTCCTAAACTCCAAAATAAACTGAGTTTAATATAGTTTTATGGACCCGACTATGCAAAGGCCTGCTCCAATGAAGATACAAGCTTTAAGAAAGCATAGAAATTCTGAAATAATTGATCGAGAATCTCATCAAAGCCAAATTCACAGTGTTAAAAAAGATGGCTTCGTAAAAGAAAAATGCAAAAATTCGGCGTTGAAATATTTAACGAGCAAAGGGGGACAAAGTGTCATGCGATTTGCTCAGGAGCTTAATATAAACGACATCAGGCAAAAGACCAAAAGCCAAAACGATACAATGTTTAATCTCAGTGACGGGACAGCGCTATTAGTGGCCCTGAATCGAAGAAATTATGACCTCAATGATGATTACGTTAGTAAAGCCCCGATCCGTATGGCGCGCTTGCAGGAGCTTCAAAAGAAATATCCTACAAAAAAAGTCTATTTTCATGAAAGTCTTGGCCTCGCTGAAGCAGGAGATGGTTTTTATGCGACGGTGCCAGTTTTTAGATCAGGTCTTGGTGCTGTTGGCTTAGGTTTTGGTTTTTCGGCTGGCGTAATTCTTCGTTATAGAAGTTCCCAGGCTCTTGTAGGCTCTACAAAATCTCAACGCATATGTTTGCCGCTCAGTCTTGAAGAAGCGCGAAAGATGACAGCTGCTTCTGAATTTGAGCTCTGCGGTCAAGGCCGAATTAAGGGGGATGTTGCCATAGTGGGGCGTTATGGGCCCAGTGCTGCTCTGGCCGTCACTGGCGTACAAGCAAGCCTCTCTGCCGTGGCACAATTGGCTGCAGAATATTCTCTTAACATCTTGTCTTTGGATGGCCATAATCACGTACGGGTGACGCTTCGCAGGCTCGATCAAGAATCTCTAGCAACAAGCGCAAACTTTTTAGTTGGTCTAATTTTTCCAGCTAACGCTATCTGGCATGGAAATTTAGGTGCACCGCAGGTTGGTCATGGTTTATTAAGATATTTTGTCGAGCATAAGGGCAATGCTGCTGTCGAGACTTATATAAATGACTACACAACGCTTTCTTTAAGCACCTCTTTGAGTTTTGCCCATAAAGGCATTCATATTTGTTCTTTTGATTTAGATTTATCCAACGCGCGCGCTCAAGAGGCATACTTAGATCTTATGGCGCTCGATATGAATAAGGCTTTAGAATTGGCCAATTCTCACGACGGTGTTACTAAAATAGAGCTTAGAGAAAATCAGTATTCTAGAAAAGCTGCCGTGCGTCTTGCCTTATGTTCAGAAAAGCTGTTTTTAACAGAAGCTTTAAAGTCCAAATCACATGGCGAATTAATAGACGATCAAGGATTTCGCCAGGTTTATCGAGATCGCATCTATAAGCGACATCGCGAAAACTGGCTGACGGGGCAGCGAGATATGTTGTGGGAGGCCGTTCAAATAAAAAAAGAGCAAGAAAATCCCCGGACTTATTATCACTTTAATTATCAAAAAAATGACTTATTTACGCGTCAGCATAAAATAGATGATTTTTTTAAATTTGCAGAAAGCTTAGGCATAAAGCATGCTTGTAATAGCGCCGATAAAATTATTGCTATGCATTCTTATAAGAAGCTCTTTTCTAGTGCCGATGACACTAAGCTTACTATCGATCTTTATTTTAGCATGGCTGGTATTGAGAAGATTCGAGAATCCTGTGAAGAGCAAATAATACAAGCGTTTTTAAAAATTACTTCTCAAAATTATGCGAGAGTTCTCGGACATCCGTTTATGAGTAAGAATAATTTAAAATATGGAGAAATATTAAAATCATATGAGTTTGTTAAGAGTAATTTTAATATTAAAAATAGAAAAATAATTTGGAAATTAAAAGATATTTATTTTGCTTCGATTAATAGAGATTTGAAATATGATTATAAAATCTACAAAAAAGCACGTAATTTTGCTCGACGCCTACGAAAACTCGTAGACAAAGATCAAAATCACACTCGGGTTGGAAAGCTTTTTACGTCAATAGGGCGCTCATCTATTGGGCACTATGCGACTGTTATTCCTACGCTTACGGTGCTTGCCGGTCGCAATAACGTTCTTGTGCATACGCTCTCAGTCAATGGTGCTAACGTTATGCTCAAGAGTATTGACGAAGGAGCTTTTACGCATCCTCGTAATGAATTTCTTAAGTCTTGTATGAGTGTAAAAATTACCAGCGATGGTATGCAGGATGGCCAGGTTTTACCGCGATAAAAAGTCCTTCACATGTCGCAGTGCAAATATCATGAGCGAGGAGCTTCGCTGAAATTTCAGCTTTTTTTTCAGTAATAAGTAGAGGCGTTGCGATAAGGCTAAGAGGCGTATTCATGGGGGTAGGAGCTAAAAGTTGGATAGAATATTTTGCCGTAACAGTACAAGGCAAATTTTCTTCTAAACGATTTTTCATGATAAAATAAGCAGCACACCAGTTACTATGGCAATCAAGTAAAGCACCGATTATGCCACCACTTAAAATATTATCGAAAGCCTTGTGATGATCTTGAGGCATAAACGTTGCTATGAGAGAATCGCCACTAACAAAACTCCTAATTCTTAAGCCTAATTTATTACTTGGTCCACAGCCAAAGCACTCGTTATGAGGTGCGAAAGCTTCTTGCAAGGAAATTTCTTTATTCATGTATGACTCCTAAAGAATTATGCTTTTGGAACAAAGATCTAAGTTTTGCAGTTTAGTTTTACACATGCGAAAAATATAGCGAGGAAATTTTGCTTAAAGCTGGGTCTTTAATAGCTCATAAGTACGAAATAGCGCATCTGATTGCTGAAGGGGGCATGGCAGAACTTTATTTGGCAAAATGCCTGACAAAAGATGACGTTCATGAGTTTGTTGCGATTAAGCGTTTGAAGCCAGTTTTTCGAAATATAAAAAGCCATGTAGAGCTCTTTCAGCGAGAGGCATATTATATAATAACGCTTAATAGTCCTTTAGTTGTTAAAGGCCTCGAGCTTATAAGTGAGGGCTCAGAGCTTTTCCTGGTCATGGAATATATCTTAGGGTCACACATAAGTCATGTTAGTTATTTACTCAAAAAACAGCGTTTAAATTTAAGAGTCAAATTGGCAGTGCTTGTTGGCATGGCTATAGCAAGAGCTCTAAAAGTCATACGAGATTGGCCTGACAAAGATGGGCAGACACTTGATTTAGTGCATGGTGATATTTCTGGCCAAAATATAATTCTCAGCATTGATGGTACTATAAAGCTTGTAGATTTTGGCGTCGCCACAACAGCATCGAAGCAACAAGTTAGCGAGAATCAAATACTAGGTGGCACGAGGCGCTACATGTCGCCCGAGCAACGCCAAGGCAAGTTTTTAACGCAGGCAAGTGATATTTACTCGCTGGCGCTCGTCTTAGAAGAAATTATCCAAGAAAAACTGGGGAGTCATGGTTTAAGTCATATAATTAGCAAGGCCAAGGCATGTGATTTAAGGCTCAGATATAGTGATGCTGACGAACTGTTAGATGATTTAGAGGCTCTGTGGCTAAAATGGAGTGGCGAGGATCCTCAGTTTTTTCTGTGTCATATATTCGAAAATCACATCCAGACTCAGGGACGAAAGCTCTTGTTAATGGCGCGTCTTGTTTCGCTCACAGGAGCTTTAGCACTTATTGGGGCTTTAGTTGTTGCTACAGGAACGCACTATTTTTATCCTCAAATTCCAGAACGAGGCTTGCAAGACCACCATTGCGAGAACTATGGCGAAGATCTAGTCATGAGTGCTCATAATCTATAACGAGGTCAAACGCCATGAATACTGTGGTCGTGGGTGGGCAGTGGGGTGATGAAGGCAAGGGAAGAATTGTCGATTCATTAGCTGCTAAGAGTGATGTGATTGTGCGTTTTCAGGGTGGAAATAATGCGGGCCATAGTCTGCATTTTGAAAATCAGTCCTTGGTGCTTCATTTGATACCGTGCGGTATAGTCAGGCCGGATAAAATTGCTGTTATTGGTAACGGAGTAGTAATAGACCCCTTGGTTTTATTTGAAGAAATAGCGTGCCTAAGAGCACTTGGATTTAATATAAGCCCGAAGAATCTGAAAATAAGCGATAGTGCTCATATAATTTTTCCCTATCATAAGAAGCTCGATGCAATGCGTGAGCAAGGCTCGCAACTTATAGGAACTACTAAACGTGGCATTGGTCCTTGTTATGAAGATAAAGTCGCGCGTTTTGGTATTACCGTTCGTGATTTATTATCTCCACATAATTTGCATGAAAAATTATCAAATACTAAAAATTATCGAGGATTTGATGATGACATAAATAGTTTGGTGAGCCAGGGTTTGGAATTTGGGCATATGCTTAAGCCATTTTTGTGCGATACAGGTGAGCTTTTAGAAAGCTATCTTAAGGCCCAAAAATCCGTACTCTTTGAAGGGGCTCAGGGGGCGTTGTTAGATATTGATCATGGGACCTATCCCTATGTAACTTCGTCTAATTGCGTAGCTGCTCAAGCGGCTATAGGATCGGGTATTGGGACAAAATGGCTGCAAGAAGTATTGCTTGTTAGTAAGGCTTATTGCACGCGTGTCGGCGAAGGACTTTTTTTTACTGAACTTGAGCCTGCGCTCCAAGAAAAATTGCGTCAACGTGGCAATGAATTTGGTGCGACCACCGGGCGAGCCCGACGTTGTGGTTGGCTTGATCTGCCTGCTCTTAAATATGCGGTAAGAATTAATGGCGCGACAGGCCTGGTTATTACTAAAATAGATGTCCTGGTGGGGCTTGGGCCAATCAAGATTGCTACTGGTTATAGCGCTGGTTCTGATCGCGATATTTCTTTTTCTCAAGCTATGCACAGGCATAACGAGGGAGAAAAAATCGTTGCGAATTATGTTACATTGGCTGCGGTGGATGAGATGCCAAGCCGTATAAGAAACTTAGACGATTTTCCTGACTCTTTTCGAACTCTGTGTCATCTTATTGAAGAACACTGTGAAATACCTATCACGATGATTTCTTTTGGGAGGGAGCGGGGCCAAGAGTTGTGGCTTAAATGATTTTTTTTGCTGAAGCTGTTGACAAGCGAGCCTTAAGATTTTAGGCATAAGTAGATTCAACTGTGGCAAAAAAGCTGGCGTAGCTCAACGGTAGAGCACCTGCCTTGTAAGCAGGGGGTTGCGGGTTCGATTCCCATCGTCAGCTCCAAAGTTTTTATGTGCAGGGGTGCCCGAGCGGCCAATGGGAGCAGACTGTAAATCTGCCGGCGCAAGCCTTCGAAGGTTCGAATCCTTCCCCCTGCACCATTTTTTTTTATTGGCGGGAGTAGCTCAGTTGGTAGAGCGTCAGCCTTCCAAGCTGAATGTCGCGGGTTCGAATCCCGTCTCCCGCTCCATGGTGCTGCCATAGCTCAGTTGGTAGAGCACGTCCTTGGTAAGGACGAGGTCGCCAGTTCGAATCTGGTTGGCAGCTCCACTTTTTTGTTTTATGGTATGATTTAGTAGTTGTAGGTAGCGCGGCTTTTAGGTCACTAGCTCAATTGGTAGAGCATCGGTCTCCAAAACCGAGGGTTGGGGGTTCAAGTCCCTCGTGGCCTGCCATTAATTTCATTTGCGATGATGTTTATGTAGTTGGAGTCTCACATGCGAGCGAAGGGAACCTGGGTTTTATTGTTTTTCGTTATAAGTTCCGCAATCGTAGCGGCAGCGTTAAATTTTGGTCTGCGCGATATATTTTCGTGGCTTCAAATCAACAACGCGACTATTATAGGCGAAAACTTGCGTTTGAGTCTGGTGATCGGCGTAGCGATTGCGGCTGTTCTGGGTATATTCTTCGGGATATTTTTCACGCCTTCGCGCCGTTATGTGGATCAGTGCGTTGTTGAGTTTGAGAAAGTCGCATGGCCAGAATGGAAAGAAACGAAAAAGGCAACTTTTACTGTAGTGATCGTTTCTCTCATTGCATCGGTTATTTTGGGAGTTTTTGATTCAGTATTTCAATGGTGGACCAGTAATAACCTGTTCATCTGGTAAGAGCTTTTCTAACATATTGAAAATCCGAAGTTTTTTGTTGTGAGCCCGCCTTTTGGTGGGCTTCTTTATGGTACTTGACGGCACTTGCGTTTGTTGGGTGTGCTGGCAAAATACTAAGACCGTGGAGGGCATTTGGTAATGAATGATGAAAATAAATCTGCCGATAATTTAGAAGAAGAAAGCGAAGCGGCAGATTCCTCGATTGAAAAAAAGAATAAGAATATGAAGTGGTATGTGGTTCATACCCATTCCGGTATGGAAAATAAGGCTAAAAAGACGCTTCAAGAGCGTATTGAACAGTATGGCCAGCAAGAAATGTTCGGGGAAATTTTGCTGCCAACAGAAACTGTTGAACATGTAAAAAATAATGTAAGGCGTGTTCAAAGTCGTAAATGCTTGCCGGGTTATATGATTGTCGAAATGGAGCTCAATAACGAGACAAGCCAGCTTGTGCGAGGTACCGCCAAGATAACTGGTTTTGTGGGTGGCTCAAAAATGCCTTTACCTATCTCGCAAGTTGAAGCTGAGCGTATGATGCAGCTCTCTAAGGGTCTTACTAAGACCGTTGTTACTATGGAATTTTCGGAAGGCGAAAATATCAAAGTAATCGACGGGCCTTTTGCTAATTTCCAAGGGACTATCGACGAAGTAAAACCAGATAAAAGCAAGTTGCGGGTATTTGTGTCAATTTTTGGCCGATCAACTCCTGTAGAACTTGATTTTAATCAAGTGGAAAAAATAGGGTAGCTTTTATCCCCTATTGCTAAAGCAAAAGCGTTTTGCAAGTTAAATCCTAGTGGGAGCCCCTTTAGGGGCGTTTTTTACCACATAGTGGAGAAAATATGGCTAAAAAAGCTACAGCGTTTATTAAGTTGCAGATTCCGGCTGGCAAAGCCACACCGGCGCCACCAGTAGGTCCGGCACTTGGTCAGCATTCGCTCAATATTATGGCATTTTGCAAAGAGTTTAATGCCAGAACTCAAGATCAGGGCGGTATTTTGATTCCTGTAGTAATTACAGCGTATCAAGATAAGTCTTTTACTTTCGTTACTAAGACTCCACCAGCTTCTGTTTTGATTAAAAAAACTGCAGGTCTCAAGATTGAGAAGAAGCCTGGTTCTGGTGCAAAGAATCCTGGTAAAGAAAAAGTAGGCAAGCTCACGCACGCTCAGTTGGAAGAAATCGCCAAAACAAAAATGGCCGATTTGAACTGCTATGACGTCCAAGCAGGAGCGAAAATTATTGCAGGTACTGCTCGATCCATGGGCATTGAGATTGTTGGTTAAGGGCGAGGAATATTATGGCAAAACGCGGAAAAAAATATATAAAAGCACATCAAAAAGTAAATAATGATGAGCGCTATGACTTAGAAAAAGCTTGTGCGCTGCTTGGTGAAACCAAACGTGCCAAATTTGATGAATCAGCCGATGTGGCTATTAATCTAGGCGTTGATCCTCGTCATGCGGATCAAATGGTTCGCGGCGCGATCGTATTACCCCATGGTACGGGTAAAAAAATTCGTGTTGCGGTATTCGCCAAAGGCCCCAAAGCTGAAGAGGCTAAAGCTGCCGGTGCGGATCTAGTCGGTGCTGAAGATCTAGCTACTCAAATTGAAGGCGGCCTGCTGGATTTTGATCGTGTGATCGCTCAGCCAGAGCTGATGGCTGTCGTAGGTAAGCTTGGTAGAGTATTGGGCCCTCGCGGTTTGATGCCGAATCCTAAAGTAGGTACGGTAACTAACGACATTGGTCGTGCTGTCGAAGAAGCTAAGGGTGGAAAAATTGAATTTAGGGTCGATAAAGGCGGCACTATTCATGCGCCTTTTGGACGTGCCTCTTTTCCTAAAGAAAAGCTGCAAGAAAATCTAAAAGTTCTTTTAGATGCCATTCATAAAGCGCGTCCTCATAGTCTCAAGGGGCAGTATATGAAGAAAATTGCTATATCGCTGACAATGGGGCCAAGTGTAAAACTTGATTTATCTCAAATCGTAAGTACGCTTGTTTAATAAATTTATTTTCTAAATAAAAAGCCCGTGTGTTTATACACGGGCTTTTTTGTTAAAAATACTCGCGGGCCTTGCCAAGGGCTCTTTGCTATGTAATTAGACCTTCGTGCTGATGACATTCTTGTCAAAGAAAGCAGGTGGGGGTGCCCCTTAAAGCCTAGTGCGCCGGCCGAGATGAAGGATGGTAATGATCCTCTTATTACTTTTCCCCTGCATTTTGGCCTCTAAGCAATCTTTGTCATTACTAGAAGCTATAGGTTGGGAAAAAGATGATTAAAACACATAAAGAAGAACAGATATCTTTCATAAAAGATCTCGTAGCCAACGCAGAATGTGTGGTTTTGGCGAGTATTGAAGGGCTCAATGCTACGCAAGTAAGTGAGTTGCGTCGTGGCCTACACGAAGCGAATGTTGGTTTTCGAGTAATCAAAAATAAACTTGCTCGTATTGCTTTGGCTGAAACAGGAGCCAAAGTTTTGCACGACGATTTCGTTGGTTCTACAGCTGTAGCGTGGAGCAATGATAATCCAGTTACACCTGCTAAGATTTTAGTTAAATTCGATAAAGATTTTGAGAAGCTGCAACTTAAGGCTGCTTTCAATTGCGATGCGCGCCTTGATTTCGAAGGTATTGTAGCGCTGTCTAAGTTGCCAAGTTTGGATGAGCTTAGAGCCCAATTGCTTGGACTGTTTTCAGCTCCGGCTTCTCAATTACTGGCACAGGTTAATGCTGTGGCAGGTAACCTTGTTGGTGTTTTGCAGGCAAAAATTGACAAGGACAAAGACGCCTAAAGCGATTTTCGCATAACTTTTTTGGAGGAAAAAATGGCTACTGATTTACAAAAACTAGAAGAGCAACTATCAGCGCTGACCCTTATGGAAGCATCTGAATTAGTTAAAAACCTGGAAGAAAAATGGGGCGTCAAAGCTGCTACCGGTGGTGGCATGATGATGGCTGCAGCTCCTGCAGCTGGTGGCGCAGCAGCAGCTGAAGAAAAAACCGAATTCGATGTGAAGTTGGTTGAAGCTGGTGCTAAGAAAATCCAAGTTATCAAAGTAGTGCGTGAAGCAACTGGTCTTGGTTTGAAAGAAGCTAAAGATCTCGTTGATGGCGCTCCTAAGATGGTAAAAGAGAAAATCTCTAAAGCTGATGCAGAAGCTATGAAAGCTAAGCTTGAAGCTGAAGGCGCTAAAGTAGAGATCGTCTAGATTTTTTTACTTTTTCTTTAAAGAACGCTCCCGTGAGGGGGCGTTTTTTTTGAGGTTAAGCCATGATTCCTCAAGGTGTCATTCTTATCGATAAACCCACCGGTATCTCTTCTTTTGATGTCATTCGTAAAGTAAGAAAGCTTACAGGATTAAAGCGCGTTGGGCACGCAGGCACGCTTGACCCTGAGGCCAGTGGTTTGCTTGTTGTGTGTCTGGGGAGCTATACTAAACTTTGCGGCTATTTGACCGAAAGCTCAAAAATTTATCAAGCCGAAATAAAATTTGGTATTAAGACCAGTACTGATGATATCGAAGGCGAGATTATTTCTGAACAACCTACAGATAGCTTAAGCCAAGAAAATATTTTATCAGCTTGTGCTAAGTTTATCGGTAAAATTCAACAAATTCCGCCCCGATTTTCGGCAGTAAAAATCAATGGTCAGCGGGCCTATAAATTGGCGCGTGCTGAGGAAGAATTTTCTATCGCTCCTCGCGAGGTTGAGATTTTTTCGCTTGATATTCAAAATATAAATTTGCCCAGCATAGAAATTAAGACCCATTGCTCCAAGGGAACCTATATTAGGGCTCTTGCGCGCGATATAGGAGATTTTTTGAAAGTTGGTGCGCATGCTCGAGAAATTAGGCGCATAGCTTCTGGCTCTTTTGATATTGCTCACGCTATAAAATTTGCAGATTTAAATAACGAGAATATTATTCAGCAGTGTCTTACTGGCTATAAAGCCTTAGGCGGACTCAGCAATTTTGAGCTCAATCAAACTGACTACGAACGCGTTAAGCATGGTCGCTCGGTCTCTCTTTCTAATAATTTAAGCTCCAAAATAGCCGTTGCTATGTTTGAAGAAAGGCCTGTCGCTATTATGGAAAAAAATAATATTGGTAATTGGGAAATCCTGCGCGTCATGTAAGATTTTTTCTTGGCGCTGGTCTGTTGTTAAAATTTAAAATGGGAGCGTGTTATGGCTGAGTTAGTTATTTTCGAAAAGCATGAAAGTATTATGCTTTTAAGACTTAATAGACCCGAAAGCCGTAATGCTCTTTCAAGCGCGCTTTTAGCTGAATTTGGACAACATATCGAAAGATTAAAGCTTGATACGAGTATTCGTGCAGTGATAATCACCGGGGCGGGCGACAAGGCTTTTTGTGCTGGAGCAGATCTTAAAGAACGCCAAGGAATGAGTAACGAGGAAACGCTTGATTTTCTTAGGCTAATTCAGACTAATTTACAAAATCTAGCCGAATTACCCATGCCTATAATAGCAGCCATGAATGGCGATGCTTTCGGTGGAGGTCTTGAGCTGGCTTTGGCTTGTGATATTCGTGTTGCCGCACAGGGCGCTCATATGGGGCTCACCGAATGCAGTTTGGGTATAATACCTGGTGCTGGTGGAACTCAGCGTTTGCCACGAATTGTTGGTGTGGCTAAAGCATCCGAGCTTATTTTTACGGCCCAAAAACTCACTGCTCATGAGGCTTTATCCATAGGGCTTATTAACTATTGTGCTCCATCCAGCGAAGAAGCTTTCTTGGTCGCTCAACGTCTAGCTAAAACAATTGCGAGCAATGCTCCCTTGGCGGTGAGAGCCGCAAAGAAAGCGCTCTTAAGTTCGCAAGCAGATATAAAAGATGGATTACTCGAAGAATTTAGAGCTTATCAAGAAATTTTATCGAGCCAGGATCGACAAGAAGGCCTGAAAGCTTTTGCTCAGAAACGAAAGCCGCAATTTACTGGTTCATAGAATCGCTTGAGCCCGTGTTGTGAAAATATGTTGTTAATCTAAAATATATTTGTAGGGAGATATTATGATATATAAAATTCTTAGTCTAATATTATTACTCACAACAATGCTCTTTGGCTGTGTCAGTACTGATAACCTGGAAAATAAATTTGCTTATTATTTTTACATGCTTAATTCAGGTAAAGATCAGGAAAATATACGCAATAATATTTACGATGTAGAGAAATTATTTTTTGCGTTGGAAGCTGAAAATAATATACATAAAAATGATTTTAAGCATTTATTAAGTTTGTATCATGCGTCTGAAATTATTGAATTTGTCGATAATCCTACACTTGTTACGTATTTATTAAGAATCGGCTTGCATCCGCTGAGTAACACTAAACTCATGGAAAAATATCAGAAAGCACAAAAACCGGATTTTTTTTCCGTGGATGATCAGAAGCATATTTTAGCCCTGACCTCTGCTCTTAAGAGCTCTCGAAATTTACTATTTTCAGATGCAGAGCGAAAATATAATTTTGGCGAAATTATAGACGCTTGGAGTAAGCTTAAGCAGATTCCTGATGATAAGCACTTGATTTTGAAATTAGCTAAAGATCTTGAAAAAGGTATGTGCTTTGGTGTCGTGAACATAGCCAATGAACTTGTGCGCGGTACTCCAAACATAAGCCCTGCAAAGATTATTGAAGGCATTAATAAGAAGTTTGAGCACGTTATTGCTTGGCAGCTTCAACAAAATATAGCGGTAAAATTATATCGAAAAACCAAATCTAAGTCCGCAGATATTTTTATAGATAGTTATAATAACGCAGGCATAAAAGGACAATTGCCTGGGTTTAAATTAACTTCAGAGGTTAAGCGCTTTATGGCGGATCTTATCCAAGAGCAGATGAGAAAAAAGCAGGATTTTGTAGCGCGCGTGTCATTTAGCATCGATAAATCTGGGCATGCTGTTGCTATTCAGGTACTACGAGGTGGGGAAGAATATAGGCTCATTGATAATAATATCGGGGTGCTTTCTTTTAGCACCCTCGAAGAATTTCTTGAGATTTTTGCACGTTATAGACTTACCTATTACGCCAAAGCGACCACGCCACTCATGCGAGTTTTTATCTAAGCTTCCGCTGCTTCTTGATTAAGATCTCGTTCTTTCTTTTTAAGCAATGGGCTCAGATTATTGCTTGGCACATGACTTTGATCGCGCAAGTGATTAAAATGTCTTAAGGCAGCAAGACAACGAGCTTTAATAGATCGTTGTTCACCATCCCATCTTAAGCCGGTTAATAGTTCCATTGCATCAGCAACAGTTTCTACGCCAATGACGTTAAAACGCTTTTTCTCGGCCGCTTCAAGTACGTCTTCGCTTATCATGGTGTCGATTATATTTTGGGCAGGAATAATTACACCGTGGGTGAGCGAGCTTTTCTTTTCTTGGCATACGCGAAAAAAACCCTCTATTTTTTGATTTATCCCGCCTACTGCCTGGACATTGCCCATTTGGTCTATGGCGCCTGTCATGGCATAACGCTGATCGAGAGGCACTTGCGCCAAAGCTGATAAAAGAGCACAAGCTTCAGCCATCGACGCTGAGTCACCGTCGATTTCACTATAGGTCTGCTCCATGCAAAGCGTCGCATGAAAAGCAAAAGGCAGGTCTTTACCAAAAAGATTAGACAAGAGACCTCTGATAATAAGCCGACCCTTAGAGTGAAATGATCCACTTTGTTCAGCGAGGCGCTCTATATCGATTATTTCTCCTTTTCCACAACCTGTCTGGCAGGTGATTCTAAGAGGAATGCCGAATTCATAATTTCCCACTTCGACAACAGTGAGAGCATTCGCTTGGCCAATAATTTTATTAGATATGTCTATTACAAGCTTACCACTGTTGATTTCATCAAGAATCTGCGTTTCAACAAAACCTTCTCTCTCGGCCTTGGCTTTCAATGCTTGTTGAACATGCGTAGGAGCGATAGCTTTAGCGCGAGCTTTTCTTGCCCAATAATTTGCTTCTCTCAGCAAATCAGCGATCTCGCCTAAGCGGCAGGTGATCTTGTTCTTGCTTCCTGAAAGCCTTACTGCGTGTTCAATTATTTGCGCGGCTCCTTCGGGGCTGAGCTTGAGTAAATCTTCTTCATGACAAAGTGCACTCAAAAAAGACAAATAGCGCACAATATTTTCATCCGAGCGGCCTACTTCCAGATCAAAATCAGCTTTTACTTTAAATAAAGACTGAAAGTCAGGATCATTGCGTGCGAGAGCATAATAAATATCAGGAGCCCCGATTAATATAATTTTAAGATTAAGTGGCACGGGCTCAGGTCTTAGAGATGCTAGGGCCACCATGCGTCCAGGCTCACCAGGATCATCAAGTTCAATTTCTCGATTTTTAAGCGCGCGCTTAAGACCTTCCCATGCTCCTGGATCGCGTAAAAGCTCTTGAGCTTCTAGGATTAAATAACCGCCATTTGCGCGATACAATGCTCCGGCTCGTATGCGCGTAAAATCAGTGAGTGTTTCACCACCACGCATGCGTTGCTCTATACGACCGATAATATTTGAAGAAGTTGGGTGCGTCTCAAAAACAACAGGTGCTCCAGCATCTTTTGCATGCGTAACAAGCACATTCACACGATAACGCGTGAATAAAGGCTCATCAAACTCGCCTTCATCATCTTCTTCGAATGCTCGGCGCTTAACACTGCTTGAAGGAGCCTGCTCATTGGGTTCTTGTTGGGTAGCTTTATCATCATGAATAAAACGCCTAATTTTTGCCAAAACATCTTCTTCAAGAGCTCCAAGATGTGAAATTATACGTTTTTGGCCCTTCCAGGTTTGACGAAAAGTATCAAAAAGACCTGCTATTGCTTGTCGAGCGGTTTCGCGTTCAAGAATTTCGAAAGCATCTTCGCCTTCTTTTTCTGCAGTGCGTACTTTACGCATCGATTCTTCGAGTTTGCCTTCAAGCTTTTCTGCTCGTTGCTCTAATTTTTGCTTCTCTTTGTCACTTAAAAGCTCAAACTCTTCTTCTGTGAGGGCCTCTCCTTTTTTGTTGGCAGGAGTAAGTGTAATGGCCACTCCCGAGTGAGAAAGAACAAAAGAATTATCGCGTGCTTCGTTTTCTATTTCTTTTAAAGCCGTGTCGGTTTTATCTCGACATTCGTCTTCTATAACTTGGCGTGCCACAATATAGCTATCGGCCTCAAAAGCTTTTTCTAGATGCACGAGCATTTTTTCTATGAGCGATTCGTAACTCTTTTTAAGCTTTGGACCCATTGAAGCGGGGAGTGTTACAGACAAAGGCCTATCTTTATCGTTAAAGTTATAGAGCAAAACAACGTCTTCTGGTGTGTTTTCTTTATGGGCTCTCTCAAGAAGTAACTTTTCGACCGTGGAAGTGCGACCAGTTCCCTGCGCGCCTACGACAAAAATATTATAGCCACGCTGCTTTATACCAAGACCAAGCTCAATCGCACTAAGCGCACGATCTTGCGCAACAGCGCCTATGCGCCCCGTGCTACGAGATTTACGCTGGGACAAAATATTACGCGCACCCTTAAGGTCAGCAAATCGCCAGCGTAAGTCCTCATAGGTGAAATAGTGTATCACTTAAAAACTCCTGCAACGTCTTATATAGCTAAGGCGCTGGAAAATATGACCCAAGGCAGTGGTATGAGCACTGCTTTTTTTTTGCCCTGCCTGGATAGTCTATCTAAAAGCATTCAAAAAAAGTACCAAAGCCCTATAATAATCACGCTTAGTTCAAATCTAGGTTGCATAAACGCGAGCATATTAATTTAAGGCGTAAAAATAATTCGTCTATTGTTCCATTATTTTCCAATACAACATCTGCTCGAGCTATTTTTTCTTCATTACTCATTTGCGATGATAGTCTTAACTTAGCTTCATGTTCGCTGAGCCCATCTCGTGCTTGAATACGTGCTATCATAGCTTCTTCAGGCGCAACAACAAGCAGGGTTTTATCTACTCGTTTTTCAAGATTCTTTTCAAAAAGCAAGGGAACCATATAAAAGACTACGGGATAATTTTTATTTTTTAGATATTCAAGTTCTTGATAGAATAATTTTTCTATGGCCGGATGAATAATTCTTTCTAAGTCCCGCAAAGCTTCTTTGTTGGCAAAAACGATCTTTCCCAATGCCGCCCGGTTTAAGCTCTTGTCAGCATTAAGAATTTCACCCCCAAAACGCTCATTAATCATGTTCAAAACAGCGCTTGGCGCAATAACGGCTCGCCGCGCTAATTCATCGGCGTCTATTACCGGTATATTCGAATTTCTCAGCATGGTTGCTACCGTACTTTTACCACTGCCTATGCTTCCAGTAAGCCCTATTACTATCATAGCTTGGAGACCTTTTTTAAAGCTACCTACTCATTCTATCTAAACACACGACGGTTGTTTGTAAAGCGCTTTAGACCTATACGCTCTTGTTCATTTTAGTATGAGAAATTAGTCTTGTTTTAAGTTTTTTATGAGGGGTAGGTGCCCGTGAGCGCTTCTAAACTTTATGATCAGTTTTGGCGTTTTTTTATTTCGCTCAAGCTTACTTTTGTCCTTCTTGTATTATTAGGCTTAGGTGCCATCCTTGGCATGTCTTATGATCAGACTTTGAGTTTTGATGAATTTCTGACTAAGACCCCCCAAATCGGCTTTAAAGCAAGCATGGTCAATTTTTTTGAACTCTATGATGCTTTTCATTCATGGTGGTTTTCGCTGGTCATATTATTACTAAGCGGTAATTTAATAGCCTGTTCTTTTGAGCGCTTGCCGCGTATTTATTATGACGCTCGTCGGCCCAGACCTTATCTTACTGATCGTCGACTTTTGGGTTTGTCATTAAAAAAAGAAGTAATTATAGATAACCAACATGATGCTGAGGCTCTGCTTCATAAATTTTTTAAAGCCCCCCTGAAAAAACTAAGACTAGGTCATTCAAATTATTACTATAGCCAGCTTCACACTGCTGGTCGCTTTGGTGTCTATGTGGTTCATATAGCGCTCCTCATAGTCATGTATTCTGCTATTTATGCCACCCAAAATGGCGTTGATGGTCATGTATTAATAGAAGAAGGGGAACGCACCCGTTTTATTACTGCTAAAGGAGCCGGCGGCGTTACGTATACTTATGATCTAGGTTTTTACTTAGGCTGTGACGATTTTAGGCTTAGTACTTTTTTGGATAATAGCCCTATGGAGTTTGAATCAGATCTTCATATAAGTTTAATACCAGGTGAGCGTGTAGCCAGCCAGACCGTCAGGGTAAATGAACCTCTTAGTTATAGCGGTTTTACTTTTTATCAATCGAGTTTTCAGCCCGTGATTTCAGAGAAAATAGTTGAGCTTGCCGTAGGAAATAACGAAGGATTTTATGAGCGTTATAAGCTCAAATTAAATAACGAAGTAAAACTTCCCAACGGTGATAAAATTATTCCAGAAAAATTATTCGATGACTTTGCCGGTTTAGGCGAAGCAGTACGCATAGCCCAGCACAGCGCAGATGGTCGATCCACGTATTTTCATGTTTTTCGCCAATATCCTGAATATGACCAGCGGGTAAGGGCTGATAAGAATTATATTATATTCTTAGGTACCGATCAAAAATATGCGACAGGGCTCAGCGTTGGTAAAGTGCCTGGTGTGGCTTTTATTTTTTCAGGCTTTCTACTTTTCTTAGTAGGGCTCTTTATGTGCTTTTTTATGACGCCCGTGCGTTATTTTGCACGATTCGAACAAAGGCCCGAAGGCATAAAAGTTACGATGGCTGCTCAGGGATTTAGGCATTTGACTGGCGTCAAGCAAGATTTTGAAGAGCGGGCTCGGCTATAGCTTTCGCTTTTAAAGAGCCAGGTGCAATCGAGTGTCATGATATGGGATTTGAAATCGTTATTTTTTATGGCGCTCTGAGGGCCGTAATCGCAGATAATCTCGTAGGCTTTATTGAGTTTGTCGGTCATTTTATTGTCATATAAATATTTAAAAAATTCGCCGAGATCTGTAATTTTATTATTTTGGTTAATATTATTAAGTATTTCAGTTAGGTCTTTTATTTTGTTTGAGTTAATAATATTAAGTAATTTTTTAATTGGGTAAAATCTTAGGTAACTAATACTTTTTTTATATTCTTCTCTCGATTGTTCAATAATATAATCTTTGTGGCTTATTAATTTATGACAGTCGACTACTTCAAATTGGCCATAGTGTTCATAAAAAGTCTGTCCGCACATAATAGGACGTAGAATATGAATATTAACAAGTTGCGCTGCCGACGAATCATTGAGATAAATAATTTTAGGTTGTATAAGTTTCAGTATTTTTTTTACAAAATCGAGCATCTCTTTTCCAGAAAAGTTTTGCTCTTTTTGGATCCAGTAAAGCTCAGAGGGTAATGCTAATTCTCCATATCCTGCATCAAGAGGTATATTTATAATCGAACTTGCGTTTTCTTTTTCAGCATTTTTTTCAAGATCCCAAAAATGCAAAGCAATATGATAATAATATAAGCTTCCTAAATTTATATTAAGAGCTTTGTCTAAGAAATTTTTTTCAGAAAGGCAGTTAGAAGCATATTTCTCGAAAGAAATACGCAAAACTAACCATACGTCTTCTTTGAGTTCCACCATGAGGGGAAAGGGATTTGGTGCACCGAGCGCGCTGTTGTTGAGCGTGAGAATTTTTTTGCTAAGACTCTGATCATCGAGTCGTTCAAGCAGCAAATCAAACTCGTAAAGATCAAGACAGTTTTCTTGAGTCGGCTTAAATTTTGGCGTTTCGTTATAGAGCAATTCGTTAATAAATTCTTCTAGAGCGTCGTTATATAAAAATGCCCGATTTTTGGTCGTTATAATCTCGTGCGGTTCTAAGTTTATTATAAATATTTTTGGTTCGAAATTATAGGTAATATTTATCGATAATTTATATCCCGTATTGGTAGTATATATATTTATAAGAAAATATTCGTTGTCGGGCCAGGTTAGCCAAAGCTGATATATAGTTTCGCCCATGATAGTTTGGTTTTTTGTGAAAATTTGGTTGTTACATAAACAGATTATTTTCTCATGGAGACTTTGATTCTTAAGCTTAAGAAACTCGCTAAGCAATTCAACATAGGTCAACCAATTAATATCAATAGTCTGATCGTTATTTTTTCTCGCGCATAATTTTTTGGTTTCGGACTTTTCAAGTTCTAAGTCCGATTTACGTTTCATGGCATGGGAATTTAAGCTCATTAAAAAAAACATACATGCGAACGTCGTTAATATTTGTTTTATTATATTCATAATAGCCTCGTCAATAATAGGCCCGTTTGTAAGGCGAATTAATTTAAAAATCAACAGAATGGCTTGGTGTTTATTTGTTGGGGATAAAAATGCTTATAATAAGTTTTTGAGCTAATATATTATATGATGGAAAATATATCAGATACAAGCATAATATCTCTCTGGCTTTTGAAGTATGGCAGTTTTGTTTTATTTATTATTTTATCTTTAGGTATCTTGGCGCTCCCCTTTCCCGAAGAGTCCATCATGATTATTGCGGGCATTCTTATGCGTAAGGGCAAGCTTAATATTTTTGCGACTATATTATTCGCCTATGCGGGAACCATTGCAGGAATTACAATGAGTTATCTAATTGGTCGAAGTATTGGAGTATATTTTATTAAACGCTATGGGATGTGGATAGGAATAAACGAGGGACATTTATTAAAAGCGCATCGCTGGTTTGAGCGCCTAGGAAAGTGGGTTCTTACGGTAGGTTATTTTTTTCCCGGCCTTCGGCACTTAACTGGTTTTTGTGCTGGCAGCACGAATTTAAAATACGCCCATTTTGCTTTTTATGCCTATCTAGGCGCTTTCGTTTGGGTCACGCTTTTTCTTTGTCTGGGATATTTTTTCGGGATCTATGGCCTAGAATTTTTAGAGCAATTTAATACGCATGATCTTGTCTTAATAGGCTTAGGAGTATGGGGGCTCGTCATAATAATTTTTATTATCAGAAAATATATGAATAAATCTTCATAGTGCGTATGAGGCATTGTCATATTCAAGACGAGAAAATATGCATGGGTTTCTTATCGAGCATCGAGTTGACTTATGTATAGTACCACGCTTTATAATCTCTGCACTGCTGGTTATGTCACAAGTTTGGCTATTTTTGCTGTGCATCTTGTAAATACCCGTAACCGATGGCTTCGTCTGGGCGTCTTGCTTGTGGCCTTCTCGCTTCTTATGCAAACAGGTGGCATGCTTTTGCGTTGGATTGAGGCAGGTTATCTAGAAGTAAGCGCGGCAGAGCAAGCAGTGGGGCAAAAGCTTGTAGGCTGGTCTTGGTTTGTTGTTTTCACCCAGCATCCGCCCTGGTCTAATCTTTATGAGATTATGGTCTACATGAGTTGGGGCGTAATAATCGTTACGCTGATGGCCGAGCTTAAATGGCAAATGGCATGGATTCGTCAGCTTGGCATCATGCTTGCACTCTTAGCCCTCGGGATGGCGTCTTTAACCGATGCGTCAATAAGGCCTCTGGTACCAGCGCTTAAAAGTTGGTGGATCATGATTCATGTTATCTCAGCATGTATAGCTTATGCCGCCGGTGCTCTTGCTGCTTTTACGTGCCTATTTGCTTTAATGGCTGATAAGACGAGAGTGCCGCGTTATAAGTTTGCTGGTTTTGCCTTAATAGCTTTTGGCGCTTTATTATTAGCCATAGGCGGAGGGGCGCGTTTAATTAACGAGCAGACCTATTTTGTGAAGCTTCTGGCTATGGCTGGAGAGGGTATAGTGAGCGTCATGGACATGAGCAAAAACCAGGGCATAGCTTTTTTGGTGCCAATGCCTTATGTGAGTTGGCCCTTAATAGGAGCCGTTTTTTTTCATCTACTCGCTGGCCTTAGTATTCTTGTTTTTGGTTTGAATAAATATATCACACGAATCTATGCTGTTGGTTTAAGCCTAACTTTCGTGATACTCGGGCTCATAATTTTCAATGATATAAGACAGGCGCCTCTAGTTCTTAATACCAACCTAGCAAATCATCTGGTGCCCGCTGGACCATGGTTTGTGAGCTTTAAGTCACATCAATGGAGCTTTGGTCTTTTACTTCTTGTCGTAGTCGCTGAGTTATTAATATTTTTATTTTTGACACGCCCTGACGCGCTACGTACGAGACTGCCCTCGGTAGAAGTACTTGAAAATTGCTCATATAAAGCTATTTCGTTGTCGTTTTTCCTCATGACACTTATGTTAATAACCGGCGCTTTATGGGCCCATTATGCATGGGGGCGTTATTGGGCATGGGATCCCAAAGAGACTGGGTCATTGGCTATTTGGCTAAGCTACGCTATCTATCTTCATACGCGTAGGACTGCGGGTCTTTCAGGGCCTTTTAGTTCGGTTTTGGGCGTTTTAGGATTTTTTATTATTATTATTGGCTTTTTGGGTGTGAATTTAGGACTCTTTGCAGAGGGCTTGCATACCTATGGGAATAGCTAATCCAAGGGATTTTTTGTGTTAATAAAAGTACTGCGCAGTGCGTTTTTGTATTCTGTGCCCGAGCTTCATATGATGAAAGACTTAAGTTCTGAAGTGGCCATAGTTGGCCGCTCCAACGTCGGTAAGTCTTCGTTAATAAACGCACTTTGTCATAAGAAAGACTTAGCACGGACTTCAAAAACACCAGGTCGCACACGCCATGCCGTGGTTTATGAACTTAAACTCGCCAAGGGCTTAGAGCATAAGAAAATAACGCTGGTAGATTTGCCTGGCTTTGGATTTGCGAGCATGTCCAAAACAGAAGCGCTTGAGTGTGAGAGGCTTATATTTTCTTATATTAGTCAGCGCGAAAATTTGCGACAGCTTTTCTTGTTATTAGATATTCGGCGCGAACCCGATGACAGAGAGAAACATATAGTTAAGCTTGCCCAAGCTCATAATATAGACTTACAATTTGTTCTTACGAAGTGTGACAAGCTATCAAGCTCAGCTCGTAAGCCAGCTTTAAGAAAGATAGCGAAAGATTTAGGGTTAGACGAGCGCTCTGTGCTTTTGCATTCAACCTACGATGAAAAATTTAAAATAGCATTGCAAGAGCTTATATTTGCGCGTGCGTGACCTGAGATATCGTCACGAATTTCCTCACCGTCGTCGTCTCGCTGCTTGTGAACAGGATCCAGAATCTTGATTTGTTGAGATTATCTGTGGATCCCGCTGACAAGCAGCGGGACGACGAGGCTGGGGAAATTTGCGACGATGGCTCAGGTGCGTGACGCGCAAGAAGTTACTATTTATATATTATTTATTGTGCCAAAGATACAGCATGAGCTTGTTTCATGAGTCTCGAAACACGACGAGACATGGTCTTCTTATGCATGATGCCTTTACGGGCTGAGCGAGCGAGCATGCTTACAGCTTTTTGTACTTCGCCTTCATTAACTTTCGCAGTTTGGTCACTAAGTTCCCGACGGGCCTTTTTAATTTGCGTAGCCAAAGCAGCGCGTGCTGCGCGATTGCGTAAGTTTTTCTTGACAGATTGCAAGTGCCTTTTCAAAGCTGATGGATGATTTGCCATGGTTTAAAAATCCTGTAATTAAAAGTCCCTTCCTATGTAGCCCATCTTTGGCATTTGTCAAACGAGCTTGAATACATACGAAGTTTTCATAATAAAACCTGATTTTTCAGGATCTTCATGAAGCTCATGCCCGGGTAGTACTAAAAGCTTTTGGTGCTTATAATCTACAAAGCGCGGATGTATAGCTTTTAGAGGCCTATCAACGTAGTTAAGAAGCTCCGAGAGTGAATCACAGTGAGCCATGCGTTCAAGAATAGAACGTGTTGGGGGAGCTAAAAAAATGCTTCCCTCTTCGTGGAATTCCAAGGCATGGGCAGGCTTGACCCACTGGGGCTCAGAGCTTTCAAGGCTGGGTGGAAAAACATCGCATTCTAAGCTTTCAGGTATAGTTGCCAAAAAAAACCAGGTGTCAAAGCGCCTCGTTTCGCCGGGAGGTGTTACCCACCAACTAAGAGGCCAAATATTATCAAGATCGGGGCTCTTATTGGCTTGGTTAATAAGAATAGATATCCCCGATTCTTCAAGCGTTTCTCGCGCAGCAGCAGCGAGATGTGCTGCAAGTAACGGAATGGGTTTTAAAAAATAATGACTCATGCGATTGATATTAACCTGATCTCGTGCGAACCAGCTTGCTTGTTGATAATCCTGTTCTTCAAGTTGTCCGCCAGGAAAAACATGGGCATTAGGTAAAAATTGTGCGGTAGCGCTTCTCTTTATGAGCAAAACTTCGCAAGGCCATCGTGAACTCTTTCGGCATAAAACCACGGTCGATGCAGGTTTGGGTTCGAGAGTGTGCATAAATATTAATGCTCCTAAATTGCAAGTTTTGAGTAATGAGGCATTTTCATAGTGCCACGGCAAAGGACTTGCGAGTGCGCTTTGATTCGAAAATTTGCTAACGCAAGGGATAATACGACCACGATGCTGAAACTGAACGACATATTAGATCTGGTGAAATCCTACCACCCCCAACCGGACCTTGATCTTATTCATAAGGCCTATGTATGTTCAGCTAAATATCATGCCGGCCAGGTGAGAAAGAGTGGTGAGCCCTATTTATCCCATCCACTTGAAGTCGCCAAAATTTTAGCTGAACTTAAGCTCGATGAAGCAAGTATTTGTACGGGTCTTTTGCACGATACTGTTGAAGATACCGACGCTACCAAAGAAGAGATCGAAAGAGTATTTGGCGCGGATATTGCGCATCTTGTCGATGGTGTAACCAAGCTCTCACAAATAAAATTTCATAGCAGCGAGGAAAAACAGGCTGAGAATTTTCGCAAAATGCTTGTAGCTATGTCGCGAGATATACGCGTCTTACTGGTTAAGCTTGCCGATCGTTTGCATAATATGCGCACTTTGCAGTATATGCCAGCTGAGAAACAAGAGCGCATTGCCGCTGAAACCATGGAAATCTATGCTCCTTTGGCCAATCGCCTCGGTATAGCGTGGCTTAAAGCTGAGCTTGAAGATCTCAGTTTTAAATATCTAAAACCGTGGGATTATAGAAATCTGCGCGAAAAAATTGGCAAGACCAAAAACGAACGTGCGCGCTTTGTAAACGACGTTATACGCGACTTAGAGAAGATCTTGAACGAAGCAAGCATGCGCAATTTTCTCGTTGAAGGGCGTCCAAAGCACCTATGGTCGCTTTATCGCAAGATGAGTGACAAAGGCTTAGACTATGATGAAATTCATGATCTTATAGCGTTTCGTGTTGTCGTAGATACGCTAGGCCAGTGTTACGAAGCTTTGGGTCACATACATAGCAAATGGCGTCCAATTCCAGGGCGTTTCAAAGACTATATAGCTATGCCTAAGCCTAACGGCTATCGATCGCTGCATACGACTTTGGTAGGCCCTAAAGGCGAGCGTGTCGAGGTGCAAATTCGTACTCATCGTATGCACGAAGTTGCCGAGTCTGGTATTGCTGCCCACTGGAAATACAAAGCCCATGGCGGGTCGCCTTTAGCGCTTGATGAGACTTCTGAAAAGAGCTTTCAATGGCTGCGCCAACTCATGAATTGGCAAAAAGATCTCACGGATCCTAATGAATTTCTTGAGTCAGTCAAAGTCGATTTGTTTTCTGAGGAAGTCTATGTTTTCACGCCGCGTGGCGATGTTATAGAGCTGCCAAGAGGTGCTACACCTGTTGATTTGGCTTTTGCTATTCACTCCGATGTCGGGATGCAGTGTATTGGGGCAAAAGTTAATAATCGTATAGTTCCCTTGCGCTATATTTTAGAAAATGGCGATAATTGCGAAATTATAACGCAAAAAAATCAACGCCCTAAGAAAGACTGGCTCGAATTTGTAAAAACTTCGCGTGCTCGAACTAAGATTCGTGCGACTATGCGTCAACTTGAACGTGAAAGAAGCAAAGAAATTGGTAAAGAGCTTTTAGATCGAGAATTTCGTCGTTATAATACTTCGCTCCAACGTGAGCTTAAAAACGGTAATCTTGAAGAAGCACTCAAAGAAAAACGTGTGGCTAATCTTGAAGAAGCGCTCGCACTCATAGGCTATGGCAAGCTTGAATCAAAATCTCTTGTTGAGTTATGTATTCCTGAAGAAGAGCATCATGTTCGTGGACCTGAGCAGCTGCGCTCACGTATTACGCAGCTCTTTGATAAACTTGCTCGACGCGGCTCAAGCGGCATTCGCGTTGAAGGCATTGACGATGTCTTGGTGCATTATGCTCGTTGTTGTTCACCAGTAAAAGGCGATCCGGTTATTGGTTTTGTTACAAGAGGACGAGGGGTATCGGTTCACCGACGCAATTGTCCAAAAATCATGGAACTTGACGCCGATCGGCGTATAAGTGTCACCTGGATGAGTGAAGCAATGATGGTACGCCTAATTGCTATCACGGTAATTAGTGAAGATCGTGAAGGCATGCTCACTGATTTGTCAGCAGTTTTTTCGAGAATGAATATTAATATTACAGAAGCCAAATGCCGCGGTCTGGGTGATGGCCAAGCTATTAATACTTTTAAATGCGGCGTTACTGATCTTGGACAACTAAATCTAGTTATACGCAAGCTTGCGTCGGTAAAAGGCGTGCATAGTGTAGAGCGCGCAAACGCTGATTAATAGGGCTTGCCGTTGGAGCGCGTATCTGAGACGCCAATAAATTCAAGTTTGCCGTATTTTTTGTTTACTTGTATAGCTTGTACGTCTCCGATGCTCTTAAGCTCTTTTAAATTATGGCCCAATTTTTTTAGTTGTTGGGCTGTTTTATTATTAAAAGCTTTTGGTTCATAGCTAATTATATCTGGCGTCCACTGATGGTGTATACGATAGCTATGTACTGCGTCAGAAAGACTCATGCCGTGGTCAATAAGATTAATTATAGTCTGGAGCGTTGCGTTGATTATGCGGGGGCCCCCGGGGCTGCCGACGACGAGCTTAAGTTCTCCCGCGGGATCAAAGACCAAGGTTGGTGACATAGAAGAAAGCATGGTCTTATGGGCAGCAATAGCATTGGCTTTGTTGCCAACGAGGCCGTAGACGTTTGGCTTATAGGGCATAATAGAAAAATCATCCATTTCGTCGTTGAGAACTATGCCCGTGCCTTGTGCGACAACGCCCGATCCAAAAGAATAATTAATAGTCTGAGTCGTGCTTACTGCCATACCAGTGGAATCGACAATCGAGATATGCGTAGTAGAGGGAGATTCTTGGTGGGAAATTTCCTGAATACTCACGAGTTCTTTCGCTGGAGTTGCATGCTTTAAAGAAATATTACGAGCCCATTGTGCTGCATGTTCTTGAGAACTTAGTTTTTTAAGAGGTACTTTGATAAAATCAGGATCACCCAAATAAAGAGCACGATCGGCAAATGCTCTCTTCATAGTTTCAGCCAATATATGTAAGCTTTGAGGGGATCTTTGGCCCATAGATTTAATATCAAAATAAGAGAGAATATTGAGCATTTCTATAATATGAATGCCTCCCGATGATGGCGGTGGCATTGAGACTACTTTGTGTCCCCGATATAAAGCCTCGATGGGCTCACGCATGATAACTTTGTAATTACTAAGATCCTCTTGGCTTAAGATTCCGTGTCCGCGTTTTATTTCGGCTATTATTTTCGCGCTCACTTCTCCCTGGTAAAACCCCTTAAGCCCATGCTGGGCTATTTGTTCCAAAGTCCAAGCTAAATCACGTTGAATTAATATATGTCCTATTTTAAGCGCTTGGTTATTAGGTACAAACAGAGCTTTGCTGTCTTCAAATTTACTTAAAATATTTTTTCTTTGTTCACAGGCCTGCGCCAAATCAGCATAGACGCTAAAGCCTTCTCGCGCGAGTAAGAGAGCAGGTTCTATAAGTTGTTTGAGAGGCAAAGAACCATGATCAGCGTGTGCTTTGAGAAGACCGGCTACCAGGCCGGGGGTAGCTACCGCGAGGTGACCATTGACCGAAGGATTGGGAATAACGTGACCTGCATAGCTAAGCTCACGAATTTGGTTTTTCTTATCGAGATACATATCTCGTGTAGCTCTACGGGGTGCACGCTCTCTAAAATCATAAGCTTGGACTTTTTTAAACGGCACATGTACGAGCATAAAGCCACCACCGCCAAGGCCGCTTGACTGAGGTCTTAATACTGAAATAGCAAACGATACAGCGATCGCTGCGTCTATAGCATTGCCACCTTGTTCTAATATTTGATGCCCTATAAGGGAAGCTTGAGGATGCGCTGATGCCACCATGCCAAGAGTCGTGCTCTTGGCGCTATAATCATCACGGCTACGAGATTCTGAAGTATTTTTATAAAATTGTGATGTGCGTAAAAAGCTTTGGCAGCTTAAGTTGGCTATAAGAATAAAAAATAGGGCTATTTTCATAAGTTATTTCCTATCATGCAAAGCTTGGATATAACCGTGTAAAAAAGCCTTTATTTCCGGTTTATTACATCTTTTTTTTAATGCTCAGGCAGGTCTATAGAAATTTTATCGTTCCAAGTGAGGCGTAGAGCGTTAAGTATCGCGAGCAGATCAATGGCTTGCTGTAAAAGAGCGCCGCTTACGGGCGAAAGAGCGCCATAAGCTGCAAAAGCCATACCTATAAAACTTAAGGCCATGCCCCCAACGGCGCTTTGAAGCGCTATGACGCGCAAGTTTTTGCTCAGATGTAAGAGTTCGTCGACTTTCGAGAGGGTGTTTTTCATCACCACCGCACCGGCGGCTTCGCGGGTAACGGCGCTTGGTTGCCCAAAAGCTATACCTACTGTTGCGGCTCTCAGGGCAGGGGCATCGTTGATGCCATCGCCCATGAAGAGCGTCGGAGCTTTGAGAACTTCGGCTCGCACAAGTTCAAGTTTTTGCTCAGGGCTTTGTGAAGAAAGTGTTTCAGTAATTGCCAATTTTTTTGCCAAATAGGCCACTTCGGATTCACGATCGCCTGAAACTAACATGATTTTTTTAAAAGCATGAAAAGGACCCAGATGATTAACAAAGCTATAGCTATCGGCCTTAGGTATATCGCGAAAACGAAAAGTAGCCGCGTATTTATTATTTATTAATACCACGCACTCAAGACCAGAAGAACTCAAGGGTAATAGGTCTTTAAGCTCCGGCTGCAAAGCCAAAGCTTTTTGGCGACCGGTAATAAAAATAGCCGATTTATCGACAACGCCAATAAGACCGCCTCCAGGTTTTTCCTGAATATTATGCGCAGCAATAAAATTCATATGGGCATCTTCGGCGGCTCTAATTATTGCCTGAGCCAAAGGATGTGTTGAATAACGTTCGAGGCTCGCAACTTTAAGTAATATATCGTTTTGGTTAAAATTAGGCGCTGTTATAATTTCGGTTAAAACAGGCTGTCCATAGGTTAAAGTGCCCGTTTTATCAAAAATAGCAGTGGTGCACGTAGGCAAGCGCTCAAGCACTATGGGATCGCTAATGATTATTCCTCGGCGAGCAGCCAAAGAAATAGAACTAATTAGAGCTACAGGAATCGCTATTAAAAGCGGACATGGTGTTGCGATTACTAAGACCGATAAAAATCGTAAAGGATCTCCCGTATAGATCCAGGCTATGCCCGCTATGAGCAGAGAAATAGGAGCAAAAAGAGCGCCCAGTTGATCACCGAGACGACGAATACGGGGGCGTTTTTGCTCCGCATCTTCCATGACTTTGATTATGCGCGCGTATCGTGAATCCTGGGGGAGCTTTTCTGCACGTATGATAAGAAGCGTTTCACCGTTAATAGATCCAGAAAGAACGCTGGTACCTGGGGCCTTAGCGACGCTATAGGGCTCGCCTGTTAGATAAGATTCATCCATGAATCCTTGGCCTTCTACAACAATGCCGTCTACTGGTGATGTTTGGTGAGGAGGAATTACGATAAGATCGCCCACACGAATTTCTGAAAAATCGATGTCTTCTATATGATTTCCTCGTTTTCGTCGTGCGCTTGTAGGCATTCTTTGGGCAAGTTCTTCAAGAACTTTGGAAGCACGCTTAAGCGCAAAAGCCTCCAAGGCTTGGCCACCAGCAAGCATGAGTATGACCAGGACGCATGCCAAATATTCACCCAAAATAAAAGCTGCAATGATAGAAATAACAGCTAAGATATCGGCCCCTATAACGCGTTGATAAAGCTTTTTGAGAATTTGCCCAATAAGAGGACCTGAGCCTAAAAAAATTATGAAAAGCAAAGGCCATTGGGCGAACTGAGGACTTTGAAATTTAAGTAAAAAATGCAAGGCTATAGCAATAATGCCCGCGGTGAGCAAAATTAGCTGCCATTTGAACTTGGAAATAAAATAATCTCTCATATCAGTCAGATAGCGTTGGCTTGAGGGCTCTGCAAGATCATGAGTATTTATAAATACGGAGTAGCGATGAAAATTAATCAAAAGACAGCGTTAATAACCGGTGGTGCGCGCCGCGTTGGCCGGGTTTTAGCTGAAAGCTTGGCTCAACGCGGGGTGAATCTCGTGATTCATTATAATAAATCCCAACAAGAAGCCCTCGATCTTCAAGAAAAACTCATAAAAGATTATAAAATATCGGTAGATCTATTTCAGGCTGATCTGTGTGAAATAGCTGAGTTAGAAAAAAAAGCTTCGGATTTAATAGCAAAAAAAACTATACATATTCTTATTAATAATGCTTCGAGCTTTTATCCAACCCCTTTTGGGGAGATATCCCTCAGTGATTGGGATAATTTGGTGAAATCAAATCTCACAGGGCCTTTCTTTTTGACTCAAGTTATTGCCAAAAGCATGCTCGAAGCCAAAGAAGGCAAAATAGTTAATATTGCCGATTGGTCGGCCGAGCGCCCCTATAAGAATTTTATGCCTTATAGCATCGCGAAAGCTGGAGTTGTTGCCATGACTAAGATCTTAGCTCAAAGCCTCGCGCCTTATATTCAAGTGAATACTATATCGCCCGGTGCGATCTTGTTGCCAGAAGATATATCAGATGAGCTTAAGAACAAGCTTATCGAGAAGGCCCCTCTTAAGCGCATAGGCGATCCTAACGATATAGCGCAGGCAATGCTCTTCTTTTTGGAAGGGAGTGACTTTGCGACAGGAGCAAATCTTATTGTTGATGGGGGGAGATTAATTAATTAAAAACGAGCGCCTTAATAATTAAATAATAAGAGCGCTCGATATAATATTTATTTATCTGCTCATTGAAGCGATAAATTCAGCGTTAGTCTTGGTGTCTTTAATTCTGCTCTTCAAGAATTCCATAGAATCGATGACATTAAGCGGATGTACAAGCTGGCGTAAAATCCAAACGCGATTTAATACTTCAGGTGTAAGCAAATGCTCTTCTTTACGTGTACCTGATTTATTAATATCCAAGCATGGGAATAAGCGCTTTTCCATGAGCTTACGGTCGAGCACAATTTCTGCGTTGCCGGTGCCTTTGAATTCTTCAAAAATTACTTCGTCCATACGGCTGCCCGTGTCTATGAGAGAAGTAGCAATGATAGTCAAAGATCCGCCGCGCTCGACGTTACGTGCTGCACCAAAGAAGCGTTTAGGTTTATGCAAGGCGTTTGAATCAACACCGCCGGAGAGAATTTTTCCACTCGGAGGAACGACCGTATTATAGGCACGCCCAAGACGGGTGATATTATCAAGCAAAATAACAACGTCTTTTTTGTTTTCTACGAGGCGCTTCGCTCGCTCAATGACCATTTCAGCAACTTGAACATGGCGTTGAGGTGGCTCATCAAAAGTCGAAGAGATTACTTCGCCCTTAACATGGCGCTTCATATCAGTAACTTCTTCAGGACGCTCGTCAATAAGCAGTACTATTAAGACAACTTCTGGATGATTGGTAGTAATAGCATTGGCAATTTCTTGCATCAAGACTGTCTTACCGGTACGAGGAGGGGCAACGATCAAAGCTCGCTGGCCTTTGCCGATAGGACACAAAATATCAATAATACGAGTTGATATGGCGTCAGGCGTCGTTTCGAGCTTAAATTTTTCTGTGGGATAAAGAGGGGTTAAGTTTTCAAAACTTACTTTGCGTCGATGTTCTTCAGGAGAAACGCCGTTAATAGAATCGATTTTTACCAACGAATAATAACGTTCTTTTTCAGCAGGCGGTCTAATTTGTCCACGCACGGTGTCGCCTGTACGCAGGCCATAAACACGAATTTGCGAAGGTGCTACATAAAAATCATCGCTCGAAGGCTCATAATTATAAGCAGGTTCTCTTAAGAAGCCATAGCCATCGGGAAAGCTTTCTAAAACGCCCTCACCATAAATAGCGCCTTTTTGAGCGGTTTGGGCTTTGAGCATAGCAAAAACCAAATCTTGCTTGCGCACGAGACTTTCAGTAGAAAGCCCAGCTTGCTCTACACGGTCCCGTAAATCTTCAATTTTGGCATGTTTAAGCTCGGAAATATCCAAGATAGGTACATTGGGGTCAATTTCTGGTTGAGCACGCTCATTGCGATTTTGAAAACCTGTAGTAGGGCGTGGCTTCTTGCGCGCGGCATCACGTGGTGCAGAGGAGCGGCTAATTTTTTCTTCATTCATGTTGTGAGATTTCCTCGTGTGGATTTATTGAGCTTCAAAGAGATACTTTGGAGTTTTTCAGAGATATTCCTGAAAAGATTGGACATTTGTTAAGCTTAAAAACCAAAAATCGGTCCAAGCAGAAAGTCCAGCGCCATTATGCTTAAAGAAATCAGAGCTGTCAATAAAAACCGTATTTTTTTTATAAGCCTATAATTTAAATTATGTAAACTTATAATTTTAGGCGGATAATTAAGCTAAAGCTGCTTAGGTCTCTAGCCTTGTGTAGAAGCGACCTAGACTCTTATTCCTTTCTAGATCTGGATTCCTAGGTAAAAGCTCCGACATGAGCACAGGCTAATTAAGACGGTTTCGTGTGGCCCTTAAGATTAACTTTTCTTTTGGGGAGTTTTCTGACGGTGTAAATTTGCTTAGTAATCTGTAAATTCCTAAAAGGAGATATTATGAGCATAAAGAAGTATCGTTTTATAAATCTTGCTCTTCTTGCCATGACGATAGCCTCATGTTCTTTAACCGCGATGGATGAGGCTATCCATGATTCCGAGACTTTTTTTATTCACACGAAAGATTATTGTGGCCAGTATGTAAGGAGAAGCCCGGTTTATGTCGGAGCAAATCACCCTATTCTTACTATAGGAAATTACACCAAAGAAATTTCCGAGCCTTTTAACCCTATGAATACCTTTTGTTGTGCTAAACCTTGTCATCGTATAAAGGAGGGACATGCGCTTATTATTTTTTGCGATGCTAAGCTTACAGAGCTTAAAGTCATCGATGTCCATTCATGGGGATATACGGCAAGTCAACTTATTGATTATGGAAAAAAATGTCTAGACCCACAAAAACTAAGAAGTGCGGAGAAACTATTTGTTATCAAAGGCAACAAATTCATCAGGCCTAAAGCAATGTTTTTTGTGGATAGTTCCAATAAACTTATTCATAGAGATACCTGGCCGCATAAAGGGTTTCCCGTGGGAAAACATGATCCCCGCCTCGGTGAATATTTGTCGGTAGTTGATTTGGCCAGTTTGAAAGAAGTAATAAATGAGAGGGATTATTTTTATGAAATTCCTCATAATAAGCTTCCTCAAGAGGTTAGCCGTTGAATAAATTTAAACATCTTTTGTTGATTTGAAAATTAATTTACTGCAATTAAAAAGATAAGTTGTTGAATTTGATATAATCCTTTGGTGTTATTGGTTTATGAGCTAATTAATTCAAACAAGCCCGCTAGGCTAGATATTTAATCATGTTAATCTTATTGTTTGGTAAATAATATTTATAAATATCGGTGAAAAAGTGCTTAATTTAAAATTCTTATCTATTTTATTGTATCTTTTCTTAATCTGTTCTTCGGTGCGCGCTCTCAATAGCGATGTCGTTAATGAATTATCT